>Ga0134121_10000270_pt1 | contig 61401 bp, 46 predicted proteins | sample KB301_FD_96463 | JGI IMG/M metagenome (GOLD analysis project Ga0134121, IMG submission 96463) | Terrestrial soil microbial communities without Nitrogen fertilizer from Kellogg Biological Station, Michigan, USA - KB3-0-1 | ecosystem: Environmental > Terrestrial > Soil > Unclassified ...
ATTCAGCTCCAGCGCAAACGCGAGGCCGTGCCGGCGCTCCCAGCAATCCTCCGCCAGGAGCGCTGCGCCCGAGGCGAGATACGTAAGAGCCGAGGCGAACGCCGCGGACCCCTTCGCACGCTGTCCGGCGATCAGGTTGAGCTCCGCCAACTGCTCGCGCTCCTCTCGTGAGCTGATCAACGCCGCGCCGCGGTTCAACTGATTGACCATTTCGAAAATCGCGTCTTCCCGCTCTCCGGGAGGGGTGTGTGCCAACAGCAACCGCCCGATCCGAAGATGAGCCTCGGCGCGCTGTGCTTCCGGAATGAGCGAGTACGCCGCTTCCTGAACGCGGTCGTGGAGGAACCTGTACCCGCCTTCTGACCGGAAGACGAGCCCGGCTTGCAGCGCAGGCTGCAGGTCGCGATCGAGCTCCTCCTTCGAATCGTAGACCATTGCCAGCATGGCAAATCCGGCGCTGTTGCCGAGAGAGGCGAGCTGCTGCAGGGCCTTTTGCGTGCTGATCGACAGGCGGCTCAGCTTGCCGACCATCAGGTCGATCACGTTGTCGGTGTACCCTTTCGCGCGAACGCGCGTCAGATCCCAGCGCCAGCGTGTGCCAGCGTGATCGAACGTGACCAATCCTTCCCCGATCAGCGCCGACAGAAACTGAATCGTGAAGAACGGATTACCGGTGGTCTTCTCGTGCACCAGCTCCGCCAGGGGCGTCGCGCGCTCCGCATCGCAGTAGAGCGAGTCCGCAATGAATTGGCATGCCTCCTCACGGCCGAGCGGCGCGAGGGCGATCTCCTGCACGGGCGCCCCCGTGCTCTTGATCGCTTCGAGTCTGCGCGTCAGCGGATGCGCGAACGTGACCTCGTTGTCCCGGTAGGCGCCGATCAGAAGGACGTGCCGCACGTCTTCTTGAGTCAGCAGGTCCTGGAGCAGGTCGAGCGTCGCGGCATCGAGCCACTGCAGATCGTCCAGGAACAGGGCCAGCGGGTGCTCGGGCCGAGCAAACACGCTGAGAAAGCGCCGGAACACGAGTTGGAAGCGGCGTTGTGCGTCCTGAGGCGGCAACTCAGGGACTGCGGGCTGCTCGCCAATGATGACCTTCAGCTCGGGAACGAGATCCACCATGAGCTGTCCGTTCGGCCCGAGAGCGTCGCGGAGCGTATTTCGCCAGCGCCCCAGCTCGACTTCGCTCTTCGCCAGGAGCGCGCGGATCAAACTCTGGAAGGCCTGCGCGAGCGTGACATACGGGATGTCGCGCTTGTACTGGTCGAACTTGCCGGCGGCAAACAGGGCGCGCGACGGCACCAGGACTCTGTGCAGCTCGTTCACGACGGACGACTTGCCAATCCCGGAATAACCGGAGACGAGCACCAGCTCTGGCAAGCCGCCCTGGACGACGCGGTCGAACGCGGCGAGCAGCGTCTCGACCTCGCGCGCCCGCCCGTACAGCTTCTCAGGGATCACCAACCGGTCGGGAGTGTCGTATTCGCCGAGCGGAAAGTCGTCGATGCGTCGTTCGGCCTCCCACTGCGCGCGGCACCGCTCCAGATCGCGGCCAAGCCCGGCCGCCGTCTGATACCGCTCCTCCGCGGTCTTCGCGAGCAGCTTCATGATGATCGCCGACACCGGAGCCGGGACGTTCGCCACCCGCTCGCCGGGCGCCATCGGCTGTCGCGCAATGTGGCAGTGCACCCACTCGATCGGCTCGGCGGCGGTGAATGGTAACGACCCCGTGAGCATCTGGTAGAGCGTCACACCGAGCGCGTAGAGATCGCTGCGGCCGTCGATCGAGCGGTTCATGCGCCCCGTCTGTTCGGGAGCCATGTAGGCGAGCGTGCCGGCAATGGTCTCCGGAGGGTCGGGCGTATGCCGCTCGCGTGGCAGTCGAGAGGCAATCCCGAAGCCGGTCAGCCACACCTGACCCGTCGCTGGGTTGACCAGGATGTGCGCTGGCTTGACGTCTTTGTGGATGATGCCGCGGCGGTGTACCTCGCCAAGAGCGCCAGCAAGACCAACGGCAAGCCTCAGGAAGAGACCCAGCTCCATCGCAGGTTCGGCGGACCGCCGCATTGAGAGCGCGGCTGAGATCGGCGGTTTGTTCAGGAGTTGCGCGAGTGGCTCACCTGGTTTGTCCTCGAGAATCAGCGCCGCACGGCCTCGGTATTGCGAGAGGGCGAGCGCCCGCGCCGCCCACTTCGAATCGAGCTCGGCCCGCAGGGCCAGTTCGTGTTCCAGCATCCGGATGCAATCGGGTGCAGGATGCTCCGATGCCGGCATCGATACGAGGACTGAAGTCGGAGACGGTGTCGGACTCGCCATGGCGCTGGCTCGGCACAGGACAAACTCTGTGTCCTGATGAAGCATCGCCAGTGTGTAGACCGACAGATCCATCCAGGATCCTCCGGCTTGAGCCGGCCTGCACCCGACCGCCGTCGTCACATCATTTGAGTTGGCGCGAAAGCAAGCCTGCCCGCGGAGCGTAGCACACGCGCGTGAGTCAAGGCGCAGCAAGCTCTTCGGTCACAGGGATAGAGACAGTGCAGGACCGGCGTAGCGCAAAGTCCTCGGTACCGAAGTCTTAGAACCGGCTCGACGTGCTGGGGCTAGGCGTCCGCCGCCCTCCGGGCTGGTGAATCGAGCCTTCGCGCCCGAGCCCTACTTGAACTCCACCGTCACCAACCTCGCCGGGCTCTTGCCCGTATTGGTTAGCGTGTGGGTGTAGCCGCCGGGCAGCCACTTGACGTCGCCGGACTTGAATTTGCCCGGCATCGGGCCCATGCCCTCGACGTCGCTGCGCAGATCGAGGTCGCTTACCGCCACCAGCAGGTGGTGGGGTCCGTCGTGATGGTGGCTGGGCACCGTGGTTCCTGGTTGCAGCTCGACCTCCGAGACGCGGGCGCCGTCGTGGACGAAGAGCACCTTGATGCGGCCGCCCGGAAATTCCCGGTTTCCCTCGGCCTCCGGCGGCCAGGGAGAGGGCGCCTGGCGGAGCTTTTCATCCTGCTTCAGCTCAACGGTCACGTTGCGGAACGGGCGGTCCGCGAGATTTCTCGCCACGTGTGCGAAGTCGCCGGGAGTGAAGCGGGTCTCGCCGTCGGCCAGCTTGACCTCGACACCTGCCTTGCCCTGCACTTCGTTGCTGAAGTGGGCGTCCCCCACAGTAACGAACAGATAGTCGTGCCCGTGGCGGTGCAGCAGCGTGGACGCGTGCGGCGACACCTCGACCTGGAAGACGCGGACGAGCTCGTTTTCGAGAGCCAGGTGATGCGCGGGCTCGGCGGTGAGCTCGACCGCGGGAGCCTCGGCGCCCGCCTCCGCTCCGAGACCGTGCGTCGCCGCCGGGGCCAGAGCCAGGCAGAGCAGGAACAGCGCAGCGAAATGGATCGTCCTCATCTTTGGCATGCCTCCTCGACGAAAGGCCATCAGGATAGCAAAGAACCGGCCGTACGGCGGGTCCCGGGAGGTCCGGACTTCAGCTAAGCTGTGTCGGAAGGGGGAGACCAACAGAATGAGCTCGACGCGTTTTTGGACGGCCCTGATCCTTTCGGCGGCGTTCGTGCCCGGCATCGCCTTCGCGCGGCCCCAAGACCCCGTGCGCAGCGACCCATTACCGGCCTTGCGCCCGCCCGCTTCGATGGACGAGATCGCGATCGTCAGTCATGGCGCTCGCATGAACGGCTTGATCTACCTCGCGACGGGCCCCGGGGCGCACCCGGTCGTCATCTTCCTCCACGGCTATCCCGGTAACGAGCGAAATCTGGATCTCGCGCAAGCGGTGCGGCGTGCGGGTTATCACGCGATTTACGTCGACTATCGAGGCACGTGGGGCTCGGGCGGGACGTTTTCTTTCGCGCATGGTTTAGAGGACGCTGCTGCCGTGTTGAGCTGGGTGCGGTCACCGGAAAACGTTGCGAAATACCATTTCGATACCGCTCGAATCGCGCTCGTCGGCCACAGTTTCGGCGGCTGGCTGGCGCTCTCGACTGCTGGGCAGGAGCCGCCCGGTGTTTGCGTGGCCGCGCTTGCCGCGTGGAACGTTGGCTGGGAGGCCAATCGTTTCGGCGCGCATGCTGCCGAACGGGCGGCCAGTCTCGGCTACTTCCGCCAGACGACCGACGTTGGCGGCCCTATCCACGCCAGTGCGGAGGATCTGCTCAAGGAGATCACCGAGCACGCCACAGCGTGGGACTACCTGGCGCAGGCCAACGCGCTCAAGAACCGGGCCCTTCTCCTGGTGGCGGGCACGCGCGATGACGCGAGCTCAGGCGTCGAAAGGCATACCCAACTCGCGGACGCGATTCATGCCGCGGGCGGGAAACTCGTGCGCGTCGTGACCTATGAAGACGATCACCCGTTCTCCTCGCATCGCCTCGCGCTCGCCGAGGCGATCACCACTTGGCTGCAGACGGATTGCGCTACAACCCAGGTCCCACGCAGACCCTGATCTAGCCAGGCTCACCGGGCGTGCAGCAGGGACGCGTGCATCGCTGCGAAGACCTCTTTTGCATCTGCGGCCGGCTGTCGAGACTGGATCAGCTCGCCCACTTCGAGAAGACGCTCTCTCGGCTCCGGGGACAGTGTGCTCTGCCGCAAGAAGCGGAGGGTCCCTGTATGATTCCATTCGTTGCGGACGATCTTGGGAAGATCGCTGTAGCTCGCCTGGAGCCCTTCGAGAGCCTCCTCTGCCTGGCTCCGCTGATCCGCCAGGAGGAGAGCCGCGACTTGGAAGAACCGCACGTTGACCTCGGCCCTCGGGTTGAGTGCCGAGCTAGCCAAAACCTGTTGCGCCGTCTGCGCCGCCTCCAGGAATCGTCCTGTCGTCAACTGCGCTTCCGTTAGGCTGGCCTGGTACCGCGGATTCGGGTCGACGTCTGCGATTCTCTTGATTTCCTGATAGGCCTTCTCGTAGGCCCCGGCGTCGCTTTTCGAGAGATCCTCACGATAGAAGGTCATCAAGGCCAACCCGATTCCCTGGCTCTCGGGATGACGCTTGCGGAGGCTCAGCAGCGCCATCTCGGCGTCCATGGGTTTGCTTTGCCGCACATAGGTCTGGGCCAACAGGTAGACGGTCGACCGGTCGTCGGGCTTCTGCTCGATGGCGGCCAGCAGGGCCCGACGTGCCGGTTCAAGATGTTGAGTGTCGAGCTCGGCCACGATGGCTTTCCGGATCTTCGGATCGCTCCACGTTTTCAGCCCACCGACGAGATCCGTGAGCGCCTTTTGCTGCACCGCGGGATCGGCACTCCTATTGGTCGCGATGAGCCCCAGGCTGTGCGCGATGCCGAGCTGCACCTCGACACTGCCTTCCTGCGTGTTGTGGAAGATCAGAGCGAGAGGCTTGGACGCCTCGTTCGGGTAAGCCTTCGCCAGATACTCCGCCGACGCGATGCGGCGATCGGTGGGTCCATGCGGATCCTTGACCGCGCGGAGTTGCGGCTCATAGTTGTGGCGGGTGACATCGAATCCCTCGTAGGCTGCCCAGCCGATCAGCGGCAGCATGAGCAGCGCCGACACGACGACGCTCTTGGGCCAGACCCGGAAGCGGAACTGCCAGGGGCTGAAGGTGGCGCGCAGGCGTTGTCTGAAGCTCAGCGGCTGGAGATTGCGGAGAGCGGCCAGCGACGCCTCGGTCGGCCGGCGCACCAGGATCGCCAGGAGCGTGCGCCGGAGGGACTCGTCCGCATCGCTCCAGAGGCTGCAGAGACGCTGGACCAGCTCCTCCCGCTTGCTCCGCGCGAGGTGTTTGACGACGAAGCGGCGGGCGGGTCCCTTGTCACGCAGATGCTCGAGCAGCAGGGCCGCCTCGATCTCGATGCCGCACCGGCTCAGCAGCGAGCGCGCCCAACGCGCATCGTCACGATTCGTGCTCGACAGTTGCTCGAGAACCAGCGCGGGTGCGACGCGGCCTCGCAACAACTCGCGGTAGGCGGCCCAACGACGCTCCTCGAGCGCGCTGCGCAGCACCGAGCCACGGAGCACCGGGACGACGTCGTAGACGAGGGAGCCGAAGAACAACACCAAGCCGAGCCAGAAGTAGAAAGACCAGATGGGCGAGGAGGCCTTTCGTTCCACTTCCAGGGCCGTGATCCACAGAGCGATCCCGACGACCTCGCAGATGAGCAGAGCCGCGGCGCGGCGCCAGAGTCCGATCAGGGCGTGTGCCACGCCGTGAATCCACAAGACCGCCGACAGGGTGGTGGTCACGGCGAGGGCGCTGCGGAAGGTGCCCATTTCGAGCCCGCCCTCCCGGCGCCGGCGCAACAGCAACCCGGCGGGAAGAATCTGGCCGGCATAGAAGCTCACCAGGTAGAAAAGGAGGAAGCCGAGGCAGCCTCCGACTTGGCCCCCGGGCCAGAAAGCGGCCGCTTCGAGGCCGAGCACCAGAATCCCGAGCCCGTAGCGCCCCAGCACCAGCAGGGCCAGCCCGTGGATGAGCCAATTGGCGAGCGCCACGAGCACGGCGAGAATCGCCCAACCCACCGACGGCAGATAGGAGCCCAGGCGCGCCAGCCCATGGCTCTCACCGGCCGAAGGGCGTGCGGACCGCAGCTTCTCCAAGGAACCGCGCACGAGAATCTCGGTCTGGCACGTGCCGAGCCCCACGGCGGCGGCGTGCCGGTCTTCGGGGTCTTCGTCGTGGAGCGCGATCTCGACCAGAGCCTCGGTCGCGGCAGTCACCGGCATCGCGGAGAGGACTTCGATCGCCTTGCTGCGCAGCGGCGCCGGGCTCGTGCTTTCGCCGACGACGTCGCTCAGGACGGCGATGGTCTCTTGCTCGGGGAAGATCCGCAAGGCGTCGATCGCCCGCTCCCGATAGGGGCTCCTCTGGTCTCCCACCTCCTGCACCAGCAGCTCGCGCAGCGCCTTCGTTTTCATCTCGCGGAGGCTCTGGACGGCCGCCGTGCGCACTTTCGGTTCCTCGTCCTTGAGCGCCAGCAGGTGAAGCTGCTCGCACACCTCCGGCTGGACCGAGCCGGCGAGCAGCGTCGCCGCCTTGGCGCGCACCATGGGCAGAGGATCGAAGAGCGCGAGCAGGAGCGGCTCGACTCTCGCCTCCCTCGACCGGATCCGCCGCAGCCAGTAACGCGCGCTCCCCAGATCCTCCTCGCCCTGGTAGCGCAGTGCGCAACGCAGCGCCAGGGCGGCCTCGCAATCGTTGACCTCGAGGCGCCGGCGTTGCGCCTCGATCACGGCGAAAGTCTCGCGCGCGGGCAGGGTCTCCACCTGGGTCCAGGCCTTGGCCCCTTCGCGGAGAATCCACTGCGATTCCCTGGTTTCCAGCCGCCGGCGGGCAGCCTCCTTTTCCATCACGGCCGCCAGTCCGGGCACGACCTCGACACCGCCGCTCTTGTGCTCGCGCAGCAAGCCTCCGGAGCCCGCCAATCCGGTGACAGCTCGCTCCAACTCGGCCTCCGTGATCTCCAGCCGTTCAGCCAATCCCGGGAATGTGGGCGTTCTACCCGCCCGGCGCTCCGTGGCGGCCTCCTCCAGGACCGCCAAGCTCACCTCGCGGTTGATGTCCCCTTCGGCCGCGAGCTCCCCGAGCCGGCGGTCAAGGAAGCCCCGCAACAGGTTCTCGAGCCCGCCCATTGCCCGGTACTCGTTGAGGTCGAGCGGTTGTTGCGAGCCCTGACGCAGGCGCTGCAACTGATCGCTGACGATCCGCAGCAGATCGGGGCTGGTTCCTTCTCCGCTGGAGTCGAGGGCCGTGGCCTCCGAGGCCAGCGCCTCGAGCACCGCCGGCTCGCAATCGAGACCCTGCCGGTGCGCCACGGACTGCAACGCCGCGGCGCTGTCCGCGGCGGCGACCCCCTTGATCTCGCGCGCCGCGTGGGCCACCTCGGGGAAGTAGGAGCGCAAGGCGAAGGCGCGGCCCAGGCGGGTGTCGTCGAGGATCAGCACCAGGATCGCCGCGCACTCCGGCGAGTGGACGCGCGCGCAGAAATCGGCGAGCAGCTCCTCGCGGCTGTCGTCCGGCAGATCGAGCAGCCTCTCGAAGCTGTCGAGGAAGATCAGGCCGGGCCGCGCGGCGGCTGTCCACAGGTCGAGCTCGCCGCTCAGGCCGCCGCTGACGCGTTCCGGCAGAACCTCCGAGCACTCGCCATAGAAGGTTTCCCGCCGCGTCTTTCGCTCCGATGCCGAGGGAATCACCCAGTGCAGGATGAGCGAGGTTTTGCCGATCCCGTGCCTGCCGAAGAGGAGCACCAGCCGGCTCTCGGCCGAGAGCACGAAGTCGAGAACGCTCTGCGCCTCCTCCTGGCGGTCGACCCAGGCCGCGCCGGGCGGGGGCTCCGGCCCAGGCGGCGTGGTTCTCTCGAGGTTTTCCATGGCTAGAACGGCTCCGGATATTCCGGGTCCTTGAGCAGATCCGCGAAGCGGTCCCGGATGTGGGCCGCGATGGTGCGCCGGCTCGGCTCCGAGACGATTTTCATGATCATCCGCAGCAGCTTTCTTTCCTGCTTGGCGGGGAAGTCCTCGACGAAGTTCATGACATCGCACTCCCGGATCGCCGAATCGAGGGAGCTTTCGAGCTCCGTGCTGATCAGGGACGCATAGCTCCGCCGCGCATTGCCGGCCCGCTGGGCGAGCAGATAGCAGATGGCCTGGAGGTGGGCGAGGGTGAAGGAGAGATCGTCCTTGAACTTGCCGCGCAGCTCCTCCAGGAGGTCGGCGTCGAAACGCAGCCCCGCCTGGCTCGCCTGGCGGTTGATGACCTCCATCGCCTCGTCCGGAGTGAGCGGCTTGACCTCGATGCTCTCGGGGAAGTACTTCGCCCTCGCCATCAGCTTGTAGTAGTCGAGGTCGTCGACGGCAATGAAGAGGAAGGTGACTCGATCGGCCGCTACGGAGCGCAGCTGGGTGATCAGCGTGGCGAGTTGCTCGGCAGCGCTCTCGCTGCCGGCACTATGCTTGATAGCTCTTTCGAACTGGTCGAGGACGACGACGAGGTGCTTGGCGTGAGCCTGCGCCAGCTCCTCGAAAGCGCGGCCCAGCTCGTTGGCGGCCACGCTGCGGCCCAGCAGCGTCGTGACCAGCTCGCAGAGCTGCTCTTCGAGATTGGCGCGGCAGCGCCGATAGAGCATCTCGTAGCTCGCGGAGTCCAGCCCGGCCAGCACCCCGGCGCGCGCCAGGGACGTCTTGCCTGCCTTGGACGGACCGATCAGGTGGAGAGTGCCGGGGCGCTGGATCACCTTGTCGAGAGCCTTCTGGGTGAGAGCCTCGCGGCCGAAGAACCAGACTTTGTCCTCGGTGTGGAAGCTCTCCAGGAACTTGAACGGGTTCGATCGCGCAGCGCTTTCACCGGGCGGTGCGACCTCCTTGAAGACCTCCGCACAGAGCGCGGAGAAAAAGGCATCGGACATGCCGAGCTCACCGCTGATGACGAAGTCGGTGGACTTGCGGCGGTGCAGGAAACCCTTGGCGTTATAGGGCGCTCCCGAGGGATTCACCCAGAAGACGTTGCCTCCATCCGTCGCGAAGGCGCGGGTGACGCAATTGTCATTGAAACCATAACCACAGACGATGATGTTGCGGCTGGTGAGCTTCGCGAACAGCTCCGCGATCTCTGGCGGGTAATTGAGCATCTCGTCGCGGTCGAACAGAAAAGTGTCCGCCGAGAAGAGGCTGCCGTGCAGCTTGAGGATGGTGAACCGCGCGGGTGGCGACTCGACGAGCTGCGTGATCTTGGCCGGATCGGTCTCGCCGCGAATGACCTGGTGGTAGTCGTGGAATCCGATCTGCTGCAGGGCCTTGCGCAGAAGATCGTCGTAGTTGAAGGTGATCGCCAGGTCGAAGTAGCCCTCCTGGATGAGGCGGGCGAGCTTGAGGTAACCCTTGGCCGGCTCGTGATCCAGGTAGGGAGATAGGAACAACCGCCTTTGCTCGGCCGTCGACCGCTTCCACAGAACATCGAAACGGTCCGCCAGGTCGCCTTCCTGCGGGATATCCGCCCCGAACTTGTCCAGGAGCTCCTGCATGAGCGTGCCGGTCAGCTTGATCCCGGAGCTGAGCGAAGCGCCGGCGCCGAGCATCAGGACGAATTTCGAGCCGCTCGTCCGTTGGAGCTCCATCAACTGGGCCAGGGTGCTGATCTGAGCGCTCATGATCCTCTCGGGAGTAGGCAGTCCAGCTCGCTTGATTGCCGGGATACTTAGACATTATACATCCGATCCACAGGCCGGGCCTGAGGCTTCGGCCTTGGGCTCGTGAACTTCCCCGCCGAGGCGGTCTTCGTCGACAAGAGCGAGCTCGCGGAAGACTACCTGCTGCTCTAGACGGCGACCACGGTCAAATTCCGCACCGGCTTCTTCGGCCGCCTAGCCTTTAGTAGCCCCGAAGGGGCGAAAGCGTGTAGCCTGGGCGTGAGCCCCAGGAACGGAATCCACTAACCCAAAAGCCCCGAGGGGGCGACAGCAGAGTGGCCTGTCGGCCCAAGAGATACTTCTCGTCAAACGAGGGGGCTGTTTTGATCGGTCGAGTTTCTCTTTGCTGGAATCTACTATCCGGAGATGATCCGCGTCGTCGAAGAGAATTGCCACTGCCACGGCCACCCTTACCGCACCCTGGGATGGGAGGCTTTTCCCGCCTCGTCCGGTTGAGGTAGTACGAGATTGGTAAGAATCGCAGCTTCCGGACGTATTGGCATGTGACGTCGAGAAGCAGTCGGCACCGACGCAAACTCCGAAATTACCTGAAAGCACCTGGAGACAGGTGGGGTAAGAAAGCAGCGCCGGACACCTTATAGGCACTGCTCCTGCTGCCTCCGCTCTTGTCGTGCGCTTCGGGCAGCCTCCCGATCCTCGGCCGTGCCAGACGCGACCGGGCGCCCTCATTCTTGGCTGACAGGCTGGAAAAGGAGTTGGCTTGCGTTTAGAGTTCCACGTTGGACGGGGCGGATCTTGGAGGAGCGGGTCGCCTTGAAGGAGTGCCCATGATCTCACCACAGGCTTCTGCGCGTTTCTTTACTCTGCTGATGCTGCTTCTGCTGGCTCCACTGTCATCGTGCGCGCATGAGGACTACCCCTTCGAAACCATAAATGGCCTCGACTTTGCCTACTGGCATGTCGGATGCGTCAAGCCTGGAATGACGGAGACTCAAGTTGTTGAGCTTCTCGGGCAGCCTTTCTCGAAGACCACAAGCACTGGCGGTTACCTCTGGCGCTACTGGTTCGTCGAGCAGCGTAAGAGTATCACTCGGTGGTTTGGCCTCATTCCCATCACGTACTACGATTCTCCCAACGAGTGGGAAACCCTGGTCGATTTTTCACAATGGTAGCGTGCGTTCTCTCCTCCCCGTGACGAAAGTTGGGACTGCGACCTTTCGCGAGACAATGCTGGCGGGCCTGTTGGTCTGCACCCGTAGCCTTGGCGGACCCGTGCAGCCAACTTCCTGCGCCTGAACCCGCCGCTCGCTGACCGCCATCCGGTCGAGAAAGAGGACGGCGTCGAACACCCGTCCCCGTCGGGACCGCATCTCCTTGAGGTGGCCTTTTGGCCTGGAAAGCGGCGGCGTTGCCGTGGTGGCTGGCCTCGCCAAGGCCACCGATGTACTTGGTGAAGAGAACGGAGTAAAGCGACTCGAGATCCGAGAAGTCTGCGTCGACAGGCTCGATCGAGCGCAGCGCGAGGGCCTTGTCCCGCATCAAAGTACCCTCCGATCCTCCATGCCCACAGGCGCAGAGGGAGCAGAAGCCCGCAGACGTCAAAGCCCTGATCCTAGCCTCAACCTCTCGGCAGGAGAGGCCTCGTGCATCAATCTGGGCGGTCCCTCCTCTTCGTGGTAAACTGAACACCAGAGTCCTGAATGCTTATGCCCTGTGCCCAACGACCTAATCTCATGGCTATATCTCATGCTAGTCCGACCCGTTTGGACCAAACCACAGGTGACCAAGGAACTAGGGAGATCACCCCGCCGATACGCTATATGGGCACCAAACGCCTCATTGCCCCCATTGTGAGCGAGATAATCCGCGAGCACTGCCCTTCCACTCTGCGAGTCGCGGATCTTTTTGCCGGTCTGGGTAGCGTTACTACGCAACTTGCTCCAACTCACTCTGTTGCCTTTAATGACTCCCAGCAATTCACCGGCCCCCTAGCAAGAGCAAGATTTCTCAACTCACCTCACCTAGACAGAGATCTTATCGTCTCAAAGCTGCGCCCGCTCTTTGATCAAGCTCTTGTCGAGCTCCACAGAACGTTTGGTGCACGCGTCAAAGTCGAGAGCGATGTATTTTCTAAGGGTGTTGGAGCTGTCCGTGACTATTTGACGATGGCTCCTTACGTAGGTAATTGTCCTGATTTCTGTCGCGCTGCCATCGAGGCTTCACAAGCCCGGGGAACGAACCACTACTTACTGACGACCTTGTATTTCTCGGCAGGGTACTTCAGCACTCAGCAAGCAATGGAACTCGACGCGCTAAGGTACTCCATTGACCACTTTGCTGGCTATAAGGATCGGCTTCTCGCGGCTTGGTTGGCCGCAGCAAGCGCTGTCATCAATGCTCCCGGCCACACTGCTCAGTACCTCAAGCCTTCCGAGCCAGCTGCGTTCGCCCGAGTCAACAGGCAATGGAAGCGATCCGTATGGAAGGCGTTTATATCAAAGCTAGACTCCTTACAGCCAGTCGGCACAACTGAATGGAGGACAAGAAATTCTACGCACCACGCCGATGCTCTCGCCGCGCTGTCTGATCCCAGGCTTAGCGACGTCGGGCTTGTCTATGCAGATCCTCCTTACACGAGGGACCAATACTCACGCTATTATCATGTGTATGAAACCCTCTTTCTTTACGATTACCCGAAAGTGGAAGGGCGGGGTAGGTACCGGATCAATCGATTTCGATCGGCTTACTCAATCTCAGGGCAAGTGCTACATGCTTTTCGATCGTTGTTAAAAGCAGTAGCCGAGAGTGACCGGCTACTAATTCTCTCGTACCCGACCAATGGTCTTCTGATCCGTAGAGGTTACGACCTGGAGGACCTTCTGGATACCTACTTTGTCACTAAGAGTAAGCTCGTGTTTCCGTGGCGGCATTCCAGCTTGGGCGCAGCCAGAGGTGCACGGTTTGTCGAGGCCCACGAACAGATCCTGCTGTGCGCTCCTCGATGATGAACTGAGCGAGAAATGATCCCTTTAGTGAAGCTTGCGGTAGCGAGTGATTTACATTGCCATCCATGTAATGAGAGCTCCCAGTCGTCATTCCTTCTGGCGGATGCCCTAAGGAAGCCTGTAGGCAAACACCCTGTCGAGTCCTTGGCAAAGCTTGTTGACGACGAATCTCTTAGTGCGAATATCGTTCTCTGCCCCGGAGATATTACTAACCAAGTCAATCGTCAGGGCTTACACTCGGGCTGGAATTTCTTGAAGGAAATACAAGACCTCCTGGGCGCTACCCACCTCTTGGCGACGCTGGGGAACCATGACATAGATTCCCGGCACCTGCATGACTCCGACCCATTTCACTTAGTTAAGGGCATTCGCCCAAGAGAGTTACCGCTTTACGATCGATCAGCACGCGATGAGTTCTGGGCAAGAGGGTTTTGCATTAAACGGGCTGATCGCTGCGATGTGCTCATTATCAACAGTGTTGCCGGTCATTTCGACTCCCAAAAGGCCAAGAGAGGTTCCCTTAGCCAGGTTCTTCTCGATGAGCTAAACGAATATCTCGACCGATTCGATGGGTTGGCCAGCACAAGGATAGCAATGGTCCATCATCATCCACTGGCACATGAGCAACTTGACCTTGGAGCAGACGACCTAATGGAAAAAGGTGAACTACTCTTGGAAATCCTTGAAGACTTCAACTTCTCTTTAGTTATTCATGGTCACAAGCATCACCCGAGGCTACGCTACGGGCCCTCAAGTGCATCTGGCCCAACAGTTCTCGCGGCCGGCAGCTTCTCGGCCGTCAGTGCCCAGCTACTATCCAACACAAGAAACCTTTTTCATATCATTGAGCTATTTGAAGACATTCCGGAATGCACCGGTCCGGGAATAATACGCTCCTGGGAATTTAACTATACCCGCGGTTGGTCCGAGCCGTCTGCCAAATCGGCCGACTTTCCGGCAACGGCAGGTTTCGGTTGCAGAGCTAGTCCGCAGGCGCTAGCCTCGGAGATTTCTGAGTTTCTGTACAATCAACCTGAACGAATCGTTTCTTGGGAGGAAGTTATTAGGGAGCTACCCCATAGTAACTTCCTACTCCCCAGGGATCTTGAGAAGCTGGGAAGGGAACTTAAAGAGAATCATTCCATCGATCTCTGGCCACGCCCTCCTGACAGGCCAGAGCACGCAGCCCGGAAGAGGTGAATTTTTGGCCAACAGCTTATTTGTAGGCGCCGAAAGGGTCTTTAACGCACGGAATCTTTCGCCTGAGCGCGTAGCTCGAACCTTTGTCGCGCCGCAGGAGTTTCTAGAGCTTTGCCAGGAGACCCACGCTGTGGTCATGGGGCCCCGTGGAAGCGGCAAGACGACTCTCCTCAAGATGTTGACACCTAGAGCTCTAGAAGCTTGGGTCGCCCCTCAAGCGAGTGAAGTTAGACGAGATATACCCTTCGATGCAATATATATTCCCAGCGACATCCACTGGGAGGAGCAACTCCGATCCCTTTCCTCCGGCTTTGCTTCACTGGCCAACGGTGAGGCCTTGGAGGCCACGTTTTCTCAAGCCGCTGTGACCATCAATGTACTGCTGGCTGTTGTGGATTCAATGTTTGATATCATTAAGTATAAGAGGTTGGAAGCATCGCGGCCGATCGAAGAATTCTTGGAGGTGGTCATTAACGGGTGGAGGCTAGGTGGGGTTCCACCGATTGCTGGCGCGGTCCGCGAAGGGCTTGAGGGCAGGTTCAACGAGTTGTTTATTCTGTTTAGACGACTGGCGTCTACCGATACTTTTGAGGTCAACGCGTTGCCGGAGTGGGTGTTGATCGATTATTCCGCGGCCACGCGCCTTGCGTGTACAGCCTTCGATAATACATTTCCCGAGCGAGCCGGTCGAAAGTGGGCTCTTTGCTTTGACGAGCTTGAACTAGCTCCGTTGTGGCTACAGAATAGAGTCTTTCGCGAACTTCGGAGTACGGATCAGAGATTTCTTTTGAAGTTGAGTACTAGCCCACTCCCGACAGTTGGCAAGGCTGTTAGGGCTGCGCATTCGGAGGACTATGCCGTGATCCGCCTTTGGCCGCATAAGAAGGTCAGGGCTCGCGATTTTCCAAGTCGGCTCGCCGCAAGAATTGTAGCCGATCGGCTAGAGGGTGGGGCAACTCTTGCAGGTTTTCTCGGGAGTTCAACTGTTGCTAGTGGCGACGAAGAGAGCTACTCTCGTGACAGCCTCACTTGGCAGGTATTTAAAGAGCTGGCAGAAAAGGATTCTAGCTTCCATGAGTTGCTGAGAGCGCGCGGAATCAATCCCCAAGATCCAGTCACTGATAACCGCAGACTCAGAGATCAGTTGCTAAGGAAGGCGAAGCCATTGGCTCATTTTCGGGTTGCGTGGCTGACGGGTGAAAACTCAGCGGGAAGCCGAAGAGTGAGGACAAGAAAACGACCAGGCCTTTATCATGGATTTGAGGATGTTCTCGACATTGCAGACGGCAACCCGCGGTGGCTGATTACAATACTTCGGCAGCTTCTTCGCAAGTGGGATGAGCGACCCGAGCGGAACCTACCATTGCCACCTGAGGAGCAGGAGGAAGTACTAGAGCAAACATCGGAGCTTTTTCTCGGGTTCCTTAGAACGCTTCCAAATCCTCGAGGTGGTGGCGAACTCGGGATTCCCCTCCACGAGTTGGTGGAAATCCTTGGAAGGGCCTTTGAGGAGCATATTCTTAGTAGACCATTTTCTCTTAATCCAGTTGGTACAGTGCGGGTCGAGGAGGGTTTGCCAGAGCAGCTCCTCAATTGCCTGCGATGGGCTGCTGAACAGGGTGCTCTCATAGTAATGGACCCTGTCGAGCAAGGAATTGACAGCGGCATTGAAGGGCGAAGGCTGCGTCTTACCTATCTTCTGGCACCTTACTTTCGTTTGCCTCTTAGAGCCTATAAGGAGGCGAAGCTAGCCACCTGTTTGCGTGCCGGTGGATTGCAGGATAATAAACTAGAGCAGATGGAGTTCGGTTATGCCTTGGAAAGCTAGCTCGGTTCGCGTATCGGAGGTCGAGGAATCTGACTTGATGACTGAGCCAGTGGATCTCTTCCTTGTCTCCTCTGGGTATGAAGAGAGGGCCAGTTACAGTGCTAGTCGGCTCTCGCAGTTAGTTGCGCGCAGGAAGGTGGCTCTAGCGTTTACTGATAGGAAGCATGAGCTCTGCAGGCTCGATAATGATCGAGAACTGAGTCGACTTGGCTTTGAACTGATTGAGGCGAGTGGAGCGAGTGGGGCTGCGGCTGTGAACGCAATTGCTGCTGCGGCTCAAGAGAGTAGCGAAGGAGGCTGTCGTGTTTTGGTTGATTACAGTTGCATGACAAGGGTGTGGTACGCTGCGATAGTCACCTATTTATGGCAGCATGTAGACAAGCACCTAATCGTGGATTTTATCTACGCACCATCCGAGTTCAGCCGGCCTTCCCCCGCGCGTCCCAACAAGTATGTGGAGGCGCTAGAGGGATTCTCTGGATTGTCATCGCCGGAAAGGCCAACTGCCTTGGTTATCGGTTTAGGATATGAGAGTGATAGAGCGCTTGGACTTGTCAACTACGTTGAACCTGCTGTAACAGTGGCGTTCCTGAGCGACCCCGCTCTCGACGAGAGATTTGTGGAAGCGACCGTGGAAGCCAATCGGCCGTTATTGCGGAGTCTAAGCGAGGAACATATAGTGAGATATCCACTTGGGAGTTTGCGAGCTACGGCGGCCCTGTTGGAGTCCTGTTGTCTGGGATTGCTGAAGGATCATCGAATAATCCTCGCTCCTCTGGGCCCAAAGCCGTTTGGTCTTCTGTCAATGCTATTGGCGAGCACTCATATTGGAATCGAAGTATGGAGAGTAAGCGCGGGAGAAAAGGATAACATTAAGAGTCGGAAAGCGCTAGGTAAGATTCTGTGCGCCGAGGTCGAAGTGATTGCCGGACTCGGCTAAAGCGGAAGACCAGTCTAGCGAGGAAGTGGTCAATCGGTCGCTGCTCTCCGGTCCCTCTTGCCCTTTTTTCTATCGGATAGCCGGTACACGGCTTTGTCAAACGCAGGGATTTCTGCCGTGCTCCAGCGCCGGGGACTCGCCAAAATCACAATTTTGGGATGCCGTTGACGATAGGATACTGTTGATTTGAAGCGCGTTACGGAACCAAGACCTCACCTGACTATCCCTGGAGGACTGATGGCTCGACTTTGGATATTGCGGGTAATGCTCGCCTACTCGATGGTGTTGGCGCTGCTCCTATCTTTCTCTCTTCCGAGCCCAGGCTCGGCGACCGGAGCGGAGCTATTGCTCCAGGTCAGCCTTCTGGTTCTTTCGGGAGCCTGCCTCGTGGCCCTTCTATTGTTGACGCGACGCCCAGATATCGGATGGCGGATCGCTGGCGTGGTGGGCCTCTTTGGCGTCCTCATGCTCTGCCTGCGTGGTTGGGCGTTGCTTCTACTTCTCCGCACTGGCGGCCCTCAACAGTTGGCCAGCGCCCTGGTAAGTCTCAGCCTGGGGATCGCGTTGGTTGTCGCAGGGGCTTGTTCCCTGTGGCGCGGGCCTAAGCCGGTCGGACGCCTCCCAGACGCCGCCGGCCTCGAGCTCGGCCAGAAGCCCGCTGATAGCGGCGGATGACTTACCGGTAACTCCGGGTCGTCCGCTGACGGCGGCGTGCTGCCTTCACCATCTCACTCGCCGCATCAGCTCCCGGATCGCCTGCTGCCGGACCGGGTCTGCGGCGCGATCCTGCTCCGCGGCCGACGATGAATTCGCGCCACAGGAGACGTCGTCGTCAGGGAAGCTCCCATCGACCAGGAACGCCGTGCCGATATCGTTGGCGCAGAGGTTCGGGGTCGCGGCATAGACCGTATGCCCGCCTTGGTCGACGCTGACGAGACGCGCTCGCGGCCCGAGAGCAGCGCGCAGCCCGAGCGCTCCCGCGTAGGGAGTGGCGGGATCGCGGCGGTTTTGAAGCATGAGGATGTTGGACGGGCCGAGCGGTGTGATCGCCACGGGGGGCTCTACAGGCTGGATCTGCCAGAAGGCGCAGGGCCAGATGTTGGAGCCGAGCGCTCCAAATAGAGGATAGCGCTTGCTGTCGCTGGCGAGTGCGCGCTGGTAGTCCCCGGCGGTGCGCGACCAGGCGACGTCGTCGCACAGGATGGCGAGCCCGGAGGCGACGTCGTTGTCGAGCGGTCCGTCGTCCAGCGCGACGCGCGGCTTGAGGGCCTGGAAGGCCAGCAGCAAGTCGCTCCCTGCGGCGTTGGTGTCCTTCGAGCCATTCACGAGCTTCAAGAAGTCCGCGAGGTCGGGGAAAAAAGTGTCGGAATAAAGCTCGCTGAACGTCAACTCCTGAAAGAGCGGCCCGTTGATGACAAACCCGCTCGAGAGGTGGATCGGATGGCTTTGGAGGCGGTGGAGGAGACGGAGATAGAAGTTCTGGACCGCGGTGGGCGTTTTGCCGAAATGGTAGGTGCTGTTGTTGGCGGCCGCAAAGCTCGCGAAGTCGGGAAAGCGGAGGGTGCCTCCAGATCCCCAGGCGCGGAACTGCTGGCGCCAGACCCAGTCGGGGCCGACCGAGCTGTCCAGGATGATCCGGTCGGTCTGGTCGGGAAACAGCGCGGCATAGACGGCGCCGAGGTAGGTGCCGTAGGAATACCCAAGGTAGGAGATCTTCGCCTCTCCCAGCGCCTGGCGGATCTGATCCATGTCACGGGCCGTGTTGGCGGTGGTGACGAACGGCAACACGTCGCCCGCGGCGCTCGCACAGGCGTTGGCGACGTTGCGCATGAGCGCCGCCGTGGCGGGGAAGCCGCCGGGCTGCTGCAGCGGAACGTACGCCTGAAACGCCTCGTCTTCGGACAGGCCGCAGGTTATCGGCGTGCTGGTGCCGACGAAGCGGGGATCGAAACCGATCAGGTCGTAGCGGTCGAGCACGCTCTGGGGGAGAAGGGCGGCGAGCAGGTGCGGGAGATCGAGCCCCGGACCGCCCGGGCCGCCGGGGTTGAGGAGGAGCACGCCGCGGCGGCTGGCCGGATTGGCGGCGCGCACGCGCGAGACGGCGACCGCGATCTTTCTCCCGTTCGGGTCGGCGTAGTCGAGCGGCAGCTGAAGGGTGGCACACTGCTGGCCGGCCTCGGGGAGCCCATCCTGCGATGGCGGGCAGGCGCCAAACTGGAGCACCGCCGCCTGGGCGCCGCCCGGCGCGACGAAGAGTGCGAGGGAAACCACGACGAGGAGCAGGGCAACCATGGCCTTTCCGGGCATCGGGCTCTCCTTGAGTACCAGTGATAATTGTACCTGCGAATCCCTTGGTCTCAAAGAACGAAATCGGTAAGACCTTTCCCTCACTCGCCCGGAGCGAGGGAGCCGAAGAAGCCTGGAATCGACGAGATGACCGGTCCGCCAGAAGCCAAGCTGTGAGGTGAGCTTATTTTCCGGCAGCGGCTTTCTGTGGCAGCCGCGCCTTGATCCAGCCGTCCACACGCTTCTCCAGCAGGTCGAGCGGCAACGCTCCACCGTCCAGAATCTCGTCATGGAACGCCTTGATGTCGAAATGCGCCCCGAGCTGTGTTTTCGCGCGTTCACGCAGCTCGCGAATTTTCAGCTGCCCCATCTTGTAAGCCAGCGCCTGCCCCGGCCACGCGATGTAGCGATTGGTCTCCGTCTGCGCGACGACGTCGTTGACGTCGTTCTCGCGCATGTAGGCGATCACCTGGTCGCGCGTCCAACCCTTGTCGTGGATGCCGGTGTCGACCACCAGCCGCACCGCGCGGAACAGCTCCGAGTTCAGCCGGCCATAGTCGGACACCGGATCCTTGTAGAAGCCGATCTCCTTGCCCAGCTCCTCCGAGTACAGCGCCCACCCCTCGGTGTACGCGGACAAGCCGCCGCTGAACAGCCGGAACTTCGGCAAGCCCTGCAGCTGCTGCGCCACGCTGATCTGCAGATGGTGCCCAGGCACGCCCTCGTGATAAGCGACGGCCTCGTCGTTCACCAGGGAGCGGTGGGTCGGGTCGGCGACGGCGACCACCACGCGCCCGGGCCGTTTGCCGTCTGGAGTGCCGCGGTTGTAGTGCGTCGCCGCGGCCTTGTCGAAGTCGGGGATGCCCTCGACGGTCACCGAGGCCTTCGGCAGCAGCCCAAAGAGCTCCGGCAGCCTCGGTTGCATCTGGTCGATGTACTTCTTGAAGTCGGCGACGATCTGATCCTCGCTCTTCGGCTTCCACTTCGGGTCGCTGTTGATCGCCGCGCGGAAGGCGGCGAGATCCTTGTAGCCTTGCGCCAGCGCCAGCTTGGTCATTTCCGCCGTGATCCGCGCCACCTCGCCGAGGCCCAGCTCGTGGACGGCCGTCGGAGTGATGTCGACGGTGGTCATGGCTTTCACCGCCTCGGCGTAGCGCCGCTTGCCGTCGGGCAGGCTCTCGACCGAGATCACGGTCCGTCCTTTCGGCGCGTACTCGTCGCGCAGGAACGCCGCAAACTCCTTGTAGGCCGGGAGAACGTCCTCGGTTGCCGCCTTGGTCATCGCGGCCGTCAGACGCTGCTTCTCGGCCTCTGAGAAGCTCGCCGGAAACTTCTTCAGCGGCAGCAGAAACGGATTCGAAGAGGCGATCCCCTCGCATTGCCCCGGCAGTTGGTCGACGACGATTTTCGGCGGCATCAGGCCGTCCTTTTCGCCGGCGCGCAGCACCTCGGTGACCTGCTTCATCACTCGCGGAATCTGGTGGAGGCGCGCGATGTAGTCGTCGTAGTGCTGCACGGAATCGAGCGGCACGCTCAGCGGCAGGTCGGCCAGCGAGGTATGGACGCCGCCCTGCTGGTTGATCGGCATCTCGAAGTTCTTGAGCTCGTAGCTCACGTCGGCGCGGACGAGCTGCCGCTCCAGCAGCTCGTGCGACAGCAGGTCGGTCTCGGTCATGCCGGTGGTTGGGATGGCGCGCAGCCGCGCCAGGAAGGCGTCGCCCTCCGCATGCTGGCGAGCGATCGCCGCCAGCGACAAATCGCCCAGCTGCGCGTTGTAGCGGTAGTCGCCGACCGATGTCGCCCTCTCCGGCGAGTTCTTCAGGCCGGTCTGATAGAACTCCTCGAACAGCGCGTTCTGTTTCGCCACACGATCGGCCACGGCAGTGTCCTGCGCATAAGCTGACGAGCAAACAATGGCAGCAAGCAGAAAACAGGTGAGATTTCGCATGAGCCCAAGGCTAACAGATGACCAGGGAAGGGGGCTACCCAATAGAAAGCGTCCCGCAGGTCTACAACCCGAGATGAGCCCCAGCCTGGAGCCCTCCTGGCCAGCACGGACGCCGGCCTCTTCCTTTCTCCTGCAACTCCTGCGTGCCGAGCGACCTGGTCCTCTGCCTCGCCGGCGGACGCTTCGCCGCGCGGGCCCATTGGAGCCTCCCGAACGGCACCTCCGGCGATGCGCATGCCGCGGCGCTTCTGGGTATTCCTCGGCGGTCTTTCGGACATCACCTACACGACGACCGTGACCGACATGGCGACCGGGGCCAGAAAGCAGTACGTCCATCCGGCGGGCACGGTGGGAAGCATCGCGGATACGAGCTTTTAGGCCCCGGCGTCCATGCTCGGGCGGACGTACTGATCCTCATGGACAGCTTTCAGGGCTGATCGTGGACCTCGAGATCGCCGCTCGTCAGGGCAAAGCTCGACAGGGTGCTGAACGTCGCACAGGTTTGATTGACCTGCGGCAGCGTGATCCGGTCGGCGGTCGCTCCGCCGCCGTTGTCCGTCACTTTGAAGGCATAGGTGGTCGACGGATTGGCTACGTCGGTGCCGCCTATGATGGCTGTGTTTCCGCTGATCGTCAGGCAGTCGACCGCGATGTCCAGGCTGAGGGCGCCGTTGTCGAAGAATCGCGCTCGGCCCGTGATCGCGCCGCTGCCTTTTTCCTTGGCATCGAACACGAAGAGGGTGACCGCGCTCCCTCCCGTCGTGAAGCTGCCGTGCCCATTCGTCGAATCGCCAGGGCTGGCAACCGCCACCACAGAGGTCATGAGCAGGGCCAGAAACAGCGGGGTGATCGTCTTCCTTGTCATGATTCGCTCTCCTATCTGAAGAGGGTCAGCTACAAACAGGGTGTCCCGGCGGGGCTTAGCGTGTCACCGCGTTGGAAACTTGCCCGCGTTCAGGATGGCCTCAAGCGAACCAGCTCTCCACGATGGGCCGCACGACGTGTACGATGATGTCGATCACGAAATGGGAGAGGATCGCCGCCTCCAGGCCGCGGCGCACATAGAGCCAGCCGAAGGCCAGGCCCACGGGCAGGATGATCAGCACCGTTCTCACGGCGACGATCGTCGGCACGGTTGCGGCGAAGAGCCCCTCGTTGCTGATGTGGTACCAGCCGAAGAAGAACGCCGTCACCAGGGTGGCGCTGCAGAGCGCGACCAGGCGCCCACGCCCCTCGCCCGAGACGCGGAAGAGCTTTATTCCCAGCCAGGCGACGAGCGAGAGCAGGAAGAGACGGTCGACGATCTCTTCCGCGAACGGTGCCCAGAAGCTCGCGAGCCCGCTGCGCCACCAGGCGACGTCGATGCGGGCATGGATCTCGGGTGCTGGGAATTTGACGCCGAACCCGTGCAGAAAGATGGCGTCGATGGCGAAAGCGACGAGCGCCGTGACCACCGCCCAGAAGATCGCCGGCCGCACGATCGACGAGAAGGGCTCGGCCGGCTGGGGCCCGCGATCGAGCCGGTTCTCGAGGTAGGGCGCGCCGAGGCCGATCTGGCGCGCCACCAGCAGGCCGAGGCCCGTGGCCGGAACGAGCATGATGAGGTTGCGAGCGAACGCGGCGAGCACCAGCATGCCCATCGACATCGATTCCGGCGGCGGTGGGACGGGAGCGGTGGCCGCCAGGCCCAGAAAATAAGGGAGGACGAGCGGCCCGGTGAGGGTGCCGGCGGCCGAGAGGAACGCGAACGTCTTCCACGGGTACGGACGAGAGGCGGGAGTCATGGTGCCGCCTATTCTAGGAGATTCTGAGAAAGCAGATGGTGCTTCGCCCTCTTACTGATCGCCCGTCGCCTTGGCCATTCCCCGCTCGACGGCGTCGATGAGGTAGGGGCGCAGGCGCTCGGGGGCGATGACTTGATGGATAGAGCCTACCGACCGAGCCCGCTCGACGTTGTGGATCTGATCGATCTCCATCGCCGCCTCGCGCCGCTTTTCGGTGGGCTCGCGGGCGAAGATCACGGCCGCGGCCGAGGCGCCGTCGAGCATCGAGGCCTGGCTTCCCTCCAGGGCCGCCACTTCCAGATGGTCCTGCAAGGCGGCGGAGAAGACGAGGAAGGCGCCGCCGTGATAGCGGCCGATGACGCAGAAGACGATCGGCCCTTTGAAATTCACCACCGCCCGGCCGATCTCGGCGCCGTATTCGAGCTGCCATTGGCGCATCGACTCCGGTGAGCCGTCGAAACCCGTGAGGTTGGCGAGGACGACCAGGGGCCGATTGCCGCTCACCGAATTGATCGCCCGCGCCACTTTTTTCGCCGCCAGGGGAGAGAGGGTCCCGCCCGCCCAGTGGTCGGGGCCATAGACCGGCGTCCAGCCCAACCGGGGCAGGGGCTTAGACTCGAAGCCCAGAAGACATACCGGCCAGCCGCCCAGGTGAACGTCCCAGACGACGGCGATCTCGGCGTCGCGCATGCCGTACCAGCGCTCCAGCGGCTCGTGGTCCTGATCGATGACCGCAGCCATGACGCGGCGGATATCGAAAGGTTTTTTCCGTCCGGGGTTGGCGGTTTCCGAGAAAATATCTCCCACGGTCGGCAGGTCGCCGCCCCCGCCGCCGTCAACGTCGTGGGGAAACTCGCGGACGTCCCGTTCGCGCGGATCGAGGGTGTGAGCCGCGCGGGGGAGGCGCTCGCCTGGCGCCCTGTAGGCGTGCTCGTAGTAGCGCAACAGGATGCGGCAGGCCTCGGCGAGATCGCGGGCGAAATATTGCGCCTGGCCGTTGGGTCCCATGATCCGCTCGTAGCCGCCGATCCCCTGGTTGTCCTCGGCCGAGACGCCGCCCGAAGAATCGAGGGCCTGCTTGCCGCTCGACACCATGGCGCCCTCGGGGGTCATGATGACGATCCCCCGCGTGTGCATGAGCATCGCGGCCTCGGCGTTCCAATAGGGTTGGGGTCCGGCGTTGATTCCCATCACCACGATATTGACTTCGAGTCCCTGTTGCGTGAGCTCGACCAGCCGGCGCAGGACCCTTGCCGTCCAATCCATGACCTCCGTGCCGCTGTCCATGGCGATCCTGGCGCCGGCGGACAGGGCGAACCATTCGAGCGGCACGCCCAAGTCCCAAGCCAGATCGAGGGCGGCGAGAATTCGCCGGCATTCGGGCTCGGCCAGGGTCCCCATGCCGCGGCTGGGATCGCTCAGCAGGATCACGCGCGCCATGCCTTCGGGATAGCGCTCGGTCTCATTGCGGACGATGCCCACCACGACGTTGGCCTGGTTGCCGCCGTACGGGCGGACGATTGGCACCAGACGGCCTTCGTCGTCGAGATCGTGCTCCTCGAAGCTGCCGGCCGCCAGCGGAGCCTGACCGTCGCGGCGCGGCGGCGCCAGCAGCTTCACGACTTCGTAAGGGTGGGGGAGGCCCCGCCGGCGCAGGTCGACGACTTTCTGCGCGTACTCCCGCAGCGGTTTGAGCGGCACTTCCTTGGGCTTGCGGAAGCGCAGCACGATGGCTCCCTCGCTGGGATTGGAGATTTCCAGCACCCAGTCGCGAAGCTCGCCACCCTGCGGATCGGGGATGCGGCAGCGCACCGCCACTTTTTCCAGCCCCAGCCCGTCGGCCAGGGGCGCCAGCCGGCGAACGATGGCCTCGAGCTCGTCCGGCCGAAGCTCGACCGGCGGCCAGGCATAGAGCAGGACGCGATTCCACTGCAGGCGCTCGGTCGGGGCGCGGTGGGCCTGGAAGCGGCGAATTCCTGCCAGCGCCTCCATCAACATGTGCTCCAACTGGGGGAGCTCGGTCACGTTGCCCACGGCGTCCAGCACCGGCGTCAGGTCGCGCACCTCGGCGATGGCGAACAACCGTTCGTCCCGGGGATTCTCGTGCGCCACGCCGTGGAAGAAAAACACTTCTTCGGCGGACGGCAGGCGCGCCAGGTGGAAGTTCTGGAGGCGCCAGAGCTGGAGGCGCAGGGCCATCATGGGATGGATGCCGCGGTAGACCCGTTCCTCGCGGAAAGCGCTGTCCGCCCCCGCTTCATCATTGCCGCGGCGGAACGTGAAGTTGCGGATGCCGTCCGGAAACGAGGCGGTCACCGCCGCGCGCTGGAGATCCTGGGGATAGTCAGTGCCCACCAAGAGGGCGGCGATCTCCCCGGCGGCGGCGTCCTCGTCCATGAGCGGGCCGGGGCTCCAGAAATAGAGGTCGGCCACGATCTCCGACCCTGGAGCCGCCTGGCTGGCGAGTCCGCGCACGGCCGCCAGGCTGGGAGCCAGGCCCTCAGGTCCGGCGTGAGAGGCGATGAGGTGGACGTGGGAGCCCTGATAGTCGTAGCCGGCGATGGCGAAAGTCTGTTCTCCCACCGCGGTGAAGGAAACGCCTCGCAGCTCACGAATGCGGTAGAAGCGGCGCACCATGATCTCCAGCAGAGCCTGCCGCAACCCTAAGCCGGCGCTCGCGAAACGCTGGGAGAGAATGCGGTGGAGAGGCTGGGTGCAATCGACCAGGGCGCTGATCAGTGAAGCCCGCTCTTCCGGTTCTGGAACGGTCGCCAGGCGGGCGAGATCGGCCTCGACCGCCGTGTAAGCCCGCTCGCGGGCGGCGAGCAGCAGGGGCCGGTCGAAGAGCCGGTAGCGAACCTCGCGGGCGAGGTCGTGCACCGCCGGCTCGCTGCCCTGAGTTTCAGAGATCAACCGTTCCAGCAGACCGCGGAAATCATCGCCGCCTGGACCGCCAGGGCGATCCAGACGATCTCCCGGCTCCAGGTGGTGTTCGAGCAGGGCCAGGACGGCCGGCACCTGCTGCGGCAGCCGGTGACGGGAGATAGCGATGCGGAAGAGGCTCTCCTCCAGGTCCGGGGAGCGGTCGAGGCTCCCCACTCCGTAGTGGGCCAGGGCGTGGCGAAGCTTGGCGAGGAACGCCGTGGGCAGGCCTGTCTCCCAGGCGTCGAGGTCCCGCAGGAAGGTGAAGAGATACTCGCCGGCGCTGTGGCGGCCCTCGTTCGCCTCATCCGCGGCCGGCTGCCGGCGGAACAGAGCGGAGATGTCCACGAAGGCGCGAAGGATCTCCCTTTCGAGACCCGCGTCGCCGTGGGCGCCAACCGTCTCGGCGAGCCGTCTCTGCACGGTCTGGGGCTCGACGTCGTAGCCAAGCATGAGGCGCCGAGCGGATTCCAGGGGCGCAGCCTCGGGGGCAGCCTCTAGTCCGTCGAAACGGACCCGCCGCTGGATCTTGTCAGTCTTGCCGAGGTCGCCGGCGGCTGCCTCTGTCGAGTCTGTCCCCAGGTCTTTTGCCCGCTCGATACGGTGGGGGATGCCGTCCACCTCCACCAGCTTCCAGTGTCCTTGGGCCGCGAGAGAGACTCGCCAGCTCTTTTCGCCGCAGGCGAGGGACCGGCCGGTGCGTCCGGCGAGCCCGGCGCGAACGTCCAGTCGGCGGCCTTCGGCTTCGATCCGGAAGAGGTCGTGACCGAGGCGGGCGATGCGCACGCTGTAGGTTAGGCCGCGGTGGCGAAGCTCGACGGAGCTGCCGATCTCCCGCGGTGTTTCAGGCCGGCCCCGGGCCGCGGATTCGTAGAAGAGGGCTCGACTGGCGGCCGATTCTTCCTCATAGGCGGAGATGGCGACGGCCAGCAGGGCCACCTCGGCACCCCGTTTGGGAAGGTGCTCGCCAGAGGCCACCAGACGCTCCAGCCACTCGGGCTCGGCGTCCTGACCCGTCAGCTCGGGGCGATCGAGAACCTCGGCGAGAAATGCTTTGTCGGTGGTGCCGCCACCGACCACAGCCGTGGTGGCGGCCACGCCGCGCTGCAAACGGTCGAGGGCCTCGGTCCGCGTGCGCCCATGGGCGGTGACGCGGGTGATCAGAAAACCGGGAGCCGCGGGGACGCTCCCTTCTTCCACCGCCGGATCGGCGCGCAGGCCCGCCCCGGCAGGAAGGCGCAGCGATTCCACCACGCCCGGGCGGGGAGCGAAGCCGTCCTCTGGATCGAGCGCCGAGAGGGCGACCTGAAGGGCATGGCCGCGCGGCTCGGGGACCTCGCCGTCCAGCGTGCCGCCGCGAGAGATATGGGCCTCCAGCGCGGGCAGATCCAGCTCGTTGAGCGATTCGAGCACGGCGTAGGTCTCTGGCAAGCCGGCCGCCGTGCCGGAGAAGCGGTGCTCGCCCTTCGCCGGATCAGCCAGGAAGGACACGGTGAAGGCGCCGGGTTTGCCCTTGGCGCCCGCGAAGCGGACGGCAGCCTCGCGCACCGACCGCGCCAGCTCCGCTGAAATCCCCGGCACCGGAGCCTCGGCCAGCACCGTGCGGTCAACATACCGTACGCTGACGTCGATCACTCCCAGCGCCCACGTGGTGCCGCGCCGGTCCACCAGCACCGGGGCCTCCAGCCGGCGGATTCCGGGATTGGCGGGATCGGGACCGTTCAAAGCGAAGTCTCCGCAGGCGACGTGAGGCGGCGGGGCGCGAAGTCAATCATCCGTGGAGGATAGCGTGTCTGGCCCGGCAGAGTGTGGACGCCCGTGAGGTAGTATCCGAATCTGCGATTTCTTTAGATTCCAAAAGGGAGACCGGTGTGTCGGTAAGGGGATTCATGACTTCAGAGACCGGCCGCAGGTGGACCCTTCATACCTTGATCGCCGGGCTGGCCGGTGTTTTCCTCTACCGCAGCTTGTGGCTGCCGTTGAGTGTCCTCGATCGCTACGACGCCGACTTTCGCCACTACTACGCCGCTGCGGCCAGTCTGTTGGCTGGCCGCTCGCCGTATGAGCTCAAGGGTTTCGACTATCCGCCGCTGACGCCTCTGATCGTTATGCCGGTCGCGTGGCTGCCCTTTCCTGAGGCTCGGGTCGCCTGGCTTATCGTCAATTGGTTGTGCCTGGCCGCCGCCGGATTTCTCCTGGTGCGAATCCTGGGCAACGATCGCAAGGCCCTACTGACGGTCGCTGCCTTGTGGGCGCTGAGTGGAACCGTGGCGGAGAACATGGTTCTGGGTCAAGTCAATCCGATTTTGCTTTTTCTCGTGGTGCTGGCGTGGTGGGGAGTGACGCGTGAGCGATTTGGCGTTGTGGCAGGTGCAATTGGTCTTGCGACAGCCCTCAAGCTATGGCCGAGTGTGCTCCTGATTGCCCTGGCCGCCTTTCACTGGCGGCGGGCCGCCGCCGGCATCGGGGTCGCGCTAACCTTCATCGCCCTCTCCTGGTTGCCCTTCCTCTGGTTGCCAGCTCCTCACTCACCGGCGAGGGCGGACTATTGGCTTGGCACACCGGCCCTGCTCAACTTCTCTCTTCCGGCCGTGGCTCTGCGGCTGGCCGATCCGCCGACGCCGGGGCAGGAAATGCCCTTGAGCTGGCGCAACGGCAACGATCCGCTGGCTTTCAAGCTCCCGGCGAAGCAGGCCGTCCTGTCGGCCGGCCTGTCCGGCCTTCTCCTGGCCGTGGGCGGCTGCATCCTGCTGTGGGCGGCTCGCTCTGCGCTTCGCAGTGGGGAAGGAGATAGTTCAATGATAGCGGCGATGGCGGCGTTGGCGGCTGCAACGTCCCTGGCGCTGGTCGCCTCTCCCATCTCCTGGTATCACTATCAGCTCCTGCAATTGCCCGGTCTCGCCCTGTTGGCCCGGCGTTGGGCGGATCGCCCGGCGTCCCGTCCCTGGTGGTTGACGCGGCTACTGGGGCTGGCCGCGCTGGCCGCCGGCCTGACCTGGACGCAGGTGACTGGAATTGGCCGCTACACCGACTTCTATGGTTGGACGGACAAGGCTCCAGCCTGGCTCTGGCTGACGTCCTCGCTCGTGCCAGCCCTCGCGCTCGTCCACTTTGCGCTGCAGGTGCGGGAGATGCGCCAAGCTTCCCCTGTCTGGTAATCCGTACGGACATCGGGTCGATCTGACAGGAACCTGGCCCGAAATCGCTCGCGACCCCCTGCCGCCACCCGGCATGTGTTCTGCACTATTCTTGAAGGCGAGTAGGGAAGATCTTCCTTCCAGGAGGCACTACAATGAAAATCCTACGGTGGACCGGTTTGATGATCGCCCTTGCTGCCGCGGCCGGAGTTACGGGTTGCGGCGTAGAAGTCTATGACTCTCCCGGATATCCGGGACGCCACCATGGTGGCTGGAGAGGTTACGGAGACCGCTCCGGCGACGTGGAGGGCGTCGTTCTGCGTGTCAGCCGCCGCGACCATGTCATCGTCGTGGATCCTGGTGATGACCGCGACGACGATGAGGATCGCGACGGCCGAGAGGGTCGCCGAGAGATCGCCCTGTTCTACGACGACAGCACAACCGTGGAGTACGAGGGCCGCGACTATCGGCCGGAGGATCTGGAGCGCGGGGACCGCATTCAGGCCAGCGTCGACTGGCGAGGGGATCGCGGGTTCGCCGAGGAAATCCAGGTTACCTATGACGCCAGTAGCGGTAGCGGCGGCGAGGCTCCGGATCGACCGAGCCGGCCGTATCGCGAGGATTCCGGCGGCCAGGACGAGCCGAGCGCTACGGATCTGCAAGGCACCGTGCGCAGCGTCGACCCCGGCGCCCACTCACTGGAGATCGAGCCGGCGAAGGACGATTCCGAGGATTCCGATTCTTCGGATGAACCTTCCGGCGTAGCCGTGGTGTTCTACGACGCCCAGACGACCGTCCAGTTCCAGGGCCGAACCTACCGGCCCGAGAACCTGGAGCCTGGGGACGTGGTGGCGATCCACCTGCGCCGGAGCCGCAGCGGCCGGCTGGTCGCCGAACAGATCCAGGTGATCGGCGACGCCAGACAGGTCAGACCCAGCCGGACCAGCATCGGACCAACTGGGCCGGCTCAGACGCCGTCGAGCAGGCAGCCGAGAATCAGCAGCAATCCGGCGAGCACCAGCGACCAGAACCCGAGGTTGCCCATGTTGCTGGGCATGTGAACCACGCCCAGTCCTGAGAGTAGGCCGATCAACCAGAGGATGACGGCGATGATGAGAGTCACCTTTTTCGGTGCCTGCGGCCTGAATCCGCCTCGTCTTGCCATGGGCATGCTCCTCCCGGGAAGCTCTAGGTCTTGTGAAAGACGGTTTGAACGATGAACGGCGAGGCTATCACGCTTCGCCCGGCCTGCACCTCGCCCCTGCGGTAAAATCCCAGCCAGCATCAATCGGTATCCGGCGGCTTGCCGGAGCGCAATCGTAAGGAGGTACAGCCATGAATCCCCTCATCGTCCTGGCATTCTGGATTTCCTTCGGAACACCGGGAAGCCACCCGGCGCCGGCACGAAACCAGAACATCGTTCGCGTCTGCTCGGTTGCCACCGGTGGCTGCCAGGACTTCGCTTCCCGCCTCCTCGAACCCGCCGCCACGGGCGGCCAGCGTGTCTTCATCGATCCTGAGACCAAGACCGTCGTCCTTCCCACCAACGCGCAGATCGACGAGCTGTCCGTGACGATCACCGAGTCCACCAAGCGCGGCGAGCATTCGGTCGAGACCCTGCCGGATGGCTCGAAGCGGCTCAGGTCGACTACAGGCTTCTACATCGACCAGACCGCCGTCATCAAAAAGCAGGAGAAGAAGCCATGAAGCGGGCAGCATTGCATTTCACTCTCGGCCTCTCTGCTTTGCTTCTTCTGCTGGCCGCCGGCCCGGCCGATGCCACCACCATCACCATCATGAACGCCAACTTGGGGATTGTAGGCTTCAATGATCCCACTCCGGTGGCGCCTGTGGCGGGAAACGCCGGCACCACTCTGGGCCAGCAGCGCCTGAACGTGTTCTTGGCCGCCGCCGCCTATTGGAGCAACCGGTTGGCCTCCTCCGTTCCGATTACTGTCTCCGCTGAGATGATCCCACTCTCCTGCACCGCGCAATCCGCCCTTCTGGGCCGAGCGGGTCCCACCAACGCCTATTCCGACTTTCCCAACGTGCCGCGACCCGCCACCTGGTATCCGAGCGCTCTGGCCAACACGCTTGCCGGTTTCGATGTCGATCCGTCGGCAGAAGAAATTGATGCCCAGTTCAGCACTAACCTGGACAACAACCCGGCCTGTTTGGGCGGCATTCATTGGGACTACAGCATCGGCGGCACGGCGCCGCCTCACACCCTGCCGTTCTATCAGACGGTGCTCCACGAGCTCGCCCATGGTCTAGGTTTCATCACTTTCGTGGACATTACGACCGGTGCCTTGGAACAGGGGCAGGACGACGTCTTCGAGCTCTTCCTCGAGGACCACAGCACCGGCAAGACCTGGGGACTGATGACCAACCTGGAGCGCAAGAGCTCGGCGAAAGATACCGGCGACCTGCACTGGACGGGACCTCACGTCGTGGCGGCCAGCTCCGTTCTCTCCGCCGGGCGCCATCCGTCCGGACACGTGCGGATGTATGCCCCGAACCCGCTGGAGCTCGGCTCCTCGGTCGCCCATTGGGACACGGTGTTGACGCCGGACGAGCTCCTCGAGCCCTTCGCCACGCTCAGTCCGAAGGACGAGCTCACCACCCACCTGCTGAACGACATCGGCTGGAGCCTGCAGCCTCCGCCTCCCTGTGTCACAGGGGCCGACACCGCCTGCCTGCAGTCGGGGAGATTCGAGGTCAAAGTGGACTGGGAAACTTCCGCCAACACCGGAGCCGGCCAGGTGATGAGCTTCGGCGGCCCGCGGGCCGAGACCGACGAGTCGGTTTTCTGGTGGTTCTTCAGCCCCACAAACTTCGAGATGGGCGTCAAAGTGCTCGACGCCTGCTCCCTCACCAACACCTTCTGGGTTTTCACCAGCGGCTTGACGGACCAGGGCTGGACCGTTCACGTCCGGGACACGGCGACCGGGGCGACCCAGGTCTACTCGAACGCGCTCGGCCACCTGTCCTCGACCTTCGCTGACACCGGCGCGTTTAGCTGTCCCTGAGCGAGGAGACACTCGGGAGTAGTAGAATGCCTGCATGGCTATTCGGCGATCGAAGAAGTTGCTGAGCATCGGCCTCGGCGGGCTGGCCCTCGTCGCTCCGGCGGCGTGGGCCCAGCCTCCGGCGGGTCACGGGCCGTACTTTCCGGCCGACGCGCCCTGGTATCAGGACATTTCCGCGGCGCCGGTCGATGGCGAATCGGCGGCGGTGATTTCCTGGCTGGCGGGCGTGGGAGGTTGGGGCGGCGGGCACATGCAGATCGATTTCTCGATCGAGGTGCTGGAGGCCGACGCCTCGGCGCCGTTCAAGACGTTCACGCCTACGGACGATTTCTTCCCCGGCGACTGCGATCAGCAGGCCGTGCCGCTGCCGGCGGGCGGTGTGCTGGAGGGGGAGTCCGGCTACCAATGCGTCAGCGACGGCGACTGCCACCTGATCGTCGTCCACCGTCCCACCAACCGCCTTTATGAGATGTGGCGGGCCAACATCGTCGGCACGCAGTTCGACGGTGGCTGTCTCGCCGTGTGGGACATGACCCTCACCTATCCGCCAACGGGCCGCGGCAACGATTGTACTAGTGCCGACGCCGCTGGTTTTCCCATCGCGCCCCTACTGTTCAACGCGGACGAGGTCGCGGCCGGGCACATCGACCACGCCATCCGTTTTATCCTACCCAACAGCCGCATGCGGCGATTGGTCTACGTCCATCCGGCCACGCATTCGACGAACTCCACGAGTGGACCGTCGACGGCCCCTCCCTACGGCGCCCGCCTGCGCCTGCGGGCCAACTATCCCCTCCAGAACCTGCCCAACGAGCCCGCGCGCGTGGTAGCGCGGGCGATGCAAAAATACGGCATTCTGCTGGCCGACGGCGGCACCATCGCCCTCACCGCCCAGAGCGATCAGCTCACCACCGCCAAGTGGAGCGGGCTGCTCGACTCCCACGACCTCCAGGCGCTCCTGGTCACGGACTTTCAGATGGTAGCCGGTGGCGACCGTATCAACTATGGCGACAACTGCGTACGGACAACCCCTCTGTTCTACGACGGCTTCGAGCTCGGCGGCCTGACCAAGTGGAGTGGCAAGGTGCCGTAGCTGTTTGCGGATAGAATCGGTCCACTTCGTTCGAGAAAGGAGTGGACCGGTGTCCAACGGCGACGCACAAGGAATCGATGTCAGCCACTATCAGGGGACGGTGAGCTGGCAGCAGGTGAAGGCGGCGGGGATTCAGTTCGCATTCGCCAAGGCCACGGAGGGAGTGACCTTGGCCGATCCTGAATTCGTCACCAACTGGGCGGGAATGAAAGCGGCGGGCATCCTGCGTGGCGCCTACCACTTTTTCGAGCCTACCGACGACGCAGGCCAGCAGGCGACGTTCTTCCTGAGCACCGTTCAGCTCGAGCCCGGCGACCTGCCGCCGGTGCTCGACGTCGAGACGGCGGCGGCAACCAGCGTAGCGCTGTGGCAGGGCGTGCAGACCTGGCTCGACCAGGTCCAAGCCGCCACCGGCATGCGCCCCATCCTCTATCTCAATCGCACCTTTGCCGACGAGAACAACGCGCCGGCGAGCCTCGCCGCCTATCCGCTCTGGCTCGCCCAATACGAAGTCGAGCTGCCGACGCTGCCGACGGGCTGGACCACCTGGCTCCTGTGGCAATACTCCCAGACCGGCACCGTCGCCGGTGTCGCCGGATCGGTCGACCTCGACGAGGTCAACGGCGCCATCGCGGGCCTGTTGGCGCTCGCCAAGGTGTAGAGGCCCCGCATTCAAGGCGCGCACACGCAGCAGCTCGCCAACGGCCGGTTGATGGTCTGACCCGCTTGGATCGCACCGCAGGTACCCGTTTCAGAGGTGACCTGACAGGAGCCCCCCGTCACCTTGTTGAGCTGCTTGCCGGGGCACGTGCAGGTATTGGATTGCGTGCCATTGAGACAGACTGCGAAAGTCTTCCCGCTGAACAACGTAGTGTCGAGAATCGCGGGGTGACTGGTCGCCGAATTTTCTTTGCTGTCGAAAACGACGCTGAGCGATGGCGTGGCGGCGACCACGGCGATACCGAAGTTCTTCGCCGGGGTGGTGAGCCAGAGTTTAACGTGATCGGTGACGTCCACTTCCAGATAGTAGTTGGAACCTCCGGCCTTGAGCGTCTTGGTCGCCTTGGGAGTCCCGAGGTTGGCAGGCTTGGTGGTCCAACTCACCGTAGTCCCGTTCCAATCCGTGGCGATGGGAAAGACGTTCACGTCGCCAGTGGGATTCGGCGATGCCGTATTCACCCACAGATGGAGAGTCGCTTTGGAAATCGAGTTGGCGGTTGTACCCCCAGGCAGGGAAGACAGATCGAATTTGATCAGGGCTATCGACTGGCTGTTGACGTTCAAAGTCTCGGCGGAGCCAAAGTTTTGGGTAGGAGTCGCCGCGGCGACGTAGGTATCAACTATGGTAGTGGTCACGACCGCTTGTGCAGCATTGAGGGAAGGGAAGAGGGCAAGAGAAAGAAACGCAGCAAGTCTGGTTCTCTGCGGATGTGAGAGCAGGCTCATAATGGAAGAGGTCTCCAATCGGACTTAAGTTCGTTGTCGGGCACGGTGCCGCCCCGACTGGAGAGAGAGAACCCGATCCTCAGCGGATGGTTTAGTTCGGCATCCTGGATGCGGTCAGCGGCGGTGGGAAGTGCCGCTATTCCTGGTGATTGACGGCCTTTGGCGTCTTGGCCAGAGGAGGAGTCCAGCCGATGAGCTCATACGGCCGTTGGAACCGTCTTGGTACGGGATCGTACGGCGAGCCCGACGTCTCCATTCCGAGCCGTGCGGCAAGCCTGGATAGGTGGCGGCGGCGGCCCCACGACAACGCTTGTGCCTGACGGTGCGCCAGCAAGAAGAAACTGGCCGGATCTCCTCCAGAACCGTCAGGGAGAGCTCCGAGCATCGATTGGGCGAGAGGGATCAGCACTCGGAGAAGCTCCAATTCGTTCGGCGGTATGGCGCCGCCACGGACAGCGAGGACGACTACATGAAAGAACACCGGCCCGAACGCGAGTTGCTGTGCCCAGTACGTCTGCGCCCGCGGAGCCCCGGAACGGAGCTCCACGAACATTCGGTCGAGCACCGCTTTCCAGCGTTGTAGCCGAGTTGATTTTTCGTTCACAGGTAATCCTCGAGGACGAAGCGGAGGTTGTCCTGCACCACGGGATCGGCTTTGAAACGTGCCGGCAGCCGCTCGAAGGACTCGGCAAGGTCGGCCTTTGTCAGTCGAAAACGGTCGATCAGGAAGCCGACATCGGAGAGGTCGTCAGCATCTAGCCGCTTTAGCTTGCCGACGACGAGATCGGCGGCGGGAGGCGTCTTGACGGTGAGTCGTAGACCACGAAAGACCGTGTTATAGCTTCGGTCCGGAGCCGGAAGGGGGAGGATCAGCGTTTCCTCGGGCACGATCTCGAGGTAGTCGTGCTCCGTGAATTCTTTGTCCAAAGGGTTGAAACCAAGGTCAGCAACGGCGCAGGCCTGGCGTAGATCTGCCTCGACGAACTGAGACGCTGGCAGGACGTCAATATCGAGAGTCGCTCGCTGCTCCAGCCCATGTGCAAGCACCGCAGCCCCTCCTCGAATGAGTAGCTCCGTCGGATGCTCGAGAGCTTGGTCGAGCTTCTCGAAGATTTTTCTCAGCTTCGTGGCGTCCATTTTCGGTCCGACCGATTGTAGCGACGGCAGGTAGGGGCGGCAAGCCCGGCTCCCTCGTGGTCAGCCTTCTGGTGAAGCACGAAAGACTTCGGCGTGTCCGTTGATTTCATCGAACCCCGGCATCGCTTGCTGGAGCTGAGTGCTCATGCCACAGACGAGAAAACCTTGAAACGGCGGCATTCTCAGCAAGAAAAGGGCCGGCCGATCCTTGACGGTGCCATCGCGCTGGGGGAACGAGGCGAGAAGGACATCGCCTTCCTTCATGGGAGCACCTCGGGCAAGCGCTCACCCCGGAGCCTCCGCCTCCTGCCCGACTCGGCCCGCCCCAGGAGCGCCCGGTAGCGGTGAGATCTCCGAAGAAGGTGTAAGATGAGGCAGATGACCACACTGACCATCGAGTTACCCGACGAGGTTTACGAGACTCTGCGGCGATCCCCAAGAGAGGTCCAAAAAGAGGTGCGCTTGGCGGCGGCAATCCGCTGGTACTCCCAAGGTCTGATCTCCCAGGAGAGGGCGGCGGCGATTGCCGGCCTTGACCGGACCGACTTCTTGGGGGCTCTCGCCCGTGAGAAGGTGGACGTCTTCCACGTGGATCTCGAGCAACTCGCTCGGGAAATCTCGCGTGAGTAGGCTCCCTGTCGTCGACGCATCACCGCTCATCTTTCTCTCTCACGCCGGTCGTATCGACCTCCTTCAAATAGAAGGACCAAACGTCTGTGTGCCTGGAGCTGCTTGCAGCGGGGATGTACCTCTCCGAGAAGATAATCCAGCAGGCCCTGGCTCTGATTGGTGAGTAGACAGACAGAGCGGCTCACGCCGCGCCTTCCGGGCGCCCGCGCAGCAGTCGCCCCAGGATGATCAGCAGCACCAGTACGGCTCCAATCAGCGCGCCCCAGAAGATCTTCCTGTCTGTCGCCGCGGCGTCTGGTTCAGATCCTTGGTTTGGCTCTGGGCCCAAGGTGATTTCGTGCGCGGCCTCGCCCACGAGGCGGGGGGCAAGAAGCGCGAGGTCGTAGCGCGGCGGCGCCAGCCCGGGCTGGCCGTATAGGAGCTTCAGGGACCCTTCCTTCGGGTCGAAGAAACGCAGGCGGTAGGCCGGTAGGAGCAGGTGGGGCGGATCGAGGGGCAGCGGAGCGTTGTCCCCCTCCTCGACGAGGAGCTCGAACCGGGTCGTTTTGCTCGATGGTAGCTCCAGGGTCAGTTGCGGCGCCGGCGTCTCCGGATCCGTGTGCCGCCAGGCGGCTTGTGCCACCGTCTGCTCCCCGGGCTCCTGCGGCTCGCGGCCACTCGCGGGGACTTCGTGGACTTCCACCAGCCGGATCTCGCGCTCGAAAACCCGCGCGGTTGTGGCGAGAACCAGCCGTGCCGCGGGGAGCGAAGGATAAGGTAGCTCGACTGAATAGCGTGAAAGGGACGGCGAGTCTCCCTTCTTTGCCTGCCGTGCCAGGGCGGCAAGGGGGTGCGACAAAGGCTCGTCGAGCCGCTCCAGAATGTAGGGAATCTGGCGGCCTTGGGAGTCGGCAAGGCGCACGTCGGCAAGCCCGGGGCTGCGGGAGAGGACCGCGGCGTCGAGGAGGAGCGCGTTCAGACCCGGTTGGCCGGCCGGTATCGCCCGGTGATAGCGGAACTTTCCCGAATCGACCGGCGCCCCCAGAGCTGGCAGAGGGCTCGCGATGGTTGCCTTCTCCTTGGGCTCGAGAGCCCGGACCTCTCCCCAGCGCGCCGCCGCCGTGCTTGTCCGAGCCACCTGGTCGCGTAGCGCTTCGAGGTCGTAGTGTGGAGCCAATGCGTCGCGGTCCCCGAAGCGGGCAGTCAGGGAGGCGGTGTTTGGGGCTTCGAAGTAGATCCAAGGCAGTGGGGCGAGCTCTGCGGTCACCCCGACGAGCGGCAAGGGCGGATTGTTTCCGTCATCGACGGTCAGCTCGAGGTCGCGTCCCTGCGGAAGGTTTACGGGGATGCGCAGATCGCTTGCCGCGACGCCGTCGTGCACTGCCCGTCGCAGGGTCGCTTCACCCAGTCGCACCGGAGCGATCTCAGAGTCTCCATCCTTTGCGAGACGTCCCTCGGTCACCGTGGCAGGGCGCAACAGAGGGCCGGCAGGACTTTCAGAGACGTCGAGCATCAGCGCCTGCACCGGCAAACCTGCAGCCGGTAGGCGGAGGCGGAAACGGCTCTTCCCCGGCTCGCTCGGCCGGCGTTCGAAGGAAAGCGAGATGCGAGGAGCCGGAGCGCGATCGACCGGGCCGACGAGCCGTGCCTCCACCCCTCCAGGCAACGGCATGCGAGCGCTGGACTCGTCGTTCCAGGTCAGGCGAAAGTAGCGGAAATCGCCGGCCGGCAGATCTACGTCGAGCCGGCGCAGACCCTCCTCCGGCAGATCGAAAAGAGTGCCTTCGGGAATGATCAGGCTCCAGCGGCTGCGGTCCCCTCCCCCTTCCAACTGAAAGCGCTTGAGAAACGGCGCCGGCAAGCCCGTGATCCGCAACCGGTTAAAGCTTTGGGCGGGTCCCGCAGCCGTTCCCAGATCCACCTCGAAGCCGCTCTGCTTCTTGGTCGCAGCGATCGGCAGGAGACGGCCCGGACGCCACTGCGGCTCGCGCCGAGTTGGAGCCACCAGAAGATAGGGTACCTCCCTGCCGGCGGCGTCGAAGAAGCGCAGGTCGGCGAGCCCGGCGCGAAAAGGCCCCAACTCTCCGGGTTTGCTCCCAGGCTCGTAAACGAGGAGAGCGGCGCCGCCTAGAAGGCCGGCATCGGGCTCAAGGCGATTGGGACCTGTGGCGCCGGGGACAATTGGTCGCTCGAAACGGAAACGCGGCTCCCTGCCGCCGGCGCCCGCAACGGCCGCCGTCGCCAACAGTCCGGCGAGTAGCAAGCGTCCCTTCACTGCACTTCCCGCCGCGGCAGAACGTACTTCTGGATCAACACCGCCATCAGCGCCAGGCAGATTCCGAGGCCGGCGAAGGAGCCGACCCGGTAGAGGCCGCCGAGCTGCGCCAGGTCATGGACGAACCCCTTGAGCACCGCGACAAGGAGCAGGACGATGCCGGCGATGCGCACCGGCCGGTTCGGCCCGACGATTCCGGCTACGAATAGCGCGATGGCGAAGAGCGCCCAAGCGAGGGTATAGGTAAGGTCCTCGGCCAACGTCGCCTGCCCGGTCAGGAAGCCGAAAGTGAGACTCGCGCCCTTCGAGAAGAAGTCCGCGATCTCGATGTTGACCAGGAGAAAGAGAAGCACCACCGCCGCGCTTGCCGTGAGAGTCGAAAGTCGGGGCAGCGGCACGCCTTCCAGCCGGTCGTCACCGCGCGCCAGCAACCAAGCGGCGAGGAAGAAGGCAAGAGTGGGCACGAGGTAGGTGTAGAGATACCAGTTCCAGATCGCTAGACTGCCGCGGGGATGGTAGCCGAGGACCGCCGGGTTCACCGCCAGCCGGACAAAGACGGCGGCGATCAGGCCGGCGATCCACCACAGCAGCCCGCGGTGGGGGATGCGCAGGTACAGGGCGGCGAGCGCCGCGGCGAGGAGCGCCCAGCCGATGGTGATCCACTCGCGGTCGAGCTGGAGAGGGATGGCAGCCGTCACGCAGGCGAGGGCCGCTCCGGCGACGAGGGCGAGCCTCCCTGCGTCGCGCTGCGGGGCCGCACTCTCGGCAACACCCCGGGGACGATGGCGCTCCATTCGCACCAATTGGGCGAGCAGGATCGCAAGCGCGACGGCCTGTGCCACCGGCAGCGCTCCGATCACGCTGGAGTACCCGCCGGCCAGGAGCGCGTGGCGCGCGAGGATGAAGAAGCTGAGGCTCGCGAGAACCGCCGCAAGATACGGCTGGCGCAGGCGCCGTGCCCGCTCGCCGAGAATAAGTGGAAATGCCAGATAGGGGAGATAGAGGGAACCGGCGAAGGCCAACTCGTGCCACCACGGCGCTGCCGCCAAGTGGTCGAGCCGCCAGCCGGCGACGGCGGCCGTAGTAAGAACGATCGAGAGCGGAGCGTGGCCCGGCTGATCGGCGCGGATCGAGAGGTAAAGGATGGCGACGAGGAACGCAACCTGTGCGGCGACCGTAAGCTCCAGCGACGGCGCTCCTGTCACCATCGAAGCGGCGATGACAACGATCTGGCCGAGGTAGAGGCTGGCGACTGCGCCCGAGGCGAGATTCGCTGCCAGCTCTCCTGGTCCTGCCACCTGGCGAGCCAGACCTATCCAGAGGAGGCCGAGTGCCGCCAGCGCGAGCGCCGAGGCGAGGGCGACCGCCGGCCACGGTGCATCCCGGGCCGTCAACACCCAGGCGAGGAGGATGAGGTCCGACGCCGCGAGCGCCGCGATCCATAGCGAGGCACGGCGCAGCCAGAGCGAGGCGACGCCAGCCGCGAGATCGAGGACGAGGAGGACGCCGAGGAACGGCCACGGGGGGATCGAAAGCCGAGGCTGCGCGACGACGACGAAGAGGAAGGCGTGACCTACCAGGGCCAGGTAGTGCCCGCCGCCGAGCGCGTCCGCGCTGGCTGCCTGCTCACCCTCCCGCTTGCGCATCCAGAGATTGCCGGCGAGGCCGAGGACGGCAAAGCCAGCGACCAGAAAGAGAGCCGGCACGAGGCTCGCGGCGAGCGGCACCGTCGCCCACCAGACGCCGATCAGCACCCAGGAAAGGAGGGTCCCGACGAGGGCGAGGAGCGGCCGGCGCAACGTCCCGGCTTCGAGGAAGAGGCCGGCGTTCAGGATCACCAGCAAGAGCGCCAGCCCCCACAGCGCCGCCTGGGCAAGCGTGCCGGCGGCGAGGAAGAAGAGCAGGCCGAGCGAGAGCAGGAGAAGGAACGCGCCGCTCCCCGCCGGCGGCAGCCTCCGGCCAAGCCGCCGGGCGAGGATCGGCACGCCGAGGTAGAACAGGCCGAAGACAGCGTAAATGGAGATCCCCGCTAGGAGCCGCTCGGGCGAAAGCGACTGCGCGGACCAGACCGCCTCGGCGGCGATGGCGAAGAATGCAGCGATCGAGAACAGCAAGCCATCCTCGTAGAGCAGGGCGAATCCGGCCGCCGCCGCGAGGAGCGCGAAAAGGACCGCGAATGGTAGCCCTGGAGCGGCGGCCGCCGGTTCCAGGTAGAGGAGCACCGGGAAGCTGACGAGGAGGAGCGGACCGGCCAGCGTGCCCAGCCGGCCCTCCTCGCCGAGGGGCCGCTTCAGGCGGTTCGCGAGCCAGGGAACTGAGAGATTGAAGAGCACGAAGAGAGCGACGAAGCCGAGGATCGCGGGCCAGGCCGCCGCATTGGCGGGATAGGAGAGCGCGAACCAAAGGAGAAAGACAAGGACGGTCGTCCCGGCGGCGAAAGAGTGCAAGGCGCGCGGTCCACGAAAGGTTGCGACCGCGGCGAGCCCGGCCTGAAGCACGAACAGAAAGCCGAAAAGGAGGCCATAACGCGCGCCGTACGCCGGGACGGCGGCAAGGTAGATCCCGAAAACGAGCGGCAGGAAGGCTCCCACCAACGCCGTCCTGGCGAAGAGATTCGTTTCTTCCGCGTCCTTCTTGTCCGTCGAGCTCCGTGCCAGAGCCGGAGCGAGGATCCCGAGGATTGGAAAGACGAGGAAGATCCCCAGCGCCAGAGGCAACTTCGAGGCATCGAGAAACTTGAAGACCCATCCCCACTCGTAGAGCGTGGTGAAGCCGAGCGAGAGGATCGAGAGCACCGGCCAAGACTTGCGAAGAGCTACCCAGGCCAGGCCCGCGTTCAGGAGAAGCAGATAGCCGAAGAGACCGATCGGATGGTCCTCGCCAGTCGATAGGAGAGCCGGAGTGGCGAATCCGCCGACGAGGCCGAGGAGGGCGATGAACAGAGCGTCGTGGCGGATCGCAAGCAACACCGCAACGGCGGTGACCATGACGAGGAGGACGAAAGTGGGCGTCGCTCCGAGCAGGTGCCACAGGGTGTGCGCGGCAAAGAAAGTGGAGAAGAGGGCGACGATGCCCGCCGCTCCCAGGGCATTGGCGGTGATGGCGTAGCGGCGCGCCAGACGATGCTCACAGAGCCCCAGGAGACCCGATCCCATCACCAGGCCCATGGCCATGCGAATCGGTGGCTTCAGCCAGCCGTGATCCACGGAGTAGCGGAGGAACATGATCGCCGTCAGGGCGAAGAGAATCCCGGCGATCCAGGAGAACAGCTTGACCCCCACCAGGCTCTCCCAGTCGAAGGGCGGGCGCGGCGGCTTCGGCGGCGGCGCCAAACGAGTGGGCCGCGGTGGAACGAGGGGCACCGGCGGCGGAGGCATGGGCGGAGCTGCCTGCGGTTGCGCCTCCAAAGGCGGCGATGGCAGCGGCGGCGGCGTGGGCGTGTGAGCCGCTGCCTGGACCGGAGTCGGAGGCGGCTCGGTCAGGAGCGGCGGTGCAGAGGGAATTGGAGTCGCCACGAACGGTGCGGGCGCTGGAGACTGAGCCGTCGCGCTGGTGAAGGGTTGGTCAGGCTCGGTTTGAGCGCGGACCTTCTCCAGGACGGCGATCCGGCGAAGAAGATCCGAATAGCCGTTTTTCTGCGCCTGGAGCAGCTCCTCCAGGTCCTTCACCCGGCGGCTGATCACCCAGGCGTAGCCGATCAGGATGCAGATGACCAGGAAGCCAAGGCCTGCCATCCGTAACGCTCCTTCTCTCCGCGCGGACAGTCGCACGGGTTTCGGTGGGTAAGTGAGCCGAGCCTACCATGGGCCTCGACCGGGAGCTTTCGGCGAAGACTTGGAAGGCGACCTCGATGGTCTTGGGAGAAGGCGAGGCCCGTGCCACCCTCGACCGAAACCTATCTTCTTGCAGCGCTTGAGCTTGGGCGCAGACTTCAACTTCGACGAAGGCCGCCAGGTACATCGGCTGTACATTGGGAGGACACGGGACGTTGCCCTTATTCCAGCGGACCGTTGTCCCGATCCAACGTCGTCGTCGTTGCGCCGGCCCCGCCCGGGCATAAATGACCGAGCGGAGGCTCGCTCCCCAATGGAAAAGGTTCGCTCCCGGATGGAAAAGGTTCGTTCCCGAGAGGGGAAGGATCGCTCCCGAGTAGAAAAGGTTCGTTCCCGGATGGAAAAGGTTCGTTCCCGAGGGGGGAAGGTTCGCTCCCGAGTAGAAAAGGTTCGCTCCCGGATGGAAAAGGTTCGTTCCCGAGGGGGGAAGGTTCGCTCCCGAGTGGAAAAGGTTCGTTCCCGGATGGAAAAGGTTCGTTCCCGAGAGGGGAAGGTTCGCTCCCGAGTGGAAAGGTTCGTTCCCGAGAGGAGAGGGTGACGTCCCAGACAGAGAAGGCGGCTTCCCCCAGCCGTTGACATCGCGTCGTCCTTTAGTGTCTCCTCTGCGAACAGCCTCGCAGTTCACCAGCGCGACCCAAGATTTCGGCCGAGCCTTGCTTACCCCGCGTGAGGGGTCTGCGGGCGGCTGTGCTGCGGACTGCCATTCATGGAAGGAGAGGGCGATGATGAAGACTGTGAGCTCGAAGAGAAGAATGCCCGCCAGGAGCCTGGCCGCACGGCTGCTGCGGGTCTGCCTGGGCCTGGCGGCCGGAGCGTTGTTGATCGCGCCGGGCGCGCGCGCCCAGGAAAAGCCGCTGACGGAGAAGATCCAGCCGTGGGTAATCGAGAACACCCGCGCTGGTGCGCAGGCGGAGTTCTTTGTCGTGCTGGGGAAGGAGGCGAACCTCGCGGATGCCGCGAAGCTCAAGAGCAAGATCGCCAAAGGGGCGTTCGTCTACCGGTCGCTTTTCAAGGCCGCGCAGGACGCCCAGAAACCGATCCGGGCCCTGCTGGACGCCCGCGGCGTGGAATATCGCTCCTTCTACCTGGTCAACGCGATCCTCGTGAAGGGCGACCGCAACCTGGCGCAGATCCTGGCCGCGCGGCCCGATGTGAAGCGGATCGACGGCAACCCCGAAATGCGCCAGGCCTTGCCCGAGCCGCAGGCGCCGGAGGCTCTGGAATACAACCCGGAGTGGTCCGGCCTGATTGATCTCAAGACGGGCAAGGCCATCGCGTCCGTCGAGCCGGGGATCAGCTACGTGCGTGCACCGCAGATCTGGAATCTGGGCTATACCGGACAGGGCGTCGTCGTCGCCGGTGCCGATACCGGCTACCGCTGGACGCACGCGGCGCTCAAGAACGCCTATCGGGGATGGAACGGCACCTCCGCAAGCCACGACTACAACTGGCACGACTCCATCCACGCCGGAACCGGCCCCTGCGGCGCCAACTCCCCCGCACCGTGCGACGACCAGGGCCATGGCACCCACACCATGGGTACCATCGTCGGCCTCGACGGAGCCAACCAGATCGGCATGGCGCCGGGCGCGAAGTGGATCGGCTGCCGCAACATGAACCAGGGCGCCGGCACCCCAGCCTCCTACATCGAGTGCATGGAGTTCTTCCTGGCGCCTTACCCGGTGGGCGGCACCACCAGCCAGGGCGATCCGAGCAAGGCTCCGCACGTGACGAGCAACTCCTGGACTTGCCCGGCGAGCGAGGGCTGTACGACGCCGAACGTCCTGCTGACCGCGGTGGCCAACACTCGCGCGGCCGGGATCGTGATGGTGGTGGCGGCCGGCAACTCGGGATCGGGCTGTTCCACGGTGTCCGATCCCCCGAGTTTCTACGACCCATCGTTCACCGTCGGGGCGCTGAACACCGGCGCCGACACCATCGCCAGCTTCAGCAGCCGCGGCCCGGTGACAGTCGATGGCAGCAACCGCATCAAGCCGGATATCGCGGCCCCCGGCACCAGCACCCGCTCGTCCTACAACACCAGTGACACGGCCTACACCTCGCTCTCGGGCACCTCAATGGCCACACCGCACGTGGTGGGCGGCGTAGCACTCCTCCTCTCGGCGTTCCCCTCGCTCACCGGCAACGCCGACGCGATCGAGAGCCGCCTCACCTCCTCCGCCCATCACATTACGTTGACGGCCACCACCTGCAGCAGCGCAGCCGGCGCCGTTCCCAACAACGTCTACGGCTTCGGCCGCCTCGACGCGGGATGCGGGGTGCCGGCGAAAGTCTCCGGCTCGACGGCCGTCTGCTCCGGCAGCGCGGCCACTCTCACGGCGGATCTCGTGGGGAGCGGTCCGTGGACGCTCACCTGGTCGGACGGCTTCGTGCAGAGCGGCGTCAGCGCCACGCCGGCGACGCGCTCCGTATCGCCCACCACGGCCACTACCTACTCGCTCACCAGCGTCTCGAGCACCGGCTGCAATCAACCCGGTGCCGGCAGCGCGACCATCAGCATCGCCCCGCCGCTTTCGAACGTCACCATCGCCGTCGCGGGGTCGACGACGATCGGCAGCCCGTGCCTCGGCGGCACGGCGACGGTTACGGACACGGGCGGCGGCACCGCCAGCCATCAATGGGGTTTCCGCACCGTCTCGGGCGGTGCGATCACCAACATCTCCGGCCAGACGGGATCGAGTTACGTGCTCAACTGCGCCAGCTTCCCGGCCGCCGGCAGCTACTTCCTGGTGGAGAGGACGACGCCCGGTTGCGGCTCGGCCTTGATCTCGAACGAGGTCCCGGTCACCGTGACCAACGTACCTTCGAACCCGGTGACCGTGACCTTCTCCTCGGTGGCGGCGCAGGACGGCCGGGTCTGGGAGAACGGCGAGAACGGCAACGCCGGCGGGGGCGGAAACTCGACCGACAATACGACCGCTTCGCTGCGGGTGGGAGACACCAACGCCAACGAGCAATATAAATCGATCGTCTCCTTCGACACGTCCTCCATCCCGGACACGGCGACGATCACCTCGGCGACCCTCCGCCTGGTGCGAGGGACCTCCTTGGGCACCAATCCCTTTACCACCTTCGGCTCCTGCCTGGTGGACATCGTCACCGGCGGCTTCGGCGGCTCGACCGCCTTCGCGATCTCCGACTGGCAGGCCGCGGCCACGGCGACCGGCGTCGCGACGATGTCGAACCCTACCGCCAACGGCTCAGCTTCGACGGGAGCCCTGAACGCCGCCGGCCTCGCGGCGATCAACAAGACCGGCACTACGCAACTGCGGCTCAGCTTCACGCTCGACGACAACAACAACCTCGCCTACGACTACATCGGCTTCTTCTCGGGTGAAAACGCGACCGCGTCCAACCGGCCGCAGCTTACCGTGACGTATACGCCCTGAGCGGTAGGAAGGGTTTTCGAAGGTGCCGGCCCGGCCGGCCGGCACCGCGGCGGCCGCCGCGAGGCGGCCCGTGTTGCACTTCCGCTTGACGCGACGGCACGCTTCCGAGTAACGTTGAATAAAATACCTGGAGCAAGGAGACCAGAATGACAAAGCCGGCTCTTCCCTGCGTGGTCGCTGGGTGCCTGTTTCTCTCTGCTGCGACGATGGCGCTCGGTTGGGGACCGGGCGGGCACATGATGGTCGCCTCCATCGCCTTCAAACGCCTAAACCCCACGGCCAAAGCCCATGTGAAGGAGCTCCTGGCAATTCCGATCAACCCCTGTGATGTCACCAAGCAAAGCCCCGACTTTGTCAACGCTGCTCACTGGGCCGATGACGTCAGAAAGCACCTTGGCTTTGACTTCGCCCCCGACCTTCATTTCATCGACTTCCCGTTCACCGCCGATACCACGCCGCTACCCACCGATCTGCCTAAGCCGCACAACGTTGTCAAGGCCTTGGAGCATTACGCCGACGTGCTCAAGACCAGCATCGATACGAACGAGCAGGCGGCGGCCTTGCGGTTCATCATTCATTTTGTGGGGGACATCCATCAGCCGCTTCATTGCGCCAGCAGGGTAGATAGCGCGCATCACGAAGGGGATCAAGGCGGCAACCTCTATATCATCAAAGTCAGGGGGCAAGACACGAAGCTTCATGCCTATTGGGACGGAGGGCTCGGAAGCTTCCCCAAGGGGGGACCCGCCCCCGCCTTCAAGCCTCCGGCCCTGAGCAAGATCCCTCCGGCGGTGGCTGTCGCGCTGCAAGGGCATCCGGACACGGACCCGGATTTGAAATTGGATGAGCCGTTCAATTTTGAGGCTTGGGCGAAGGAGAGCGAGGACCTTGCGGAACAGGCTGCGTATAAGGACATTGCCCCAGGAGGAATCCCGACTGCGGCGTACAAGACACGAGGCTTGGAGGTAGTGCGGAAGCGAGTGGCCTTCGGAGGGTATCGCCTGGCGGCATTATTGAACGCGATCTGGCCCGATGATTCACATTGATCTGTCCGGGGCCTCCATGAAGATCCCGCAGCCAATGCGGGATCTTCATGGTCGTCAAGAGGAGCCCAGCAGCCGCGCGAGCTGTCGCAGCCGCTCTTCGCCGGCATCGGAGACTGCCCAGTAGGTCATCCCGCCTTGCGACCAGCGGAGAACGTGAAATCCCTGCTGCATGCTGCCGACGGGCTCGGGTCCCGAGCCGTTCGGCGTATAGGTGGCGGGCCAGGTGAAGAGATTGATGACGTGGCGGTCGGCGCGGTAGACGAGGGCGGCGACGGGATGATTGCCGAGATAGTCGAGACGGCCGCCGACGAGTGGGAAACCCTGCGCGGCAAGGTCAACGACAAGGGGCGAGTAGTCCAGCTTGCCGGTGAACCAGGGCTTCACCGTGTGCTGATCGCTTGAGATCACGTCCGCCGGATGCCCAGCGAGTAAAGAGCGGACGTGGCTCGACACCACTTCTGCCGCGAGGTCCGGTCTCGTTTGCGGCGGCCAGACGCGGCCCAGGCTCCAAGAGGCGACGGCCACGAGCAGCAGCGCGGCGAGGGCCTGGAGTCCCCGCCACGACGGCAAGCGGAGACCAGAAGGGTGGCTGGGCGCCTCGATCAGAGCGCTCCGTAGACGCCGGGTCTGCGCCGGCGTGGTGCGGAAGCGCAGATTTGCGGCGCCAATCGCCTCGCGCAGAGCTCGCTGGGCAGCGAGGTTTTGAGTGCATGCAGGGCACTCCTCGAGATGGCGTTCGAAGGTCAGGGCGCTCGTCAGGTCGAGCTCGCCGTCGAGATAGGCCGTGAGCTCGTGATCGGTGGTCGGACAGCTCATGGCCGCCCCTCCTTGATGCCGTGGGCGATCAGAAAGTCCTGCAAATGGCGACGGGCGCGAGCCAGGCGCGACATGACGGTGCCCATGGGAATGCCAGCGATCTCCGCGATCTCCTTATAGGAGAGCCCTTCGAGCTCGCGCAGCACCATCACCTCACGATAGGGCAGAGGTAGAGATTCGAAACCGAGACGCAGGGCTCGGCGGTCCGCATGGCGAAGTAGATCGGCTTCGGGAGCCGGGACGCCGGCTTCCACGCTCGAGTGGATTTCCTCGTCGAAGGGATCGGCGATCTCGTGGCCGCGATTGCGTTGCTGTAGCCAACTGTAAAAGGAGTTGCGGACGATGGTGAGCAGCCAGGCTCGGGCGTTGGTGCCGTGGAAGCCATCAAAGAATTGCAGCGCCCGCAGAGAGGCGGTCTGCACCACGTCCTCAGCGTCGTGATCGTTGCGGGTGAGCCAGCGAGCGAGATCGTACGCGGCGTCGAGATGAGGCAGGACGGCCTGCTCGAAGCGGGCGCGCCGGCTGTCCTGCCGGAAGAGGCGATCTCGGATCTTGCTCAGCATCTCAGGGGCGGCGGCGGGAGCCGCGGGCTCCACGCCGGCGATGGTAGCAGTCGATGCCATCGAAATTCTCGAAGTCTCAGAGATTCCACCTCAGCGGCCCACGGCCGGGTCCTACTTCACCTTCACCACGTTTACGGTGATCGATTTCTGCGGTCCGGTGGGAGCGTGGTCCTTGTTCACCAGCTTGAGGGTGATCACGTGCTGACCCGGCGTCATCTTGGGCAGCATGTAGGTGCCTTTGAGATCGTGGATCCCCGGGCTCCGCTCGGCGTCCACCCAGACGTGGAAGTGGTCAGAGCCAGGCGTCAGCACGATCTGGTAATCGAGGGGATAAGACTCGTCTGCGTCGAGGTCGGCGTGATCCTCCGGTTTGAGGATCTGGATGGCACCTTTCGCGTCGGAGGCGTCATTGGCCGCATCGGCGGCGGCGCCAAAGGCTAGGACCAGGAGGAGGAGAAACGAGACAAGGGCGAGACGATGGATTTTCATGGGCAAAACCTCGGCCCCAGAGGGCGGCAGAACCCGCGGCGGTCATCGCCGCGGGAGGTCGTTCGCCTTCCTAGACCAGAGCTCGCCCTATTTATTCCGCAGCGATCTCAGACCGCCAACGACTAGCTGCCTGAACCGTCCGCGCGCTGCTGCGTTTCTGCTCCGGAGAGCGGGGAACCGGGTGCGGGCGGCGTTGTCTCGGCTGCCGGCGCCGCCACCAAGATGCTGTCGAGGGTTGGAAGTGCGGCGATGCAGGCGTTGCAGCAATCCATGATAGCGGGGATGTAGGTTGTGCACGAACTGCTGGCGCTGCAGGAAGTTTTGGTGGAGCTGATCCGCTTGCAGGTGCAGGTGCAAGCGGCCTCAGCGGCTCCCGGCATCAGGCTGCTCACGAAGATCGCCGTGGCAAAGGCAGCTCCAACCGACCCCTTAGACAAAGAGAGTTTCATTTTGCGTCTCCTTTCAGGTAGCCAGCTCTGCTCCGCGCTCGGGCTGGCAGACCCCGGATTCGTGGGCGTCTCTCCTTACAAGCGAAGAAGTCGAGAGAAAGCGATCACCGGCGACTCTGTCGGCGCCACGGAGGGTCGGCCGTGCGAGCCCTCCCCTCCGTGTTCGTGGAGAGTAAAGCCAACCTTGGTCCGGCTCCTGGAATCCTCTTCGTGACTACTTGTCGTTGTAGATCTCAACGAACTCGTAAATGAAGTTCCCCGTGCCCAGCGCGTCGGAGAACTCGTTGATCACCGCTCCCTTGCTGCAACCGGTGCCGGCGCCGCTGCCGGGAGTCGGGCCGGTGATCGTGCCGGTGATGGTGGTGACGGTCCAACTGCTGGCCGTGCCGGCGGCGAGGCAGGGGCCTTTGCGCTGCACGGTGCTGTTGGCCGAGGACGGCATGTTGATCGTGGGGCCATCGATGACCGTGGCGGCAGCGTTCGAAAGCGTGTAGTTCTCGTCGCCGTTAATCTGCGGCAGGACGCCGGCCGAGTTGACGTAGATCACGTTCGACGGCAGCGGAGTGCCGCCGCGCCAGAAGGTTTCGAAAGCAGACTTCGTGGCGTCGCGGCCCACGATCAGATATCCCTTGTTGGCGATCTTGGTGTTGGCGGGGAGAGTAAAGCTCTGCGCCGAGTTCTGCTGCTGGAGCTTCCAGCCTGAGACATCGAGATTGCAGGAGGCGTTGTCGACCGTTACGCTTCTGGGAGCTGTGGTAGCAACGTTGTGATTGCAGGAAGCGTCCGTTGCCCGCGCGGCGATCGTGTGCGTGCCCGACGTGGCGCCGGAGCTTGCCCAGGCGAATGTGAAGGTGCCGGCACCGGCGTTGAAGGTCGCCGGGCTCCAGGCGCCGCCGTCGATCTGCACCTCGACGGACTGGATTCCCGAAGCGTCCGAAGCCGTGCCGGTGATCGTCGTGTCGGCGCAGGTGATCGTGGCCCCGGCTGCCGGTGCAGTGATGGCGACCGCGGGGGCCGTCGTGTCGCTGCAGCCCGCGCTGTAGGTGACCCACATGGGAGCAGACCAGAGGTTGTTGCCGTCGGCTTGCACGGCGTGAACGTAGTAATAATAAGTGCCCGAGCTCAAGCTTTCGGTCACCGAGAGCGTGGAGCTGCCGGTGACGCTCCGGTAAGCCGCGGCGGGAATGCCGCCGCCGATCTGGCCGCGCCAGACCTCGAGCTTCGAAACGCTTTCGCCGTCCGGATCGTAGACCGCGGTCCGCAGGGTGAGCGAGCCGGACGCGCCGAAGATGTCGCCCATGATGTGGTTACCGGTGCTGGTGGCGAAGACGAGCTGGGCGTTCGCGTCTTCGGTGGCGAAGAAGTGCCGCGCCTTGTGGGCCGAGAGCAGCGCGGCCTTGGTGAGTGTGGGAGATGAGGCGTTCGGCAGCAGGTAGACCGTGCGGTCCGGCATGCCGATGCCATAGGTGTTGCAATGAGCGTCATGATCGGCGGTGGGACCGAGATGAAAGCCGCGGTTCAACGCGTTCTGCCAGAGGGGGACGTAGTCGACGGAAGCGATATTCGCCACGCCGCAGTTGGTCGCGGTGTTGAAGGCGACGCCGCTGCGCACGGCGATGCCCTGAAGCGCATTGTCGGCGTCGGCATTGAACGCGAAGTTGTCGAACTGCCCGGATTCCGGATGGCAGAGAATGCCCAGCGCACCCTGCGGCGACGGGTGCGCGACGGATTTCTGATAAAGGTTCAGGTAGCCGAACCGCTTGGCGGTGAAAACGTCGAAGTAGCAGTTGCTGCCCGTGGTGCACTCCTGGTTGGGGCCGTTGCAGGTGGTGCAGGTTTCCCAGCCGAACAGCGTCGGGGTTTCAAGCAGTGTGACATGTCCCTCGTCCGGGTTGGTCAACACTCCCCACTCCATGCCGTAAACGGCGATGAAAGCGTCGTTGACCGTGGCCGTCGCCGCCGCGGAGAGGCCGCTCTGATAGCGTGCGCGGATCTTGGCCTCGGTCACCGGCGGGTTGTTGGTCGTCATGGCGTCATTGAGAAGGTGATTGTGCTCGTTGATCACCCAGTAGTCGAGGCCGGCGGTGTTGCGTGCGTAGTCGTAGATGGCGGCGGGGGCAAAAGTGCCGCTGCCGTAGGCGTTTCCCGAGGCGCAGTTGGTGGTGGGCTGGCCGCCGTCCGACCAGTTCGAGTGGCTGTGGGTTGAGCCATAGTAAAAGTTATAGGCGAACCCGGCCTCGATCGGTGAATTGCGTTACTTCTGGCAGACGCCGGCGAGGGCGTCGGTCCGCAGCTGCTTGGCGGCGATGGCATCCATGCGATCGACGACGATCACCTCGCGCGGCGAAGTCCGAGCCTCGTCCACGCCGGCAGCTTTCAGGTCCTCGTAGCGGCTGGCATTCGAACGCTCACGGTCGGGGATGAAGCGGGCGTGAAACGTGTATTCGTAGCGGCCTGGAGCGACGGGCTTGCCGCCGGCATCGCGACCGTTCCAGGCGTACTCGACGCGAGCCTGGCCGTCGGCTTCAATGCGGGCCACACCCTGAGCAAGGCGCACGACAGGCCCCTTGATCCCGTCGGTCTCAGATGACTTCTCCTCCAGCGGACCGCGGATCTCGAGGCGCCAGAAGGCGCGGCCATACTCGCCCATCGCCGCCGTCCGCTGGTAGGAGAGGACGGAGAAGAGGCGAACGGCTCCGAGCTCAGCGGGCAGAGCCGGAGAGAACTGGTAGACGTCGGAGCCAACGAAAGCGATGAAGCCGGCCTCGCATTCGTCGTACTCCGGATGAACGCTGGCGGTACTGGCACTGGCTGCGATCGCGGCGTTGATTCCCGGGCTCGCGAGCGAAGCGGCGAGCGCAAACGGCAGGACGAAGGACGACAGAAGCCTGTTGCGGCAGGGTCCAGTTTCCATGGCTATGAGATTTCCTCCTGACAGCCACGGTGCTTGGCCCCAGCTTGGGCGAGCCGGCCGGACCCGCTTACATCGAAGCGTCCTGGACGATTTCCCAGGAGTCGCCGTGCCGCCGCAGGACGAGGAGAGTCAAACCTTCGGCGGTTTTCTTTTCGGGCTGATCGGGATAGGCGAGCCGCCAGCGGGCGGCGATGGAGACGCCGTGGACGCGGCTGGGTCGGGCGTCGCCCAGGGTCGTGACCTCGATTCCCTGGGCGGGACGCACCTCCACGATTTCGAGGCTCAGGGTGCCCATGGCTTTGCGGTCCGGATAGCGGCGCCGGTAGCGTTCCAACACCTGCTGCCTGCCCTGGGTAAGGCCGGTGGGGGAGAGGAAGGAGGCGTCGTCGGCGTAGACCGAGGTGAAGGTGTCGAGATCGCCGCGATTCCAGGCGTCCGCCTGCGTCTTGAGCAGTGCTTCGACGGCGGCCTGAGCGTCTTTCGCCCGTCTCAGGGCCGCCATCCGGTCCCAGAGACCGAAGCCGGCGTCGCCGACGTATCGCGGTTCGTCCTTGAAGGCGGCGTCGGCAAGCACCTCGTCGGCGTTCGCGAAGCGGTATCCGCGCTCTTCCAGCCAGGTGAACAAGCGGTCCCACTGCGCGGCGCCGACCTCGTTGGCGTGGAGCAGGAGGATCTGCGGCACGCTGCGCCCGAATAGGCGGTCGCCCTTCGCTTCCTGATCGCGGATCTCCACATGAAGCGACTCCTGATACTCTTCTTCAACGCGCTCCATCTCCTTGCTGTCACTTTTCCGCCGCGCCTCGACCCAGGGTTTTTCGAAGTCCCAGTCTTGATCGTCGATCGTCACCGGCAGGCTGCGCTGGCCCGAGTGGCCGAGATAGGCGCGGGCAGCGTCGAGCTTGGCCGCCGTGTCCCCTTCCGCGAGCATGGGGAAGCGGAAGAAGCGGACCCGGCGATTGTCCTCCCCGGCGAGAAAACCGGCGAGCCCGGCCCGGCCGGCCTCGACGTCGGCGATGTAGGCGTCCGCGCCGGTGCGCTTGAAGTCGAAATGGCTTGCCGAGTGATTGCCGAGCTCGTGACCGGCGGCGAGCCAGCGGCGCAGCAGCACTCGATCGTCGGGGGTCTTCACATTGCCCCAGATCACCAGGCCTACGGCAGGAGCGTGGTGTTTCGCCAGCGCCGCAAGCAGTCCACGGGTGATCAGCTCCCTCTCACCCGGGTCGGTATGGAGGCCGCCGCCGGCCACCGGCAGGTCGTCGATGGAGATCAGGAGAGGGCGCCCTGCCGGCCCGGCCGCGCCGGCGCCGCGAAATAAGGCTCCGGCGAGCAGAGAGACGACAAGGAGGGCCGCGAAGATCGAAATTCGCCTCATGGGAGCGGCATGCTACTTCATACTTCAGGGAGGATTCCCATCTCGATATAGATCGGTCGCACCCGCTCGCGCAGCTTGGGCAGAAGAAATGCGAACCAGAGTGCAGCGGCTATGCAGCCAAGGCCGCCGAAGAAAAGAGTGCGAGGCGCGCCGATGCGGCTCGCGAGGCCGCCGGCGAGCAAGCTGCCGAAGGGAGTCATGCCCATGATGGCCATGGTGTAGAGACTCATGACCCGGCCGCGCTTGTTGTCATCGACCAGGGTCTGGAGGACGGTGTTGCTGGCCGACATGGTCACCATGAAGCCGATGCCGGTGACGAGGAGGAGGACGAGCGAGAGCCCCAGGAATCGCGACAGCGAGAAGGCGGCGAGGCTGGCGCCAAAGAGGGCCGCTGTCGTAGGGATCACCTTCCCAAGGCCGAGAACCGAGCGGCGGCGAGCGAGGAACACCGCGCCGAGGAGCGCTCCAACACCGGTCGCCGCCATCAGGAAGCCGAGAGTGTGTGGCCCGCCGTGCAGGATGGTCGAGGCGAAGATCGGCATCAGCACCGTGTAAGGCATCCCCACCAGGCTCACCAGGGCCAGGAGCAGGAGAATGCTGCGGATGGGGGTTGAGGCGGCTACGTAGGCCAGGCCTTCGCGAAGCTCAGGCAGCACCTTCGAGATTCCTGCCGCTCGCCGTTGCCGCGGCGGCAGCCGCATCAGGAGGAGCGATCCAATGACCGCGAGGTAGCTCAGGGCGTCCCAGAAAAAGCACCAACCCTCGCCGACCGCGGCGATGAGGACGCCGCCGATCGACGGCCCCAGCAGGCGGGCGGCGTTGACCATCGAGGAGTTGAGGGCGATGGCGTTGCCGAGGTCCGCCCGGTCGTCGACCATCTGCACCACGAACGCCTGGCGCGCCGGCATGTCGAAGGCATTGATCAGCCCCTGGAAAAGGCTCAGGGCCAGGACGTGCCAGATGTTGATGACGCCCGTCAGGGCGAGCACCGCCAGTGCTGCCGACTGAAGCATGGCCAGGATCTGGGTGACGACCAGCAACCGGTGGAGGTTCCAGCGGTCGATGAGCACGCCGGCGAAGGGCGCCAGAAGAAAGGACGGGATCTGCCCCGCGAAGCCCACAAGCCCGAGGAGGAGAGCCGAGCCGGTCAGGCGGTAGACGAGCCAACTTGTCGCGATCCGCGTCATCCAGGTGCCGATGAGCGAGACGCTCTGGCCCGAGAAGAAAAGCCGGTAGTTGCGGTGGCGCAGGGCCCGCACCATGAAGCTGGCGCCGGACGGCGGGCGATTGGCAGGCGCGGCGGCATTCACGGCAAGGCGCTCAATTTCGTCATGGAGAAGAAGTCTGCAAGGGCCATGCGCGAGCTGAGACGTTGGGTGTTAGTATCCGGCCTTCAGTCCACGTCAATTCCACGACCAAGGAGGAGAGCTATGGGCTTCATCTGGTTCATCCTGATCGGCCTCGTTGCAGGATGGTTGGCAGGGCAGGTGATGAAGGGCGGCGGCTACGGCGTCCTTGGAGACATCATCGTCGGCATCCTCGGCGCTCTGCTGGGTGGCTGGCTGTTCGGCGTCCTGGGCATCTGGCCCGGAGGCGGGCTTCTCGGCAGCCTGATCGTGGCCTTCATCGGCGCCTGCATTTTGATCTTCCTGGTGCGGCTCATCAAGCGAGCCTGACCCGAAGGAGGGCGAGCCCGGATCCGGGAATCCGGGCTCGTGGTGGCCCCCCGCTACGAGGCTTGACGGTATAGCGATCCCGCCTCGGAGCGCTTACAGGTTCTTCAGGAAATCCTCAATCGACACGCCAGCCTGCCGAAGCACGCCACGAAGAGTCCCGAGCGCCAACTCGTGATGAAGCGGCACAGAGCAGCCGATCGCACCGGATTCGGTGTCTTTCCTCAGGATGACATGACTGCCGCGCTGGCGAGCAACACGGAAGCCGAGGCGGCTTAAGGCTCGGATTACGTCCTCACCGGAAACGTTAGGCAGCCGTACCAACGGCGACCTCGAATGTGGTGAGGAGAGATCGCTTACCTTCAGGTGGGGAGAACTCCTCCAGGTAGAGCTCCGTGGCCTCTTTCAGATTGGCGACAGCCTCCTCCAGAGACGGCCCCTGGCTGACTGTGCCGATCTCAGGGCACTCTGCGACATAGAGGTCAGCCTCTTTGTGCAGAATCGCGGTGAACGTTCTTGACTTTGTCATCGCGGTTGACTCCGATGGAAGATTCTCGAGGAACAATCGATTGCACACTTCTAGAATATCAGATCGAGAGGGCCGCCATGGTATCGTCCCGCTCGTGCGAGACGACGCGAGCCCCTCCGCGGCGCGATCCTACGCCAGGCCGGCCACTGCTTTTCTCCTCGCGGTCCTGATCTCTTTCGCCGGCATCGGCTCTCACTCGCTGTGGAGCCCCGACGAGCCGACCGGCGCGGCCGTGGGCCGGGCCATGTTGGACAGCGGCGATCTCATCGTGCCGCGGCTCAACGGTGAGCCGTTCCTGGAAAAGCCGCCTCTCTACTGGTGGGTGCAGGTCGCCGCCTTTCGCACCTTTGGCATTTTGGACGCCGTGGCGCGGATTCCCTCCGCTCTTTTCTCCGGGCTGAGCTTGCTGGTCGCCTATGCGATCGGCCGGCGTCTGGGAGGTCCGCGCCAGGGGATTCTGGCCCTCGTGGTGTTGGGCACGACGGTGGTCTTCGTCCAGAACCTGGGACGGGTGGTGGTGGACCCGGCGCTGACCTTCTTCGTCGCTCTGGCTCACCTCGGTTTCGCGGTGCTTGCCGAGCCGCGTTCGCAATCCGAGGCGCGGTGGGCGCGGTTGATCATCGCCGTCGCCATACCTCTCGGTTTTCTCAGCAAGGGCGTGGTGGCGATCGGACTGGGAGCGGGACCGCCGGTGCTCTACCTGCTGGCGACTCGCCGAGAAAAGGCGGTGCGGGAGTTGGCACTCCTGGCGGCGTTAGGCGTTCTGCTGTTTGCTTTGCTGGTGACGCCGTGGGCGGTGGCGCTCTACCAGTCTGCAGGATGGGCCGGCCTTAAGGAATGCCTGGTCGCCAATACGGCGAGCCGCTTCGCCCACACGTCCCAGAGCGCGCGCTTCGGGCATTCGCAGCCGATTTATTACTACTTGATTCAGACTCCCTTGCAACTTCTTCCCTGGGCAATTGCATTGCCTGCGATGTGGCGCTCTGGCGTCTTCCGGCGCGGCGCGAAGGGAAGCGAGGCGCGCCGGCTGCTTCTCGCTACGTTGGGAATCGGCGTCCTGTTGCTGTCCGTTGCATCCAGCAAAAGGGAGATGTACCTGATGCCGCTGATGCCGGCATGGTCGGTTTGCGTGGCCTGGTGGTTGACAGGAGTGGGGGAGAGCGAAGCGGGCCGCTCTTGGGACCGGCGGACTCTCGTCGTATTACTCGGTTTTGCCGCCGGCGTTTTCTTGTTGATGGGCGGATTGTCGCTCTGGATTGCCTGGGCGTCCCATCTTCCATCGACCCTCACGCCTGTCCAAGCCGCCGTCTCGAAAGGTTTTATTCTTTCGTTCGCCTGCCTGACTCTGGGAATCGGCGCCGTTCTTCTGGTCCTGCTGATCCGCGGGCGGCAGGCAGGTCCGCCCATCGCCCGTGCAGTCCTGGCCATGCTGCTGCTTTTCCTGATTTTTCAAACGGCGGTGCAGGCGCTGATCAATCCGGTGAAGGAGATGGGCGAGATGGCGATGGAGGTCGCTCGCCGAAACCCTGGATCCGGACCCGTTCCCGCCTACCTGCCATCTGGCCAGTCCAATGAGGTCGTCTTCGGAATGATCAATTTCAAACTGGGTCGCCGCGTGCTTCCCCTGACTACTCCGGAGGAGCTGCGGGCCTGGTTTGAAGGTCATCCGGAAAGCTACGTCCTCGCGCGCGCCACCCAGGCGCGGAAGCTCCCGCCGGAGCTACTACGGGAGCTTCAAATCGCCTGGGACGAAACAGGAAGGCGGGCGTCTCCCTACGCTCTGCTGGTCCGAATCAAAACCTAGTAGATCAGCGTTTCGTAGTGCCAGCCGTGACTAATGATTTGAACCTGGTTCGCCAGCCCGGCGGGCATTGAGATTCGATTGTCAGGAGCGAAAAGCTCGACCACGGCCCGAGTGGATGGGGGAAGGAAATAGGCCGCCTGGCTCCGGCTGCGAGAAAACTGGAATCTCCCCATCTTGACCGGGTGGGTGGCCTCTCGAAGGCGTATGTAGTTGGCTTGGCCCTTGACCTCGATCTTGAGATCGGCTGCGGACGAGTAAGGATGGCCGAGTGGGACCGGACCGCTCGGCCGGGAAGTCGGAGCTTCACGCGGCGACCAAGGCTGTTGTTGGTGTCGTTTGAGATTTTGCAGCTCGAGGCCTTGTTGTTCTAGGATCTTTCCCTGCGCGGCGAGGAGACGCTCTTGGTCCGCCAGCCTGCGCTCATGGTCCACGAGAGTCCTTTGAATGGTCTTCATGTCGGTAGCGAGCTCCTGGCGGTATTGTTCGAGCTGAACCTGAGTGGTCTGGCCCGCCATGAGCTGGCGAAGAATCTTCAATTCCCGGCGAGCCACAGCCAGCTCCTCTTCGACCTGGGCTCGGTTCGCAGTGCCCTGATTGAGCTGGGCTTGGAGCCGCTGCTCTATCGCTTTGATTTTCTTTTCGTTGTCTCTGCCGAGGACTTTGTCGACGAACGGATCGATCGCCTTGGTTATGGCATAGCCGCCGATCGTTTTGAGCAGCCAGCTACCGACCGCCCCAAGAGCCTCGGCTTCAACCGGGATGAGAGGCCCCTGGCCGGCCACCGGGGGCGCCATGGAGCCGATGGCGGCGACGAGCAGCCAGACTGCAACTCGACGAAAGGTCATACCGAGATATGTAGCATGTCCCAGGTTGCAGTTCAAGCTCGGCCAGCCTCTCAAAGAGCTTCGAGGGACGTCAGTTATATCTATTTGCAAACTTCCATTTGACCACAGAGGCCGGCTGTGATTTAAAGGGAGCTGCCGGGTCACCTATGCTCTGAGCCACGTTCGTGGACGCACGGATGGAGGATGCGGGATTATGAAAGTCTTTGGAATCGCGACCGCGCTGCTGTTTGCTGGTTTTTATGGAGCCGCTGCCCAGGTTCCAGAGCCGCCGCCGTTCCAGGGCCAGGACGAGGAGCAGGTGGTGGACGAGCCGCCGGCTACCGAGGCTGAGACCAACGATCCTGAAGCTGCATCCTTCGCCTACTTTCATCAGGAACTCGCCCCCTACGGCGAGTGGAATACGCGCGAGGATGTGGGAGAGGTCTGGGTGCCACGCGTCCCTGAGGGCTGGCGTCCCTACACCAACGGTCACTGGGCTTATACCGATCAGGGCTGGGGTTGGGTGGCGGATGAACCCTGGGGGTGGGCTGCGTTTCACTACGGCCGCTGGGCCTATTATCAGGATCTGGGCTGGTCTTGGATACCCGGCAACGTGTGGGCGCCGGCCTGGGTGGCATGGCGGCAAGGACCAGGTTACGTCGGCTGGGCGCCGTTGCCGCCGAGCGTCGAGTTCAGCGTTGAGGAGGGCTTGGGAATCGGTGCCGCTGCGATAACAGCCGGCTTCTTTTCCTTCGTTGCCGAACGCGACTTTCTTGCTCCTCGAGTCGAATCGGTCATCCTGTCGTCGTCTCGTAACGTGACCATCATTCACAATTGCCGGGACAACACACGCTATCCAGTCTTCGGGCGCCGGGTCTTCAATGCCGGACTCGACGTGCGTCACGTCGAGCAAGTCACTCACCGGGCCGTTCCACGCCTGCAAGTGGCAAGCATGGCAGGCCGGAGGCCGAGAGGGGAGGCGGGAGCCTTCTATCAGCCGCCTGTCGTCTCTCGTGCTGCGAGAGCAGCGCATGGCGAATTCGGCGCTTTGCTCCCTCCCCGAGTGGCTGCGCGTGAGAGCCATCGCGGCCAAAGATTCACCGCGTCAGATGGCTCGTCACGTCCTGAAACCATGAACGGTCGGCGGCCTGGTTCGCGGTCGAGGACAGGCAACTCATTCGATAGGCCGGACCCTGCGACACAGTTCCGCCGCAATCCTCCTGGCTACGTGCCGGACCGTACCTCACGATCCAGACGCGACACTCCCAGCTATACGCCGGACCGGACGCGTCAATCCAGCGATACTCGCAGGCGTGTCGAGCCCGTGCAGCCGGTGCCCCACTACCATTCCAATCCTTCCCGAGTCCAGCCGCGGCCGCAACGATCGAGTCAGCCGCGGCCCCAGCCTAAAACCCAGCCCAGGCCACGGAGCTCCGAGAAGTCCCAGCACAGACCCTGAGCTTGACTCTCAGTGCATCGAAACTGGAGCCGGCGCCGGTCCGCTCCGGCGTTTGAACAGCAGCAGCATGGGAATACAGCAGAGGAAGAAGACGCCGACGACGCGGAAGGCGTCCATGTAGGTGAGCAGGAAGGTCTGCTTTACCACCGCTCCCTCCAGCGCTCCGTAGGCCTGTTGCTGGGCCTGGAAGAGGGTGGAGCCCTTGGCGATCAATCCCTGAGTGATCGCGGACAGCCGATCTCGCACGGCGGGGTCATAGATCGACGTGTGCGCTAGGAGGTTGAGCCGGTGCGTCCAGGAGCGGTGCTGGATGAAGGTCGCCACCAGCGCCACGCCGAAGGAGCCGCCGAGTTGCCGCATCATGTTGGTCAGGCCCGCGCCTTGCGCAATATCCTTGCCTCTCAGGTTCGACAGCGCCAGGGTCGTCAGCGGCACGAACAGGAAACCCAGGCCCACGCCGCGCAGGATCAGCGGCCAGAAGAAGTCCAGGCGGTCCGAGGACAGGGTCGAGTGGGAGAGCATCCAGGTGAAGAAAAAGAAGGAGATGAAGCCGAGCGCGTTCATCAGCTGCGCCGGCACTCCCTTCTGCAATAGGCGGCCCACCACCGGCATCATCACCGCCGTGGCCAGAGACCCCGGCAGGAGGATCAGGCCCGTCTGCATGGCGGTGAAGCCGAGCAGGTTCTGGGCGAAGACGGGGAAGATGAACACCGAGGCGTAGAGGCCGAAGCCCATGATGAAGGTGAAGAAGGTGCCGACGGCGAGCGAGCGGTCTTTGAGCACGCGCAGATCCACGATCGGCTGGTCGATGGTGAGCTCCCGCCAGATGAAGGCGGTGAGACAGATCACCGCGACGACGGACAGTACGATGATGTAGTTGGCGGCGAACCAGTCCTCACTCTCCCCGCGTTCAAGCACGATTTGCAAGGAGCCGATCCCAGCCACCAGCAAACCGATTCCCGCCCAGTCCACCTTGGAGACCCGATGCGCCGCTCCGGATTCTGGAATGAAGGCCATCGCCATCAGCGCGGCGAGGATGCCGATGGGCAGGTTGACGTAGAAGATCCAGCGCCAGGAGTAGCTGTCCGTGATCCAGCCGCCGAGCGTCGGGCCGACGGTGGGCCCCACCACCACGCCGAGGCCGAAGAGGCCGTTGGCCATCCCCAGCTCCTCGGGTGGAAAGGTTTCCACCAGGATCGCCTGCGAGGTCGAGAGCATGGCGCCGCCGCCGGCGCCCTGGATGAAACGGAAAATCACCAGCTCCCACAGGCCGGTGGCATGGCCGCAGAAAAACGACGCGACGGTAAACAGGATGAGCGAACCGGTGAAGTAATTGCGGCGGCCGAAGGCCGAGGCGAACCAGCCGGTCATCGGGATGACGATGACGTTGGCCACCACGTAACCGGTCACCACCCAGGCGATCTGGTCGAGCGTCGCCCCCAGATTGCCCATCATCTGCGGCAGGGCGACGTTGACGATCGACG
>Ga0134121_10000271_pt1 | contig 61397 bp, 50 predicted proteins | sample KB301_FD_96463 | JGI IMG/M metagenome (GOLD analysis project Ga0134121, IMG submission 96463) | Terrestrial soil microbial communities without Nitrogen fertilizer from Kellogg Biological Station, Michigan, USA - KB3-0-1 | ecosystem: Environmental > Terrestrial > Soil > Unclassified ...
CCGGAGGAGGTCGACTCGATCAAGCGCTCCGCGCAGGCGCCGGTCTCGCTCGAGAAGCCGGTCGGCGACGAAGAGGAGTCGGAGTTCGGCCAGTTCATCGCCGACGAGCGCGCCGAGTCGCCCTACGAGCGCGCCGCCGAGATCCTCACCAAAGAGGCGCTGCGCGAGGCGCTCGAGAACCTGTCCTACCGCGAGCGCCGCGTGCTCGAGCTGCGCTACGGCCTCGGCGGCGAGCACCCCCGCACGCTCGACGAGGTCGGTCGCACGTTCAACGTGACGCGCGAGCGGATCCGCCAGATCGAGAACCAGAGCTTGAAAAAGCTCCAGTCGCTGGCAGAGGCCCAGAAATTGAGGGACGTGGCGTAAGCCACTCCCGAGCTGTCTGCGAAGGGCCCCGATCGGGGCCCTTCCTCGTTCTAGAGGCCCGCCTCGGCGAGCAGCTCGCGCGGCAGCAGCGGCGGGGTGTCCGGGTACTTGGGCACGAAGCGGCGGGCGTGGGCCTCGCAGGGGCGTCCTGCGAGCGCCGGGGTGAGGTCGGCCATGCTGACGAGGATGCGGATCGACGGGGCGATCTGGAAGTCGGCGGCGTTCGGCTGCTCGCCGCCCAGGGTGCCGTCGGCGATGTAGCCGTCGACGCGGTCGAGCGTGGTCGGCAGGTCGGCCAGGATCTGGCGCACGTGCGCCTCGTCGGCGTCGACGCGCGCCGCCATCGCACGCGCGACCGGCCAGTTGAGCGCGGCGGCGACCGCCGGCAGCGGGATGCCGATCTCGGCGGCGATGCGGGTGCGCGCGCCGTTGTCGCGCGCGAGCGCCCAGCGGGCGAGCCGTCGCGGCACCATCTGCAGCTCGGACTCGCCCCACGCCTCCGCTGCCTCGACCGCCGCGCGCAGCTCGGGATCGCGCGGGAACAGGGGAGGGTCCGGCACGGCCGCCTCCAGTGCTCTGCCGATCTCGATCGAGCCCTCGATGCGACGGCCTTCGAGCTTGAGCGCCGGCACCGTCCCACGCCGGAAGCCGCTCGCCCACAGCATCATCGGATGCAGCCCCGGCAGCAGCTCGACGTTCTTCGCCTCGATGCCCTTGTACTCCAGCATCAGGTGCGCCGTCCGCGACGGATTTGAGATCGAGAAGCCGTACAGGCGTGCGCGCACGCGCGAACCGTACCCTTGAGTCATTGGGCGGTGCGTCGGTCATCCGGCCAGCAAGGTCAAGGGCGCACACCCCGGGGCCGATGGGAACGGAGTGTTCGACATCGACACCGCACTCCGCCACCTCGTCGAGGCCTCGGGATCCGACCTGCATCTGAAGGTCGGCTCGCGCCCGCTCGTGCGCATCAACGGCGTCCTGCAGCCGCTGCCCGACTCCGAGCGCCTCACCCCGCAGGACACCAAGCACGTCCTCGGTGAGACGCTGACCGATCCGGACCGCTTCAACGAGTTCGACCGCGAGCACGAGGTCGACTTCGCCTACGCGATCAACGGGCTCGGGCGCTTCCGCGTCAACGCCTTCCTGCAGCGCGGCTCGGTCTCGCTCGTGATGCGCGCGATCCCGACGCGCATCAGCACCGTCGCCGAGCTGGGCCTGCCGCCCGTCGTCGGCGAGATCGCCCAGGAGGAGCGCGGCATCATCCTGCTCACAGGCACGACCGGCTCGGGCAAGTCGACGACGCTCGCGGCGATGATCGACCAGATCAACTCGAACTACGCGAAGCACATCGTCACGATCGAGGATCCGATCGAGTTCCTGCACCAGGACAAGCAGTCGATCCTCAATCAGCGCGAGGTCGGGCAGGACACCGCCTCCTTCACGCGCGCGCTGCGGCGTGTGCTGCGCCAGGACCCCGACGTGATCCTGATCGGCGAGATGCGCGACGAGGAGACCGTCCAGACGGCGCTCTCGGCGGCCGAGACCGGCCACCTCGTGCTCTCGACGCTGCACACGATCGACGCGCCGGAGACGGTCAACCGCATCATCGACTTCTTCCCGCCCCACCAGCATCAGCAGGCCCGCGCGATGCTCGCCGGCACGCTCAAGGGGATCATCTCCCAGCGGCTGGTGCGCACGGCGGACGGACGCGGCCGCGTCGCGGTCTGCGAGGTGCTGCGGATGACCGGCCGCGCCCGCGACATGATCATGGACCCGGAGCAGACGGGCCGCTTGCGCGAGGTGATCGCCGAGGGCGAGTTCTACGGCATGCAGACCTTCGACCAGGCGCTGCTGCACCACGTGCAGGCCGGGCGCGTCACGATGGAGGAGGCGATGCAGGTCGCCACGAGCCCGCACGACTTCAAGCTGCTCGTCGCCGCCGAGGGGCGCCAGAGCACGTCGATGCAGGACGTCGCCGACGAGCCGCCCGAGCCGCAGCCACCGTATCGGCCTGAGCCTGACGCCGAGCCCGTGCGCGAGCGCCCCCCGGCGCCGCCTCGCGTGCCGGCTCCCGTGGTGACGCTGACGCCGACGCCGGGCCCGACCGCGTCGGCGGAGCCGACCGAGACGTCGGCCGGTGTCGCGTCGGTTGCGCCGCCTGGTCTTTCGTAGCGACGAGGACCTACTTCACTTTGGAAAGCATTGCGCTACCATGGGGTGTGCGATGGCGTCCAACGACAGCTGCCCCGTCTGCCGGACCGCGGAGATCGTCTGCGGCAAGTGGACGCTGCTGATCATCCGCGACCTCGCCGACGGCCGTTCGCGCTTCTGTGAGCTGGAGCGCTCGCTGAAGGGCATCAGCCCGCGCACGCTCTCGCTGCGCCTGCGCGCGCTCGAGGAGGAGGCGATCGTCGCACGGCACACGTTCCCCGAGGTGCCGCCGCGTGTCGAGTACGCGCTGACCGAGAAGGGCCGCGCGCTCGTGCCGATCATCGAAGACATGCGCGCCTACGGCCGCCGCTGGCTCGGCGGTGCGGACGGCTGCTGCGGCCCGGACGCCGAGACGACGGTGCACGACGCGCCGCCCGTCGGCGCCGCCGCCTGACACCGCCGCATCGCTGCAAGCCGCGCTGCGGCGGCAGGATCGCCCACGTGCCCGGCGAAACCGCGGGGATGCGCAACCGCACGCTCCATGGGCTGCTCGAGGCGTTTGCGATCGACGCGGGCCTGCAGCTCGCGGCGCAGACGGCGAGCGGTGCGGAGGTTCCGTTCGACGTCGTCGAGATGCCATCTGCGCCCACCCCGCGCACCGCGCTGTACTGCTACCAGCCGCAGACGGCCAGCTTCATCCGCTCGCACATGGGCCTGCTCGACCGCCTGCCGAGCTACCTGCCGGCGGCGCGGGCGCTCGCCGCGATCGACGGCATCGACGCCTACCTGCGCCGTCGCGGCGAGCCGCGCATCCCGCGCGACGGGCGCGAGCGCGCCGACGCGGTGCTGCGCTCGTTCCTCTCCGCCGTGTATGCGGAGACGAGCACGTTCGGCTACCCCGCGGAGCGCTTCGAGGCCGCCTACGGCGAGCTCGAGACCACCCTGTACGAGGGGCGCCAGGTCGCGGCCGTGATCGCGCCGGTGCTCGGGCTCGAGCTGGAGTCCGACGAGGTCCCGCTCGGCGAGGGGCTCTCGCTCGTGCGCGGCGAGACGCTCGCCGACGCTCCGCCGGAGGCGGTCTGGTCGACACCCGGCGAGGTCGAGCACGGCAGCGTGCTGGCGGTCCTGACGCTCACGGGCGAACGGATCGTCGGCCCACCGATCACGACGGCGCGCACGCGCTTCCGCCGGCTGGTGAGCGCGCTGCGGCTGTTCGAGGCGGGGACGTTCGCGCTCGGGCCGCTCGCGTGGGCGCGCGTCGACGGCGGGCCGTGGCAGCTCGCGCCGTTCGGCACCAACGGCCGCGCGCGCGTGCGCACGACGCTCGCCGCGGCACAGGAGGACGAGCTGCGCGCGTTCTGCAACCTCGTCGCGCGACGCACCCCGCGCGCCGGCGAGGTCGCGTGGGCGCTGGGACGCTTCGAGCTGGCCTGCGAGCGCTCGGCCCCGTTCGACGCGCTCACCGACGTGCTGCTGGCGCTGCGTGCGCTGCTGGAGCCCGAGGGCGCGGAGAGCGGCCGCCTCGCCCAGCGGCTCGCGGCGCTCTGCGCGCGGCCGGAGCAGCGCGCCGAGCTCGCCGAGCGGATCGCCCGCACCGTCGCGCTCGAGCGCACGATCGTCGCCGGCCTGACCCAGCCTACCGCGGGCGCGGACGCGCTCGTGGAGGAGCTTGCCGGCCATCTGCGCGCGCTGCTGCGCGACGTCCTCTGCGGCCACCTCGACTCCGACCTGCGCTCGCTTGCCGACGAGCTGCTCGTCGAAGTCGCCGAGCCTGTGGCTTAGCCCTCGGGCTCGACAGGTCGCGCGCGGAACAGCGGCACGGTGCCCTCGACGCCCTTGATGCGGCGCGGCGGCAATGACGAGAAGCGCCAGTGGTCGGCGTCCGCGGCCTGGCGCGTGGCGGTCTCGGTCACGACGCTGCCCGAGCGCGCGATCGCGGTGATGCGGCTGGCGAGGTTCACGGGGCTGCCGTACCAGTCGCCGGCGTGGCCGAGCACGTCGCCGGTCGCGAGGCCGGCGCGCAGGCGCGGGAAGTCCTCGCCCTCCGCCTCGACCGCCTCCACCAGCGCGTGCGCGGCCTCGAGCAGCGGATCGGGCTCGGGCGCGACGAGCATCGCCGCGTCGCCGATCGTCTTCACGAGCCGCACCGGCGAGCGCGCGACGTCGGTCGCCAGAGCGGTCAGCCGACCGGCGACGGCGCCGAGCTCCTCCGCCGGCACGCGCTCGCCGAGCTTCGTGAAGCCGACGAGGTCCGCGAACGCGATCGTCATGCGCGTGCCGCCCGCGAGCCGTCCGGAGGCGAGCTCGGCGGCGCCGATCGCGGTGCTGCGCAGCTGCTCGCGCAGGTGCATGTTGAGGATCCGCTGCATCACCGAGCCGAGCTGCGGGCCGAGCTGCTCGCTCACGAGCGCATAGCGCTCGCTCAGCTCGCGCTCGCTGTCGCCCGGGCGCAGGAACGCGTCGCCGACGAGCGGGCGCACGGTCGCAGCGACCCTCGCGAGCCCCTCGCCGAGCACCCGTGTGACCTCGAGGATCCCGTCCTCCGGCAATCCCGCCGCCATGAACCCCGTCAGGCTCTCGACCGCCTCGACGTCCTCGTCGGTGAAGGCCGGCTCGTCGGGCTCAGGGCTCGGCAACCCCAGCGCCTGACGGTGGCGCAGCACCAGCTCGACCGGCACTCCGGTGCGCTGCGCGACGTCGCGCGCGGTGTAGCGGTGGGTTCCGAGCGCGCGCTCGACCTGCAGCAGGACGAGCCGGTCCTCCGCCACCGCACGCTTGAGCTCCTCCAGCTCGACGCCCTCGGCGACCAGCAGCTCCAGCAGCGCGATCCGGTCAGCGCGCGCCGCCGCGTCCTCGATCCCGTCCAGCAGGCCCTCCGCAGCGAAGTCCATCGTCGCTGAGAGTACGCGGAACGGAGGCGTTCAAACGCCGGTCTCGCACGGCAGGCGGCCGGCGTCGATCGCCGTGACCAGCGCGGCGTGGTCGCGGTCGTTCTGGTCGGCGTAGGCCTCGGCGTAGTCGGCGATCGCGCGGTCGAAGACGTCGCCGGAGCCGAGGTAGGCGGCGATCGCGATCGCGTCGCCGGAGCGGGCGTGGGCGCGGGCGAGCGTCCAGGCGCAGAGGCGCGTGTAGTTGGCCATCGCGTCCTGCTCCATCGTCTCGAGGTCGGCCGAGCTCTTCCAGTCCCACAGCTGGCGGACGTAGAAGTCGCGCTCGACGTCGTCGATCCCGGTCGTGTGAATCCAGCCGAGGAAGATGTCGCTCGCCGACTGCATCAGCCGCTGGCCCTCGACGACGCGCTGGCCGTGATTTGCCTGCTCGGCTGCCCCCGCGAACGGCTCGAGCACCGACGCCTGTGCCTCCTTGCATTGCAGGAACAGCGGATCGTCGTCGTCGCGGCCGAGCATCAGCACGATCCACGCGCGCGTGCCGACGCTGCCGACGCCGACGACCTTGCGCGCGAGGTCCGCATAGCGAAAGCCCTCGAGCAGACGGCGGCGATCGGGCTGGAGCGTCGCGCGGTAGGACTCGATCAACCCGCTCATGCGCTCTTCGAACGCGTGCGCCTCGCCGTCGGGCAGCAACTCGTCGACCGGGACGATGAGCGGCGGATCGGGCGCGATCCGCGGGCGGCCGTTGACGTGGTGGGTCAGCTTGGCGAACGCCCGCGCGCTGTCCTTGCGGCGCGCCTTCGCGGTCGTGCGCTCGAACTGCGCGACGGCCTTCTCGCCGCGCTGCTCGCGCACCTGCGCCACCACCTCCTGCTCGTCCATGCGCGCGTACCAGACGTCGAGCGTGCTCATGCCGGCGAACGCCCGCATCGACTGGCGGTACTGCGCGGCGGCATGGCGGGCGATCGCGCGCTGGGCGCGCTTCGGCCAGCCGCGATCGCGGCTGGCGATGGCGGCGCTCACGGCGAGCCGCTTGAGGTCCCACTCCCACGGGCCCGGAAGCGTCTCGTCGAAGTCGTTGAGGTCGAAGACGAGGTCGCGCTCCGGCGAGGCGAAGCCGCCGAAGTTGGAGACGTGCGCGTCGCCGCACAGCTGCACGCGAATGCCGGACACGGGGCTCTCCGCGAGGTCGGATGCCATCACCGCCGCCGCGCCGCGGAAGAACGCGAACGCCGAGGCGGCCATGCGGCCGTAGCGGATCGGCACCAGTTCCGGCACGCGGCTCGTCGCCTGCTGCTCCAGCAGCGCCAGCGGATCGGGGCGCGTGTCCGGCGTCACCCAGTCCGCGTGGCAGGAGCGCGGCACCTCGCTCCGGGCGGCCTTGCCGCGGGCGGAGCGCTCGGTGGGCGTGCGTGGGGGCGTGGCCGTGGACGTCCACCCAGGATCGCAGTGGCAACCCGGTCGCGCAACGCTCCTGCCGCGAATGGCGCGCGGGCGGTCGTCGAGGGAGGGCGCTGGGGAGCTTGGCTCCCACAACGCCCTCCTGAGCTAAACGAGCGGTTAGAGTAGTGTTATTCTCACGCTCGGCGACGTTTCCCCCGTCCCTTCGACAGTCCCTCTTCTCGGGCAGAAGGGGGAACCGGAGATGAGCGGCATGCCGGTTTCTTCCCCAATTATTCTTCCGGTGCTGATTTCTCTTCTGGATACAGTCACTAGTGCGAACACCGTGCCTTCGTATAGGCAACTGATCTGACCGACAATGCTTCTTATTCCGAGTAGGAAGGCGATGGTCTCGCGGCCTTTGAACCCGGTGATTTCCGGTAGGGTCCCTAGGAAGGAGACGTAGACGTCGCTCCAGGGCAGTCTTAGCGCAGTGAATTCCGTAACGGAACCCCCTTCGGCTCTGCAGGAGGACACGGGTATTTCGAGATTGGTAGTCGATCCCACTCTCGTGCCTTCGACCTTTGTTATCGCTCTTGCCATCGTTAGGGTTCCGGTCACTTCGCAAACGACTCTAAACGATCTTTCTTCAGTGCCTCGGAACGTCAAGGCTCTCGATCTGCCTCTGAGGTTTATTTCACTGACTCCTATGGATCTTAGGGCCATCGACGTGCTGGTTCCTACTGCGAGCACGGCTGCGGCTGTGAGCACGCCTACGAGGAGCTTTCCACGCTTTCGCAACTTGCATCCCCCTTTGGTTGCCCATCCGTCTCCCGAGCGGATAGTGCGGTAGGCCTATTCTACCGGAGTCAGATATTTCAATGCTCCGGGATGGCGAAGCAGCGGTGCATCCGCACGAGCCCCGCCACGTCGTGCACGTCGTCGTCCAGCAGTGGGACGCGCAGCAGCGGCACCGCCTCGCCGAGCTGCTCGCCGAGGTGCGCGACGTTCTCGGCGTCGCGCAGCGCGAGCACGTGCTCGTCATGGAACGCAGCCGCGACGAGCTCGACCAGCGCGGGGGAGAGGCCGGCGTGCGCGGCGAGCAGCTGGGACAGCTGCCCGGCGTCGCCGTCGCCGAGCGCGTCGACGTGCATGCGGTTGACGATCGCGCCGCCGAGCGACATCCCGGCTGTCGCCAGCCGCTGCTGGAAGTGGATCGCCTCGTCGATCGGCTCGCGCTCGGGAGACGTGACGAGCAGGAACGTCGTGCCGTCGTCGCGCAGCAGCGCCTCGACCTGCGCGGCCCGCTCGCGGAAGCCGTCGACGAGTCCGCCGAGCAGGCGCAGGAACTCGGAGAGGTCGCCGAGCAGCTCGGCGCCCGTGATGCGTCGCAGCAGGCCGAGCGCCATGCCCGTGCCGCGCCCCAACAGCCGGATCCCGGCGCCGCTCGGACGCAGCAGCAGCTGCAGCGCACGGCCCTCGAAGAAGCGCGTCAGGCGCGCCGGTGCGTCGAGGAAGTCCAGGGCGTTGCGCGACGGCGGCGTGTCGAGCACGAGCAGGTCGAAGCGGCCGTTGTGCGCGAGCTCGTGCACCTTCGCGACCGCCGTGAACTCCTGCGAGCCGGCGATCGCGTCCGACAGCTCGCGGTAGATGCGGTTCGCGAGGATCTGGTCGCGCGTGCGCTCATCCGGCGCGAGCCGCGCGATCAGCTCGTCGAACGTGCGCTTCGCGTCGAGCGTCATCGCCCACAGCTCGCCGTCGAGCGGCAGGCCGGCGGCGGCGAACGGCTCCGCCGCGATCTGCTGCGGCTCGTTCGCGAGCTCGTCCAGGCCCAGCGCGCCGGCAAGTCGTTGCGCCGGATCGATCGTCACCACCGCCACCTTCAGCCCGCGCGCGGCCATGCCCATCGCGACGGCCGCGGCGGTCGTCGTCTTGCCGACCCCGCCCGAGCCTCCCATCACGCACACGCGTCGGCCCTCGAGCAGCTCTGCCACGCCGCTCACAGCGTCGGCTCCAGCAGGTCGGCGAGCTGCTCGAGCACGGGGCGATCGAGCTGCGGGGCGAACACGTAGGGCAGCTCCAACGGCTCCTGGCCGCAGGCGGCGGCGAGCCGCCCGATCTGCTCGCGCTGCACGCCGGCGCGGGTGTGCTCGGAGACGGCGGCCTGCAGCGCCGCGCGCACGAGCCCCGGCTCGGCGCCGGCGAGCGCCCGCTCGGCGCCCGACGCCTGTCGCGGCCCGAGCCGCTGCGGGTAGCACGCGTTGGCCACGATCTGCGCGAGCTCGATCCCCAGTTGCTCGCGCAGCCCGCGCTGGAGGAACAGCGTCTCCTGCACGGGCATCTCCTCCGGCAGCGCGACCGCCAGCACGGCGGTCTGCGCCGGGTCGCGCAGCGTCGCGTCGATCGTGGCGCCCTGGTTGGCGATCGGCCCGACGCGCGCGATCTGCGCGAACGTGCGCGGGGCGCGCAGCGCGCCGAGCGCGTGGCCGGTGGCCGGCGCGTCGACGATCACGAGGTCGTACGGCAGCCCGCCCCGCACCCGCCGCTGCTCCTGCGCCAGCTCCCAGACCTTGCCGATCATCAGCAGCTCGTGCATCCCCGGCGTCGCGGCGGCGAACGCGTGGAAGGCGCGCGAGGCGGACAGCAGGTCACCGAGGCGTCCGGCGCGCTCGTGCAGGTACTCCTCCATCGCCCTGCGCCAGTCGATCGAGATCGCGAACAGCCGCGTGTCGAGCTGAACCTCCTCGCCCGGCTTCGAGACGCGTCCGAACACGGTCGCGGCGCGATCCTGGCCGCTCAGCTCGGCGACGATCGTGCGCAAGCCGCGGCGCGCCGCGGCGATCCCGAGCGCGATCGCGACCGTCGACTTGCCGACGCCGCCCTTGCCCGTGACGAACAGCAGCCGCCTGTCGGAGAGCCCTGACACCGGCGCGGAGCCTAGTCGTCCGCAGGAGGAATCCCCGCCGGCATTGCGAATAGGAGCGCGTATGGCTTCCCCGACCGCATCGGAGCGACACCCGTGAAGGCGAAGGCCAAGGTCATTGCGCTCGCCAACCAGAAGGGCGGCGTCGCCAAGACCACGACGACCCTGAACCTCGCAGTGGCCTTTGCGGAAGAGGGCCATCGCGTGCTGTGCTGCGACATGGATCCGCAGGGCAACCTGACGATGTCGCAGGGCATCGACCCGGACACGGTCGAGACGTCGATGTACGACGTGCTCGTCCACCAGATGCCGATCCGCGAGGTGATCCGCCGCCGCGAGATCGACGTCGCCTGCTCGTCGATCGACCTCGCCGGCGCCGAGCTGGCGATGGCCGCGCAGATCGGCCGCGAGCGCGCGCTGCAGAAGGCGTTCGCGACGATCGAGGACGACTACGACTTCATCTTCATCGACACGCCGCCGAGCCTCGGGCTGCTGACGATCAACGCGCTGACGGCGGCGGACAAGGTGATCGTCCCCGTCCAATGCGAGTATCTGTCGATGCGGGGCCTGATCCAGCTCCAGAACACGCTCTCGATGATCCGCGAGAACCTCAACCCCAACGTCGAGATCCAGGGCATCCTGCCCACGCTCGTCGACACGCGGACGCTGCACGCCAAGGAGGCGATCGAGATGCTCGAGGAGAACTTCGGCGATCGCGTGTTCGCGTCGCGGATCAAGAAGACGATCCGCTTCGCGGAGGCCCCCGTGAAGGGCATGTCGGTGCTCAAGTACGATCCGGACGGGATGGCGGCCCACTCCTACCGGGAGCTCGCGAAGGAGGTCCTCGGCAATGGCAAGCGGTAAGCGTGCGAGCATGAGGGAGGGTCCGCTCGCGGCCCTCTTCCGCAAGACCGAGGACGACGACGCCGGCCACGACGGCGCGCCGGAGGAAGCGGCGGCCCCGACGTCGCAAGGCGGGCGGGACCGCTCCGCTGCCCCGCATCCCTCGCTGCTCGGCCCCTCCGAGGAGGGCGCCGCGCCCGCGGTCAGCGTCCCCACGCCGCAGGAGCGCCTGCGCGCCGCCTTCTCCTCCGACATCCCGGAGAACATCCTCGAGCCGGTGCGGATGCCGCCGCGCGAGCTCTACACGCGCGAGGACGACCAGCTCGCCGCGCGCAAGGCCGGCCACGGCCCGGTGCTGCGCGTCGTCGGCGTCGGCGGCGCCGGCGTCAACGCCGTCAACCGCATGATCGAGGCCGAGGTCGCGGGCGTCGAGTTCATCGCCGTCAACACCGACGTCCAGTCGCTGCAGCAGTCCGCCGCGCACCTGACCGTGTCGATCGGCGACGTCGTCACGCGCGGGCTCGGCTCCGGCTCGGATCCGTCGCTCGGCCGTCAGGCGGCGATGGAGGAGTACGACCGCATCAAGTCGCTGCTCAAGGGCTCGGACATGATCTTCATCACCGCCGGCTCCGGCGGCGGCACCGGCACGGGCGCTGCGCCCGTCGTCGCGCGCATCGCCCGCGAGGTCGGCGCGCTGACGGTCGGGATCGTCACGAAGCCGTTCGGCTTCGAGGGCTCGCGCCGCCGCGCCCAGGCCGAGGAGGGCGTCGAGGCGCTCGCGAACGAGGTCGACACGCTGATCGTCGTGCCGAACGACCGCCTGCTGACGGTGCTCGACCGCGGCACGTCGATGGTCGACGCCTTCCGCGTCGCCGACGACGTCCTGCGCCAGGGCGTGCAGGGGATCTCCGACCTCGTCACGCTGCCCGGGCTGATCAACCTCGACTTCGCGGACGTGCGCACGATCATGTCCGAGGCCGGCAACGCGCTCCTCGGCATCGGCATGGGCGTCGGCGAGCGGCGAGCGATCGACGCCGCCGAGCAGGCCGTCGCCTCACCGCTGCTGGAGACGAGCATGGAGGGCGCGCGCTCGATCCTGCTGTCGATCACCGGCGGCGAGAACCTCTCGCTGTGGGAGGTCAACGAGGCGGCGAAGGCCGTCGCGGAGGCCGCGCACCCGGATGCGAACATCATCTTCGGCGCGATGGTCGACGAGAAGCTCGACGATCAGGTGTGGGTGACGGTGGTGGCGACCGGCTACGGCTCGCCGCGCGCCCAGCGCGCCGCGCGCGAGAGCGGACCGATGCTGCTGCGCGAGCCGATCGGCGAGCCGCGCGTCGCCCGCACGAGCCCGTCGCGGCAGGAGCGCCCGATCGGCGCCCGCTCGGGCGAGCTCGACGTGCCCGAGTTCATGCCCCGCAGATAGCGGCGCCCACCCGCCACCCCCGCGCCGCCATCCTGGCATGCTCCCGGCCGTGACCGTAAACACGGCCGGGTCAGCTCCCCGCGGGGTCGTCGCCGCGGGCCACCCGCTCAGTGCGGAGGCCGGCGCCGAGGCGCTGCGCGCCGGCGGGAACGCGGTCGACGCGGCGCTCGCGGCGATGCTGACGTCGTTCGCGGCCGAGCCGCTGCTGACCGGACTCGGCGCCGGCGGCTACATGCTGGTCGCGCCCGCCGACGGCGAGCCGCTCCTGCTCGACTTCTTCGTCGAGGTGCCCGGGCGCGGGGCGGACCCGGCTGCGCGGGCGGAGCTGGTGCCGGTCGACGTCTCCTTCGGCGATGCGGTGCAGATGTTCAACGTCGGTGCAGCCTCCGTCGGCGCCTACGGCGTCCCGCGAGGCATCTGCGCGGCCTCCGAGCGCTACGGCCGTATCCCGCTCCCCGAGCTGGCCGCGCCGGCCGCCGCGCTGGCGCGCGAGGGCGTGCCGCTCAACGCCGAGCAGGCGTACGTGGTGGAGATCCTCGATGGCATCGTCACGCTCACGCCGGAGATTGCGGCGATCTACGCGCCCGGCGGGGAGCTGCTGCGCGAGGGCGACTCGGTGCGCCAGCCGGAGTTGGCGGATGCGATCGAACGGCTTGCAGCGGAGGGGGCGCGGCCGTTCTACGAAGGGGATCTTGCGGCCAAGGTGGTCGACTTGCTTGTCGGGCAGGGGGGGCTTTTGACCGCCGCGGACCTGGCGGCATATGAGGTCGTGTCGCGCGAGCCGGTGCGGGCGCGCTACCGCGGGCGCGAGGTGCTGACGAACCCGCCGCCCTCAGCCGGCGGGACGCTGATCGCCCTGGCGCTTGCGTTGCTGGAGCGCGACGCTCCTTCCCCGCCGACGGTCGAGGCACTCGTCGCTGCGATGGACGCGACGCAGCGCGAGCGCACGCCGGCGTTCCTCGACGGGCTCGACGAGCCGGGCTTCCTCGAGCGCTTCGTCGCCGGACGACTCGGCTCCACCACGCACATCGCGGTGATCGACTCCGCCGGCGGGGCGTGCAGCGTCACCTGCTCCAACGGCGAGGGCTCGGGGATCGTCGTCCCCGGCACCGGGATCCACCTCAACAACATGCTCGGCGAGCAGGACCTCAACCCGCTCGGCTTCCACATGTTCCCGCCGGGCCGGCGGCTGCCGAGCATGATGGCGCCGACGGTCGTGCTGCGCGACGGCGTGCCCGAACTGGTGCTCGGCAGCGCCGGGTCGAATCGCATCCGCTCGGCGATCCTGCAGACGATCGTCGCCGTGCTCGACCGCGAGCTGAGCGCCGACGAGGCGGTGCGCGCCCCGCGCGTGCACTACGAGGACGGCGTCGTCTACGTCGAGCCGGGGATCGCGGTGGACAGGCTCGAGGCCGACGGCCACGGGATCGCGCGCTTCCGTGGGCTGAACCTGTTCTTCGGCGGGGTGCAGGCGGTCGAGCACGATCCGGCGACCGGGGCGTTCTCGGGCGGCGGGGATCCGCGCCGCGGCGGGGCGGCGGTGGTGGCGTGAGGCTGGCGCTCGCCGCGCCGCTTGCGCTTGCGGCGCTCGCGCTGGCCGGCTGCGGCGCGAACTATCCGGACCTGTTCGTGCTCACGCGCAGCGGCTCGCTGCCGGGCGCGAAGCTGACGCTCCTCGTCAACGACGGCGGGACCGTCGCCTGCAACGGCGGCGCTCCGCGCACGCTGCCCGACGCGCGGCTGCTCGACGCGCGCGACATCGTCACCTCGCTCGCCGACGACGCCCGCGACGACCTCGTCCTCCCGCGCCCGGCCGGCGCGCTGCTGCGCTTCCGCCTGCGCGACGCCGACGGCACCGTCACGTTCAGCGACGTCGACGCGGCCCGCCGGCCCGACCTCGGCAAGGTCGTCGCGTTCACGCGGGCGGTCGCGACCGATGTTTGTGGCTTGGAACGCTGAGTCAGTCGCTAACAGTCATGAAGTGTACAAAGGTCGTCGCTCACGCTTGATAAACGATGTCCGGGGCTCATACCTCCGGTGGGTTCAATTCCCACGCCCTCCGCCATGAAGCAGCTCGGCCGGGCGATGTGAAGCCAGCGAATGCTGAGGGGAGTTATCACCCCGCGTTTCACCGCCCGGCCCGCGCACCGCATGATACGATGGGATTCGTTTATCAAGCGTGTATCAGGCGCCATCCGACCCGCCGCCAGGCGGGTCGGATCGTTAAGGAGCGCTACTGAAACCGCACCTTGCCGTTCGATCTCGCGCGCTCCTGTGCGTGGGAGACGAACTCGAGGCGCTTCATCGCGGCGCGGAACAAGCGGGTGACGAGGCGCAGGCGCGCGTTCTCGGAGCGGAGGTCGAGCAGCCCCTGCTTGGCGTCGAGGCCGAAGTCGACGGTGGCGGCCATGTCGTAGGCGCTCATCGCGGCGAGCGCCAGCGGCTCGGGGCGGTTGTCGGTCGCGCGCTCGACGAGCTCGGCGTACGTCTCGTGGGCGAGCGCAGCGGTCGGGCCGTCGAGCTCCTCTTCGCGGTCGCTGAGGAACTCGACGACGCCGGCCGGGTACGCGAGCCGGTCCTCGCGCTCGACGATCCGGAACGGGCGCGTGCCGCGCGTGAGCAGGTTCAGGCGGCCATCGTCCATGCGCTCCAGCACGTCGGTGATCTCGCATGCGCAGCCGACCGGTCGCAGGCCGTCGTCGGCGAGCCAGACGATCCCGAATTCGCTGTGGCGCAGCAGGCACTCCTCCATCATCGTCTTGAAGCGCTCCTCGAAGATGTGCAGCGGCACCGTCTCGCTCGGCAGCGCGACCAGGCCGAGGGGAAAGAGCGGGAAGTCGTTGACCAGCCGGCCGGGCATCGGCCAAGTGTACGAGTGACCCGGCGCCGTCCGTGGGAACGTATGCCATGCGATGCCCTCGACCGCCATCGTCTGGTTCCGGCGCGACCTGCGCGTGCACGACCATCCGCCGCTCGTCGCGGCGCTGAGCGCACATGAGCGGATCGTGCCCGTGTTCGTGCTCGATCCCGTCCTGTTGGACGGGCGCTTCGCGTCGGCTCCGCGCACGGCGTTCCTGCTCGACTGCCTGCGCGAGCTCGATGCGGCGCTGCGGGAGCGGGGCGGTGGGCTCGTGCTGCGCGAGGGCGCACCGCACGAGGAGTTGGCTGCGCTGGCGACCGAGGTCGACGCGCGCGCCGTCTACTGGGCAAGCGACGCGACGCCGTATGCGCTCGCCCGCGACCGCCGCGTGCGCGGCGCGCTGACACAGGCCGGCGTCGAGGCCATCCCCGGACCCGGCAACTTCGTCGCGGACATCGGCAAGCCGCGCACGCAGGGCGGCAAGCCGTACACCGTCTTCACGCCGTTCTTCCGTGTCTGGGAAGCGCTCGACCGTCGCCCCGTCCATCGTGCCCCCGACGAAGTTCCATTGCCGCGGGGGATCGCGAAGAGCCGGATCCCCGCGCGCGACGACGGGCTCACGGAACGCGCCGCCGCGGCCGGAGAGCGGGCCGCGCGCGCTGCGCTGTCCCGCTTCCTCGATCATGACGTGGACGCCTACGCCGAGCATCACGACCGGCTTGCCGGCGGCACCTCCATCCTCTCGCCGCACCTGCGCTTCGGCACGCTGTCTGCGCGCGAGGCGGAGGAGCGCGCGAGCGGGCGCGGCGGCGAGGGTGCCCGGGCGTTCGTCCGCCAGCTCGCGTGGCGCGACTTCTACGCGCACGTCCTGCTGCACCACCCGGCAGACCTCCACCACGAGCATCAGCCGCCGATGCGCGCGCTCGCGTGGGACGCAGACGAGGAGCTGCTCGACGCCTGGCGCGAGGGGCGCACCGGGTACCCGCTCGTCGACGCCGGCATGCGACAGCTGCGCGCGAGCGGCTGGATGCACAACCGCGCCCGGCTCGTCGTGGGCTCGTTCCTGACGAAGGACCTGCAGCTCGACTGGCGTGCAGGCGAAGCCTGGTTCATGCGCTGGCTGCTCGACGGCGACATCGCGCAGAACAACGGCAACTGGCAGTGGATCGCCTCCGTCGGGGTCGATCCGGCGCCCGTGTTCAGGCGGATCCTCAACCCGACGATGCAGCAGCGCCGCCACGATCCCGACGGCGACTACGTGCGCCGGTGGGTGCCGGAGCTGCGCGCCGTGCCGGACGAGCATCTCGCGGAGCCGTGGCGGATGAGCGCCGAGCAGCAGCGCGACGCCGCCTGCACGATCGGCGACGACTACCCGGCGCCGGTCGTCGAGCATCGCGTCGAGCGCAGGCGCGCGCTGGCGCGCTATGCGGCGGCTCGGCAGGGCTAGATAAACGAGACCGTTCGCGCTAGCGTGTCACAGACGCCGGCGCCGCGTCGTCGTAGAGGCCGAACGCGCGCATCGGCTGACCGGTGCGGACCACACGAGACAGCGGAGGGCGCCATGACCGAGATCACCGTCGTCGGAGGAGGCATCGCCGGGCTCGTCGCCGCGATCTCCTGCGCGGAGCAGGGAGCGCCGGTGCGGCTGCTCGAGGCCCACGGCCAGCTCGGCGGACGCGGGCGCAGCAGCGACGGTCCGTACATCACCAACTTCGGCCCGCACGCGCTCTACAAGAACGGGACCCTGTGGGCGTTCCTGCAGCAGCGCGACCTGCTGCCGCCCGTCGTGCGCCCGGCGTTGACGAAGCCGCTGTACATGCGCGTCGACGGCCGGCGCCGCCGCACGCTTCCGCCCGCGATGCTGCTGGCGCTCCCGCGCCTGCGCGGCGACGCGCCCGACGACGTCGACTTCCGCAGCTGGGTCAACCAGCGCGCCGGCGCGCGCGCGGCCGAGCTGTTCTCGCGTGGCGCTGGCGTCTTCACGTTCGAGCACGACCCCGGCCGGCTCGCCGCCTCGTTCGTGTGGGACCGCTGGCGCCAGGCGCTGCTCGACCTGCCGCCGAAGGCGCGCTTCCCGCGTGGCGGCTGGACGACCGTGATCGACCGCCTGGAGGCGGCCGCGCGGCGACTCGGCGTGCGGATCGAGACGGGCACGACCGTCACCGAGCCGCCGCCCGCGCCGGCGATCGTCGCGACCGAGCTGCCCGCCGCGCAGCGGCTGCTCGGCGACGCGACGCTGCACTGGGAGGGAACGCGCGTCGTCACGCTCGATCTCGGTCTGCGCGCCCGCCGCGGCGACCCGTTCATCGTCTGGGACCTCGACGAGAGCGGCTGGGTCGAGCGCTACACCGCGAACGACCGCACGCTGGCGCCCGCCGGCCACGCGCTCGTGCAGGGCCAGATCGGCCTGCTCCCCGGCGAGGATGCCGACGCCGGCGAGCGGCGGCTGGAGGCGCTGTTCGACCTCGGCTTCCGCGACTGGCGGCAGCGCACGACGTTCCGCCGCCGGATGGTCCTCGAGGGCCGTGCCGGCGCCGTCGAGCTGCCGGGCACGACCTGGCGCGACCGCCCCGCGATCGATCGCGGCGACGGCATCTTCCTGTGCGGCGACATGGTCGCGGCGCCGGGGCTGCTGAGCGACCCGGTCGCGACGAGCGCCGTGGAGGCGGCGCGCGGCGCGCTGGCCTGGCGCGCGGCCCTGCCGACTCAGGCGGAGGGTCGTCGCGCCGAGACGAGCAGGTTGTAGAAGATCGCCGCGGGCAGCCGGCCCTCGAGCAGCCGCTCGTCGAGCTTCTGCAGGGTGAGGTAGCCGCGGTAGGCGTACAGGCGCCAGCCCCAGGGCACGTCCTCGGGCACGGCGGTCGCCTCGAGCACGCGGTTCGTCCAGCCGAACCAGTTGGCGAGCAGCTCCTCGCCGCGCACCCGCACGTCGGCGAAGCCGGCGCGGCGGGCGTGCGCGGCGAGGTCGGCTGGGGCGAAGGCGTGGATGTCGACGAAGCGCTCGAGCGCGTGGTCCTCGGCGTGCGCGTCATGGCCGTCGCCGCCCCCGTCGAACCCGGCCGCCCGCGCGCCGATCGCGCGGCGCCACAGCGGCGCGACCGCGGCCGCACCGCGCTTGGGCACGCGCGCGAGGCGGTCGCCGTAGCGCGAGGGCTCGCCGGCGAAGACGACCGTCCCGCCCGGCCGCAGCACGCGGTGGAACTCGGCGAAGGCGCGATCGAGGTCGGGGATGTGGTGCAGGATCGCGTGGCCGAGCACGAGGTCGAACGAGGCGTCCTCGAACGGCAGCGTCTCGGCGTCGGTCGCGACCGTTTCGACCGCCAGCCCCAGCCGCTCGGCGTTGCCGCGCAGCGTCGCGAGCATCCCGTCGGAGATGTCGGTGCAGACGGCCTCGCGCACGACGCGTGCCTGCAGCAGGTTCAGCGAGAAGTAGCCGGTGCCCGAGCCGATCTCCAGCGAGCGCAGGAAGCCGCCGTCGAGCGCCGGCCCGAGCACCTTGCGCAGCTTGCCGAGCACCTGCGCCTGGCCGGGCTCGCCGAAGTCGATGCCCCACTTCGCGTCGTAGCTGTCGGCGGCGACGTCGTGGTAGCGGGTGTTGACGTCGCGGATGTCGTCGTGCGTCTGTGGAGCCTCCATCGGGCGCGGCACTTTACTGTGTCGCCCCGCATGGGAGTGCCATTCCGTTTCGGCTCCACCGAAAATGCACGCAGAGACGCCCCGGCAAGCCGGGCCGTCTCTGCGTGACAAATGGCGCTGGAAAATCGCCGCGGAGACGCCGGCGAATGTGCCGCTATCTGATGCAGACTTCGCCGCCCCACGGGAACTGGTTTGCGAAGAACTGGCCGGCTCTTATCGTTCTGGAAAAGGGAAATTCAGCGGTATGGCTGGCCGTGTTGTTGAATATGGATTGTGGGTCGATTCTGGCAAGTGAATGACAACCAGTTTCGCTCCCACTGAAGAACGCCCGTTCTCCTCCGTAGGTCGGGCCAGCCCAAAGGCAAATGTCTCCGGCTGGACAGTCTTCTCTGTTAGCCGAGGCTGGTGGTGCGACGACGAGCAGCGCACCGGCCAGCACGACGAGTGCGACCAACGCGCTCAGATATACGTTCCTTGTGCTCGCTTGAACGCCATGCATAAATGAACCTCCCGCTTGGGTATTTAACTTCAGCGATAACTAGAACACGGATAGACGCCCGGTCTGCCGTCGCCAACTGCATCGCGACGGATCCCCTGTCCGGGTCGAACTTAATACCGTCTTCCGCGAAGTACTCTACCAAGGCACGGTGTAAAGCCCACTGGGCATGTCGGACTCCAAACACGGGTTCATCGGATCGTGCAGACTGAGCGAGTCGCGAACGGGGCAGGAAGCTCTAGGGTCAGTGGCGGCACGACTTCCACGCCTGCCGAAACGGACACCCCTCATGGAGACCGCATACGTCCAGTCGAACCAGCCCAACGGCGTTCCCCCGCTCGCGCTCACCGGCGAGCGCACGCTGCCGGACGTGCCGGAGGAGAACTACTGGTACCGGCGCCATCTCACGGTCTACGAGTGGATCGCCGCGCGCACGATCGGCAAGCGCGTCGTCGACATGGCCTGCGGCGAGGGCTACGGCTCGGAGGTCCTCGCGCGCGGCGCTGCCTCCGTCGTCGGCGTCGACGCGAATCCCGAGGCGCACGAGCACGCGCGGCTGCGCTACGTGCGCCAGAACCTGCGCTTCGAGCGCGACCTCGTCGAGACGTTCGCCGAGGAGTGCGACGCGATCGTGTTCCTGCAGACGATCGAGCACGTGCAGAGCCCGGAGCGGATCCTCGCGCACTTCAAGGCGATGCTCGCGCCCGGCGGCGTCGTCTACGTCACGACGCCGAACCTGCTGACGCTCGCGCCGCCAGGGGCGGAGAAGTCCGAGAACCCGTGGCATGTGAAGGAGTACCGCGCCGAGGAGTTCCGCTCGCTGTGCGAGGCCTGCTTCGGCAGCGTCGAGCTGCTCGGCCTGCACCACGCGCGCAAGCTGCGCGTCCACGCGCTGGCGCTGAAGCTCGGCTGGGACGCGGTGCACAAGCGACTCGGGTTGACGAAGCCGTTCTACGACCGTTTCACGCCCGCGATCGCCGCGAGCGACTTCGCCTTCGACGCCGACGCGGCGCGCCTCGACCGCGCGCTGGACTTCCTGGCAGTCTGCCGGGCGTGACCCGGACCGACCCGTCGGATCGCGGCGAGCTCGCGCTCGTCCTGCACACGCACATGCCCTACGTCGAGAGCTACGGCACGTGGCCGTTCGGCGAGGAGTGGCTGTGGGAGGCGATGGCGACGTGCTATCTGCCGCTGCTCGACGTGCTCGACGCGGCCGGCGAGCGGCTGACGCTGTCGCTGACGCCGGTGCTGGGGGATCAGCTCTCCGCGCCGGGCGTCCCCGAGCGCTTCACCCGCTTCCTGCGCGACGTGCGCCGCGAGACGCACGCGATCGACATCGCGGGCTGCCGCGAGGCGGGCAGGCACGAGTACGCGGCCGAGCTGGAGCGCGCGGCGGGTGACTACGAGCACGCATTGGAGCGCTTCGAGGCGCTCGGCGGGGACCTGCTCGGCGCGCTCGCCCGGCACGCGAGCTGGACGTCCTCGGCGACGCATGCGGTGCTGCCGCTGCTCGCGACCGATGCCGGCGTGCGGCTCCAGGTCGAGACGGGGATCGCCTCGCACCGGGTCCGCTGCGGCGAGTGGGCGGGCGGCTTCTGGCTGCCAGAGTGCGCGCACGCGTCGTGGCTGGACCCGCTGCTCGAGGAGGCCGGCGTGCATGCGACGTGCATCGATCTGACGGACGTGCTCGGCTACGGCGCGCCGGGCCAGCTCGCGCCGCTCGCGACGCCGGACGGCCCGCTGCTCGTCCCGATCGACCGCGCGACGATCGAGCTGGTGTGGAGCGAGGGCGGCTACCCGGCGCACCCGGCCTACCGCGACTACCACGCGTTCACCGTCCACCACCATCGCGTCTGGCGCAACGACGGCGACACCTACGACCACGCCGCGGCGCTCGCGCAGGCCCGCGCGCACGCGGCCGACTTCGTGGCGCGCACGCTCGCGCGCCTCGACGACGGGGCGCGGGAGCTGGGGCGGCCCGCGCTCGCCGTCTGCGCGCTCGACACCGAGCTGCTCGGGCACTGGTGGTATGAGGGGATCGCCTGGCTGGAGGCGGTGCTGGAGCAGGCCGAGCGCCAGGGACTCGCGCTCGCGCGGCTCGACGACGCGCTCGCGCGACGCGCGCCGGTCGCCGCACCGGTTCGCGGCCTGCCGACGACCACGTGGGGCACCCCGCGCAACCTCTCGACATGGGACGGCCCGCAGGTCGCCGACCTCGCGTGGGCCGCGCGCGACGCGGAGCTGCGCGCGCTCGGTGGCGCGACGCAGCCGAGTCCGCGCGCGCTGCGCGAGCTGCTGCTGCTGCAGTCGAGCGACTGGGCCTTCCAGGTCACCCGCGACCTCGCCGGTCCGTATCCGCGGGAGCGTGCGGCGGGGCATCTGGCGGCGCTCGATGCGGCACTTGCGGCTGACTGACGTTCCCGTACGGGACAGCTGCTGCTAAGGCTGGTAGTGCGAGGACTAATATTCCCGCTCGGGAATATTTTTGTCTGATATGCTCTCATACAAGTAATTTTCCCGTCCGGGAATATGTTGATGAGCGATCCAATCGCAAGCCCCCAAGAGCTCGGCGCCGTCATCCGCCGTGAGCGCCGTGCGCTCGGCCTGCGGCTGGAGGACCTCGCGCTCGCGGCCGGCGTCGGCATGCGCTTCCTCAGCGAGCTCGAGCGGGGGAAGGCAACCGTCCAGCTCGACAGGGCGCTGCGCGTGATCCGAACGCTGGGGCTGCATCTGGAGCTGCACGGGACCGACGATGAGGACGCTTGAGGTCAGCTGCTTCGGCGAGCGTGCCGGCGTCCTCGTGGACGAGCCGGGAGGGCTGCGCTTCGCATATGACCCCGGATGGATCGCGGCGGGGCGCCCGCCGCTCTCCCACTCGCTGCCGCTGGCAGGCGAGCCGTCGAGCGCTGCGGTGCGCGCGTTCTTCGCCGGGATGCTGCCCGAGGGCGAGCCGCGCCGGCTGCTTGCGCGGCGGGTCGGCTTCAGCGAGCGCAACGACTTCTCGTTGCTCGCCGCGATCGGCGGCGACTGCCCCGGGGCGATCAGCCTGGCTTCGGCGGGCAGCCCGCCTGCGCCGGACCGCCCCGACGACGTCACGTGGCTCGACGACGCCGAGCTCGCCGAGCTGATCGCAACGCTGCCGGACCGCCCCATGCTCGCCGGCGAGGACGGCGAGATCCGGCTCTCGCTGGCTGGAGCGCAGGACAAGCTGCCAGTGGTCGTAGGCGAGGACGGGCGCGTCGGGATCACCGCGGGCGGCACGCCCTCGACGCACATCGTCAAGACACCGATCGCGCGCTTCGAGGGCACCGTCGTCAACGAGGCGTTCTGCCTCGCGTTCGGCCGCCGCCTCGCCGTGCCGACCGTGCGCGCGACGCCGCGGCGAGTGCTCGCGCACGAGTTCCTGCTCGTCGAGCGCTACGACCGCGAGGTCATGCCCGGCAGCGTGAAGCGCCTGCATCAGGAGGACTTCTGTCAGGCGCTCGGCATCGCGCCGGAGCACAAGTACGAGACGGAGGGCGGTCCCTCGCTCGCCGACTGCTTCGCGCTCGTGCGCAACACCACGACGGTGCCCGCGGCGCACGCGCTCGTGCTGCTCGACGCCGTCGGACTCAACTTCCTCGTCGGCAACAACGACGCGCACGGCAAGAACTTCTCACTGCTCTACGCGCATGATCGCGTCTCGCTCGCCCCCTTCTACGACGTGCTCAGCACGATCGCCTACCCCGGCCTGGCGCGCAAGGCGGCGATGGGGATCGGCGGTGAGCGCCGCCCCGACTACGTGCGGCAGCGTCACCTCGATCGCCTGCTGGGCGAGGCGCAGCTCGGCGCCGCGGCGGCGCGCCGGCGCCTGCGCGCGATGGCCGCCGAGGCACCGTCCGCCGCGCGCGCGGTGCGCGCCGAGCTGGCTGCGGAGGGCTGGGACCACGACGTGCTCGACGACGTGCTCGCGATCGTCGAGCGGCGCGCACGAGCGTTGGCGGAGATCGCCGGCCCGCGCTCCCGCGCTCGGCGCAACGTGCCGCCTGCCGGCGAGATCGCGCCCGCCGCGCTCTAGACTCCCCGCGGCCGGTCGGATTGGCCGGGAAGCCAAACCCCATGGCCGCGACTCGCATCCTCATCCTCTCCTGGGAGTACCCGCCGCTCATCGAGGGCGGGTTGGCGCGGCATGTGCGCAAGCTCTCCGAGCAGCTCGTGCAGCAGGACGTCGAGGTGCACGTGCTCACGCGCGGCGACGATCGCATGGCGCCGGAGGAGGAGATGGAGGGTGTGCACATCCATCGGGTGCGCGAGCCGCGCAAGCCCGGCGACCTGACCGAGTTCGTCGCCTGGATCGAGCACATGAACGCCGACATGCTCACCGCCGGCCTGGAGCTGGGCGAGCGGGTGGAGTTCGACCTCGTGCACGGCCACGACTGGCTCGTCGCGACCGCCGGCGACGAGCTCGCGCGGCGGCTGGGCTGCCCGTGGGTCGTCACCATCCACGCGACCGAGTACGGCCGCCACCAGGGCTGGGTCGAGCAGCACCCGCAGTCCCACATCCACGCCGTCGAGACGTGGATGGCCAACAATGCGGACGCGGTCATCACCTGCTCGCACTACATGCGCGACCACGTCGCCGACGTCTACGGGCTCGACGAGTCGCGCGTCGCGGTGATCCCGAACGGGATCGATCCGCTCGACCTCCAGCCCGTCGAGAACCTCGACGCGCTGCGCGCGCGCTTCGCCGCTCGGCATGAACGGCTCGTGCTGCTGGTCGGCCGGCTCGTCTACGAGAAGGGCTTCCAGATCGCGCTGGAGGCGCTGCCGGGCGTGATCGAGCGGCTCGGCGACGTGCGTTTCCTGGTCGCGGGCTCCGGCACCGCGGAGGCGGAGCTGCGCGCGCAGGCCGACGCGCTCGGGCTCGCCGAGCACGGCACGTTCCTCGGCTGGATCGGCGACGACGTGCTGCACTCGCTCTACCGCATCGCCGACCTGACCGTGGTCCCGTCGATCTACGAGCCGTTCGGGCTCGTCGCGCTGGAGGCGATGGCCTCCGGCTGCCCGTGCATCGTCGCCGACACCGGCGGGCTGCGCGAGGTCGTGCCGAACGAGCAGGTGGGGCTGCGCTTCCAGTCCCGCGATCCGGCGTCGCTGGCGGAGATGATGGAGCGGGTGCTCTCCGACGACGTGCTGCGCGGGCGGCTGGTCAGCGAGGCGAGCGAGCACGTGCTGCGCTTCGATTGGGGCGACATCGCCCGCCAGACGGCTGAGATCTACGGCGATCTGCGCCGGCTTGCCGTCTGATTGATCCAGTTGCGCCGCCGGCGCGAATAGTCCTCTGAGAGCCGCGTGCCGACGAGGCCGGCTCAGATCTCATCTGATAGGGGAGTTAATTGATGTCTTCTCGCTCAAGCGACGGAGTGATGGATCGGCGCGGGTTCATGTCCAAGGGCGCCGCGGCAGGCATGGGCGCCGTGGTGAGTGCCGGGACAATCGAGGCGCTGCTGCCGGGCATCGCCGCCGCGCGCAAGCACAAGGGCGGCGTCACGAAGGGCGATCTCGCGATCCTCGGCGCGGCGCAGATCGCGGAGGCGCTCGCCGTCACCACGTACACCGGCATCATCGACACCGCACCGTTCTTCACGCGGCTCGAGCAGGACGACCAGGGCTACTTCAAGGCCGCCCGCGCCGAGGAGATGGCGCACTACCTGCTCGAGAAGAGCGTCACGAAGAAGCCGACGCCGGTGACGACGTTCTACTACCCGCCGAAGATGTTCAGCGACGCGCAGACGACGCTCAACGTTCTCGTCACGCTCGAGGATGCGTTCATCGCGGCGTACCTGGTCGGCGTGCGGAGGTTCAGCTCACCTGACCTGCGCGTGACGGCTGCGCGCATCATGGGCATCGAGAGCGATCACCGCACGCTCGCCCGTGTGGTCGCGCCGAGCGTGGCCGCCCGGGACGGCGGCCCGATCGAGAAGGTCACCGGCATCCAGGGCAAGGCCGAGTCGGTCGACCCGCCGAACAACAACACCTACGAGCGCACGCTGCACTGGACGAGGATCTCCAAGGCGGTCGACGCGCTCACCCCGTTCATCGACAAGACGGCCGCGGCCAAGGCCGGCTTCGACACGAGCAAGTCGTACACGTTCAAGCCCTTCACGCCGAAGCTGCCGGGCGGCCTCGGCGACTTCCACAGCTTCATCGGTTGAGGGGAGACGAGGGACCGTGAATCTGACGTCGCCGAGCGACGTCAGATTCACACTCCTCGGCAGGCGGCGGCCGCGTCTTCCAGGCGGTCGTCGCCCCAGAACGCCTCGTCGCCGACGATGACCGTCGGGACGCCGCGGACGCCAGCCGCGACCGCGGCGTCGGTGCGCTCGCGGAGCGTCGCCTTCACCGCCGGGTCCGCCGCGGCGGCCAGCAGCTCGTCCCCCTCGATGCCCGCGGCCCCGGCCGCGTCGGCGATCGCGTCGGGCGAGCCGAGGTCGCGGCCCTCGCGGAAGCCGAGGCGCAGCGCGGCGAGCAGGAACGCACGACCCGCGCCGCGCAGGTCGGCGGCCGTCGCCGCTCGCATCGCCAAGAGCATGTCGCCCGGCCACGGCTCGGGCCAGCGCAGCGGGGGCAGCCCGTAGTCCAGCGCCCGCCGCTCCACCTCCTCGATGCCGAGCGGCCGTGCTTCCGTGAGCGCCCACGACCCGCCGCCGGTCGCGCGGAAGATCCCTCCGAGCAGCACCGGCTCCCACACCGGCGCCACCGGCAGCACACGCTCGACCCGCTCTGCCGCCAGGTAGGCGTACGGCGAGCCGACGTCGATGAGGAAGCGGGGCGAGGCAGGCACGCTCAGTCGATCAGCCGCTTGCGCAGCCGCCAGATCGCCAGCCGCCACAGGATCAGTGCGAATGCGACGAGGAACGCGAGGTGGCCGAGATCGGGCAGCGGGTCGATCCCGAGCACGACCGCGTCGCGCACGAGCTGCACGCAGTGATACAGCGGGTTGATCTTCGCGACCGCCTCGATCCCCGCCGGGAACGAGGAGATCGGGAAGAACGTGCCGGCGGTCAGGAACATCGGCGTCAGCACCCCGCTCGTGATGTAGCTGAAGTTGTCGATCGACTGCGCGCTGGCGGCGAGCATCACGCCGAAGGCGACGAAGCCGGCGCCCGTGATGAAGCAGATCAGCGGCACGAGCAGCGCCGTCGGCTTCGGGTCGAGGCCGAACGCGATCGCCACGAGCAGCGGCGCGTTGCCGTAGACGCCCGCGCGCAGCGCGATCCACAGGATCTCCGCGCTCACGATCTCGTCCACGTCCACCGGCGCGGCGAGGAACGCGTCGTAGGTGCGCTGGAAGCGGTACTTCAGGAACGTGCCGTACATCCCCGGGAACGCCGAGGAGAACAGCACCGCGGTCGCGACGATACCGGTGCCGACGTACTGCTTGTAGTCGAGCCCGCCGATCGAGCTGATCAGCGCGCCGAAGCCGAAGCCGAACGCGAGCAGGTAGATCGTCGGCTCGACGATCGAGGAGAAGGTGGTCGTCTTCCAGCTGCGCGTGAAGACGGTCGCGTCGCGGCTCATCACGCCGAAGACGGCGCGCGGCTCGATGCGGTGCAGCCGTCGGCGGCGCCTGCGACCGGGGCGCCCGCCTGCGGCTGCGATGGGTGCCGCTTCGGCGGTGCTCACTCGATCTCCTCTCCGGTCAGGACGACGAACGCGTCCTCCAAGGTAGCGGCCCGCCGCACGCCCTCGGGCAGCGTCCCGTCGTGGCGCTCGGCGTGGAGGATCGCGAGCGCCGGGCCCGAGCGCCGCATCGTCCAGCCGGCGGCCTCGCCCTGCGCGCGCAGCTCCTGCAGCCGCGCCGGCGGCCCGTAGACCTCATGCGTCTCGCGGCCCGCGTGCGCGGTCACGAGCTCCTGCGGACGCCCGCGCGCGACGATCCGCCCCGCCGCCATCACCTCGACGACGTCCGCGAGCCGCTCGGCCTCCTCGATGTAGTGCGTCGACATCAGCACCGTCGTGCCCTCCGCGCGCAGGCCGTCGATCAGCGACCACAGCTCCTGACGGACCTGCGGGTCCAACCCGACGGTCGGCTCGTCGAGCAGGACCAGCCGAGGCCGGTGCACGAGACCACGGGCGATCAGCAGCCGCCGGCGCATGCCGCCGGACAGCTCGTCCACCTTCGTGTCGGCGCGCTCGGTCAGGTTCGCGATCGCCAGGGCGCGCGTGACCGCCGCCGCCCGCTCGCGCGGCCCGACGCGGTACAACCGCGCGAAGACGGTGAGGATCTGGCGGCACGTCAGCTCGACGTCGAGGTTGTCGAGCTGCGGCACGACGCCGCACTCGGCGCGCGCCTGCTTCGACTCGCCGGGCAGCTTGTAGCCGAGCACCTCGATCTCGCCCTCGTCGGGGATCGCCTGCGCCGTCAGCATCCGCATCGTCGTCGACTTGCCGGCGCCGTTGGGGCCGAGCAGACCGAGGCAGATCCCCGGCGGGACCTCGAGGTCGAGGCCCGCGACCGCGGTGATCGGGCCGAAGCGCTTGACGACGCCGCGCAGCGAGATCGCGGGGCTGCCGGAGCTCACGTCCACCTCAGCTCCCGCGGCTCCTCGCGCATCCGGATCAGCTTCGCGGGCACGCCGCCGACGACCGCGTTGGCGGGCACGTCCTTCGGCACGACGCTGTTCGTGCCGATCACCGCGTTGTCGCCGACGGTGGCGCCGCGCAGGATGCACGCGCCGTAGCCGATCCAGACGTTGTGGCCGACGCGCACGTCGCGCTTGTAGATCCCCTGCAGGCGGATCGGCCGCTCGACCTCGACGACGCCGTGGTCGAAGTCGATCAGCATCACGCGGTCGGCGACGATGCACTCGCGCCCGATCGAGACGTGCTGGTAGGCGGAGATCGTGCACTCCTGGCCGAGCACCGTCTTGGCGCCGACCTCGATCTCGCCCTCGTGCGCGCGCACCTTCGTGCCGTGCCCGAGCCACGACCAGCGCCCCAGGCGCACGCGCGCGTCGCGGCCGATCTCGAACGTGACCCCGCGGCAGACGAAGCAGAGGCCGTCCGTCTGCAGGCGCCCGCGCCAGCGCAGCTTCAGCCACGCCCAGCGCGCGACGAGCACCGCGTAGTGGCGGTTGAGCATGCCGTTGGCGCGCATGAAGCGCAGCAGCGCGAGCGGGCCGCCGCGCAGCGGCGGCGGCGCGGCGCGAGGCACGGCAGGCGGCGCCTGCGGGGCGGGGGAGAGGGCGGACTCCATCGGCCTGCATGGTATTCGCGCGGCATCGCGACCGAGCCGGCGTGCCTGACATCATCCGCGGCCTGATGACCGCCGACCCGACCCTCGCCGAGCGCCTGCTCGCGGGCGACAAGCGCGCGCTGGCGCGCGGCATCTCGCTCGTCGAGGACGACCGCCCCGAGGGCTGGGAGCTCGTCAAGGAGGTCTACCCGCACACGGGGAAGGCGTCGGTCGTCGGCTTCACCGGGCCGCCCGGCGTCGGCAAGTCGACGCTGCTCGGCGCGCTCACGACGGCCGAGCGGGCGCGCGGACGCACGATCGGCGTGCTGTCGATCGACCCCTCGTCGCCGTTCACGCAGGGAGCGCTGCTCGGCGACCGCATCCGCCTCTCCGAGCATTTCCTGGACCCGGGCGTCTTCATCCGCTCGATGGCGAACCGCGGTGCGCTCGGCGGCCTCTCGGAGGCGGCCTTGCAGGCGGCGCTGTTGATGGACGCCGCCGGCCGCGACGTCGTGCTCGTCGAGACGGTCGGGGTCGGCCAGGCGGAGGTCGACGTGATCGACCATGCCGACACGGTCGTGCTCGTGCTGATGCCCGGCTCGGGCGACTCGATCCAGGCGCTGAAGGCGGGCGTGATGGAGATCCCCGACGTGATCGTCGTCAACAAGGCCGACCATCCGCTGACGGACACGATGGTGCGCGAGATCCGCGGCGTGCTGAGCCTGGGGCCGGCAGCGGGGGTGGGCGGCGGGACCGATTCGTGGCGCGTGCCGATCGTCAAGACGCAGGCCGCGTTCGGCGAGGGGATCGACGAGCTGATGGAGCAGATGGAGGCGCACCGCGAGCACATCGAGGCGGAGGGGACGCTCGTCGAGCGGCGTCGTCGCAACCTCATGAACGAGGTCGTCGCGATCGCCACGGCGCGCATGCGGCGCGAGCTGGAGGCCTCGATCCACGCCGACCCGGATGTCCAGAAGCTGCTCGACGAGGTCTGTGCGCGACGGATCGATCCGTCGAGCGCGGCGGCGCAGATCCTCATGCGAACGCAGACGAGCATCTGAAAGCTGTGCAAGATCTCCACCGGTCCTGCCCGGTGCATTGCCGTACCTTAAATAGCGAATATCCCGTCATGTATGGGATCGGAAGCTGTCGCATCGGCGCTATCGTCGCTCCCGCGTCCGGTGTCTGACGGCTCGGAGTTGCAGAACCTCCATCGACCTGCGTAGACTGCCGCCGCCATGGAAGGTGAGAAGGGAGTTCTTACCGGTGGTTCGTGAGTGCGGTCGCTGCGATCTGTCGTGCACGTGCCTGCAATGCGCAGGCCGGGCTCGCCGCGGGCCGACTCGCCGATGCGTGGGCGCGGGAGACGTTCACCACAAAGTATGTGCGTATCACTCAAAGTTTCTTAATCGGCGTCGCGGGGGCGCGGTCAGGCACTCGCGGCGACGATGAAGAGCGAGGTCAGCACCGCACCCGAGCGGCCGGTCGTCCCCGGTAGCAGGCCGCCGAGCCCGCGCGGATTCCGCGTCCCGACCGTGCGCCGCCGCTCGGCGCTGCGCCCGATCACCGAGGCGCGTGGGCCGGAAGCGAGCATCCGCCGCGACGCGCTCTATCGGCGCATGCTCCACGTCGCCGACGTCGCCGCGCTCGCCGGCGCGTTCGTGCTGACGGTGGAGCTGTCCTCGCGTTCGCTGGCGCTCACCTCGGCGAGCATCGTGGCGGTTCCGATCCTGCTCGTGGGGGCGAAGCTCTTCGGCCTCTACGACCGCGACGAGGCGCTGCTGCGCAAGACGACGCTCGACGAGGCGCCGAAGCTGCTCCATGTCGCCACGATCAGCACGCTGACGGCGTGGCTCGCCGGCGGGCTGATCGTCGACGGGACGCTCGATCGCCGTGAGGCGCTGTGTCTGTGGCTGTCGCTCGTGCTGCTGTTGGTGCTCTGTCGCAGCGCGGCGCGTGCGCTCGCGCTGCGACTCGTCGACTCCGAGCGCTGCCTCTTCATCGGCGACGGCGCTGCGGCGGCCGCGATCCGCTCCAAGCTGACCGGTCACAGCGGCGTCAAGGCGGAGATCGTCGCGCACCGGGAGCTCGACAACGCCGGGCCGTGGTCGGCCGCCGGCCTCTCCCCGCAGCGGCTCGCGGAGATCCGCAAGCTCGCGCAGGAGCTCGACGTCCACCGGGCGATCATCGCGCCGGGCAGCGCCGACGCGGGCGAGATGCTCGACCTCGTGCGCACGCTGAAGGCGGTCGGCGTGCGCGTCAGCGTGCTGCCGCGGCTGCTGGAGGTGGTCGGCTCCTCGGTCGAGTTCGACGACCTGCACGGCGTCACGGTCATGGGCGTGCGCCGCTTCGACCTCAACTGCTCCTCGGCCGCCGTCAAGCGCGGCTTCGACCTGCTCGGCGCTTCGCTGCTGCTGCTGCTGATGGCGCCGCTGTTCGCGTGCATCGCGCTCGCGATCAAGCTCGACACGCGCGGGCCGGTCTTCTTCAGCCAGCTGCGCGTCGGCCAGCACGGCAAGCGCTTCCGCGTCGTGAAGTTCCGCACGATGGTGCCGGAGGCGGAGGAGCTCAAAGATTCGCTGCGCGATCGCAACGAGGCGCAGGACGGCCTCTTCAAGATCGCCGACGACCCGCGCGTGACGCGCGTCGGGCGGTGGCTGCGCAAGAGCGCGCTCGACGAGCTCCCCCAGCTCCTGAACATCATCAGAGGCGAGATGAGCCTCGTCGGACCGCGCCCGCTCGTGACCGAAGAGGACCAGCGCGTCGAGGGCTGGCACCGGCGCCGGCTCGAGCTGATGCCCGGCATGACGGGGCATTGGCAGATCCTCGGCCCGACGCGCGTCCCGCTGCGCGAGATGGTCGCGATCGACTACCTCTACGCGGCGAACTGGTCGCTGTGGACGGACATCAAGATCCTGCTGCGCACGATCCCGCACGTGATCGGACGCCGCGGTCTGTGAGGCACCGCATCGAGGTGTGACGCGGTCGCCGCCGGGGCGGCATCATCTACGGCGATGATCTCGGTGATCGTGCCGGCGTACAACCGCCGGGAGACGCTTGGCGCGACGCTCGACTCGCTGCTCGCGCAGACGCACGCGGGGTGGGAGGCGATCGTCGTCGACGACGGCTCGAGCGACGGCACGGCGGAACTGGCGCAGGAGTACGGCGGCCGCGATCCGCGCATCCGCGTGCACCGCCAGCCCAACGGCGGCGTCAGTCGGGCGCGCAACAACGGGCTCGCGCTCGCGAGCCGGGAGTGGACGTTCTTCCTCGACGCCGACGACTGGATCATCCCCGAGACGTTCGAGCGGCTGCTCGCCGCCGCCGCGGCCGATCCGGCGGCCGACGCCGTCTACGGCGGCTACGTGCGCGTCGACGACGAGCTGCGCGAGCTGCAGCGCGAGCTGCCGGAGCTTGCCGAGGACCTCTTCCCGCTCTTCGCCCGCACGTGCGCGATCTCGATCCACACCTGCCTTGCGAAGACCGAGCTGCTGCGGCGCGTGGGTGGCTTCGACGAGTCGCTGGTGACGTGCGAGGACTGGGACCTGTGGCAGCGGATCGCGCGCGTCGGCGGGCGCTTCGCGCGGATCCCGGACTTCGTCGCCTACTACCGCATGCGCGTCGGCTCGGCGTCGGGCGTCGGGCGGCGGATGCTCGCCGACGGCCTGCTCGTGATCGACCGCGGGCACGGCGAGGACCCGCGGCTCGCCGCGCATCCGCAGGTCGCGCGCGAGCCGCTGTCGCGTGCCTCGCGCGACGTCGCCCGCACCTACTTCGTCTGCTACACCGCGGGCCTCGAGATCGCCCGCGGCAACGATGCGCGCGACATGATCGACGCGCTCGAGGACGGCATCACCGGCGACGTCGATCCGCACGGCGTCGCGCAGACGCTGTTCCATGCGATCCCGGTCGGCCGCGCCACGCATGCGAGCGAGTGGTCGCTCTTCCCCGACGAGGTCCACCGCCACTGCAACAAGTTCATCGAGGCGCTCGGCGAGCGGCTCGGCAGCCACTGGCTCGCGTGGGGCGCGCGCGACTCGCTCGAGCGCCTGCTGCTCGCTGCGACGCGCGACGAGCGCCCGCGACGAGCCGGCCGGTGGTACCTGATCGACCTCGACCTCGACGACGCGCCAGCGCAGGAGCTGATGCTCGCGGAGGGGATCGAACGGCTGCTGTGCGCCGTGCGCCTCGGCGAACGGCGGATCGCCGAGCTCGAGATCCCGGTCGTGGACGGCTGGATGCCTGCGCGGGCGCTCGCCGACGCGGTCGCCGCCCCGGAGGCGTGGGCGATCCTCGAGGCGCTGTTCGCGCGCGACGTCTATCCCGGTCTCGGGGAGGAGGCCGCCGACCCCGATGCGCACGACCGGCTCGGCTGGACCGTGTTCCTGCGCGAGCTGTGGGATCGCCCGAGCTGGTCGAGCGACGACTTCTACGCCGACGGTCGCGACGCGCCGGCGGAGTCGGCTCCGCATCGTCTCGTCACGACACCACGCGTCGAGGTGGACCTGGCCGCGCCGCTGCCCGCGCTGCAGGTGCGCGACCACGACGAGGTCGTCGTCGCGCTGACGGTTGCGGGAGCGCCGCTGACGCTCCTCACCTGCCCGGTGCGCCGTGGGCAGGTGACCGCGCAGGAGCTGCGCCGCACGATCCTCACGCAGTGCGGCTTCGAGCTGTGCAGGGCGGTCGTGCGCGAGGCCATCGTGCTCGCGCCCGCCGACGCGACGGGCACGCTGCACGAGCGCCTCGCGCACGCGCTCGCCGCGCGCCAGGCCGCCGACGCCCCCGTGGTCGCGGCGGAGATCACGACGATCGGCCGCGGCATGGGCCCCGACGGCACCGCCGTCTCGCGCTGGACGGTGCTGCCAGCCGCCGCCGCGCCCGAGCGGCTCGCGCTCGCGCGCCGCGACGCGGAGCCGATCGGCGGTCCGGACGAGGCGGAGGTCACGCGCCTGCTCGCCGCACCGGTCGTGCTCGAGGCCGCCGCCGCTTTGCAGACCTCCTCCGACAGCTCGCTGCTGCGCTCGCTCGAGTTCGACCGCATGTTCGCGGCGCGACCCGACCCGTGGCGCTACGACTCCGCCTACGAGCAGACGAAGTACGAGCAGACGCTCTCGCTCGTGCCCGCCGGCGTCGAGCAGGCGCTCGAGCTCGGCTGCGCGGAGGGGCGCTTCACGGCGCAGCTCGCCGAGCGCGTGCGGGCGCTCACGGCGGCGGACGTCTCGCCGCTTGCGCTGCTGCGCGCCCGTGCGCGGTGCGCGGAGCACGCGAACGTCGCCTTCGAGCAGCTCGACCTGTTCGAGCGCCCGCCCGCCGGCCCCTACGACCTGATCGTCTGCAGCGAGCTGCTCTACTACGCCGAAGATCGGCGCGCGCTGGCGCGCGCCGTACGGGCGCTCGCGACGGCGCTCGCGCCCGGCGGCAACCTGGTGACGGCGCACGCGCACGTCGTCGCCGACGAGCCGCATGCGCCCGGCTTCGACTGGGACGTGCCGTTCGGCGCCGCCACGATCGAACAGGCGCTGCTCGGCACCGGGCTGCTGGAGCTTCAGCGCGAGATCCGCACGCCGCACTACCGCGTCCAGCGCTACGCACGCCGGCGCGGGCGCCGCCTGCTGCCGCGGCTGGCCGGCTCGCATGCGCAGCGCACGACCGCCGCCGCCTCCGAGCTGGCGCCGGCGCTGGCCGCGCGCTTCCTGCCCACCGGCGGGCGCGTGCGCCGCGAGGACGCGGCGGCGGAGCCGGAGCCGACGACGACCCGTCTGCCGATCCTCATGTACCACCGCGTCGCGCCCGCCGGCGCGACGACTGCGGAGCGCTGGCGCGTGCATCCCGACGCCTTCGAGGCGCAGCTGCGCCACCTGCGCGAGCGGGGCTACCAGTCCGTCACGTTCGAGCAGTGGCGCGCCGCCGCCGACCGGCGCGCGCCGCTGCCGGCGCGCTCGGTGATGGTGACGTTCGACGACGGCTACGCCGACTTTCCCGACTACGCGCTGCCGTTGCTGGACCGCTACGGCTTCCACGCGACGATGTTCGTCGTGACCGACCTCGTCGGGGCGACCAACGCATGGGACGACGGCCTCGGCGAGTCGCTGCCGCTGATGGACTGGCCGACGCTCGAGCGCCTGCACGCCCGCGGGGTCGACGTCGGGGCGCACAGCTCGCTGCATCGCCCGCTGGTGGCGCTCGACGCCGCCGAGCTCACGCGCGACCTCTGCCGCAGCCGCATGAGCCTTCAGGACCATCTCGGGGTGCCGACGCGCTCGCTCTGCTACCCGTTCGGCCTCCACGACCCCGGCGTGCTCGCGATCGCCGCCGGCTGCGGCTTCCGCTACGGCGTCACGACGAACGAATGGCACGCCTCCTTCGGCGAGGACCTGCTGAGCCTGCCGCGCGTCGAAGTGCGCGGCACCGACACGCTCAGCGACTTTGTCGCAAAGCTGCGGGCGTAGTGCGCGCGCGCTGCGTCCAGCGCAGCGCGACGAGCGCCGTGGCGCCGCCGACGTTGTAGCCGACCGTCGAGGCCCAGGCCGCCCCCGTCGCGCCGTGGGAGGGGATCAGCAGCACGTCCAGGCCGCTCGTGACGGCGAGTGTCACGAGCGCGTAGATCGACGCCCGGCCCGGCTGGCCGCCACCGGCGAGGCGGTTGGTCATCAGGCGCACCACGACGAGCCCGGGCGTGCCGATCGCGAGGATCCGCGTCAGCGCGACCGAGCCCTCGTAGCGCTGGCCGAAGAGCAGGTGCACGAGCGGCTGGGCGACGAGCGCGAGCAGCCCCGCCGCGACGCAGCTCGCAGCGACCGTCAGCGCGAGCTTGCGCGAGAAGCGCGACGCCGCCTCGCCCTTGGCGGAGTCGAGGAAGACGATCAGGCCGACGGCGGTCGTCGCCAGCAGCAGTCCCTCCGACAGCGAGACCCCGATCGAGTAGAGCCCGACCGCGGCCGTCGTGCCGAGCCAGCCGAGGATCAGCTGGTCGAGGCGCAGCGTGATCAGGTTGAGCACCTGGATCGCCGAGTAGCGGATCCCGTAGCGGATCGACCGCGCCGTCAGCGCGCGCGAGGGCCGCGCGATCCCGTAGCGCCGCAGGACGTAGACGGCGCTCCCGAGAGCGACGAGCGCGTGCAGCGCAGCCCACGGCGCGTACATCGCGACGAGCCCGGTGTGCCCGAGCCGGTCGAGCACGAGGATCGCGATCGCGGCGCCGAGGATCGGCGCGGTCCGCAGCGCTCCGGCCAGCAGGAACTGCTCGCACCCGAACGCGAACCAGGCGACGAAGATCAGCCATCCGAGCGCGACCGTCCCCGCGAGCACGAGCGCGATCGGCGGCGTCCGGGCGTGCGTGAGCGACATCAACAGCGGCGTCACGGCGGTCAGCAGCGTGCCGCCGGCGAGCGAGGCGATCGCCGAGATCCCGAGCAGCGGCGGGCGCTCCGTCGCATCGGCCGCGACGCCGCGCAGGACGGCGCCCGGCAGTCCGAGCGTCACGAAGTAGACGCCGATCTGCGGCACGAGCGTCACGAGCACGAACGCGCCGCGGATCGAGGGGTCGACCGCCCGCGAGACGACGATCGTCAGCAGGAAGCTGCTGGCAGCCTGTCCGCCCTGTCCGAGCAACGCCAGCCCGGAGCGCCGCAGGAACGCCGGCACGGTGATCCGTGGTGCGCGCACGATCCGCGAGAGCATAGGGCCGGCCCGGCATGCCGAGTATCGCTAGGCTGCTCGACCCATGATCCCGGAGATCCTGCAAGGGGCCTTTGTCGGGGAGCATCGCGAGGGTCCCTACCCTGGCACGCTCGCGTTCTCCGAGGTGGGCGCGAACTTCGCGCAGCCGCTCGACGCCGAGATCGTCCCGCGCCTGATCCCGGCGCTCGACGAGCTCGAGGCGCCCGCCTGCTCGGAGCGCGTGATCCTGGAGACCGCGAAGACGCTCGGCATCCCGATCGGCAATCCCGTGTGGGAGGGGCGGGCCGACATCGCGCGGCTGCTGCTGAACGGTCGCGACACGGTGGCGCTCGACGTCGGCTGCGGCTTCGGCACGTTCGCGACCGCCGTGGCGCGCTCGGCCGGCCACGTGCTCGCGACCGACCGCTCGCCCGTGCGCGTCGCGCTGACCGCCGCTCGCGCGCGCGCTGAAGGGCTCGAGAACGTCACGGCGTTCGAGACCAACGGCGTGCGGCTGCCGCTGCGCGACGAGCTGTGCGACCTCGTCACGATCATCGGCGTGCTCGAGTGGGCCGGCGTCGGAACGGGCGACGCGCCGGCTGCGCAGCGCGCGATGCTCGCCGAGGTGCGGCGCGTGCTCAAGCCCGGCGGCGTGCTGCTGCTCGGGATCGAGAACCGCTATGCCGCCCACTACTTCCTCGGCGCGCGCGAGGACCACACCGACCTGCGCTTCTCCGCGCTGCTGCCGCGTCGCCTGGCGCAGCTGCAGAGCCGTCGCGCGCGCGGCGTCCCGTTCGAGACGCCGACGCACTCGCGCGCGGCGCTCAAGCAGCTGCTCGCCGAGGCGGGCCTCACCCCGCGCATCGCGGCCGTGCTGCCCTCCTACCAGCAGGCGCGCTTCGCCTTCGACGAGGCCGATGCGCGTGCCGGGCTCGGCTTCTACGTGCGGCACGCGTTCCACGCCAGCTCGCTGCCGCGGCGGCTTGCCGGGCGGGTGCTCCTGCACGCCCCGGCCGGCTGGGTCGTCGGCGTGCTGCCGTCGTTCTGGGCGATCGCCGCCAAGGACGCGCCGGCGCCGCACGTGCCCGGCGTCATCACCGGCTCGCCATTCTGCGACGGCGCGATCAAGGCGATCGACTGGCGTGCGGGTCGCGTGACGGCGACGGGCCGCCTGACCGGCGAGCAGGAGCGCTCGGAGACGCTCGTGGACGGTTGGAACGCCCGCCGCTGGATCGCGTGGCCGCTGCGCAGCGGCGCACGCACGGCGCGGCGCGTGCGACTGCTCGCCGAGATCGAGCGACAGCTGCGGAGCGCGCTCCTCGACGCGAGTGAGGCCGGGGCGCCCGTCTGCCGCGAGCACGGCGACCTGATCCTCAACAACATGGTCGTCGGCAGCGGCGGGCGCATGACGCTCGTCGACCGCCCAGCGCAGGAGGCGAAGGCGCCCGTGGGGCGCGACGCGACGATCGCGGTGCTCGACCTGCTCTGCGTCCGGGCGGGGGTGAAGCAGCTCGACCTTGCGACCGGGCTCGCACAGCTCGAGTGCGTGGAGGGCGCGGAGGGAGCCGCGATCCGGCGGCTGCTGGAGGCCGCGCTGCCCGGCCTGCCCGTCGGGCGGATGGAGGAGCTGATGCTCGCGGGCGTCGAGCGGCACTGCGCGGACCACGGCGAGATCTGCGGTGCGCCGGCGTTCCGCGCGGGCGTTGCGGACGGCCGGCTCGCGCGCGCGCTGAGCGGGCTCGGCGTCGCCGGCGCCTAGTCCGCGATGCTCCAGCGGTGCTCGGGCACGAGGATGCCCGACGCGCCCGCGGGTCCCTCGACCCGCAGCGGGTACGTCTGCCAGTGGTAGTCGTAGGCGTGCTCCCAGGCGGCCTCGAAGACGCCGACGTCGAGCGCGTAGTCGCCGGCCGGGAGGTCGAGGCGCTGGATCGAGAGCGTCACGTCGGCGCTGGCGACCTCGGCGCCGAGCGTGAAGCCGTCGGCGCGCGTGGAGAGGTCGAAGACGACCGCCTGGTCGCCCGCGCGGCGCAGCGAGACGACGACGATCGGATCGCGGACGGGGGCGTCGCGCGCGCGCACGGTCGCGTGGACATGGAGCGGATCGCCCGTGCGCAGCGCGGCGGCCGGCGTCGCGCCGCGGACCTCGACCGACTCGATCGTCATCTCCTGGGAGCCGAAGCGGTTCTCGCGCAGGCGCAAACCCTCGTCGTCGGCCCGCGAGCTGCCGACCGGGGTGCGTTCGTAGGTGCGCTCGATCGACGCGCGCTCGTACTCCTCGATCACCGTCTCGACGTCGCCGAGCGCGTGGACGCCGCCGTGGTGCAGCCACGCCACCTGATCGCAGGTGGTGCGGACCTCGTCGAGCGAGTGCGAGGCGAGCACGAGGCTCGTGCCGCCGTCGCGCAGCTCGGCGATGCGCTCGTGGCACTTCTGGCGGAACGCGAGGTCGCCGACGGCGAGCACCTCGTCGAGGATCAGCAGGCGCGGCTCGAGCGCCGCGATCACGCCGAACGCGAGCCGCAGCTTCATGCCCTCGCTGTACGTCCGCACGGGCGAGTCGACGAAGTCGCCGAGCTCGGCGAAGTCGAGCATCTCGGGCAGCCGCGCCAGCGCCTCGCGCCGCGTCATCCCAGCGACCAGCGCGGCCGTGAGCGCGTTCTCGCGGCCCTTGAGCTGCATGTCGAACGACGAGCCGAGGCTCAGCACCGCCGCGGTGTCGGAGTGCACCGCCAACCCGCCGCGCGTCGGTCGGCTGAGGCCGGCGGCGAGGCGCAGGAAGGTCGACTTGCCCGCGCCGTTGTGGCCGATCAGGCCGAGGCTCCCGCCGGGCGCGAGGTCGAGCGTGACGTCGCGCAGCGCCCAGCGCTTCGCGCGGCGGCGCCCCGCCAGCACCGGGACGCGGCCCGTGACGATCCCGCGCAGCGTGCGCGGCGGGCGGCTCCAGTCCGGGTACGCCTTCCAGACGCCCTCGAAGCGCAGGACGCTCATAACTCGTCGACGAAGCCCGGTTGCAGCCGGCGGAACAGCGCCAGTCCGATGCCGAGCGCCGCGATCGTCGAGCCGCTGGCGATCGCCACGTCGACGAGTGCGGGCAGCCGGCCGTCGAACAGCGCCGCGCGGTCCGCGTTGACGAACGCGGTCAGCGGGTTGGCGCGCAGCAGCCAGTGGAACTGTGGGGGCACGTTCTTGAGGCCGTAGAAGACCGGCGTCAGGTAGAAGAGCAGCAGCAGCAACACGCCGACCACGTTCTGCACGTCGCGCAGGTAGACGTTCAGCGCGCTGACGATCAGCGCGACCCCCGCCGTGAAGGCGAATTGGGCGACGAGCAGCAGCGGCAGCAGCAGCGCGGTGTCGCCGAGGCGGCCCTCGAAACCGAGCAGCACGAGCAGCACGGGCATCGCCATCAGCACGTCGAAGCACGGGACCGCGACCGCGACGAACGGCAGGGTGATCGTCGGGAAGCGCGGGTTGGTGACGAAGTGCGCGTTCGAGACGACGCTGTAGGCGGCGGCGGTGAGCGCCGTCGCGAACCACGTCCACGCGATCAGGCCCGTGAAGACGAACGTCGGGTAGTCGGGGATCTTGAGGTCCAGCACCTTGGAGAAGAGGAAGACGAGCACGGCGAGCTGCGCGAGCTGGCGCACGAGCGGCCACGTCCAGCCGAGCAGCGTGTTGCGGTGCGCGCTCGCCAGCTCGCGGCGCACGAGGTGCAGCACGAGATCGGCGAGATGGCGCCGCGAGCGCTCGGGAGCGACGACCGCGACGCCCGTCGCGCGCTCGATGTCGGAGGTCGCGCTCACTGGCGCGTAAGCGTAGCCGCGCGGGCTGGCGGCGGCGAATGGCGGCGGCGTGGTTAGCATGGGCGCGCGCATGCGCAAGCTGATGCTCGTCGTGGTCGTGGTGCTCGGAGCGGCGTTCGCGGTCGTCCGCGTCGGGCTGTCCTCCACGCATGCGGCGCCGGTGTGGGTCTCGATCTCCGCGCCGGCCGACTACTACGGCGTCAACGCCCAGCTCGTGTTCGCAGCCGGCTCGCAGCGCCGCTGGCGCGCCGCGGCGGCGCAGATCGCGCGCCTCGGCGTCGGCACGGTGCGCCGCGACGCGTTCTGGTCGGCGATCGAGCCGAGCCCTCCGCTGGACGGACGCCACCGCTACCACTGGCGCGCGACCGACCGGCTCGTCGCCGCGCTCGCCGCCAGCGGCCTGCGCTGGTATCCGATCGTCGACTACGGCACGCCGTGGGCCAGCGGCGGCGGCTGGAAGGCGCCGCCGGTCGGCGGTCACGTCGCCGACTACGGCGCGTTCGCCGGTGCGCTGGCGCGGCGCTACGGGCCCGACGGGCGCTTCTGGCGCACGCATCCGTGGCTGCGGTCGGTGCCGGTGCAGAACTACGAGATCTGGAACGAGCCGAACGTGCGGCGGTTCTGGCTCGGCCGCTCCGACGCGGCGTCGCGGCTCGGTGCCATGTACATAGCCGCGCGCGAACGGATCAGGGCGGTCGATCCTTCCGCGCGCGTCGTGCTCGGCGGCCTGAGCGCGATTCACGTGGGCGCGTTCGTGCGCGCGCTGGTGCGCGACCACCCGGGGCTCGTCGGGCAGCTCGACGCGGTCGCGCTGCATCCCTACGGCGGCGGGCCCGACGGCGGCCTGCAGGTCACCTATGAGCGCATCCGGCTGCTGCGCACGGTGCTCGATCGCCTCTTCCCCGCCGCGGAGGTTCCGATCGAGATCACCGAGACGGGCTGGGCGGTGCCGCCGGTGCCCGAGTCCTGGCGCGCCCGGCGGCTGCGGCAGCTCGCGCTCGAGCTGCCGCGCTCGGACTGCGACGTGACGCGCTTCATCGTGCACACGTGGACGAGCGCCGACGCGGGCGCCTCGCCGGAGGGCTGGTTCGGGATCGCACGTCCCGACGGGACGCCGAGGCCGTCCGGCCGGGCGCTGCGCGCGGGCATCGCGGTGCTGCGGCGGCCGATGCGGGTCCAGCAGGTGCGAATCTGCCATTGAGACGATGACGACGCCGACGATCGATCCTGGGCGCGTCGCGCTCGTCCACGACTACCTGCTCACGCCGCGCGGGGCGGAGCGCACGTTCGCGACGATGGCCGACTGCTGGCCGGCGGCGTCGATCCACGCGCTGCTGCACGACGCGGACTCGATGCGCGAGCTGCTCGGGACGCGGCCGGTCCACACGAGCTCGCTGCAGCGCCTCGGCGCGCGCCAGGGCGACTTCCGCCGCCTGCTGCCGCTGTTTCCGCTCGCCGCCTTGCGGCTGCTGCGCGAGCCGGTCGAGCTGGTCGTCTCCAGCAGCAGCGCGTTCGCCCACGGCGTCATGGCGCCCGGCGATCCGTGCCACGTCTGCTACTGCCACTCGCCGTTTCGCTACGCGTGGCATGAGCGGGCGCGCGCGCTCGAGGAGGCGCGCGCGTGGCAGCGCCGCCCGCTCGGGCTCGTGCTCGAGCGCGTCCGGCGCTGGGACCTGCGCGTCTCGCGGCGCGTGACGCACTACGTCGCGAACTCGCGCATCACGCAGGAGCGCATCCACCGCTTCTACGGTCGCGAGGCGACGATCGTGCACCCGCCCGTCGCGATCCAGCGCTTCGTCGCGCGCGAGCCCGAGGACTACTTCGTCTTCGTCGGCGAGGTCACGCGCCATAAGCGCGTCGAGCTCGCGATCGAGGCGGCGCGCCGCGCCGACGTACCGCTCGTCGTCGTCGGCTCGGGCCCCGACCTCGAGCGCCTGCGCGCGCTGCACGGCGAGCGCGTCCGCTTCACCGGCCGCGTGAGCGACGAGCAACTCGTCGACGTCGTCTCGCGCGCTCGCGCGCAGATCGTGCCGAACGTCGAGGAGTTCGGCATCGCCGCCGTCGAGGCGCAGGCCGCCGGGCGGCCGGTGGTCGCCGCCGCCGCAGGCGGCGCGTTGGAGACCGTGCTCGACGGCGAGACCGGCGTCCACGTCGAGCCCGACTCGGTCGAGGCGCTCGCCGCCGCGCTGCGCGACGTCGACTTCGACCGCTTCGACCGGGCGCGCGTGCGCGCGAACGCGGAGCGCTTCTCGGTCGAGGCGTTCCAGCGGCGGCTGCTGGCGGAGGTCGCCCGGCTCGCTCAGGCCGAGGCCGGCAGCGCACCCGCGTCCGCGGTCGCGAGCGCGTAGGCCGCCAGCATCGCCTCGACGTGGTGCTCGAGCGCGAACGCCTGCGCGCGCTCGTGCCCGGCGGCGGCGAGCCCTCGCAGCCGTCTGCGGTCGCCGAGCAGGCGGTCGAGCGCGCGCACCCACTGCTCGGGCTCGCACGGGTCGATCAGCAGGCCGTCGACGCCGTCGCTGACGATCTCGCCGGTGCCGCCGACGTTCGTCGCGACGACCGCGGTCCCGATCGCCATGCTCTCGATGATCGCGCGCCCGAACGGCTCCTGCCAGGACGGCATCAGCAGCACGTCGGTGGCGGCCATGATCGCCGGCACGTCCTCGCGCTCGCCGAGGAACGTGACGTGGTCCTCGACGTCGAGCTGGCTGGTGAGGTCGTGCAGGCTGCGCAGGAACGCCTCGTTGTCGTAGCGCGTCTGCTTGGCGACGAACTTGGCCGAGCCAGCGAGCGCGAGATGGACGTTGTGCCCCCGCTGCCGCAGCCCCGCGAGCGCACGGATCGCGGTGTCCTGCCCCTTCCAGGGCGTGATCTGCGCTACGACGGTCAGCAGGCGCTTGCCGCCCGTGAGCCCGAGCTCGTCGCGCAGTGCGCGGGGATCGCTGCGCGAGCGGTCGAACCGGGCGAGGTCGACGGGGTTGTGCACCACGTGCGCCGGCGTGCGGCGGAACGCTGCGGGCAGGTGCTCGAGCGTGTAGCGCGAATTCGCGACGATCGCGTCGGTGCCCGCGTCGAGCGTGCGCACGGTCAGCGACGAGAGCGTGCCCGCCGGCAGCACGTCGCGCAGGTGCGCGACGGTCGGGGGCCCGCCGAGGCGGCGCGCGAGCGCGGCGATCAGGCCGGCGCGGATCGAGTTCGCGTGCACCAGCCCGATGCCGAGCTCGTCGCAGACGCGACGCACCTCGAGCGCCGCCTGCGAGAGGTCGCGCAGCGCCTGCGCGGTGTAGAGCGGGTGCAGCTTGAGGCTCCCGGTCGTCCCCGTCACGGGCACCCACGGAACCTGCTCGGCGCGTGCGGCATGGGCGAGCGGCCCGTCGGGGCACGCGAGCACCGCGACCGCCTCATCCGGCAGCCCGCGCATCAGCAGCAGCAGCGAGCGCTCGCCGCCGCTCATCTGGCTCGTGTGGTTCAGGTAGAGGATGCGCAGGCCCATGCGGCCTCAGCGCTCCTTCAGCACGCGCGCCGGGACGCCGCCGGCGACCGCCCGCGCCGGGATCGACTCGGCCACGACGGCCCCCGAGGCGACGATCGCGTCGGCGCCGATCTCGACGCCGGGCAGCACGAGGACGCGCATCCCCAGCCACGCGCGCGCGCCGATCCGCACCGGCGCGGAGTACATGCCCTGATGCTGGATCGCGACGCCGACCTCGTCGCTGCGGTGCGTGTGCGTGAGCAGCACGCTCTCGAAGCCGATCAGCGCCTCGTCCTCCAGCTCGAGCCCGCCGCGCGCGTCGAGCGTGACGTCGCGCGCGACGACGACGCCGGCGCCGATCGTCAGCAGCTCCGGAGCGAGCACGCGGCAGCCGCGCCCGACGACGCTGTCGCGTCCGTAGGCCTGAGCGGTTCGCTCGAGGTAGCGCCTGCGGGACTCGCGACCGAGCCGGTCCGGCAGATGGCGCAGCACCTCGTTGTAGAGACGAGCCATCGCAGTGCCGCGGTCGACCAGGCGGCCGGGCGGATTGTAGCGGCGGTGGCGCGTCGCACCTATCCTTGGGCCCGTGCACCCCGCCCGCTGGACACTGCGTGGCGCCGGCATCGCGCTGGCGCTCGCGGGGCATCTGCTCGCCGGTCCGCTCTACGTCCAGGGGCATGCGCCGAGCTGGCTTCCGCTGCTGCTCGACCTCGGCGTCCTGACCGGCTTCGGCCTGCTGGCGTTCGAGACGCGCTCGCCCGGGCGTCCCTGGCGCGTGGCGGTGCTGGCGCTCGTGGCGCTGATCCTCGCGCAGGCGTTCAACCCGCTGCTGCCGTCGCTCAGCTACGGGGTGACCGGCGCGCGCGCGATCGCGATCCCGCTGCTGCTGCTCGTCGCCGTCGGCAGCGGGCGGCTGACGCGGCGCGACGAGCAGGTGCTGATCGCGATCGGGGTGGTCGGCTGGGTCCTCAACGTCGTGCTCGCCGGGCGCCAGTGGCTGTTCGGCTTCACCGGGAGCGAGCTGAGCTGGATCCAGTCGACCCGCTCGACCTACCTCGTCGGCGATCAGATCCGCCTGCTCGGGGCGACGCGCTCCAACCAGGACTTCGCCTTCCTCGTCGCGATCGCCTTCCCGGCGGTGTGCGCGTGCGCGATGGCGCGCGGCAGGAGCGTGCGCTGGCGCACCGGCTTCACGCTGCTCGCGCTGGCCACGCTGGCGGTGCTGTTCGGCTCGCTCGTGCGCTCCGGGCTGGTCGCCGGCGCGCTCGGCGCGCTCGCCGCCGCGCTGGCGCTGGCGCGCGATCCGAGCGCGCGCTCGCGCATCGTCGCCAGCGGCGTCGCGCTGGCGCTCGTCGTGACGGTCCTCGGCAGCGTCGGCGCAGGTCTCTTCCTCGACGCGCACAAGGCGCAGACGCTGCAGACGCGCGTCGCCTCGATCTTCACCCCGGGGCAGGACTACGCCTTCCAGCAGCGCCAGACGCAGGTGTGGCCGCACGCGCTGCACGAGATCGGCGCGCACCCGCTGGGCGCCGGCGCGGGATCGGCCGGGCCGCTGAGCCAGGCGCGCGACGACGCGCCGCTCGGGCCGCTCGTGCCCGACGACGGCTACCTGCTGATGGCCGTCCAGTACGGGATCCCGGGGCTCGTCGTGTTCGTGCTCGCGCTGCTGCTGCTCGCCGCGGAGCTGTGGCGCCGCGCGCAGCACGGAGCGGTCGCCGCGGCGGCCGCCTTCGGCGCGGTGGTCGCGCTGTGCGTCGCGATGGTGACCGGCAACTTCGTCTCGTTGATCAGCCCGACATGCGTATGGGCGGTGCTGCTCGGGCTCGGCCTGCGCTCCGGCGACGCCCGGGGCGAGCGGGTCGCGCCGGAGGCCGCGACCGCATGAGGCTGCTCGTCGTCGCCGCCCCGATGATCTCGCGCGGCGGCGTCTACTCGTGGCTCGCCGAGGCGACCCCGATCCTGCGCGAGGCCGGCTGGACGGTCGGGCTCGTGTGGGCCGCGCGCGTCTCGGCCGACCCGCCGGCAGTCGACTGGCAGCACCGTGTCGAGGAGGCGGGCGGGCGCGCGGCGCGCGTGCGCGCGCTGCCGCAGGCGGTGCGCGGCGCGGTGCGCGAGTTCCGCCCCGATCGCGTGCTGTCGCTGCTGCCGCAGTCCGACCTCGCCTGCGCGCAGACGCTGCGCGGCCGCGTCCCGTGGACCGCGATGGTGCACGGGCGCCCGTACCCCGCGCCGGGGGAGGGCGGCGCCGCCCGGCGGCTCGCCTGGCGCGCGGCGGTCCGCTGGGCCTATGGGCGCGCCGAGCGCGTGGTGACCGTCGCGGATGCGCTCGGCGACGTGCTGCGCGCGGACCTCGGCGTCATGCGCACGATCACGGTCCACAACGGCGTGTGCCTGCCGCCGGCGGCTGCGCTGCGTCCGCGCGAGGGCCGCACGGTCGGATTCCTCGGGCGGCTGTCGGTCGAGAAGGCGCCCGACGTCTTCCTGGAGGCGGTGCGCGACGTCGACTGCCGTGCGCGGGTCTTCGGCGACGGGCCGCTCGCGGACTCGCTGCGGACGCTCGCCGCCGGGCTCGACCACGTCGAGCTGGAGGGCTGGACCGACCGCGACGCCGCGCTCGCCGCGATCGACGTGCTCGTGCTCTGCTCGCGGCGCGAGGCGCTGCCGCTCGCGTGCATCGAGGCCGGCGCGCACGGCGTGCCGGTGCTCGCGCGCGACGTCGGCGGCGTGCGCGAGGTGCTCGGCGCGGATCCGGAGCTGAGCGCGCACTGCATCCTGCCGGCCGACGCCTCGCCGGAGGCGTTCGGCGAGCGGCTCGCGCTGCTGCTGGACGACGCGCCCTTGCGCGTGCGCCTCGGCCTGCGCCTGCGCGAGGCGGTGGCAGCGCGTTTCGCGCTCCCCGGTCAGGTCCTGCGGCTCGGCCGCCTGCTGGAGGCAAGTGCATGACCTTTCCAGGTGTTTCAGCTACGGTGTCCGGCCAGCGGCGATGAATCAGCCGACCGGCGACACCTATCTGTTGCACCTCGTCGGGGCGCTCCGCCGCCGGTGGCCGCTCGTGCTCGTGTGCGCGATCGTCGCACCCGCGATCGCGCTCGTCATCTCCTCGAGCAAGCCGAAGCAGTACGCGGCGAAGGCGGAGATCCTCTTCAGCGCGCCGCGCTTCGATCAGACGCTGTTCGGCACCGGCGCCACGCCGGCTCCCGACCCCACCCGCCAGGCGGCCACGAACCTGCGGCTTGTCGACCTGCGCGAGGTGAGCGTGCGCACGGGCAGGAAGCTCGGCCTCCCGACCGAGCAGGTCGCCGGTGCGATCGCGGTCGCGGCCGAGGGCGATGCGAACGTCGCCTCGGTGACCGCGACCTGGGGGGGGCCGCGCTTCGCCGCCAAGCTCGCCGACACCTACGTGCGGCAGTACATCATCTTCCGGCGCGACGCCGAGCGCGGGCAGCTGCGCGCCGCGCGCGACGTCGTCGAGGCCCAGCTCGCGCAGCTGACCCCCGAGGAGCGCGCCGCCACCGACGGCGTGGCCCTGCAGGATCGCGCCAACCAGCTGCGGATCCTCGCAGCGCTGCAGACCGGCGACGCCGAGCTCGTCTCGCCGGCCGGCGTGCCCGGCGCGGCGTCCTCGCCGCGTCCCAAGCGCGCCGCGGTGCTGGGGCTCGTGCTCGGCCTCGTGCTCGGGCTCGGGCTCGCGCTGCTGCTGAACCGCCTCGACGTGCGCCTGCGCACCGCCGACGAGATCCGGCGCGCGCTGCGCGCCCCCGTGCTCGGGGCGCTGCCCGCTCGACGCCGCATCAAGAGCGGTGCGACGCTCGGCGCGCGCACGGCCGACGCGTTCAGGGCGCTGCACGCGAACCTCCACTACGACGGCGTCGAACGCACGCTGCATCTGCTGATGCTGACCTCGCTCGGCGCGCGCGACGGCCGCTCGGAGGTGGCGTGGCACCTCGCGGCGACGGCGGCCGACTCCGGCGCGCGCGTGCTGCTCGTGCGCGCCGACCTGCGCTCGCCGAGCGCGGGCCCCGGGTTGACCTCCGTGCTCGCGCACGGCACGGCGCTGGGCGAGGTCGTGCATCGGACCGAAGGTCCGCGCGGGACGCTCGACGTGCTCGAGCCGGGGCCCGAGGAGGGGACGCCGATGAGCCTGCTCGCGACGCCGCGCATGGCCGAGCTGCTCGACGAGGCGCGCCACGGCTATGACCTCGTGCTCGTCGACGCGCCGCCGCTGGGCAAGGTGCCGGACGCGATCCCGCTGGCGAGAAGCGTCGACGGCGTGCTCGTTGTCGTGCGCACGGGCGCGCATCCGGCACAGCCGCTCGCCGCGCTGCGCGCGGAGCTCGACCACCTCGCCGTCGGCCTCGTCGGCGCCGTGCTCACCGGCGCGCGCCCGTCGGCCAAGCGCTACCGCTCGGTCGACCTCTCGCCGTCGCTCGACGCGTCCTGAGCGGCGCTCAACGGCGCTCGGTCAGCGAGCGGTACAGCTCGACGTGGGCGCGCGCGCTGCGCTCCACCGTGAACTCGCGCGCGCGGCGCAGGCCGGCGTCGGCCAGCTCGCTGCGCAGTGCGCTCTCCCCGGCGAGCCGCAGCAGCCCCTCGCTCCAGCCGCGCACGTCCTCGGGCTCGACGCGCAGCGTCGCCTCGCCCATCGTCTCGTCCATCGCGGTCCCGGCCGAGCGGATCGTCGGAACCCCGCGCGCCATCGCCTCCAGCGGCGGCAGCCCAAAGCCTTCGGCGTGCGAGGGGAACGCCATGAAGGCGGCGTTGCGGAAGAGCGCCTCGCGCATCCCGTCGGAGACGTGGCCGAGCATGTCGACGCCCTCCGCGCTGCCCAGCGCCGCGACGAGCGCGTCGGAGCGGAAGCCGCGCGGCCCGGCGAGCTTCCAGCGCAGCTTCAGGCCGCGGCGGCGCGCGAGCTGGAACGCGCGCAGCAGCGTGAGCAGGTTCTTGCGCGGGTTGATCTCCGACAGCGTCAGGAAGTACGGCTCCTCCGGCGTCCACGCCTCCGGCTCGCGCGCCGGCGCGATGCCGGGATGGATGACGCGCACGGTCAGGTCGCGCGCCTGCGGGACGTGGGCGAGCAGCCGCGTGCGCGTGTAGTCCGAGACGCACACGATCGCCGCCGGGCGCTTGAGGATCGCCGCGCGCAGCATCGCGATCTTGAAGCGCCGCACCAGCGGCGGCTGCCACGCGGGGACGTCGAGGAAGAAGAGGTCGTGGACCGTCACGACGGTCGGCTGGCCGCGCAGCAGCAGCGGCCGGCAGTCGCCCATGTGCACGAGGTCGATGCGGCGCGCTAGCCACGGGATCGCCCCCTGCTCGTAGGCGGCGCGCCCGTAGCGCCCGTTCAGCCGCGCCGGCTTCGCGCGCCAGCGCACGCGCGCGGCGCTGGGCGCCGGGGTCGCCGGCGCGTTGCCGACGATCAGCAGCTCGTCCTCGGCCGTCAGCACGCGCGGCAGCGCGTCGCTCAGGCCGTGCATGACCGTGGCGATGCCGGGGGCGTCGGTGCGGTGTGCGGCGAGCAGGATGCGCATGTCAGGTGCTCCGGGCGACGCGCGCGAGCGCGTCCTCGACGAGTGCCAGATGCGTCGGCCATTCGTATGCGGCGCTTGAGTCCAGCAAGGCGTCCGAGCGTCGCTCGAGGTCGCCGGGGTCGCGCTCCAGCTCCGACAGCGCCGCCAGCAGCGCCGTCGCGTCGCCCGCGGCGAAGACGCGCGCCTGCGGCGTCTCCGGCAGGCCGCCGCGGTCGCTGACGAGCGCCGGCAGCCCGCGCACGGCTGCCTCGGTCGCCACGAGCGTCGCCGGCTCCTCCCATTCGCTCGGGATCACGAGCACGTCGAGCGCGTCGAGGAAGGCGTCGCGCGCCGGCGCGTCGAGCTCGCCGGCGAAGCTGATCCGCGCGTCGCGTGCCGCGGCCGCGCCGACCTCGTCGGCGAGCGGACCGGCGCCGGCGATCGCCAGCGTCCAGCCCGCCGGCATCGCGGCGGCGGCGCGCAGCAGCGTCCGCACGCCCTTGTGCGCGGACAGCGCGCCGAGGAAGCCGATGCGCAGCGCGCCCGCCGCCGGCCGGCGCGCCCGCCGCCGACCCGGCTCCGCCCCGTGGCGGACGGTGAGCGCGCGCTCCGCAGGGACCACGCCATGGGCGACATGGCGCTCGCGCACGAAGTCCGAGGGCGCGAGCAGCAGGTCGAGGCGCCGGCGCAGCGCGTGCACGCGGATCGTGCGCTGCACGCGGCAGGCGGCGCAGCGCCCGCCGCAGGGGCGCCCCGCGCGCGTCATCGTCACGCGCGCGCACAGCAGGTTGAAGTCGTGCGCGGTGTGGACGTGCGGGAGGCGCTCGGCGGCGATCGCGGTGAAGACGGCGGCCGACAGCAGCTGCGGCTCGTGGCTGTGCACGACGTCGGGCGGCGCGGCGCGCAGCGCGTCGCGCAGCGTGCGGTGGACCGCGGGCAGCCACTGCTCGCGCGCGTGCCATGCGGCCCGCTGCGCGCTGCCGGCATGCGGCTCGAGCTCCCGCATGCCCGGCAGCCGGCGGCAGGCGACGCCGGGGATCGTCCCGTGCTCGCCGCTGTACAGGGTCACCTCGTGCCCTGCCGCCGCCAGCGCGCCGGCGAGCGTTCCGGCGTAGCGCTCCGCTCCGCCCCGGCCGGGGCCGGGGAGCAGGTTCGAGACCATCGCGACGCGCACCGCCTCAGCCGCTTCCCTCGATCCAAGCCCACTCCCGGCGACGCTGCGCGTCGGGCGGGGACGGCGGTCGCGCGAGCCGTCGCATCGCGCGTTCGCCGCCGAGTACCGCAAGCGCGCGTGCGACGTCGCGGCCCGAGCGGAAGCGCAGCGCCACGCCGAGGTAGGCGAGCGCGGCCTGCGGCCGGCGACCGGCCCGTCGGTGGCTGGAGGCGATCCAGCGCCACCAGTCGACGTCGCCGAGCTTGACCCCGTGCGCGGCGGCCAGCCCGCTGTGGCGGCGGCGCAGCACGGCGAACTCGCGCAGCACCGCGCCGGTGTCGACGACGTGCAGGTTCGCGTCGTGCTCGACGTAGGCCACGAGCGGCTCGGGGCACGCCGCCGCGCGCCGGCCGGGGCACAGCCGCAGCCACATGTCCCAGTCGGCGAGCACCGACAGGCTCGGGTCGAAGCCGCCGCTGGCGAGCAGCGCCTCACGGCTTGCGATCACCGACGAGGGCGTTCCGATCGTGTTGGAGCCGAGCAGCGTCGCGAGCACGCGATCGGGGTCGGGCGCCGGCAGCACGCGCTTGAACGCCAGCGCGGCGTCCGTGACGACGGCGCTCGTGTACGCGATCTGCGCGTCGCGCGCCGCGAGCGCGTCGAGCTGACGGCGGCACTTGTCCTGCGCCCACACGTCGTCGTCGTCGAGCAGCGCGACCCACGCGGCCGCGGCGTGCTCGACGCCGCTGTTGCGCGCAGCGGCGACGCCGCCGCGCGGCTGGCGCAGGACGCGCACACGCGCGTCGGGGACGGCCTCCGCGCGCTCGGCGCTGTCGTCGGTCGAGCCGTCGTCGACGACGAGCACCTCGAGCTCGACGTCGCGCTGCGCGAGCGCGCTCGCGAGCGCGCGCTGCAGCAGCGGCCAGCGGTTGCGGCTCGGGATCACGACCGACAGCTCCGGCGTCATCGCGGCTCCCAGACGCCCGTCGTCGGCGGCACGCCGCGGATCGCATACCACGCGCGCAGCACCGCCCGCAGCAGCTGCGGACGGCGGCTGAGCGCGATCAGCGCTGCCCCCTCCACGCGCGTGCGGCCGCTGCGCTCGGCCGCGCGCGCCTGCTCGACCGCGGCGCGCGCCGCGGTCGGCCGGTCGCCTCTGAGATGCGCGCGCGCGACCGACATGCGGGCGCTCGCGACGCGGTGGCGTCGCAGCCGCTCGGTCGCCGGCTGCTCGAAGCGGTAGAGCTCGAACAGGTCGGCGAGGTCCTCGCGAAAGCGCGTGTCGTCGGCGCTCAGCTGCCCCGGATGGCGGACGTAGGCGACGAGCGGCTCGTCGACGACCGCCACGCCCCAGCCGGCGACCGCCGCGTCGAGGTAGAGCACCATGTCGCCGCACGACAGCGGCGGCCACGGGCTGCGCACGTCGGCCAGCAGCTCGCGGCGCAGCACGGTCGCCGACGGCAGCAGGCGGACCGCGTCGGCGAGCAGCAGCGGGAGCGCGTCGGCGTGGCTGCCGCTCGGCAGGTGCGGGGCGACCGCGCCGCCGGGGAGCTCGCGGTGGGCGGTCAGCGCGAGGCCGGCACGCGGGTCGCGCTCGAGCGCACGCACGGCCCGTTCGAGATAGGTGGGCTCCCAGCGGTCGTCGTCGTGCAGGAACGCGATCAGCGGTGCGCGGGCCATGCGCAACAGCGTCTCGTGATTGCCGGCGAAGCCGAGGGCGGGCGCGTTGCGGCGATAGCGCACGCGCGCGTCGCCGGCGCGCCGCACGACCTGCTCGCCATGGCCGCCGTCGTCGCCGACGAGCACCTCGACGTCGGCGAGCGTCTGGGCGAGGACGCTGTCGAGGCTGCGTGCGATCTCCGCAGCGGACCGCGACACCGGCATGCAGACCGACACGAGGGGAGCCGACACCCGCCGAATCCTAGACGCACCAGAAAATCTCATCGTTCGTCCAACCTCGACGCAACCGGGTGCAGCAGCGCAGTCGGCATGACGATCCGAATCGTCCGTGGGCTCGTCACGTTCACACCGGTCGTCTGTGCGTCCGGCGCTCGGCCTTGCGCTGTGCGCCCTCGTCCTCGCCGTCAGCGGGGGCGCGAGCGCTGCCGGGGTGCCGCTCGGCCGCGAGCGCTTCGGCATGAACGCGCAGAACGTCTTCAAGCTGCCCGAGGCCGCGTGGGACCGGCAGCTCGCCGCGATCGCGGCGACCGGCGTGGGCGAGGTGCGCCGCGACGCCTTCTGGTCGCAGGTCGAGCTGGTGCGCCCGGTGCACGGCGTCCACAGCTACAACTGGGACAGACCGGACGCGGTCGCAGCGGCGCTCGCGCGCAACGGCCTGCGCTGGTACCCGATCCTCGACTACGCGACGAGCTGGGAGGGCACGCTGCCCGGGCCCAGGGGCTGGAAGTCGGCCCCGGCGAGCGCGGACGACTTCGCCGCCTACGCAGCCGCGTTCGCGCGACGCTACGGGACCGGCGGCTCGTTCTGGTCCGAGCATCCGGCCCTGCCGACGCTGCCAGTCCAGAGCTACGAGGTCTGGAACGAGCCGAACCTGCCCGAGTTCTGGCCCGACGTCACGGGTGCCGCGGATCGCTACGCGGCGCTGCTCGCGGCGACGATCCCGGCGCTGCGCGCCGCCGACCCGAACGGGCGCGTCGTCGTCGGCGGACTCTCCTCGCTCAACCTGGTGCCGTTCCTGGATCGCATCGAGGCGACGCATCCGGGCCTGATCGCGCAGACGGACGCGGTCGCGTTCCATCCCTACGGCACGACGTTCACGAACACCGGCTCGCGCGTGCGCGTGCTGCGCGACTGGCTCGACGCGCACGGCGCGCAGACGCTGCCGATCGACGTGACCGAGACGGGCTGGGCGACCCCGCCGCTGCCCGAGAGCACGCGCGCGACGCGGATGGCGGCGCTCGTGCCGGGGCTCGCGCGCTCCTCGTGCGGGATCGAGCACGTGATCGTCCACACCTGGCTGACGCCCGACGTCGACGCGAGCGACCCGAACGACTACTTCGGGATCGCCTATCCCGACGCGACGCTCAAGCCGACCGGAGTCGCGTTCGCCGCCGCGATCGCGGCGGTCGAGAGTGGGACCGACCTCGCGCCCCCCGACCCGTGCGCGGGGCGCACGGTCCCGGCCACGCAGCCGCCGGACCCGGTCGTCGCGCCCGTGCTCCCGCCACCGCCGCCGCCACCACCGCCGCCGCCACCGCCACCGGCCGACCCGCCCGCGCCCGCTGCGCCGCCGCCCTCGCCGCCGCCGGCCGCGACGGTGCCGGCCGACCCGCCCGTCCTCGCCCGGCACCTGCTCGACCCGCCGGCCGAGCTGCCGCCGCCGACCGCGTCGCTCGCTCCGAGCTCCACAGCGATCGCGCCGGCGCGCAATCGCGTCGTCGCCTCCGTGCAGCGCGTCGGTCGCAGAGCGGTCCTCGTGGAGGTCGCATGCTCGGAGGCGTGCCGCGCCGTCGTGCGCGTGCGACGTCACGGTCGCCGGCCGCGGGCGGTGAGCGCGAGCGATCGCCTCGCGCGGCGCCATCGGATCCGGCTGCGCCTCCCGCAGCGCGGACGCGGCAGGGTGACGGTGCGCGTGCGCGTCCACGCGCCCGGTGCGCCGGACGTCACGCTTGTGCGCACGCTGCGCTGAGCCCGGCGCGGCAGGGTCCCCCGCTACGATGCCGCCACCTTGCCGGCCGACGTGACGGGCACCCTGACGGTCGATGCGGCGGACGGGATCGTCGAGGTGGATCTCGCGAGCGCCGATCGCTGGCACGTGCTCGTGCTGCAGGAGGGCCGGCCGGCGGCGCGCGTCGAGCTGGCGAGCCCCGGCGCGACGAGCGGGAGCGCGCTGGTGTCCGCCGCGCTGCTGCGCTGGGCCGACTGGGAGGCCTCGCGCGACGCGGTCCTGGACCGCCTGCGGGCGCGGCTGGGCATGGAGGCGCCGGCGCCGGGTGCGCCGCCGACGTGCTCGGTCGTGGTCTGCAAGCACCGCCGCCCCGCCGACCTGCGTCGCCTGCTCGCGGGCCTCGCGCAGCTCGATCCGCCGCCGGCGGAGATCGTCGTCGTCGACAACGACCCGGGCGAGCACGACTGCCGCGCCGACGTGCTCGCCGCCGGGACGCGCTACGTGCGCGAGGACCGCCGCGGGCTCGACAACGCGCGCAACGCGGGCATCGCCGCGGCGCGCTCGGAGCTCGTCGCGTTCATCGACGACGACTGCGTCCCGTCGCCCGGCTGGCTGGCGCGCCTGCCGGAGGAGTTCGCCAACCCGGCCGTCGGCGGCGTGACCGGGCCGGCGTTCCCGCACGCGATGGACACGCCCTCGCGCCGTCGGATGGAGCGGCAGGCGAGCCTCGCGCGCGGGCTGCGGCGGCTCGAGTTCGACTGGATCACCTTCCCCGTCGCCGGTGCCGGGGCGATCGGCGTGGGAGCGAACATGGCGTTCCGTCGCGCGGCGCTGGCGGAGCTGGGTCCGCGTCCGTTCCCTCCCGAGCTCGACGCCGGCACCGCGACCGAGTCCGGCGGCGACACGTACGTGATCGCCAGGCTGCTCGCGAACGGGCACCGGCTCGTCTACGACCCCGCGACGTTCGTCTACCACCGCCACCGCGAGGACGCGCGCGCGCTGCACCGAGCAGTGCGCGGCTACGGCATCGGACTCGGCGCCGCGCTGACGAAGCTGCTGGTGGAGGATCGCGAGCTCTCGACGCCGGCGATCTGGCTGTGGCTGCTCTCGCAGTACCGCAAGACCCAGCAGCGCCGGCTCGCCGGCCTCGCCGACGCGGTCGAGACGCGCCTGGCGTGGGACTACGTGCGCGGCGGCCTGCTCGGTCCGCTGCGCTGGCGGCGCGCGCTGCGGGAGGCGGCGGCCGCGCCGCCGGCCGCGCCTGCGGCTGGGTCACAAGCGGCCGACACGGCGGCGCCGGCGCAGCCCTCCCCGCCCCGCGGTGACGAGCCGCTCGCCGTCTCGGTGATCGTGCCGACGCACGAGCGCCCGCAGTCGCTCGAGCGCTGCCTCGACGCGCTTGCGAAGCAGGACGCGGGCACGGGCTGCTTCGAGGTCGTCGTGGTCGACGACTCGGCGGCGGCGAGCGCCACGATCGATGGCCGTCACGCGGCGCGACTGCGCGTGCGGACGATCCACACCCGCGCCGGCGGCGCCGCCGCGGCGCGCAACGCGGGCGCTGCGTCGGCCGTGGCGCCGCTGCTGCTGTTCCTCGACGACGACGTCGTCGCCGCCCCGCAGCTCGTGCGGTGCCATCTCCAGCGGCACGCATGCGAGGACGGCGAGGCGATCGTCGTCGGCTCCTATCCGCCGCGCCCGCTGACGGCGTCGCTCGCGGCCTCGGCCGCGGCGCTGTGGTGGCACGACCTCTTCCGGACGCTCGAGCACGCCGCGCCGACGTACGTGGGCGCGCTGACGGGCAACATGTCGATCTCCGCCGCGGCCTTCGCGCGCAGCGGCGGCTTCGACGCGAGCTTCGGCCGCGTCCGGCGCGAGGACTGGGAGTGGGGGGTGCGGGCGCTCGAGGCGGGCTTGACGCTGCACTACGAGCCGGCGGCCCGCGGCATGCACGAGTACCAGCTCGACGCGAGCGCGCGCCTGCGCGCCGCCGAGCTGGAGGGGCATGGCGACGCGCTGCTGCTGGCGGCGCACCCGGCGGCCGCCGCGCCCGTCCTGCCGCTGGCGACGGGCGCGATGGCGCCCGGGCGCAGGCGTGCGCTGCAGCGCACGGCATGGGGCGCTCCGGTCGTCCGGCGCGGGGCGCTGGCGCTGCTGGCCGCGCTCGAATGGGGCCGGCTGCGCGGCACGTGGGTGCGGATCTTCAATGTCGCCCAGGGCCTCAGCTACCAGCGCGGCGTCGCTGCGGCGCCGCCGGTCGAGGTCGAGGAGCCGCTGCTCGACGTCGCGCTCGACTCCGCGGAGCCGATCCCGCCGCCGACGCTGGCGGCGCCGACGGTGCGCGTGCTGCTCGGCGGCCGCGAGGTCGGGCGCGTGCGCCCGGCGCTCGGGCAGTGGACGGCGGGCGTCGCCGAGCAGCTGCTCGACGCCGTCCCCTGGACCGCCGTCGAGCAGGCGGCGGCGACGCTCGGGTGCCGTCCGCAGCGCGACGAGGCGCACGACCACGTGCGCCGGGCCCAGGTGCTCGACGCCGGGCAGCTCGCGGCCGCGGCGCTCGACGAGGGCGCCGAGCTGGCGGCGCTGACGCTGCCGGGCGTCGCCGCCGACGCACGCTGGCTGCAGGAGGCGCTCGTGGCGTTCGACGGTGCGCGCGTGGGCGCGGTGCTCGGCTGCGCGCTGGCGGAAGCGGCGCCGCCGGCGCCGCTGGTCCTGCACGCGCGCGACGAGCGCCCCGAGGATCTGCGCCTCGACGCCGTGACGACGCCGCACTATCTCGTCGTGCGGCGGGAGCTGCTCCCGCTGCTGAGCGCCGAGGCGACGGCAAGCGACCTGCTGAGCGCGGTGCACGCATTCGTCGAGCAGGCGCTCGACGCCGGCTGGGTCGTCGGCTATCGCGACGTCCACGGCCTCACGGGCGCGGGCCCGAGTCGCGCGGCGGGGGCGCGAGCGCTCGCGACGGTGCGGATGCGTCGAAGCCGCAGGCCCGGGGCTACTGCACTTGGCGAGCTGCGACGCACGACGCTCGTGACCGCACGGCACGTCGTGCGGGGAGGCGATCGGCGGGCCGCGGCTCAGACCTTCGCGGGCGCGCTGACGGGGCTGCTTGCGGCGTCTCGCAGGCTCGCGGCGAATCGCTGAGCTCGCCGCGCTGCGCGGCGCGGCAGAGGCCGAGCGCGAGCACGCCGCCGATCAGCCAGAGCACGAGGACGATCGAGAGGGCGAGCAGCATCTGCCGCCATCATCGGCACGCCCCGATGCGGGGTTGAGCGCCGGTTACGCGGTCAACCGCCGCGCCAGCGCCACCAGCAGGTGCACGCCCCAGCCGGATCCTCCGGTCGGGGCGTAGGGGCGCCCGGTGTCCCAGGCGGTCCCGGCGATGTCGAGGTGCGCCCACGGGACGTCCCCGACGAAGCGGTGCAGGAACTCGGCCGCGGTGATCGAGCCGGCCTTGCGGCTCTCGACCGCGTTGAGGATGTCGGCGTAGCGGCCCTTGATCATCTCGGCGTAGTCGTCGTGCAGCGGCAGGCGCCAGACGAGCTCGCCGCTGGCGCGCGAGGCCTCGAGCACGGCCGCGGCCCAATCGTCGTCGTTGCACATCAGTCCGGCGTGGCTGTGGCCGAGCGTCGTCACCATCGCGCCGGTCAGCGTCGCGAGGTCGACGATCCGCTCGGCGCCGTGCGAGACGGCGTAGGCGAGGCAGTCGGCGAGCACGAGGCGGCCCTCGGCGTCGGTGTTGACGATCTCGATCGTGGTGCCGGTCGAGGCGCGCACGATGTCGCCCGGCTTCAGCGCGCGGCCGCTCGGCATGTTCTCGGTCGCGCCGACGATCCCCAGCACGCGGATCGGCAGCTGCAGCCGGGCGATCGCGCCGATCGCCTCGAGCACCGCGGCGCCGCCCGACATGTCGAACTTCATCTCCGACATCTTGCTCCCGGGCTTGAGCGAGATGCCGCCGCTGTCGAACGTCACGGCCTTGCCGACGAGCGCGAGCAGCGGTCCCGAGGCGTCGGGGCCGTCGTAGCGCAGCTCGATCAGCTTCGCCTCCTGCTCGGAGCCCTGCGCGACGGCCGCGAAGGCGCCCATCCCGTGGGTGATCAGGTCCGCCTCGCCGTGGATCTCGACCGTCAGCCCGCCCGCTTCGCCGACGAGCTCCTGCGCGCGGTGCGCGAGCCGCTCCGGCGTCAGCTCGTTGCCGGGCGCGTTCTGCAGGTCGCGCGCGCGGTTCTGCGCCTGCGCCACGACGACCGCGACCTCCACCGCCGCGCTCACGTCGTGGTGGGCGCTGAGCAGCAGCGTCTCGAGCGCATCCTCCTCCTCGGGGTTGTTGCGATAGCGGTCGAAGCGATAGGCGTGCAGCAGCGTGCCCTCGACGAGGCCGGCCGCGACCGCGTCCTCGACGCCGTGCGGCAGCTCCCAGCACAGCGCGGCCGCACCGAGCTCGCGGACGCGGCCGTGCACCGCGGCCGCCAGCACCCGCGCGCGCTCGGCGTCGAACGCGGTGCGCGCGCCGAGCCCGGCGACGATCCAGCGGCGGCCCTCGGCGTGCACGACGGCGAGGCGCTTGAAGGCGCGACGCGCCTCCCCGCGGTCGAGCAGATGCTGCAGCGTCCCGTCGCCGACGTCGTGCGCGACGTCCTCGCCCTCGAAGACGCCGACGACGATCGTGTCGGCGTCGGTGGCGAGCGGAGCGTCGGTGGTGGCGGCGATGCGCATCGCCGCCACCTTACCCGGAGGTAGCATGCAGGGAGGGTGCCCACGGGCGCCCTCCCCACACGCGAAACGGAGATCCGATGCCCACGACCGTCATCCTCGGTGCCGCGCGCACCCCAATCGGCAAGCTCGGCGGGGGCCTTGCGTCGCTCGACGCGACCGAGCTCGGCGGCGCCGCCATCAAGGCTGCGCTCGAGCGGGCCGACGTCGCCCCCGAGCAGGTCCAGCACGTCGTGATGGGCCAGGTGCTGCAGGCCGGCCAGGGGCAGATCCCCTCGCGTCAGGCGCAGATCAAGGCCGGGATTCCGAAGGAGGTCTCCTCGGAGACGATCAACAAGGTCTGCGCCTCCGGCGTGCGCGCCGCGGGGATCCTCGACGCGGCGATCCGCGCGGGCGACCTCGACGTGGCGGTCGCGGGCGGCATGGAGTCGATGTCGAACGCCCCCTACCTGCTCAAGAACGCGCGCTTCGGCTACCGCATGGGCGACGGCAAGGCGCTCGACGCGATGCTCAACGACGGCCTCACGAACCCGTTCAGCGGCAAGCACATGGCGCAGGAGGCCTCCGAGGTGGCCGCCGAGCTCGAGATGACGCGCGCCGACATGGACCGCTGGGCCGTGCGCTCGCACGAGCTGGCGCTGAAGGCCGCCGACGAGGGCCGCCTGCCGGAGGAGATCGTCCCCGTGACGATCAAGGGAAAGAAGGGCGATACGGTCGTCGAGGTCGACGAGGCGCCGCGGCGGGACACGTCGCTGGAGACGCTCGCCAAGCTGCCGCCGATCTTCCTCAAGGACGGCTCGCACACGGCCGGCAACTCGCCGGGCGTCAACGACGGCGGCGGCGCGCTCGTGCTCGCCTCCGACGCGTGGGCGCAGGCCAACGGCAAGCGTGTGCTCGCGACGATCGTCGCCCAGGCGCAGGTCGCCGACGACTTCCCGTACCTCGCCCGCACGCCGGCCGCCGCGGCGCAGAAGGCGCTCGCGAAGCTCGGCATGAGCGCCGGCGACATCGACGTGTGGGAGATCAACGAGGCGTTCGCCTCCGTGACGCTCAACTCGATCCGGATGCTCGGGATCGACGAGGACAAGGTCAACGTCAACGGCGGCGCCGTCGCGCTCGGCCATCCGATCGGCGCCTCCGGCGCGCGCATCATCGGCTCGCTCGTGCTCGAGCTGCAGCGGCGCGGCGGCGGGCGCGGCTGCGCGGCGATCTGCTCGGGCGGCGGGCAGGGCGACGCCGTGATCGTCGAGGTCGCCGCCTGAGCGGCGCCGCCTTCTTCGACCTCGACCGTACGCTGATGGCGGGCTCGTCGGCGTACGAGTTCGCGCGCGCCTCCTATCGCAACGGACTGCTCTCCCGCCGCCAGCTCGCGGCGGGGGCGTGGGCCAACGCGCAATTCCGCCTGCGCGGCTCGACCGACGCCGCCACCGACGAGCTGCGCGCCCAGATCGCAGGCGCGATTGCGGGCGTGCGCGTGAAGGACCTGCAACGCCTCGGCCCCGACGTGCTGGCCGGGATCCTGCCGCGCATCTACCCGCAGATGCTGCGGGTCGCGTGGGAGCACCAGGACGCCGGCCGGCGCGTCTACATCTGCACGGCGGCGGCGCACGAGCTCGCCGAGACGCTCGCGTACGTGCTCGGCTTCGACGGCGGGCTCGGCGCGCGCTCGGAGGTGCGCGACGGCGTCTACACGGGCCGTCCCGACGGCCCCTTCACCTATCGCGAGGGCAAGGCGGTCGCGATCCGCGAGCTGGCGGCGCGCGAGCGGATCGACCTCGCCGACTCGTGGGCCTACTCGGACTCCGAGTCCGACCTGCCGATGCTGCGCGCGGTCGGCCATCCGGTCGTCGTCAACCCGGACGCGACGCTCGCGCGGACCGCGCGCGAGGAGGGCTGGGAGGTGCTGCGCTTCGAGCGCCTCGGCCGTCGTCTCGCGTTGGCTGGGACCCTGGTCGTCGCGACCGCGCTCGGCGGGGTCGGCAGCGTGGCGCTCGCGCGTCGCGGGTCGCAGCCTGCGCCGCGCACGCGCTGGCTGCGCTGAGGCCCTAACATCCGCGCCCATGTCCGACTCCGAGCCCAAGATCCGCGTCGTCGTCGCCAAGCCCGGCTTGGACGGCCATGATCGCGGTGCGAAGATCATCGCCCGTGCATTGCGCGATGCCGGCATGGAGGTGATCTACACCGGCCTGCATCAGACGCCGGAGCAGATCGTCGAGACGGTGATCCAGGAGGACGCCGACGCGGTCGGCCTCTCGATCCTCTCCGGCGCGCACATGACGTTGGTGCCGCGGGTGGTGGAGTTGCTGCGTGCACAGGGCGTGGACGACGTCGTCGTGACGGTCGGCGGGACGATCCCGGCGGACGACATCCCGGAGCTCAAGGCGCTGGGCGTGGCGGCCGTCTTCACGCCCGGTGCGCCGACGCAGGAGATCGTCGACTTCATCCGCGACGCGGTCCACACGACCGCCTAGCGGCTCCGCGCGCGGATCGCCGGGCGGCTCCGCCGCGGTATGCGATTGACTGGTCAGTCAACACGGTATCATCCGGGCGCAACCAGTCCCGAGCTTTGTCGCGAACTGCCGTTTTGGATCTGCTGAGGAGGCACCCGAGTTGAAGATTTGCGTTCTGGTCAAGGAGGTGCCGGACGCCGCCGTCGAGAAGCGCATCGACCCCTCGACGGGGCGGATGGACCGAGGCGGGGAGAAGAACCTCAACCCGTACGACACGCACGCCATCGAGGCGGCGATGCAGATCAAGGAGGGCGGGGCGATCCCCGTCGAGGAGATCGTCGCCGTGACGATGGGCCCGGAGTCCGCCGTGCGCGCGCTCCACAAGGCCGTCTCGCTCGGAGCCGACCGCTCCCTGCACCTGACCGACCCGGCGCTTGCCGGCTCGGACGTCGCCGCCACCGGCTACGCGCTGGCGAAGGCGCTCGAGTCCGAGGCGCCCGACCTCGTCCTGCTCGGTCAGCAGTCCGACGACGGCGAGTGCTACACGATCGGCGCGGTCGTGGCCGATCACCTCAAGATGCCCTCGCTCACGCAGGTCATCAAGATGGACGTCGAGTCCGGCGCGCTGCGCTGCGAGCGCCAGGCAGAGTACGGCTACGACACCGTCCAGGTCCAGCTCCCCGCCGTCATCTCCGTCGGCGACGCGATCAACGAGCCGCGCTACCCGTCGCTCAAGGCGATCATGGGCGCGAAGAAGAAGCCGCTCGACACCAAGTCGGCCGGCGACGTCGACATCGACACGAGCAAGGTCGGCCAGGACGGCTCGAAGACCGCG
>Ga0134121_10000272_pt1 | contig 61386 bp, 54 predicted proteins | sample KB301_FD_96463 | JGI IMG/M metagenome (GOLD analysis project Ga0134121, IMG submission 96463) | Terrestrial soil microbial communities without Nitrogen fertilizer from Kellogg Biological Station, Michigan, USA - KB3-0-1 | ecosystem: Environmental > Terrestrial > Soil > Unclassified ...
TGATCCCGTCAATAAAACCTTTACCAGCATTTTTTATTTTGAACAAAATGTAAGCGGTAATGAGCCGCACGGCGCGTTGCTGCAAGCCTCCGACGGATTGCTTTATGGAATGACTAAGGATCTTGGACCCGGCAGTAATGATGCAGGCACCATTTTCCGGTACGACATCGTAGCAGACACCTTTAAGATATTATATGATTTCATCGATACGCTGAATGGAAAATATCCGCTTGGTAATTTGATTGAAGGAACTGACGGTTATCTCTATGGAATGACATCACAAGGCGGCAGCTTTGGTCACGGAGTTATCTTCCGTTTCAATAAGGTCAATAACCAGTTCAGCAAGCTATGGGATTTTGATGGCGCGCTTGCAGGAGGAAATCCGCAGGGAAGTTTGTTGCAGGCTTCCGACGGTCAGCTATATGGCATGACCTTGCTGGGCGGGCTGAATGGCAAAGGTGTCATCTTTAAATTCGATCCTGATCTGGTGTTGTATGAAGTGATCGAAAACTTTTCAGCAAATGAAAACGGCGCATTACCCTATGGAAACTTAATGGAATATCACGGACCCGCTTCCGTGATTTACACCATGTCCGATACTGTTGCCTGCTTTGGAAGTGATCTAACTCTGTTTGCTGTTGCGACAGGCGGTTACCTGCATTACCAATGGTATCATGAGGGAATTATGGTTGGAGGAGATGCCCAAAGTCTGCCGCTCACTTCTGTCAACTATGCAGATTCAGGGAAATACTGGTGCAATATTTATAACGATTTGGATAGCGTAGTTTCTGACACCATCCATGTGAGCGTGATTGATTCAGGCATTGCCTCACTGACAGTTATTGGATCAAATGTTCTTTGTCCGTATGATGCACCGGTGGAATTAACAGGCACACCTGCAGGCGGACTGTATATAGGGGAAGGTGTTTACGGAAATTATTTTTATCCATCTTATGCGGGTAGTGGTATCCACAATGTGTTCTACATCTATACGTATGGTTGCGTTCTCAGTGATAGCCTGTCATTGATGGTTGCTTCACTGCCTGCCGTGGCCATTTCTTCACCAAATGATACAACGGTTTGTTTGAATAGCGGACCATTAGCGCTCAATGCAACTCCGGCCGGCGGCACATTTACAGGCTCCGGGATAAATGGAAATTTATTTCTACCTGACCAGGCGGACATCGGCATTCACGTGATTTACTACACGTATTCTGACACCTGTAACTCGAGTGATTCCATTGTGATTATAGTGGATGTTTGTGCGGCAGTTTCCGCAATTAATTCTTTCAATTTCGAAGTCGCACCTAATCCGTTCAGCGACGCCATGAAAATTTACTTGCCGCAGCAGATCTTAAAAGGAGAGGCTCATTTCAAACTTATAGATATGTTCGGGCATGTTGCAAAGCACGGACGAATTTCTTCCTCTGAATTTATACTTCAGCGTGATCATCTTCCGGCCGGAATTTATATGCTTGAAGTGGAATATGATTCAATGTATGCAAGGAAAAAAGTGACGATCGAATAGAACAACATCACATTCAGGCTTGCTGACAAAATTAATCCTGAAGATGTATGTTGAATCCTCGTGTTAGAAAAATGAGAACGCTATTGTCTGCTGATAAAAACTTTCGATACAAACTTTCTGTCAATTTGAATGAAGTAAATTTCTTCAGTGAAAGAGGAAGTACTCACTGTGAATTCTTTCCGCGGCGTTACAAAGAATTCTGAAAAAATTTTTCTTCCCGCCACATCAAACAATTCCACTGAAGCAGAAGGTTGATCCGTTACGATTTTCAACTCTCCGTGCTCAGCATCATTAATAACTCTTATACCGTTGGCTGTTTTTGTCGCATCATCTATTACTGTTCCCACATTACAGAATTCAGGGACATACTTCCAAAAATCATTGTCAACTACTCCTCCTGAAACATAACCGGTTCCTATGTATCCCGCCGTTCCTGCACTTGCTCCCACCAATCGCGCGCGCGGTAATCCCGCAAAGTCAGCAACCTGCCACCAGGTATCTGTATATGGATTGTATTCGTAAAAATCCTGGGTGAACCCTGAACTGTCAATGCCAAGTCCTACATAGCCCCGCCCTTCCAGCTCATTGCACATAATAGAGAATGCAACAGCAGCATGGCGTTTAGTGCCCGGGAAATCCGCAACCGAAGTCCAGATGTCAGTAGCAGGATCGTACTCATAAAAATCTCTTTTAAATCCTGAGTCGGCCCAGCCGGTACCCGCATAAGCCTTTCCCCCGATGCTAAATGCGACTAAGCCGTTTCGCTGCTCACCGGGAAAATCTGCCATCTGCAGCCATGAATCCGTTGCCGGATCGTAGCGCCACAGATCATGATATGATGCTCCGTAATTATCACCGCAACATACATATCCGAAGCTGCCGATGCTGAAGCCAACTGCTTCATCTCTGCTCATACTTGCCGGTAAAGTATCCCGCTCCGTCCATGTATCTGCAACCGGATCATATTCATAAAGCTTATTCGCTGCAGTGTAGCCGCATGCGATATATCCTTTGCCATTAATGGAAAATGATGCTGCCTGAGCGAGGTCAACCGGAAAATCTGCTTTCTGAGTCCATGCATCGCTGCTCACATTATACACCCAAAAATCATAGTATTTCGGGGAGAGCAAAAGCGAACCACCGATACCAACATATATTTTATCACCCATGGAAAAACAGGAAGCCCACTGGCGGGTATCCGATGGAAGTGATGACACCTGAGTCCACGTATTAATTTGAGAAGAAACATTTAGCCATGAGCCAATGACAACCAATACAAGCGGAGAAATTTTTTTCATTGCGAATGAATTTTGTGAAAGCTAAAAAAAAATTAAGACGATGTTGATTTTTTTCCCGGAGAATTTTCCAGGATCCATTTCAGGAATGGATGGTGAAAGATGTGTATGGAGTATGGTTTTGGCAAAGTAATCCCTTCAACACCTCTTTAAATCTTCGATGAAAAATTCAGTGGAGGGATTTGGGTGCATTCCAAATTTTCGCGAGAGTGCTTTTGAATCTTAATTGTGTAAAAAATTCCTTCCGCAAAGAGAATGACTGAAATGTCTTGTTATTTGCTTTAGGTTGTCGGAGATTTTACCAACTATTTTTGTCTGGTAAATCTTTCCTCGCAATATTTTTTCAATTGTGCTAATGTTTGAATCAGCTCCGAAGAAAATTTTCTCTTCATCACAAGATTAAACATCCATCTCATGGGGAATTTCAATGCAGGATGGACGATGATTGAAACCGATGTTTTGCCATTCTTCTGTTCGAGAACATAATCGAAAGTCATTGGATACTCTTTGAAGGTTTCAAAAAAGGTCACCTTATTGTCTCCGAATTCAACCCCACTCGTTTCAAACGTGCAATGCTCATGCTCCATCGCGCATTTGAAGGTGGTGCAGATTCTGTTCAGGCGATTCAACTGTTCTTCTCTTATCTCGATATGCTTCAAACCAACCATATAATTTTTTCTCTGGCTCAGATCAATCAGCGAATCATACACCATATCAATTGGCGCGGCGATTTCAATCGAATGTACCATCGGATTTTTCGAACGGTGAATAGTTACTTCCGGGATTTCCGGCTCGGGAACCTTTTCATACAAATTTGAAAGAGAACAATACTCATATTTCACTTCGCCGAGATCATAGCTATTGCTTCCGGGCTGCCATTGCAAATTACTTCCGGCAGAAAGTTGTGAGGAATTATCTGCAATGCTGTTAGTGACAAGCAAATATTCATGATCAGGAATATTATTCTTCAGCAAACGGTGAGCGACAATCACATCAGTCCCTAAAAGCTTCTGATGTTTTTTTACAGAATGAAACGAAACATCTCCATAGTGCGCCACAAATTTTAAAGTCAGTCGCGAAACACTGCGGCAAGTCGTGCAATTGCAAAGTCGTGATACTCCATACTTTTTCAGGTGATGATGAAATGCGATATACATTTTTTCGCATTGTGCAACAAGATCATTCACGTCCGGAGCATCACCGGTTCGATAGAAAAAAATAGCATCACCTTCTACTTCGCTCACTTTGAGATTGAGTTCATTGGCTTCAATTAAAATTTCGAGAAGCTCGGCGATTATGTGATGACCATGCTGCAGATCCCGATCTCCTACAAACTGTGTGAAGCCGCTTATGTCGGGAAAGAAAAGCAGCGCTTTTTGTATAGCCGATGCATGAGGTTCCGTCATCGCATGGGATTGAATCGGAATTGATTTAAGACGCCATAAGCGGAACAGGTTCCTTGGCGGTCGGTTCCGGCTTCACCTTTGCAAACTTCTCTTCGCAATATTTTTTCATGCTCTCCATTGTCCCTACCATGTTTGCCGACAATTTCTTTTTCATAAAAAGATTAAACATCATCATCTTGATAAATGGAATAGCAATATGAATGAGGATGGTAACTTTTGTTTTGCCATTTTTCTTTTCGAGAATATAATCACAACTCATCGGTTGGTCTGCCGCTGTTTCCGAAAACGAAACCATTCCCTCACTCCGTTCAACTTTGCTGGTGATCACATCACTTGAGTTAACTTCTCTCACGCACTCGTGCCGGGTTCCCACACGGTTTATTTTATTATGTGCCTCATCGTGCACTTTCACTTCCTTGATGCCGACCATGTAATTCATCCGTTGCGGAAGATCAATGAGTGCGTCGTACACTATTCCAATCGGAGCGTTGATTTCAATTTCGTACCGGATCGGATTTTTTACCCGGTACAATTTTACTTCCGGCTTCGCAGGTTCGGGAATTGAGTTGTAGAGTGACTTGAAATGCGAATAAGAATATTCCACTGTGCCGAGATCATAAGTGCTGCTTCCCTTCATGATTTTAATCCAGTCAAAATCTTTTTTTCCTGAAGAAGTCAATTGCTCGAGCGGAATGTTTTCAGTTACCATCATGTATTCATGCTCCGGTATATCATTTTTCAGCAGGCGGTGTACCAGAATCACATCTGATCCAAATAGTTTTTCATGCTCTTTCACTTTGAAAAAAGAAACGTTGCCCTGGTGTGCAATAATTTTTAGTGTCATATTACCTGCAGCAGTGCAGGCGCCGCAATCGCAGATGCGTGACATATCGTACTTCCGGAGCTGCTGATGAAAGGCGATGAACATACTTCTGCATTGAGCAGCGATCTCTTCCGGCTTCAACTCCTTTCCAAGCTTGTAAAATAGAATTGCGTCTCCTTCAATTTCGGAAACCTTCATCCCGATCTGGTTCGATTCAATTAATGCTTCAAGCAATTCCTGTATGATTGCTTGTCCATGATTGACCTCCACCTGGTTCACAAATTGGGTGAAGCCGCTGATGTCAGGAATAAATAGTAGGGCGGGTTGTGTTGTGCCTGTTATCTCAGCCATGATCTGATATTTTCTCTCTGGAAAGTTATGAAATAAAGAATAAAGTACGGAGGTATCTTCCTTACGGTTTGATCTTGTGCTTCAATGCTGAATGATCACTTTCCCGGTTTCATAAAATTCATTTCCTGAAGCAAACAGTAAATAACTTCCCTCAGTAAATTCAGAAGTGGTGATGAAAAAATAATTTTCACCGTTGTGCGCGTCTACTATTTTCTTTTGTACTGCTTCACCAAGTGAATTGAAAAGCTGCAGCACAATCATTTGATTTGATTGGGAAGAAATCCGCACCGCCAACTGATCTGATGCCGGATTGGGAAAGATGAACACCGCCGCATTTTCATTGAGTAAATCATTCACTGAGAAAAACACATAACATGTATCAGAAGAATGGAAACAAAGTGCGGAATCACCGAGCGTGTAATCGGATTCGCTTGTTGCGCTGATTAAATTCCCCCCACTACCCACTGCGTAAGAAGGCGTTTTTACTTTCGCTCTCAGGTGCTCCGTTACGGTGTGATTGGTAACATCAGTAGTGTTGCACCCGGCAGAGTAATCACTGTCGAGCCGCATGAGCATGACGTTGAAATGTGAGGTGAAATAGTTGGAGAAGCCGGAGAGCACAAACGTCCTGTCACTTTTACCGCTCGACAAATAGGGATAGTGAGAGCCCCCGTTCTCATAAATTTTCGCGAGCACCAAACTTCCATCGTCATCAACCACCATCACACAATGCTTATTGGGCACATAGCCTGTAGTAGGATAACTCATGGTTGCATTCGCAATCGCAAATGTGTTGTCAGGATTTACGATGATGCTCGATCCGATGTCATCATAATCAGGATTGTCACCGTAATAATTTTTAGACCACAGCGTGTCACCGCTTCCATTGGACCGAATAATAAACGCATCCCCGAAATCCTGGAAGCTCGATTTGTTGAGCGTACTGCTGCCGGTGATGATGAAACCGCCATCGAAAGTATTTGCAATCGCGTAGCCGGAAGCATATTGATTCGTGTCACCGAAACATTTTATCCATTGCAAATTTCCTGCGGTATCCGTCTTCATCAACAGGCAATGAAATGCACCCGAAGCAATGTATCTTCCCGTGAGGGCATAGCCATTTCCTGTGCTGACGATATCATAAGCTTCATCATAAGTCTGCGGATTACCATAAGTTTTTCCCCAGAGAAAATTTCCATTGTCATCAATCTTCATCATGTAAACATCTTTGTAAGGTGTGCCTGCATCGCTGCCGTAGCTGTTGGTGCTTCCCACAATTACATAGTCGTGATGGGGCGTTTCAATCACGCTGTTGGCAAGATCATCGTAAGGTCCGTTCATTGTTTTTTTCCAGAGTGTAACTCCGGCGCCATTCGTGCGAACGAGCATGATATTGTATGCACCATACGAGCCGCTGCTCGCGGCGAGCAGAAATCCCTGGTCGTGAGTTTCAATTACGCGCTGTGAAATGTTGCCGATGGTTGAACTGGTGCTGTACACTTTGTTCCAGAGAATTTCTCCGTGGCAATCCGTTCGGGTGAGAAAAACTTTTTGTGTAGTACCACTTGTGTTTGCAATGCCGGTGATGATGTATCCCTGGTCCGTGGTTTGGTAGGCACCGAAACAATAGGCATCAAGAGCTGAGGTGAAGATTTTTTGAAAGGTGGTTTGAGCACAGGAATTGGTAACTAAGAGTAAAGAATCTAAAATGAAGACTAACAAAGAGAGTTTTCTCATAGTTGCATTGTTGAGATAAAGATAGTGGATTAAAGAAAGATCTCAATGCAAGTTTATGAAAAAAAACCGGCGAAGAATATTCTTAATATTCTTTGCCGATTTCAAAAATGAATTCATATAGTTATCTTATCACCACCAGTTTTTCTACTCCAAGAGTTTGTTCACCCGTTTTTAATTCGCAGAAATAAATGCCTGGTTTATACTTTGAAGTATTGATGACAAATGAAGATGAGATGGAACTGAGTGAAATCTTTTCAATCATTTTTCCAAACACATCATAAACCTCAAGTAGCACATCATCTTCCAAATCGGTGTTCAAATCTATGGTAACTTCAGTGGAAGCAGGATTGGGAATAAGTGAAAAGAAATCCGGAAATAATTCAGGTGGATTCTGATGATTTGATTGCTTTAGACTCTGCACAGTAGTATCAATTACTGGAATTATCTCACTATAAGGTTGTCCTTTAACTTGAGCGAGAAAATTCAGAGCAAGATAGCCTGCAGCATTATCCTGATTTGCTATACCCTCAATCAATGCTATTTGCGTCGAATCTAAATTCAATAGTGATTGTCCGTTCTGCGCTTGCGAAAGAATAAGAGAATAGTAATTCTTAAAGTCAGATGCTCCTGTATTTTGAGTTGGAAGCGCATCAATTGTGGCCTGAGCAGCATCATAATCACCCGTTCGAACAGCATAAGGCAAAGCCCGCAGATTCTCTCCTATAGACAATAAATAAGCTTTAGCGCTATCCACCTTGCTGCTATCGAGATAATATGTAGTTAATTGATCAAGTTCATAAGCTCTCACCGAACTTGCATCACCTATATTTGCCTGTAATTCCTCCATTGCCGATGTGCCCTCTTGAGCGTTTGCCACTACTGAACTGTTTGCTATCGGTGGTCTTTCAATTTCAAGAGTGTTATAAACAGTATCCTGAACAGGAGAATTGTTTAAAACCACCGCCTTCAAATCATTATTTGTCATTGGCTCCGGGCGCTTAATGGCAGTACTAAGAACGGTGTCGGATAAATAGGGACCTTGCTCAATCAAATTGTTTCTGAGATCGGCTGAAGTATTATTGGGGTCATTTATCTGTTCGATTAACGCTCCGGTATTTCCGCCGTCAATAAATGCTGATAGAGAATCTGCTTTTGACTGGTAATAAGTAACATTGGATTTACGCTCATCCGGTGATTTCGCTTCATACCTTTCATCTGTGAAATGACTTGGGCAGGTCTTTTCATCTCCCGCGTAGTGACAATCATCTAATTTGATTTGAGGCATGGTGACCAGTAGTGGATTGGGGACATAGGGATAATTATTATGATGATGATAGGTAATAGGAATGTGGTCATCAATATCTTTGTAAAGCTCCCAAACTACATATTGATTTGGGTAAAACTTATTACCTGCGGGCGCTAAAAGACAAGAACCCTGTTCCCGCTTAATGGAGCCGGCAAATGGAGGCGATAATGGAGAGGTTACTGCAATATTATATTTTACTCGCGTGAACTCGTTACAGCTAAATACCAGACCAGGAGTTAGGTTGCCAAAGGTGGAGCCGGCATTGATTCCCACAGAAAAAGCTCCAGCCCAGATATCAAAAAAATAATTTTTATATACCACATTATCCTGTGCTAAACCTGGATCGGAAAAACAAGAATTAATGATCATTCCAAACTGCCAAGGTCTATTAATATCAGGTCCTAAAAAGCGATTCTCTTCAATTGTAAATCCCGTGCAGGCGGAAGTATATAATCCATAGCCGGCATCATGATCCTCATCAATATTAAACGTGTTGCGGGTAACCACAGCATTATTGTAGCCCGAAAGGTATATTGCCCTGTTGGTGCCGCTAAATACATTTTGATCAATTAGCAACGTTCGGGTAATTTCAGATGGATCATAAACCGAGGCATCAATACCCCGATACAGAAAATTAAATTCATTCTTAGTAGGGCAATTGCCGGGAAACAGACAGTAGGGGGTGACAATATAATCTGCATCGCCGCTTATGATTCCTATTCCCTGATCCCACCAATCGCTCGTGGGATTGCCGGTAAAAATATTCCCTTGTATCCTCACTCCATGAACATTCAATAACGAGATATATGCCATCGTGTATAAATGATCATCAGGCGGATTAAGATGTGCATTGCAAACAAAATTAGAGCGTGTGATGTAGCTCACATTTGCAGGCTCCGGCTGACCGGGCATTGGCGGCGGAGCATGATAAGAATTCATGGTAATTGCCATGCGACAATTTATAAAATTAGCTTTATCAATTTGAAGAATTCCACCGCCTTTTCCGGGACATAACCACCACAAACCAGAACAGCCATTTGGAAAAGTATAGTCATTGGCAGTATAGACCGCTTCATCTGCCATAACTCCAACATAGGCATTTTCAATGGTCGCTCCGTCATGCATTACGAGCGTGCCTTGATTTATTGCGGTTTGACTTTGAGCTGGATTGCCAAGAACCTGGATGCCGCTCCAGAGGTAACCACAAGTATTTGTAAGATGGCAATCTCCTAAGTCAATTTTGCCACCGGGCATAACTTTAATGTATGTGTTGGCAGCCATGCTAATTGTTGCACCACTATTAATAGTTAGTGTTTGACCATTAGGAATCTCAAATGATTTAGATACTATGCGATCTGTATTCCATATATCAGAATTCTGAATGCCAGGAGTAACAAGAGTTTGAGGATATAAATCGGATTCCCAAATTCCTCTGCCAAAGGAACAAGCGCGAAGTTTCCCTGCGCAATAATTTATTTCAAGGCCCGGGATTATACAAGCGGGTAATCCGCTGCTAAAACATTCCCATTGACCCGTCCAAGAATTTTGACCAGGAGTATGCGCCCATCTAAAAATCCCGGCATCAGTTCCAATATAAAGTATATCATCATGAAGAATACCTCCAGTCCCTTTTTGGTATACTATACATTCAACCGGGAAATTGGGTAAGCCCGTACTCATTGCATGCCAATTATCACCAGCATCCTCAGTAAAATATACCCTATCAGAAGGCACTTGCTTCAATGCACCATTCGTTTCTTTTTCAAAACCTGTAAATGTCACCCACGCGCGATCATGATTACCGGGGTCAACTACTATATCAGAGATTACAATTTGATTGTTGGGATCTGTGGTATTATAAGGCAAACCAGTTGTTTGATCATCCCAAAAAAGAGCACCAGAACCTTTCTTCACAAAGAAGCGATGGTCTCCATTATTAAAACCGGCATATATCCATCCATCATCTTGTTCGTAGGCATCAAATGCAACCACTGCGCCTTGGTTATTATTATAACTAACTCCGTTCAAACCTGCAGACGTATAGCTTCCTGTTCCTGTAGGATCACCACTTTGAGTATAATACAAATCATTCCCTCCCCCTACAAAAAATTTTCCTCCCGGGTGTTTCAACATGGGATGGTTATATATTTGTCCTGTAATTTGTGAAGGAGTAATGTTTGTCCATCCGCCGAGGGCGACGGGATTTTCTTTTGATTGAATTAGTGGTGGTCCTGTTATGCCGCCGCCACTTTGAGAAAACACTTTTACAGTTCCAGGGCTTTCCTGATAACACTCTGTTCCGTATCCATCACCGTCATTAATGGACAATGGATTCACAGAAGCAAGCTTAAATGTTCCATTATCCTGGCAACCTCCATACAATACAGAAGGATCTTCTTCTATTCCGCTGAATCCATAAAATTGATTTACAGCTAACCCTGAACCGTTAATATTTTGCCACGGATTTGCTCCTGTTGTAGTCATTGAAGTTTTACTTATTCCACCATCATTACCGGCGATAAGTTTATCATTCGTCCCGGGATGAAACAGGTTCAAATAACTTTTATAGAGCTGAAACTGACGTATATCAGCATGGCCTGTATATCCAGTTGATGAAAACGAGGTTCCGTTATCCACGGAATATACGGGAGCGCCATTCGGTCCATACCCACCCGCATACATCACCCGAGTATCCATCGGTGAAACCACAAAGCCTCCGCTTATTGCCTCACCGGTAGGAATTTTGTGAGTATCAAAGGTGAAATCTGAACCAGTGTATAAATAATGATTAATGTAATCAACACTTCCTCTGTAATAAACATAAGCTTCGTCAGCATTCGGAAAAGAAACATCAAACAATTGAGGCGTTGATTCATTCCATGTAACATCATCAACCGAAATAATATCATTAGAACTATAATCATATGCAATTCCCGTATATTCAGCTTTGAAATAGAATCTGTCAGGATACGTATTTTGATTTATTACTACGGTGATAACTCCGGTGGACCCGCTCTCAGCATTAAAGTTACTACCGCCACTCCAAACCCACTGATCGCCAGCTTGCGGGATAGTAGAACCTCCTAAATACAAACTCAGTTTACACTCTTGATGTATAGAGTAAGAAAATGAAAAAGAATATGAATTACCCGGAGCAAATGTAACTACACCAAAATACCTCCTGTTAAAAAGATACTCGCTACCTGAGAATGGTGGATTTACCCGGGCTTCATTATCTCCCGCGTTATTATATAATGTCCATCTATTTGGGTCAAATATTTGAGATGTGCTATACCATTGGCCAATCAAGGGATCGGCAGGAGCAAGGTTAAAAAATGAGGTATTATCAAACGCTCCGTCTTCTAAGCTATTTCCATCAAAAGTTAGAGTGGAAGAAATATTAGTCCAGTTGATGCCCCCATCGGTTGTGTAAAAACATTCTGCGCCGGTCCCTATATTATTACCTGTCACCCAAAATACATTTGGATCATCTTGACTAAATTCAAGATCAAAAAAATTGGTATTGTTTGTATTCGATGGTGTAATGTCGTTCCAAACAGTTGCATAGATGCTGCTTTTTCTCAAAACCTTTTGAATCTTATTTCCAAATGCATCCTTCGCTGCCGTAAGTACAATTAGCGCATCGCTCTGAGGAACGAACTTGATATTACTGACCAAAGCCAGCGGATCATTCAATACGGTAAGCAGCGATTGATCCACAGCCCATGTATTTCCACCATCAGTAGAATAAACAATTCCCAAACCAAACCCACGGAAACCCAAAACAAGAGTAGAGGTAGCAAGAACAATAATGTCATTAGGTCCACTTCCATGAACGGCAATATTTACGACTCCGACTCCAGGCAGATTATTAGTTTTTGGGAGCCAGTGTTGACCATTGTCAGTTGACTCGAAGAGTCCGCCGCTGATGCTGCCTGCAAGAACATGATTTTCATTCTCCGGATCAACCCATAGAGCATCAATGCGCCCCATCATTTGCGTCGTATTTTGCTTTGGTCCAATTAAAGACCAATTACCTTGAAATGTGCCACTCGATGTACAAAATTGATTTTGTAGCGGCAATGATTGTGATGAGGCCTGGTTGACGATCAAAAAAAATAAAATGACGTGAAGTTTTCTTGTTTTCATTAGATTAGGTTTATAGTGAGGTGAAATTATTTTACAATCAGTTTTCCTGACATCACCTTATCTCCATGTTCATTAGTTAATTCATACACATAAGTACCAATAGCCAATTCAGGAATTAATATCTCCTCATGATTCTTATAAATTTTCTTGTGCATTATTTCGTCACCGGTTACCGAATAAATTTCAAGAATTGCTTTCTTCGCAAGAAGTGATGAACAGGCATCAATGTAAAATTGCGCGTGAAGTGGATTAGGATATATCTTTACACAGGATTCTTCAACATTCAGTTCACCTACTAATTCAAAATTCGTAAATTGAATAAACCACGCATCGTCTAAACCATGCTGATAAAGAATATCATAATCATTAGATTCGGTTACTCCTCCCTGATACGGATTATCTTCGAACACAGCATTGACAAGCATATAATCATTATCAGTTCCGCCAGAAACTCTTTTGCTAATAATATTACCTAAAGAATCGACAGAAATGAACCAGTAATCTTCCTGACCGAGATTTATACCAACATCCCCATCGTTCGAATCTGTCCAACCACCCATGGTAAATAAATTAGAGTTCACTTTCGCTAAACGTTGTTCAAAATCGCCCGATTCAGAACCAGAACCTCCGTATAATTTTTGCCATTGTTTATCTCCAAGGGAATTTACTTTTACAAGCCATAAGTCTGCAGCGCCATGATTACTTGTGAAGTCTCCACCAGTGGAAGATGATGTTCCTCCTATGAGATACCCCCCATCGTTCATTTGAACAGCACTTATATATCCATCGGAATTTGTTCCTCCCCATCTGTTTTGCCACAGCATATTTCCGATTGAATCGGTCTTGAATATCCAACCATCATTGTTTCCATACGCTACCGTTGAAGACAAGTCGTAATCAGAGGATGCAGTGTAGCCAAACATCATTCGGTCGCCATTGGGTAACTCAATTACATGTTTAATGAAATCATCTTGGCTGCCACCATAATGGTATGATGAGTCTAAACTGCCGTCCATATTCAGTATTACTACCCATGCATCATCATTAAAGTATCCGCCATAATGAACCGGAAAATCTCCATTGTTTCCTAACGTAATGCACGTGATCAAATATTTTCCATTTGCTAACTCCATAGAAAATTCCGGATCCTCACCAGCAGTGCTTCCAATACATCGTTGCCATTGCAGAAGACCCATTGAATCCAATTTAACTACCCATACATCGCTGGCACCGTGATTACCGGATACATCTCCATCGTTTGAAAAGGTTGAGGCGGTGAAAAGAAATCCATAATCGTTTGTTCTTACAATTCTGTGCGGTATTTCATCATCACTTCCTCCATAACATTGCTGCCATAAAATGTTACCTGTCGCATCAATGCATACGAGCCACACATCACTTCCACCTTTAAAATTACAGTTTACGTCACCGCTATCTTTGGTCGCATAACATAAGAGAACAATCTTGCCATCGCCGCCTTCTGCAATATCATTAATTCCCTCGTAGCCGCTGCTTCCAAATGTTTTGTTAAATGAAAGAGTTGGTTGAGAAAATAAGTTGTTCCCGGCAGAGAGCAGAATAGAAAGCGGGATTAGCAAGAAAACTTTTTTCATCGCAGGCAATTTTTAATAAAGTTACATCAGCCCGCACGTACTTCTTATCATTCGTAAATCAAATTTTATTATTGTTCACCATGTTGGTTCCAATTGTTATGGTCTATTTTATTTCATGCCAAAGTTCTTCTTCAGATAACTTCATGATGATGTTAATCCACTTTCACCATCTTCACAAAACATTCTTTCGATCCGGCCACAGCCCTCACGAAATAAAATCCATCCGACAGTCCTTCTTTCTTCGCATCAAAAATAATTTCGTGATCGCCGGAATGCGTGTATCCATTAACAAGGGACTTCACGATGTTGCCAACAACATCCACAACACTCAACTGCAAATACGCAGGTGCGCCCAAATGATACTTAATGGACGTAGCACCGCTGAACGGATTGGGATAGGCGAGTAAATTAAATTCAGGATTCTGCCATTCAGAAACAGAAGTACCGAAGTCAACGATTATATAACCCAATCGCGATACGGTATCACTGCAACCGGTGTTATTATTCGTAGTGAGTTTTACAGTATAGGTTCCTGCCTGCGTGTACACGTGCTGCGGAAACTGATCGGCGGATGTATTACCATCACCGAAATCCCACAGCCATGAATTGGCAATGGGAATTGTGCTGTCAACAAACTGCACCTGAAAAGGAGCAAGACCATACGTTGCGTCAGCGAAAAAATTTGCTGTACAGCAGTTGCCCATTTGCTGAGTCAGAGTTACCGGAGTTGCCGACCAGTTGTTGTTGTAATTGATTTCATGAATCACGTGGTTGGGATTGGTGATGGAAATAATATAGTACTCGCCGTTACAAATGTTGCCGAAGTCAATTTCCTGCCCGTCTAACCACTGCGTGTACAAATCATAGTTGCCAACGAAAATTCCCTGGTCTTCTCCGCAGCCCGTCACGATACCCAACCCGCCGTTGTGCATGGTAGCCTGATCTACAACATTCCCGCTGTCATCCCAGCAGTAGCCATCTACGGTGTTGCAGGTTCCGAGATTGATCAAACAAAAACTTTGCTTGCTGCCTTCGCCGATAACCGGCCATGTGGAAGGATCATCACCCAAGCCGCGAATGCGAAGCGTGTTGTCAGTCCAGTAGTCAACGTGAATGTGTCCATGCGAAGGATGATACGTCATAGTTCCTGCAGGAACGGTGTAGGTACTCATCACCTCATTGCTTTTGTGATAAATGGTTTGATCCACCATCTCTTTCGGGTCTGTTCCATCAGGACAAGTCGAAGAGCATGAAACAAGGGTAGTATCGCAATAGCATTGACCGGTGCCGTGAAGTTCCATTGGCCCGTAGCCGATATTGGGAGTGCACACTCCTTCGCGGATGTACCCACTGTGTTCTGACCAGTCATAAGCAAGGTACTGACCGGAATTGGTCATGTCAGGAAGTAAATCACAATCGGCGGTACCGTCAGGACAATTGCATCCGAAAGCATTCGTAGTGGTGCATGGTCCTCCGAGGTGCGTTGGCGGCGGATAAATGTTGAAGGTGATGGTACAATTAATAAGATACCCGGTATCTACAGGCGCTTCATCGGCAATCACGAGATACCATGTGCCATTTGGATTTTGTCCGTTGTTCACTGTATTGAGAGATTGATCGGGATAGAAAGTGCCGGTAAAAGGAGCGGGCTGAGCCGAGATCTCACCGCCGGTTGCATCTTCAGCCACGCAGGTTCCTGTGAAATTATCACCGCCGCCGCCGTTGTTGTTGGAGAGTTCAATGACGGTTCCGTCAGGTGATTGAAGACGGATGTCAAGATCGCCATCATACGTATGGACAATATTGAAGCAAACTGAAACTAAACCAAAGGTCGAATCAATCGTGGTATTGGGTAAGACAACGACGATAGGAAAGGTTTCAATGTTGGGAGGATCGTGAATGGGTCCACCCGCGGACGTAACGAAAGATATTTGTGCTTTGATCTGTGATGTTAGAAGCAGAAAAAAAATGGAGAGAATTTTTTTCATGAGAGGGGTTTGAAATCGGTTTGAGGTGCGGTATCAAAAGTAAGTAAAGTTGGGTCGCGATTTTCGTATCGCGAGCTCTCCCGATCTAATCGGGATTCTCGTTTAGGGTATCGAAATTCCCAAAGGTGAATTTGGTGATCCGACATTATTCATCTTGTGTTTGTTCCACACCGATCTTAACTTGGATTGATTTATGATTTCTTCCTTCAGGGAAAATATGATTTGCTGCTTACGACAGAGATTCTATTTGAATACCTTGAAGTGATCGGAAACAAAATGAGCGAGCGTGTCGCGCCGGGCATTCTTGAATCATTGCTTGCTGCAGAAAATGCATCCGCAACCGGAAATCTTTTACAGATGGAATTTGATTCACGTCGATCCCGACGATAACAAATTCTCTGATGTGCAATTGCCGGTAATGCAGACTTTCTTGTTTCCAATGATGCACACATTTGAATTCTTAAATCCATTTCTCTTCCAAAAGTGAATGTAACTGCGGAAGAATTTTCTGATATTTTGAAACCTTTTGACCTGCCTGTTATTTTTTGAAGTCAAGAACTTCTGTAAAATCAATATCAAGTGCCTCCACAAGTTCATACCAATAAAATACGGATGGATTGATCACGCCTGGTTACCAAAGTTTCGCATAAAGACAAATAAGGGGCACAACAATTTTTAAAATTCAAAATCTAAAACTTCCAATATGAAACACAATTCCCTCACAAGAAAGATTGGCAAAAACATCACTTGCCCATTGTTCAGTCAGTCAATCCTTTTTTTGTTTGTGCTCTTTTCAGCAGGGCAGGCAAGTGCGCAGGCGATTGCCAGTTATTCGTTTGCACAAACAAACGGTGGGTACCTGCAGGCAGGTTTGGGTTCGTCATTGACCTCTTCAGGTTGTTATGATGACGCTGGATTTTCCTCGATAACGTTGCCCTTTACCTTTACCTATCATGGTACGGCATTTACTACGGTAGGCGCTGGCCCTAATGGGATAGCCCAGCTTGGTGGTTCAGGTGGTCTTGGCTATTCTGCTATTTGTAGCGGCACTGTTAATGTTTTATCTCCTTTAAATGCTAACTTGTATGGATGCGTTGCAAGCGGAGGAGACTTTAGTTATGTTACGGCGGGTGCTACACCCAACCGCGTGCTTATCATGCAATGGAGTAAGTGGGGTTTTTACAATTCAGGCCTTAACGAATTCAGTTTCCAAATAAAGTTGTATGAGACTTCAAATACCATTCAATTTATTTATAAGGATGGATTTGGAACAAACTCAGGAACTGCTTATGTCGGTTTAACGGGTGCTACAAGCAATGATTTTCAGGGGAGAAAAACTACTACCAATTGGGCAGCTACCACTGCGGCTGTTACAACATGTGCTTCAACGTGCACCATAAACTCTTCCGTACGACCTACTAACGGGCTTACCTTTACATGGACATCAGCGGGTACTGTAGCTGCAATGGGATTTTCTCAATCAACTACAACTTATGTTCAGGTTGTTGCAGGTTCTTCGTCAACTTCTTTCACAGCTTCAGGATGTTATGATGATTCCGGATTTTCTTCCGGCACAATACCTTTTACTTTTATTTATCATGGATCGTCATTTACAACATTCGGCATGAGTCCCAATGGCTATGCACAGCTTGGGGCTTCCGGTACTCTTAGCTATTCTGCTATTTGCAGTGGCCTTAATAATGTTTTATCACCCTTAAATAGTAATCTGGATGGTTGTACTTCAGTTAATGGTGATGCAAGCTATACGACTATAGGAACAACCCCGAACCGAACATTGATTATTCAATGGGAGAACTGGGGATTTTCCAATAGTGGGCTCAATGAATTTTCCTTCGAGATCAAACTTTATGAAACCACCAATGTGATAGATTTTGTATACGGACCTTCACCGGGTACCAGTTCGGGTAACGCCTATGTCGGACTTACCGGCGCAACCAGCTCAGATTTCCAGGGGAGAACAACCACTACCAGTTGGTTTGCAACAAGCGCATCCGGTTCAGCATGTGGTTCAACTTGCGGCATTACTTCGTCTATAAGACCGGGAAAAGGTTTAACTTTTACCTGGACGCCACCTGCATGTTCAGACCCCACGGTAAATGTTTCACCAACATCAACAACAATGTGTCCGGGTGATCCGGCTATAACATTAACAGCCAGTGGCACTGCCACATCGTACACCTGGACACCGGCTGCCGGACTTAACATTACAACAGGAGCTTCTGTCACAGCTATCCCTTCCGCAACAACTACCTATACTGTAACGGGGACGTCGGTCGTTTGTACGGCCACTGCAACATCTTTAATTACCGTGAACATGGCCCCAACTGCTCAACAGGCAACTATCAGCGCTGCAGGGCCAACTACGTTTTGCAAAGGACAAAATGTTGTTCTTACTGTAGCGACAGACGGGTTAATATATCAATGGAAAAAAGGCAGCAACGATATTTCAGGCGCTACTATGCAGAGTTACACAGCCACCAAAGCGGCTACCTACAAATGTGTTGTGAGTAACAGTTGCGGAATGATAACCTCAAATTCAATTGCCGTCACAGTAAATCCTATTCCCACGGCTTCCGTTTCTAGTGCGCCATGCAGCGGAGGGGCTGTCCTGTTGACTTGTGCTTTTACTCCCGGTAGCGGCGTGACTTTTCAGTGGAAAAAAGGAACAACAATTTTGAGCGGGGCTACCAATTCAACCTTCAGTGCTACATCAAACGGAACCTACAAATGTACCGTAACCATTACTGCAACAGGTTGCACTAAACTATCTGACGGAGTGCAAGTGACCATTAACTGCAAAACGAGTGACATGGTTAGCAATAATGCTTTGGTTGTTTATCCCAATCCCGCATCGGATTACTTTAACATCAACACAGCTCAACTTGATCCGACAAGTGTGATTTACATTTATGATCTCACAGGAAGATTAGTTGAAAGTCACGAGATAAATGGTTGCGAAATGAAAGTGGGAGAATCACTTTCCAATGGAGTTTATTTCTTAAAGATTGCATCAAGGAATCAAGCTCAGCAGGTGGTCAAACTCGTGAAAAATTTCTGAACATAAATTCTTGTCCGGGGTTGGTGTCCTCCTAACCTCTTTAGCGCTGGTCGGCGCGGACGCCGACCAGTGACAGAAAAACATTTTTTACTTCAATAATGTAAATTTGTCTTTCAAATTCTTTGAACATGGAAGTTACAGAGAAGCCAACCAAACTAACCAACCTCCAGTTGGAATTGTTGAAGATATTCAGTGTGCAAATGAGTGAAGAGCAACTCCTCGAATTAAAAGATGTGCTCTCCAATTTCTTTCTCACCAAAGCGAGAGAAGAAGCGGACCGCCAGTGGGATGAAAAGGGCTGGACGCAGGAAACGATGAAACAATGGCTGACTGAACATTACCGAACCCCATATAAATGAGAGTGGTTCTCGATACCAATGCACTCTTGGTTTCAGTTCCGACGAGATCAGATTTCAGATTGGTTATTGATTCATTTGCAGACAAGAAATATGAATTGTTGGTCACCAACGAAATTCTAAGCGAGTATGCTGAAGTTCTGGAACTCAAGAACGGAATATTTGTGGCCGGCAACGTGGTTGATTTTATTCTGCATCGAAAAAACCTGATAAGGATCCAAATTTATTACCGATGGAATTTGATTCATACCGATCAGGACGATAACAAATTCTCTGATTGCGCAATTGCCGGTAATGCAGACTTTCTTGTTTCCAATGATTCACACTTTCGAATTCTTAGATCCATTTCTTTTCCCAAAGTAAATGTAATAACCGTGGAAGAATTTCTTGGCATTTTGAAAACACTTTAACACGCTTCAACAGTTATTTTTTTGAAGTCGAGAATTTCTTCAAAATCAATATCAAGGGCCTTTGCAAGTTCATACAAGTAAAATACTAATGGATTGATCGAGCCCAGCTTAACACGCTGCAAGCTTTGTGCGTCTTTGTCCATACTTACTTATTGCCTAATGTAGTTGGAGTAGAACCTTTAGCTTAAGTTGATTTCGATTGGCGAATCGCTAACCGGGCACAAAGCGGACTAAAAATAAACTTCCGAATTAAGCCTCGACGAAAAGCCTTCTTACTTAGTCCACCTTTACCATCTTCACAAAATATTCCTTCTCCCCTGCCACAGCGCGAACGAAGTAAAATCCATTCAGCAATCCTTCCTTCTTCGCATCAAAAGTAATTTCATGATCGCCGGAATGCATGTAGCCATGAGTGAGTTGCTTCACTGTGTTGCCGACAACATCAACCACACTCAATTCCAAATAAGAGGGAGCATCAAGACTAAATTTAATTGTCGTTGCGCTTGTGAACGGATTAGGATAAGCGAGCAAACTGAAATCAGGATTGTGAAATTCGTTTATAGAAGTTCCGAAATCCACAGTAATGTATTGGAGCCGTGATACAGTATCACTACATCCTATGTTATTATTTGTAGAAAGCTTTACAGTATAAATTCCGGGTTGTGTGTACACGTGCTGCGGAAACTGGTCTTGCGACGTTTCACCATCTCCAAAATCCCATGACCATGAATTTGCAATCGGGATCGTGCTGTCAACGAACTGAACTTCGAAAGGTGCAAGACCATAAGTAGCATCAGCATAGAAATTGGCAGTGCAACAATTGTCAACCTGGTGCGTCAGATTTACGAGGGTTTTTGACCAGTTGTTGTTGTAATTGCTTTCATGAATGATATGATCAGGGTTCGTGATGGACACGATATAGTATTCTCCATCACAAATGGTACCAAAGTCAATTTCCTGTCCATCAGTTCCGGAGCTATAGATATCATAATTGCCGACATAAATTCCCTGGTCTTCACCGCATCCGCTGATGTCGCCTAATCCACCGTTGGGCATGGCGGATTCATTCACCACGTCACCAATATCATTTACGCAATAGCCATTCCCTGTGCTGCACGTTCCAAGGTTGATCAGACAAAAGCTTTGTTTACTTCCCTCACCTATGATCGGCCAAGTGGTTGGATCATCACCAAGTCCCCGGATGCGAAGTGTGTTGTAAGTCCAGTCATCCACATGAATGTGCCCGTGTGAAGGATGGTAAGTCATAGTGCCCGCCGGCACCAAATAACTTGTCATGGCCGAATCGCTTTTATGATAAATGGTTTGATTCACCATTTCTTTCGGATTTGTTCCGTCAGGACAAGTGGAACTGCAATTGACAAGGATGCTGTCACAATAGCATTCACCCGTCCCATGAAGTTCCATAGGGCCGTAGCCAATATTAGGAGTGCAAACACCTTCATTGAGATGTCCGTTGTGCTCTACCCAGTCGGTGACAAGGTATTCACCGGAGTTAATCATGTCAGGAAGCAAATCGCAATCAAGAGAACCATCGGGACACTGGCATCCGAAGGCATTGTTTGTGTTGCATACTGCACTTATATGTGTGGGCGGGGGATGCTGATCAAAGGTGATGGTAACGTTTACAAGATGACCTGTATCGCCAGGCATTTCATCGTGAATGAAAAGATACCAGGTACCATTGGGATTTTGATCATTGTTCACACCATTAATAGAATGATCGGGATAGAAAGTGCCGGTGAATGGCGCGATCTGACCTGCTAATTCTCCGCCCGTTGCATCTTCGGCAAGACAGGTGCCGGTATAATTCTCGCCGCTGCCGCCATTGTTGTTTGAAAGCAATATGGTAGTTCCATCAGGTGATTGCAACCGGATATCAAGATCGGCATCCTGTGAATGCACAATGTTGAAGCAGACATTTACCAGGCCATATGAAGTGTCAATGACATTAGCCAACCCTGAAACCACGATGGGAAAAAGCTCATAGGCGGGAGGATCAAGAATAGCACCTCCACTGGAATTTACGAATGAGGACTGTGCATTAATACCTGACGAAATAAAAAGCAGGAGAATAAGTAAAGTTGTTTTCATGGACAGATTTTTATGATGGTGAATAGAAATCAAATGTAGGAAAAGTTAGTATGAATGAGAAGACGCTTAGCAAGTCCGCCTGTCTTAAGTCCACAAGTCTTATATCTTGTTTTCCAATCCCAACTCTTTCAATTTCTTCTTTGGCAATTTGGCTTTCACCAATTCATAGGATTGACTAATGTAATGCCCGAGTTCTTTTTTACTCACCTTGCTCATATCTTCCACCAAAACCCATTTATGTTTTGCCACATAAGGTGCAGGAACAATACCATTACGACTGCACAGCTCATCAAACTCTTCATCTTTTACTTTGAATGAAACTGTAACCGGCGGTTGTAAGCTCGTTACGCTAAACATTTTTTCACCGATGCAAAAGCAGAGATCATTTCCCCATTTGATGTCTTCAGTTGCTTTGGGAAGTTTGAGTGCGATGGTGCGGATGTCTTCTATGGTCATCATGAAATAGCAAGGTAATTATTATCTAAGAAGTCGTTTAAAAATAAATCCAAGCTATACCTAAGTCCTGCGCAACACTTTGACAAGTTGTGTGACCTGCCGGCGTAGGTCATGCTGAGAACCCATGCCGCGTTATGGGAAAACAACAATTGATGACACTTATTTCGCCTACGCACGCCTCTAACTCCTGAAGGAGAACCCCTCTCGCACTCGTTAGCGGGGAGCAGTCCCTCCTTTAGGAGGTCAGGAGGCTGAGGGGCTATTAGGTGTTGTGTCATCAGTAGCCTGTCGACCTGTCCCGATTTTTTCGGGAAGCATTGGGTTAACAAATCTTTTCTGCCAACTTTTAAACAGCTTATAAAAACGGCTCGCAAAATTTTGCGAACCGTTTCATTTTTTAGGAAGAAATTTTTTATTTCTGAATCACCATTTTCTTGACCATTACTCCCTGTTTCGTCGTCACCCTGACAATGTAAGTTCCATTCTTCAATGACTGAACATCAGTGTTGGTAATATTAATACCCTCAAATGCATAGAGTGATTGCGTCAATGCTAATTGCCCATTCAGTGAGAAAATCTGGATCTGTGTATTGGATGTAACAGGTGAAGTAAAAGAAATTTGAACGTTATCAGTTGCAGGCACGGGCGCAATAGAAATTTCTGAAGTTGTTGTCATGCTTTCTTGCTGCACATCTGCTTTCAAAGTGGTGGCAGAAGCAATTTCAGAATACAACACATCATTATTGACTTCTCCTACCAATGAAAACTCATACTTCGTGTCAGGAGCCAACCCTGCAACTACGTAATCAGCGAGAGAAGTTTTTCCGGAACTGATCCAATCAAGAGTTCCTGCTTCGCGGTAGCGCACATCATACACCGGCGTTTGCGCTCCGGTCCAGCTCAATTCCACGGAGTGCATTTTTATATTATTCACTACGATGTTTGAAGGTGCATCCCTGAAAAAATTATGAGTGATGGTAAAATGGCAGACGTTGGTTGACCATGAGCTTGTTGGATTATAATTCGCCGTATACCAAAATGAATTGTCAGACGGATCCGTCACGATGCCGTTGTAATCGCCGTAACGGGTACTCCCGTTGGCATGCGATCCGGCCTGCGGGATGTTCTCAGTAATCGTCATCGAATTGCTTGCATCGGCAGAAGCGCGGCCGGTGAATCCCTGGCCTGTGTACACAGAAGTGCTCGATACATTATAGCCAAGCGCAATCGCGCCATCGCCATTCACTGTTACGGTGCTCATGAAGCGGTGTGTGTTGTCAGGCTGATAAGTGCTTTGCTGATAGATGTACCAATTGCCGCTTGCATCTGTACGTAACTCGTACCAGCGAATGCCGGCAGTGCCATTTCCATCGGCGTTACACACGTGGCTGCACACAATAGCCTCATGATCGCTGAACTTATAGTACTGCACTTTGTCCATGATGATATGACTGAGCGGATCAAGTTTCACGTTCGAGCTTTTTTGCGGAATGCAAGAGTAGCTGTTGTAGCTGCAGAGGTTACTGTTGTAGGAAATTGTGGTCAAATTGGTGGGTCCCGTCATAGTTGAGTTTGCAGGAGTGATCCAATCAATGGTTACTTTGAACAACTCAAGATGATCAGTTGCCACGCCATTCCATCCATCATCTGCCACCCGCATTATTGTTTCCGGTTCGGTAGTTGGCGGCGCAGTAGCTCCTGTTTCAGTTACCGGTGTGGGCGCCTGGAAACTGATGGTTCCAAAAGCGCTCATCGTAAATTTTTGTACGGTGCCTATCGCGGCACCCGTCAGCAACTTCGAGCGATTGATTGCATATACAGTGGGTGAATTAGAATTGGTGGTGATGAAATAAGAGTTTCCCCAAACTGCAAGTTTGGGGTAGTCAGGATATCCTCCTTTGGTTTTAAATGAATAAACATACCATGAGCCGGTAGGATCATTGGTTTGTGTGATGCACACAACAAGCTTGCTTGCGGAAAACGAATAGAGCACACACATCACATAGCGATCTGCCTGCGGATCATAAATGATATTGGGATCACCGTAGTCATTAATGTTGGTAATGCTTTGCACTTTCTTATTGTTCACCAGCAAGGTTCCTGATTTATTCCAGATGCGGATATACGTGCTGGAAGAATTGTTAGCCATCTGCATCACATGACCCGGTCCTACTGCAATGGTGTTATCTGAAGGATCAACAGCAGCGGTAATGCCGGCCCAATTAGAAAGCACCGTGGCCGTAGTGCCGCGTGTTGTTGATGCCGTGTAATCTGTTTGACGCGCAGGGTCAGCGCCCTTTGGCAATGCGTTTGGATTTGTAACCGGGATAGGATGCTCAAGCGAAGGATTGTCTTTCTCAACGCGAGGTCCGTTTAACTCTTCCGGAGTTGGCGGACTTTCAGGTAACTGACTGAGAGGAAGTGAAATGCTTTCAAGCGTGACCGGTATTATTTCCGGATTGTGTAGTGTGATTTGTTGTGCTTTTGTTGCATTGAACAAGGCAATGCAAATGATCACTGTAAAAAGTTTTTTCATAGAACGGTTTTTTTGTTATGACAATAGTATTGTTACTTGGATTCTTTACCAAAAAATTCGCAGAAGCACTTCACAGGCCGGAAGCCGATCTTCAATCCTAATGGGTAAATGCGGAGAAGATTGAATTTTAATTTATCAGACATAGCGTGACACAATAAATCCAATCAACGCCAGCACCAGCAGAATAAAAAGCACGATGTTAAAAATGCGTTGTACCGATAACTGCTTTCTCAGGGAAAGATGTCCGGTGGAATTATTGATCATGATCTCGAGGCGATTAAAAGCATTTTCATTTTTCACGATGTAATCATAAGCTCCGTGCTTAATGGTGTCAGCAGCAATCTCCGGATTATCCTGGCTGGAGAGAAACAACACCGGCGTGTTCGGCAATAATTCTTTAATCCTCTTTAAAGTCTCAATGCCATTCATGGCGGTTCTATCCACGCTGTCCAGGTAATAATCGAGAACGATCACCTCAGGCTTGAGATATAGATCTTCCATGGCCGCTTCACCGGTAGCAAAAGCACATACTTCTGCCTCAGAATATTTTGTCTCGCAGAAATCTTTAAGCATTTCGCGCATTGCTGCATCATCGTCAATAATGAAAATTCTGAAAGCCATGTGAATTAATTTGCGAAAGTAAGATAGAAATAATAGCAGCGAATGACCCGATGGTTTTTTCAAAGCACAGTAAAAACATCAGTCTCTTCACTTCGCATAAAGTGTCGCGCAAAAGGCACACGCACTCTCATTGAAAATACTGTTTGAAAAGTGCCAGGTCATTGAATTTGATTTTCATGATCACGTTCCCCTTTTCGTCCCACACTTTAATAGATCCTGACTTTCCATCTTTGTCAAAGGAGGCAAGAGCTTTTTGCTTTCCGCTTAAGTAAAATAACTTCCACTCACCGACAAAGTTTCCATTCCTGTATTTACCCTGCTCGTTAATTTGTCCATTGGTGTACCAGGTAGTGAAGTCTCCATCATAATTTTCCGAGTCATTCATCACTACAATATCAAACTCATAATTTTTCTGTTCGTTGTCAAACCATCCGGTCCAGTGACCGGTGCGATGACCGTCGTAATAATTTCCCTCAATCATTTTTTTCCCGCTTTGATACCATTCTGAGTAAGCTCCTGAAATCTTCGCATCATGATAAAAAGACTCTTTGCTCATGATTCCGTTTTCATACCATGAGTGTTGTTCGCCTTCATGCTCACCGTTATAATAGTTCTCCTGTGACTTTTTGAGGCCGGTTTCATAGAACCACGTCCATGTGCTGTCACGTTTATCATCAACATAATTTCCCGCGACATACAATTTCCCGCTCTCATAATTGCTGATAGTCGGTCCCTGCTGTTTTCCCTCACGATAAAATTCAGTGGCTTTCACTTTCCCGTTTTCATAATACCACGTGCATAAGCCTTCTTTTTCACCGTTGAGCCTTTGTCCTCTGAATTTAACAGAATCGTTTTCATACCATTCGGTAGAGGTCCCCTCTGCTTTGCCATCTACATAATGGTACTCTGATTTCATAGTGCCGTTATCGTACCATGAATGGTAGACACTATCTAAGTCTCCGTTTTTATGAAATGATTTGGACTTGAGAGCACCGTTTTCATACCATTTTTGCCACACTCCTAATAGTTTGCCGTGCAGGAAATCACCTTCTTCCATTTTCTTTCCGTTCTCATAGAACTTAATGCAGTGTCCTTCTTCGCGATCCCGGTCATAAATAATTTTTGTTTTTAGCTGTTGAGAAGGATACCAGTAACTCCATTCACCCTGCTGCAGATCATTTTCAAAATCGCCTTCTGATTGCTTCGTACCGTTCTCGAAGTAAAAAATCCAGTGACCAACTTTGTTCTCTGTACTATCATAGCGACCTGAACTCTTCGGTCCGCCATTCTGATAATAGTAGATCCATTCACCCACTTTATTTCCGTTCAAATAATTTCCGTGGGATGAAAGTTGGCCGCTTTCATAGAAAAAACTCCATTCTCCCTCTTCTTTTCCTTTCGCATAATTTCCATAGCGCTCTTTGTTTCCGTTAGAGTGCCAATCGGTCCAATTTCCCGTCCATTCACCCAATTCGTTGTAGTCACCTTCATAGTGCTTGTTACCGAGATAGTTCCAGTAAATCCAGTGTCCATATTTCTTGTTGTTCTTGTATTGCCCTTCGCACTTCTTTAAACCGTTCACATGATAACGGATGAAGCTTCCATCGGCAAAATTGCTATCAGGGTCATAACTATCCATGAGTATTCCATCTACATAATACCGGTAATAGCGTGTAAAATCATAGTCTCCGTTGACCATGTTATATTCTCCGGTATTCATCCCTGTTGAATCCCAGAACTTCTGGAGGCCATCCATTTTTCCATTTTCATAATCATATTCATTTTGCGGAGCACCGGTTGGCCAATAATAGAACTGCTTCCCGTCTAATTTGCCATTCTTATACTTCAAATCTTTTTCGGGATTGCCGTTTTCAAACCATGATTTGTAAGTACCGTTCAAGGTGTCGTTGGTATAGATGGCTTCTGTTTTTTTTTGGCCATTATCCCAATAGGTGGTTTTTAGCTGGGCACTTAGCGAAAATATTATTGATGAAAAAAGAAAAGAAAAAACAAAACGACGAAAGATCATGAAACCTCCAATTATTTGTACGATAGTAATAATTAATTTTTGTTCTTACTAATCAGATGTCTCCCGGAATTATTTCTTTAGCGGGATGATTTTGATTCATTAATGAGTGATGGGAAGTGTCTTGAAAAAACAGTGTAAAAATTATTTCAGCGAATTAAAAGTAATATGTCACACCAAAAAATTTGGTTTGAGCTAATGAGAAATTCAGATACAGCAAGGTCTGCTCATGCTAATATCTTGTATCTCATGCTTTCGTTCTTTTGGTTACTTTTGCCCGATGCAGATGACGGCACTTCAATGGAGTGAATTACTTGGGGGAATATTGGAGGGAAATCCTCACTCAGTAATCACGCATCCCGCAAAAATTGAAGAAGCAGATGAAGGTGCCATTAGTTTTATCGGCAACGCAAAATATGTAGAGTTTGCATACGCCACTAAGGCGTCGGCGCTCATCGTAAGTCACCAGGAAGTTTTTAAAAATGAAGTGAAGTGCACACTCATTCGCGTAGAGCAACCATATCTCGCTTTCAGCAAGGTGCTTGAAAAATTCAACAAGCCATTCGATGATTTAATCGGCATTGATAAGAGCGCATCGGTTGATGCATCGGCTGAAATAGACAATGAAGTTTACATCGGGGCATTGAGTTTTGTAGGAAAGAACGTGAAGATCGGCAAAGGAGTGAAAATTTTCCCGCAGGTTTTTATTGGTGATGAAGCTGAAATCGGTGAGGGAAGCGTGCTGAACTCCGGCGTAAAAATTTACCGCGATTGTGTGGTGGGAAAAAATTGTGTAATTCATTCCGGCACCGTGATTGGCAGCGATGGTTTTGGTTTCGCACCACAACCCGATGGCAGCTACATGAAAATTCCTCAGCTCGGAAATGTGGTACTCGAAGATGATGTTGAAGTGGGGGCAAATACCACCATTGACCGTGCAACACTCGGCTCCACACTCATTCATCGCGGGGTCAAACTCGATAACCTTATTCATGTTGCCCATAATGTAGAGATCGGAGAACACACCGTGATTGCTGCACAAACAGGAATTTCAGGAAGCACAAAAATCGGCAAGCATTGCCAGATCGGCGGACAAGTAGGATTGGTTGGTCACCTGGTGATTGCGGATGGAACCAGGATCAATGCGCAAAGCGGCGTATCAAAATCCATTACCGAAAAAAACAAAGCAGTAACGGGATCACCTGCCTTCGATTACACTTCTTCACTTCGCTCACAAGCCATTTTTCGTAACTTGCCCGAATTGCTGAAGAGGCTTGAAGAGCTGGAACAGAAAGTGAAAGAATACGAACCGGAGCACGCATCCGTCACAAAATAAATTTTCATATCAGGAGTATTTTTGAGAAGCTATGAATGAATTTCAACAAACACTTAAAAGATCATTCACTCTCTCCGGCGTTGGTGTTCACACGGGTGAAAGCGTGAACATGACCGTGAAGCCCGCGCCCGGAAATCACGGATATGTATTCAAGCGCATTGATCTTGACGGCGAGCCCAGCATTAAAGCAGATGTGGATCTCGTGAATGACGTGGCCCGCGGTACTACCATCGCGCTAAACGGTGCAAGGGTTGTTACAGTTGAACATCTGCTCGCAGCATTGGTAGGGACAGAAATTGACAATGCATTAATTGAACTCGATGGACCGGAAGTGCCCATCATGGATGGGAGCTCACGAATGTTTGTAGAAGCAATTATCGATTCAGGCATTGAAGAGCAAAGACAATTCAAGCGCGAATTCTTCAAGCTAACGAAGAACATTATTTACAGAGATGATGCGCGCAATGTTGAGATTGTTGCGATGCCTGCTGATGATTATCAGCTGAGTGTGATGATTGATTACAACTCTGAAGTACTTGGTCCGCAGCATGCCACGGTGGATCACATCTCCGATTTCAAAAAAGAAATTGCTGAAGCCCGCACATTCTGTTTCCTTCATGAGATCGAAGGGCTGATGGACAGCAATCTTATACGCGGCGGCTCGCTCGACAATGCGCTCGTGATTGTTGATCATAAGATTGAGGATTCCAAATTGAAAAGGCTTGCAGCATTCTTTCACAAGGATGATATTGAAGTAGAAGAAGGATACCTGAACAACGTTGAGCTGCGCTACCGTAATGAGCCTGCGCGTCATAAATTACTTGATGTTGTGGGTGATCTTGCATTGATCGGCACGCCCATCAAAGCAAAAATTTATGCGACAAGGCCCGGTCATGCAGCCAATATAGAATTTGCCAAGAAGGTGAAAGCGCACATCAAAGAAACGAAGACACTCAAGGATGTTCCTCAGTATGATCCTAATCTTCCTGCGTTGATGGACATCCGAAAGATCGAGCGCTCACTGCCTCATAAATACCCATTTCTGCTTGTTGACAAAATCATTGAATTGAGCAGCCATCATGTCGTAGGTGTGAAAAATGTCACGTTCAATGAATCATTTTTCCAGGGGCATTTTCCGGGCAATCCCGTGATGCCGGGTGTTTTGCAAATTGAAGCGATGGCGCAAACAGGAGGCATCCTTGTTTTGAATACTGTTACCGATCCTGAAAACTGGGACACATACTTCTTAAAGATTGACAATGCGCGATTCAGAAATTCAGTGGTTCCCGGCGACACCATGATTCTAAAATTAGAATTGCTCAGCCCAATTCGAAGAGGATTGTGCGAGATGCGTGGAATCATTTATGTTGGAAATAAAGTAGTGACAGAAGCAGATTTGGTTGCCAAGATTGTGAGGAAGGAAGAAATTTAATTGGAAATTAATCGTCAATAAAAAAGCAAAAGAAATTTTTAATCACTGATTGCACTCTGACTTCAATGTCGCTGAACCTAACCAACATACACCCCAAAGCGAAGATCGGCACCAATGTGGAGATCAGTCCCTTTGTCACTATTTATGAAGATGTAGAAATTGGTGACGGTTGCTGGATTGGTCCCAATGTAACGATCATGAATGGTGCGCGCATCGGCAGCGGAGTAAAAATTTATCCCGGCGCAGTGATCTCCGGCGACCCCCAGGATTTAAAATACCGCGGCGAACCCACGCAGGCCATCATCGGCGACAATACAATTATCCGTGAATGCGTGACGGTAAATAAGGGAACAGTGTGGAGTGGCAAGTCAGTAGTCGGAAGTAATTGCCTGCTCATGGCTTACGCGCACATCGCGCACGATTGCGTGATCGGAAGCAATTGCGTAATTGCAAATCAGGCGGCGCTTGCAGGTCACATCATCGTGGAAGATTACGCTGTGCTTGGCGGAGTCACCGCAGTGCACCAGTTCGTAAAAATCGGACAGCATTCATTTATCAGTGGAGGTTCATTAGTGAGGAAAGATGTTCCGCCATTTGTGAAAGCTGCAAAGGACCCCCTGTCTTTTATCGGTGTCAATTCTATCGGGTTGAGAAGAAGAGGATTTGACGAAGATCGCATCAACCGCATCGAAGACATTTACCGCATCATCTTCGTAAAGAATCACAACGTGGGCAAAGCCGTTTCATACGTGGAGGCGGAAGTAGAGCCCTCTGAAGAGCGTGACATCATTCTCGGTTTTATCCGCGCCAGCGAGCGGGGAATTATGAAAGGATATACCAACGGCAAGTATGAAAATAACGATTGACAATGCCGGCAAGCGCTTCAACTTCGAGTGGATCCTTCAACATGTAAGCATCACCTTTCAATCAGGGAAATCGTACGCCATTCTCGGCCCGAACGGCAGCGGCAAATCCACCATGCTTCAAATGATTGCCGGCGTGATCACACCATCATCGGGTTTGATTATGTATTCCAACGATTCAACTAAAATTGAAGAAGAAGAAATTTTTCGTCACCTCAGTTTCACAGCACCGTATGTTGAATTGATTGAAGAATTTACTGCGGCAGAAATGATTTCGTTTCAAAAAGAATTCAAGCCGCTGCTCCCGGGAGTTTCAGAACCTGATGTTTTAAAAATCGCTCAATTAGAGAACGATACTTCAAAACAAATCAGGAATTTCTCTTCGGGCATGAAGCAGCGATTGAAAATTTCTCTCGCACTGATGGCCGATGTTCCCGTTATCCTGCTCGATGAGCCAACTACCAATCTCGATCAGCAGGGGTTTGAATGGTATCTTAATTTGATAAAAAGATTTTCCAACAATCGCTTACTCATCATTTGCTCTAACCTCGAGCGCGAATACGGTTTTTGCGATGAGCGGATTGATGTGATGAAGTTCAAAGCGTAAGTTCGTTGTCTTCAGTATTAATTTACATCTCACTGCAGCATGAGTTTTTTCGAAATTATATTAGTGTTATCCTACACCGCGCTTTTTTCCTTCATCATTTTCCGTGTAAAATTTTTTCAGCGATTCTCCATCTCCCCAAAACTTATCGTCGCGATTTTCATTGTCAAAGTACTTGCCGGAATCTTCTACGGATTCATTCATGAGCAATTTTATTACGGCGGAGACACTCTTTCGTATTTCAATGATAGTAAAATAATTGTTGGAAGCCTTACCTCAGGACATATTCACGAATATTTGAAACTCGTCTTTGGAATCAATACGCGTCCACCCGATCCGGACATTCGACCTTATGCGGCAGCAATGAGCTATTGGAATGACATGAGCGCCTATTCTATTGTACGTTTTCATGCACTGTCATCGCTTTTCAGTCTTGGATATTACTACGTAGATGTTGTGTTTTACAATTTCTTCACACTCATCGGACTGCTGTATTTGTTTTTGTTCTTTCTGGAAATTCTTTCTGACAAAAAATATTTTCTTCTCATTGTTGTGTTCTTTTTTCCATCAATACTGTTCTGGTCGTCCGGAATCCATAAGGATGGGATTTCACTTGCTGCACTCGGTCTGCTTCTTTATTTTCTCAAACAAATCATGACTCCGGATAAAATTTTTCACAGACAAAATGTAAAAAATTTTATTGGTTTCTTACTTGGGTTCTGGATTTTGGTTGTGGTAAGGAACTTCTGGTTGCTCCTTCTGATTCCGGGTCTGATTGCTTTTGCGTGGACTATCAGAAGTCCAAAGCACATATTGGTTAAATTCATTTTTACTTACATCATTTACTTCGGCATTACTACCAACCTTAATTATATACAACCTGACTGGGATTTTCTGAATATTCTGGTCGTAAAGCAAAATGACTTCTTATCCTTAAAATCAGAAAGTAAAACTCTCGAAGTACAACCACTTATCCCTTCATTACCCAGTGTCGCAGAACAAATTCCAACTTCAATCTCCAACTGTCTGCTGCGGCCGTGGTTGAGCGATGTAAAGAATCCATTGCGATTCTGTGCGGCGGTAGAAAACGTTATTGTGATTTTAATTTTAGTGCTTACTGTTGTTTTTATCAGGAGAAATCTGAACACAAGTCAACAATCTTTATTGTTTCTCTCTCTGTTCTTCAGCTTTACCATTTTTATCGTGACAGGAATCGCAGTACCTGTTCTTGGAGCGTTAGTGCGATATAAGATGATTGGTGTATTATTTCTTTTGATAAGCTCTGTTGTTTTGACGAGACCGTTCTCATTCGGAAAATCAGTTTCAAAACAGTTATGAACTTTTTTTTTCGTAAAACAATATGGGTGCTGTTGACAGCATTTCTTATCTCTGTTGCAGTACGAATTCCGAATCTCGATCGCCCCTTATCAAAGCATCATGAATTTTGTACCTCCTTCGCTCTCATAATAATGCAGGCCTGGTATGATGGAGGTATTGCAACTTACGGTCTCAATCCCTCAATCACTTATCCGGGCAGGTCCAACGAATACATTGACAGGTATGCTGCTGACTACATGCAGCGTGATGGCAGATACTTTTACATTTCACATCCACCATTGGCTTATTATCTTCCTTACTTCACATTCGCTTTACTAAAGATTTACCCTGATGCACTTGCATTGCAGGTATTCAATTTACTGTTTCATTTTCTAACCGCCCTGATTTTATATTTAAGTGTTTGTATTATCACGCGAGAAAATGCACTAAAACAATTCTCACCTGCTGCATTTTTTGCCGCCTTATTTTATCTGTTTATGCCCGCTACTCTTTGGTTCAATAGCAATGTTTACATGGCTGATATGTTTGTGCAGAACACCTGGATAATCAGCCTGTACTTCCTGTTAAAAAATTTTTACGGGGATAAAGAACAATCAATACTTTACCTGACTCTGTTTGGTGGTTCACTTTTCCTGATGATATATACTGATTGGCCGGGTGCATTTTTCGCAACTGGAATTGCATTGGTTTGCGCTCAAAAAATTTTCTTTCAGAAAAAACGAAAGTTTATCCCCCTCCTCGTAGTAACTATTGTAGCAACATTGCTTTCTTTAGCGGTGATAATGCTTCAATATTCCACCATTGCAGGATGGGCCGCAATGTTCAGGTATTTTCTTTTCAATTACAATGAAATGGGCATTCCCGGTCTGCAATCCGGCTTACATTTTTTTCAGATTGTAATAACACTCGTATTCAATTACGCGGTGAGTTATTTACCGTTACTCATCTTCTTAGCAGTTGGCTCATTTCTGATTTTCCGGAAAAGCGTGGAGCCTTCCGTTTCCAGTAAAGATTTTTTTCTTGTTATGTGGCTAACGCTCTTTCCTGTATTTCTTGACCATTTGATTTTCCCCGAATATTCCCCGCAGGATTTTTCAGTTTTAAAAGCATCCTTTTTTATATGCATAACAAGTGGAATTCTCCTATCTGAGTTAATAAAGACATTCTATAAGCAAGCAGTTTTTAAAACCTCCTTAATTACATTTTCAATTTGCGCGATGGGAATTGCTATGTACTACTACATTAACCCGCCGGGAAAATACTCATTCAAGGGAGACAGGTACGATTTGGAAAAGAATACAGGATCATTCATTGGTTCAAACTCCGGCAAAGATGAGGTTGCCTTTACTACCGGAATAGAAATTACGCCTCAGGTAATGTACTATGCTCATCGCAACATCAAAAATGTAAATAACTCCTCGGCTGCACTGTCATTTCTCAGAGCACACCAACTTAGAAATGGAATCATCTTTAGCTTTCAAAACGATTCATTGCAATACAATAGAATTATTCAACCATGATTTACAAAAATGTAAGTCGGAAAATTGAAATTTTTTAGAGATGTGATTTTTATTATTATTTCTTCTCTTGCTTGATCCAATACAATTTCAAAATACTATGGCCAATTGTAAATGTCTTAACTGAATCAGAGACAGCATTCAAATCAATTCCCTGGCTCGCAAATTCAATGTCACCTCCTTCCCGCTGCGGTTCAACAATAATTGCGGAAATGGGTTTGAAGATGGTCATTGTGCTTTTGTCATTCAGGAAATTATACCATACCGGAATGGCTCGTGATTTACTCTCCCAGGTAAGACCAGGCGCCCATAATCCTAACACCGCCTCGTGAGGATCATGAACTGTTCTTTTCATGTATTCATTCACGTCTTCAATCGCAAATTGCTTCCGCGAGTATAATCCACAATAGTCGGTTGCACCTACCAGACAGAAAGCGATGAGCAGGATATATGCGACTATCTTTTTTTTCACATTTGATTCGGCAGAAAAAAGAAAGTGGTAAATCACGATGCAGGACATTAGTCCGGCCGAAAAAAATATACTCACCTGGTATCGGGGAGGAAAATATGCATAAATGATCTTGTGTAATTCAAGAACCATCCATAGAAAAGCAGCAATGAAAATGATTTTGAATCTTAAGTCCCGGGTCTTGAACCACTCCCAAAGTCCTAAAGGAAAAATGATTAAGCACAGAAGCACGAATATCCTCGATTGCGGCAACAACAAATTGTACCTTACATTGCTGTATATTATCTGCAACAAATCATGATGCCATTCCAATCTCATTGCATTTTGAACAGTCATGATGTAATTGTAAAAGGATGCATTCGGTAAGTACCATGCAAAAAAATAAACTGCTGAGAAGAGTACTAACCACAGAACAGTATTGAGGAGGTGTCGCCGGGGTACCATTGCAGATACGCTGAATTGAAAAAGCAATAAAGACAATGGTACCAAAATCAAAATATAGAAGTAAAGAATCTTCATACAACAGGCAAGAAAACTGAAAAGGCAAGCGAAAAAGAGTGATTGCTGTCTGCTTTTTTCGTCACTGACATACCTGGCGAGGAAACCAATTGAAATTAAAATCATTCCTATAGCCATGAGCTCCGGCATTGCAAAGTGAGTGTATTGGAAAATATGATACTGAAGCAAAATGGTCAGGCACAGAACCGGAATTATTTTTACCATGGAAGAAATCTTCGCGAAGACAAGCATGCTTATGATGAATGTGATCATTACAGTTAATCGTGCAACGATCAAATGAGTGCCAAAGAATTTGAAAGGAAAGAAAAGTGTTAAGTTGAAAAACGGTTGTTTGAGCAGCATGTCTCCTTCAGTAAATGAGAGATACCCCAGATTGAAATAGTTACGCAACTGTATGGTGGTAATCCCTTCCATATGAAAAGCATCCCTGTAACAACACAGATTGATGTCAGGATCGGCATTCAGAAATGGAAGGTGAATGAGGAATAATATTACCAGCGAGAAGAAAGAGATTAAACCCCATTGATATTTTTTTATCCGGGAAGACTTCGCATTCATGATTCTATTATAGCTAATATTTAACGCGTTGTAAGTTTATTCGAGGCAATGTTGTTTCATTGGCAAATATACTTTTAGCAGGATAGCGCCCCGATCATAAATTGATCTTCAAACCGGATGAGGCAGAAGCGTATTAAGTGGATTCAATGCAGGGATCAATTTAAAACTATTTGCAGATTCAGCAGAAGTTCGCCACCCGGAAACGGGATTGCGATCGTGCATTGAATTAATGAGAAAGAAATTCAGACTATTCAGATGGAATCTTCTTCGCAACCCACACTCTTATCCCGATAAACTTAATCGAAGCATAATTCCAAGTTGTCTTGTTTATCCCACATTTTCCCGCTACTTTTGCGGCTCCAAAAATTTTCACATTAGTTAATGCCAACAATTCAACAATTAGTCCGCAAGGGAAGAACTATTATCCGTGCGAAGAGTAAATCACGCGCTCTTGGCGCGAGTCCGCAGAAGCGTGGTGTATGTACACGCGTGTACACTACTACACCCAAGAAGCCGAATTCCGCGCTGCGTAAAGTGGCAAAGGTTCGTCTCACCAACGGAATCGAAGTGATCTCTTACATTCCGGGTGAAGGTCACAATTTGCAGGAGCACTCGATCGTGCTGATCCGCGGCGGTCGTGTTAAAGATTTACCCGGCGTTCGTTATCACATCGTTCGCGGCGCATTGGATACGGCTGGTGTAACTGATAGGAAGCAAAGCCGCTCGAAGTATGGAACGAAAAGGCCGAAGGCAGGCGTGGTGAAAAAGTAGGCAGTACGCAATTTGCAGTGGGCAAAAAAAAAACGATACACGATTTACATAAAACGACTCAATAACAATTTTCAAATTTCCATTTTCTATTTTCAAAAATCATGAGAAAGTCACGCGCAAAAAAACGACCCCTCGATCCCGATCCGAAATACAATGATGTAATGGCAACCCGCTTCGTCAACACACTTTTGAGACGCGGAAAGAAAACAGTTGCCTTCAACATCTTCTATGATACTATTGATAAAATTTCAGATCAAACCAAGGAGAGCGGTTTTGACATCTGGAAGAAAGCCGTGGATAATCTTCAGCCGTCGGTGGAAGTAAAGAGCCGCCGTATCGGTGGTGCGAATTTCCAGATTCCAACTGAAGTTCGACCGGCAAGAAAAATAGCTTTGGCCATGCAATGGCTTATTCAATATGCAAAAGAGCGTAACGGAAAATCTATGGCAGATAAACTTGCCGCAGAAACCATTGCTGCATCAAAGGGCGAAGGCGCTGCTTTCAAGAAGAAAGAAGACGTACACAAAATGGCGGAGGCCAATAAAGCATTCGCACACTTCAGAGTGTAATCCCAAAAATTAATTATCAATTACCAATTACCAATTGATCAAATAATGTTCAATACTCAATTTTAAAATGTTCTACCGCAACGCGGCTTTGAGCGTTTGAATTTTGTTCTTGAAAATTATTGGAGGGTTGGAATTTGGTACTTGGAATTTGTGTTAGTAAAAGAAAACAAGTACAACTCAGGAAAAAAATTATGGCTCAGGATTTAAAGTTAACCAGGAACATTGGAATAGCTGCACATATTGACGCAGGCAAAACCACAACAACGGAACGCATTCTGTATTACACGGGCGTGTCGCACAAGATCGGCGAAGTGCACGATGGCGCTGCCACCATGGATTGGATGGTGCAGGAAAAAGAACGCGGCATCACCATCACATCGGCTGCAACTACCTGCTTCTGGAAATACAAAGACAAAGAATACAAGATCAACATCATTGACACTCCCGGTCACGTTGACTTCACGGTAGAAGTTGAGCGTTCCCTTCGCGTGCTCGATGGAGTAGTGGCATTGTTCTGCGGTGTTGGAGGTGTTGAACCTCAATCAGAAACGGTTTGGCGCCAGGCGAATCGCTACAAAGTTCCGCGCATTGGTTTCGTGAATAAAATGGACCGCAGCGGCGCTGACTTTTTGGATGTGGTGAAGCAGGTGAAAGAGAAGCTCGGAGCGAATCCTGTTCCGCTGCAACTTCCTATTGGTGCTGAAGATACTTTCAAAGGTGTTGTTGATTTGGTTCTGAACAAAGCTATCATTTGGGACGAGGCCGGAATGGGAATGACCTTCAAGGAAATTCCGATTCCCGAAGACATGAAGGAACAGGTGCACGAATACAGAAGCTTGCTGGTGGAAGCGGTAGCGTCGTATGATGATCATCTTCTCGCAAAATATCTCGAGGATGAAAATTCACTCACTGTGCCTGAAATTGAAGAAGCCGTTCGCAAAGCAACCATTGACATTGCGATTATACCAATGCTATGCGGTTCGTCATTCAAGAACAAGGGTGTGCAGGCCATGCTCGATGCAGTGATCAAATTTCTTCCGGCGCCCATTGATATTGAACCGGTGAAAGGAATTAATCCGGACACAGAGCAAGAAGAACTTCGCAAGCCCGATGCTAAAGAACCATTCACGGCTCTTGCATTCAAAATCATGACGGATCCTTTCGTGGGTCGTCTCGCATTCTTCCGTGTGTACGCAGGAACACTGCATGCGGGATCGTATGTGCTCAACACGCGCACCGGAAAGAAGGAACGCATCTCAAGAATTTTCCAGATGCACGCTAACAAGCAAAACCCTGTTGAGACCATTGAAGCAGGTGATATTGGAGCTGCAGTTGGTTTTAAGGAAATAAGAACAGGTGATACGCTTTGTGATGAGAAGCATCCTATTGTTCTTGAGAGTATCAAATTCCCTGAGCCCGTGATTTCAATTGCAGTGGAAGCGAAGACACAAACAGACGTGGATAAACTTGGAAATGCACTTGCGAAATTGGCTGAAGAAGATCCGACATTCAAAGTGAAAGTGGATCAGGATACCAGCCAAACGATCATCAGCGGCATGGGTGAATTGCATTTGGAAATTATTGTTGATCGCCTGAAGCGCGAGTTTAAAGTGGATTGCAACCAGGGCGCACCACAAGTAGCATACAAAGAAGCTGTGACGCAAACGATTAAGCACCGCGAGCTATTCAAGAAGCAAAGCGGTGGTCGCGGTAAGTTCGCTGACATTCATGTTGAATTTGGTCCGCCTGATGCAGATGCGCCAAAAGGATTGCAGTTCATCAATGATGTTTTCGGAGGTGCTATTCCGAGGGAATTTATTCCTTCAGTACAAAAAGGTTTTGAAGCGGCGATGCAGAGTGGCGTGCTTGCCGGTTATCCTCTCGAAGGATTGAAAGTAACATTATACGATGGAAGCTATCACGATGTTGATTCGGATGCAATGTCATTCGAGCTGTGCGCGAAGTATGCTTTCCGCGAGGCGAGCAGAAAAGCAAAGCCGATCATTCTTGAACCGATCATGAAAGTGGAGGTAGTATCTCCTGCAGAATACACCGGTGATGTGGTAGGCGATCTCAATCGCCGCCGCGGTCATCTTGAATCCATGGAGATGAAAGCGAATGCGCAAGTGATCAAAGCAAAAGTTCCGCTGAGTGAGATGTTTGGTTATGTAACACAGTTGCGAACAATCACTTCAGGTCGCGCTACTTCGATTATGGAATTCTCCCATTATGCTGCTGCGCCCAATTCAGTGAGTGAAGAAGTGATGACGAAAGCTAAGGGTGGGAAGATTGAAGTGGAAGTTTGAGCCGAGAGGTAAGACGTAAGATATAAGACTTAAGAATGGAAAACCCTGGTGATGAGCCGGGGTTTTTTATTTTCCCGAAGGAAGAATTTATGACAATAGTCTGCAACCTGATGATGATCCCAACTGCACGAGTGCGAGAGGGATTCTCCGTGCATAGGCGAAATAAGTCATCAATTGTTGTTTTCCAGCGACGCGGGATTGTTACTTAACTTGTCGGGTATGCAATGAATCTGGAGAAACAGAGGTGAAGAAGTTTGTCCATAGTACTCCTTCGAAGAAGTGACTCGTTGAATCAATAACCTTCCATTCCCGGTGAAGAAAAACGCGGAGTTAAAATTGGAATGATGAATCCTAACATCAAAATGATTCCAAGAAAAAACAAAAGAACACCCAGGGCCTCGTTCGTTAATACAAAACCACCGATCATATAATTTCTTTTTCCCCACTTCGTTTTTCCATAAAATAGAAGAATTCCAAAAATCAAAATGATCAATCCCATGATCACACTAATAATTTCAAAAGGAGTCGCAATCATGTTTTATAGGTTCAAAATTTTCCTGAATTAATTTTTAGACTGGTTATTGTAGTGATTTGATGGTGAGATCAAATTGAATGTGCACAAATTGTCAAGTGAAAGTAACCTTCATGTTAAACGATTCCTAAAATTTGCAGTCTGTATTATGATGGCTTTAATTTTGAAAATTATTTTAACCAAAACTTTCTGCTATGAAAGCGTTCTCAGAAAAGGCAATCAATACGATCATCGAAGAGGTGGGCGCATGGGCGACTGTGGGGCTTTTCCTCTTCATTGCGGTAAAATTGATTGAAGCAATTTTTTAAAGGAAGAACTTAGATCATCTTCCTGTTTCCTATCCACACAAACCTCTTCACCACAAATGATTGATCAGCGAACGACGCGTTGCCCGCGGCATTCCCTCCCGTGCCATGGAAATCAGAAAACGCTGCATGCTGATTTACCCAAATAGGACCGGTGAAATTGAATGTGACAGGCACGAACACTTCATTCATTTCTTCCGCAATCATCTTCATCACGTTATCATCTGTTGAATATGCAGCGCACGTAAGAGCACCATGTTGCTGCGCCATTTCTTTTGCGAGCCGAACTGATTCTGCTGTATCATTTGTCTTAATGGCAATTGCAATGGGGCCGAAAAATTCATTTTCAAACAACCTGATTTCAGATGCATTCGTTTCGAGCAATGCAGGTGACACCGTTCGCGCCTGCGCAAATTCCTGGTTTGTGACTGCCGTTGCTTCAAGCACTGCAGTACCACCCAGTTGCGATGCTTGTTTTGTTCGCTCTAAAGTTTTTTCATTCTGAATGGCGCCGAGAACTCCCGCACCCATCTTCGGATTATTCACTAACGCATTTATCGCATCCTTCAGTTTGGACACCACTTCTTCACCGGAGAGGACCTGATCACCGGCCTTCACCTGCGAGGGAATGAAAAAATTTTGCGGGGCGGTACACATCTGTCCGCTGTAGAGTGAAACGGAGAACGCAAGATTCTGCATCACTGCATCTATGTCTTTCACTGAATCAATGATCACTGAATTCACTCCCGCTTTTTCCGTGAAGGTGATTTTGCTGGGCAGCGATTCAATCCAATCACCGAAGGAAGTGCCGCCTGTGTAATCAATCAATTTTACATCGGGGTGCTGAAGTAAATCTTTCGTGACAGCATGCGAGGTAGAATGAGCAAGCTGAACGATGTTGGGATCGAAGCCATTTTCCTGAAGGGTATGCTGAATGGCTGCAACACAAATCGCAATCGGAAGAATAACTTTCGAATGCGGCTTCACGATGGCAACATTTCCCGTAACAAGATCCGCATAGAGGCCGGGCAATGAATTCCAAACGGGAAAAGTAGAGCAACCAATTACTACACCGATTCCTCGCGGCTGCGGCGAAAAGGTTTTTTCAACCCGCACTGAAAATTTTCCCATTGGCTTTTCCCAAATAACATCCGAAGGAAATGATGCTTGCGCTTCATACCCCATCGCAATCGCCTCGAGCGCCCGATCCGCCGCATGCGGACCCGAAGCCTGGAATGACATGATCCACGATTGCCCGGTAGTGTGTTGCGTTGCATAGGCAATGTCGAAGAAATGCGCTTTCATTTTCTCCAGTGATTCCACCAGCAATCCCGCGCGGTCATCGGGTGAAGTTTTTCTCCATGAAGCACCTGCTATTTTTGCTTTCGCAATTAAATCATCAACACCGGAAACAGGATACTTTACGCCGAGTCCTTCCTGAGTGTACGGTGAGACTTCTTCACCTTCCCATTTGCCTGAATCATTTTGGAGGAGCAGTGAAAAATTTTTGTTCAGAAAATTATTATACTGCTCCTGCCCTTTCACCAATGCATCTTCAGGATATGCTTTTGGAATTTCAGGGTAAGCTGCATAGTAGCCGCGCTCGTGGTTTGCTTTGATAGCGCGTTCAATAAGCTCCTTGTGTTTTTCGAAGAGAGGCATACAGAAATTTTTTGTGAGAAGAATTTTTTACTGAGAAATTGCAAAAGTATGTGAGTTTGAAAAGAAAGAGAAGCTTAGTTTGCGGTTGCCAATTTTCACCTGCAAAAAACCCCGGGTAATTGCGAAGTACCTTTCCCGCTAATTTATCGGAGAATGAAAAACAGTAAGGCATTTTTGATTGCATTATTTTCTGTGATCACTTTTTCAGTGACGGCACAAGAAACGCTGCCAGTGAATGCAACCTGGAAAGATTCTGCCCGCTTCTGCATCAGGCAATTGAAGGGGGGTGCCATTCTGGTTCGCCTTCACACCCGTGCAGAAGCAATTGCGAAGCTGCGCACGATAGGAAATACCCGGGATGCAAACACAATTGAATCAATTCAGCAGGAAGAAAATAATGAGATCGTTCAGGCATTCAGAAAAGAATTCGACTTCTGCAAAGTCTATTTCTTTTTTTCTGATTCAACCGATGCGCTGCTGTCAGGAAAGCACTCAGGATTTCTTTTGAATGATAGCTTGCAGATTGATCCTTCCATTTCAGTGAAAGAAAATTTTTTCCTGATTGCAGAAAAAGGGAATCCTACTTCTCTCCTAAGCGAAACCATCGTCATTCTGGACCAAAGCTTAAAGCAATTGAAGCCTCCCTTCCCCTATTATGCACAGGAACCTTTTCCCGGAAGCTTAGTTGCAACAAATTGGGAAGAGAAAGTGAAAGCGCTGAATAAGAAACTGATTTTGTTCTATAGGAAATCATTGTGAGGTATGTTGATTGGAAATTAGAAATTGGGAAATTGGGGGACAAAGTCCTTGAAATTGAACATTACGTTCAGAAGCTTTCAGACAAGAAAAAAATATTCTGCCTAAAGCACCAGTGTAGCATTTGGAAAGTGTCAGATATTAATAACGTAATGGGTTACAAAAAAATCTCTCACGCTGTAACTTTTCCGGTAAATCAAACGACATAATAGAGTTCATTTTTACAATCCTTCTAAAATTCTCATTATGAAAATAAAACCATCCTTCTTCCTTCTGATTTCTGTGGTGGCCTTTGCATCGTGTGTAAATTCACAAAACACGAACGGAGGAAATTCAGCGGCACAAACACAAACAAGAAATGTTTCAAACTTTACCGCGGTCTCGCTCGAAATTCCTGCGGAGGTCACATTATCACAAGGAGATTTTCATGTGGAAATAAATGCATCGCCATCCGTGCTGGAAAAAATTAAAACTGAAGTGCATGGCGAGAAACTGGAAATAAAATTTGACAACTGGCTGCACACTCACGTTGATGAACCAATCTCCGTTCAAATCACTATGCCTTCTATTACAGCATTAGAAGTGAATGGCTCCGGGAATATTTTTTCGAAAAGCGATTTCTCCGGTGACCATCTGCGGCTCGAAGTCAATGGTTCAGGAAAAATGAGTCTTAAGAATTTCGCTGTAACGGAATTGAAAGCGGAAATTAACGGCTCAGGCCAAATTGTGAATTTGAGTGGTACGGCCTCCGTAGCAAAGTTTGAAATCAACGGCTCAGGAAAAATCGATGCAGAAAATTTTTCGGGAAAGGAAGTAGATGCCGCAGTAACCGGATCCGGCAACATGAAACTCAGCGCCACTGATCTGCTCAATGCTGATATTACCGGCAGCGGTGACATCCGCTATAAGGGAGTACCGGCGAAAAAGAATGTTGACATTACAGGAAGCGGAAGTGTTTCTGCTCTATAGAAAATATGTTCTTAAAAAAATTCTCTTGCTAAAACAAAACCAACTTCAAAATTTTCTCTTCATGAAAAAGATTTTTTTTCTTCCCGCATTGATCATCATCTCATGCGCTGCAGCTTTTTCTCAAAACAAAATCACTCAGACGCGTGACGTAAGTGGCTTCACATTTGTTCACCTGCAGATTCCCGCAACAGTTTACGTGACACAGGAAAATCATTTCAGCGTTCAGGTATCCGCAACACAGGAAGTTCTTGATAAGATCAACACCGATGTTGAAGACCGTGCGCTGGAGATTTCAGGCGAACAAAATGATTTATGGAAGAACAAAAACGATTCGTGGAAGGGAAAGGAAGATATTGTTATTTATATATCCATGCCCAAACCCAATGGGCTCCAGGTTTACGGATCCGGCTCCATCAGGGCACAGAATAATTTCATCACCGATTACCTGAGCATTGAGGTGCATGGCTCCGGCGAAATTGTGCTGAAAGATTTTAAAACGGAAAAAGCAGAAGTGAGTCTGAGGGGAAGCGGAAACATAGAACAGGGGAATTGTCTAGCCCAGGGATTGGTGGAAGAATTAAACGGATCAGGAGTTATAAAAGTAACATCGCTGATGAGCACTGTGATGTCACTCACACTTGCAGGATCAGGTGAAATAAGGATAGCCCAATTGCAAACTGAAAAGCTGGAGGCAACACAAGGCGGCTCCGGCACTATCACACTATCGAAAGGAATGGCAAGCAGTATTTTATTGGAGAATGCCGGTTCAGGTGAAATAATCGCGGGTGGCGTCACCGGTGAAACTGTTTCTGCAAAAGTGATTGGGTCAGGAAGTATTTCTGTCGGTGTCGTGACTGCCCTTGAGGCTTCCGTCGCAGGGAGCGGCAGTGTGAGTTATTCAGGAAGTCCTGCCAGCATTTCAAAGAGTGTGACCGGTTCGGGAAGCGTGGGTAAGATGCAGAATTAAGAAATAGCAAAAAGTAGTAACCGCAAAGATCGCAGAGAAAGCGCAGAGGATTGACTTTGAAATTTTATTTCTTTGCGAATCTTTGCGTTGTCTTTGTGATCTCTGCGGTTAATTTCCCTTTCGGAATAACATTCTTCACTGAGTTCTCCTCACTTACTTTTCATTTCTTTGCCATTCAATGATGAAGCGTACCTTACATTGTTGTCTCGTGCTGTTTCTTCTTTTCTCTTCCTGTAATTTGAATTCACAGAAAATGTCTGAGCCGGCTTTCACCAATCATCTCATTCACGAATCGTCACCTTATTTGTTACAGCATGCACACAATCCCGTTGAGTGGTACGCATGGAATGATGTAGCATGGAAGAAAGCACGTGATGAAAATAAACTGGTGATCGTTTCCATTGGTTACTCAAGCTGCCACTGGTGTCATGTGATGGAGCGTGAAAGCTTTGAGGACACCACCGTAGCAAAAATCATGAACACGAATTTTGTCTGCATCAAAGTAGATCGTGAGGAACGGCCGGATGTGGACCAGGTATATATGACTGCTGTTCAATTAATGACCGGCGGTGGCGGATGGCCATTGAATTGCATCACACTTTCCGATGGTAAACCGATTTATGGCGGCACCTACTTTCCAAAAAGCAAATGGGTGAGTTTGCTGATGCAGTTGGCAGAATATTACAGCAAGAATCAAAAAGAAGCGGAAGATTATGCAGAGAAACTCACACAGGGAATTCAGCAAGTCGAGCTGGTGAAGCTGAATGATGAAGAAGCATCGTTCAGGCTGAATGATTTGCAAGAAGCCGTCCAAAGCTGGAAAAGAAATTTTGATACCGTTGAAGGCGGAGCGAATCGCGCTCCCAAATTTCCAATGCCGAACAACTATGAATGTCTCTTGCGATACTACGCAGCAACAAAAGATCAGACAGCACTCGATCACGTTTTGCTCACGCTGGATAAAATGGCTTATGGCGGAATTTATGATCAGCTTGGCGGTGGTTTCGCGCGATACTCCACTGATTCGCTCTGGAAAGTTCCGCACTTTGAAAAGATGCTATACGACAATGCGCAACTCGTTTCGCTGTATTCGATGGCTTATCAGCTTACGCATGATGAGCTGTACAAACAAATAGTGTACGAAACGTGTGGGTTTATAAAGCGCGAGATGACTTCACCGGACGGCGGAATTTATTCTGCACTCGATGCAGACAGTGAAGGTGAAGAAGGAAAATTTTATGTGTGGACGAAGGATGAACTCTCGATTCTCGATTCTCCCGAAAAAATCGGGACAGGTCGTATCGCGATTCCCGATCACGAGTCCGCGGTTCCCGCCAAGCGTACGCGCTACGATTTGTTCGCTGAATACTTCAACGTGAATGACATTGGCTATTGGGAAGACGGTAAGTATATTTTGCTTCGAAAGGAAAATGATGAAGCGATTGCCAAAAAATTTTCGATGAGCATTGATGAAGTGAAAAAAGAAATTGCTGAAGACAAAAAAATTCTTCTTGCAGAAAGAAATAAAAGAGTGCGACCCGGCCTCGATGATAAACAACTCACCTCATGGAATGCGCTGATGCTAAAAGCATATTGCGATGCATACAATGCATTCGGTGATTCAGCATTTCTTGAAGCCGCGAATAAGAATGCAACACACAATTGGGCAAAACTCTGGCGAAAAGAAGGTGGTTACTATCATAGCTTCAAATCAGGCAAAGCATCGGTGAACGGTTTTCTTGAAGATTATGCTTTCTCTGCGCAAGCATTTGTCACATTGTATGAATGCACATTTGATGAATTGTGGCTGCAGCGCGCAAAAGAAATCACCGATTATGCTATCAAACATTTTTATGATGATAAATCCGGAATGTTCTTTTTCACTTCCGATGAAGATCCTTCTCTCATTGCCCGCAAGATGGAACTCGGCGACAACGTGATTCCATCTTCCAACTCAGCCGTGGCAAGAGTGCTGTTCTATCTTGCTTTGTATTTCGATGATGAAAATTATTCGAAGATGTCAGCACAAATGCTGAACAATGTGCAGCGCGATATGAAACAATACCTCTCTGCCTATTCGAACTGGGGAATTCTCATGCTGCATTACACTTCTCCGTTTAATGAAATTGTGATTACCGGGAAAAATGCCTTGATGCTTCGAAATAAATTAGCACCACATTTTCTTCCTAACATAATTATTGCCGGAGCCACTAACAATTCAAGTAAGCTCGGTTTGCTGGAAGCTCGTTTTGTGGATGGAAAGGATTTGATTTATGTGTGCGAGAATAAAACATGCAAGCTTTCGGTGGGTACGGTGGATGAAACGTTGCGGTTGTTGAAATAAAATTCAACGCTCAATTCATCGCCACAATTTTTTGAGTCGCCAAACGGCGCAAAGCAGTGAAAACCGACTTTCAAATTTTTGGACAGGTGGGAAATACATGGGAGAAATTTGAGAAAGAAGTTGACTATGAAGCATTTTTAGTGAGGCGAAAAAAACTGTAAATTTGCACTATGATGACCATCAAAAAATTAAACAAGAAAAAAGTCCCAATCGTTATAATTGACAAGTCGTTGAACGTATACAACGATGTTGTTTTATTTCCTGACAAGGTAGAGAAAGCAAACGAAATGTTGCGGACGATTGGACTTCCTAATCTTCAGACGAAGAAAGCCAGGAGCCGATAATCTCAATTCATCACCACAATTTTCTCCTCCTCCATTTGATCACCCGCACATATCTGCAAAACATAAACTCCGTTCACCAGCTTGCGCGTATCAATGGTTGCGTTGTGCTCTCCTTGTTCTTGATCACCATTTACTAATTGCTGCAATTTATTTCCGAGCACATCATACAGTGCAATGCTTACAGTTGCAGGAGTTGAAAGAGTATAGTTGATATTAGAATTTCATGATGCAGATTCATTAATTATGGAAAGGAAAAAAAATTAATTTTACTAAAAACTATTTACTATGAGTTTTAAGGAAGAAAAAGATGCGATCATTGAGCAACTTGCCCATGTTGATGACGAACGTACGTTGCATGCAATCAAGAGTTTGCTTGACTATGAATCAATTGATGCCAGTCACAAGCGAATCATCGAAGAGCGATTGAATTCTCTTGAGCGAAATCCTGATTCGCTGATTGATTGGGAAGACATCAAGAATGAACTATGAGTTATTCAATCAAACTTCTTCCTGCGGCAAAGGTTGATATCGCCGAAGCAAAGGAGTGGTATGAAGAGCGTCGCGAAAATCTCGGTGTAGAATTCAAAGAAGAAGTTTCGGCTTTCATTGAGAATCTGAAAGAGAATCCTTCCGGCTTTCAGGTATGGCACAAGCAAGTTCGCAAAGTAATTACAAGGCGATTTCCCTATGTGATCTATTTTAAAATATACGAGTCATTAAAGCAAGTCGTGATTCTTGGGGTGTTGCATGGTAAGCGCGAGAGAGAATCAATCATGAAAAGCAGAAAATAATTTTTACAACTTTTCTCCTCAATGCAGCACTGCAATTTTCTCCTGCGCCACCTGCTCACCCACACGTATCTGCAAAACATAAACTCCGTTCGCCAGTTTGCGTGCATCAATGGTTACGTTGTGTTCGCCTTGTTCCTGATTGCCATTTACTAATTGCTGCAATTTATTTCCAAGCACGTCATACAGAACGATGCTTACAGTTGCAGGAGTTGAAAGACTATAGTTGACAAAAGAATTTCCCGATGTAGGGTTTGGAAATACCGACCATGATAGCAGCGCATTGGGATTTTGAATATTAGTAGGTATAGAAGGAATAGAATCAACTACATCAACTTTTACGATTGTATTCTCTGCAGATAATTTTTGAACGTCGTAATCAATGCAAATACTATCTGTGCATCCTGTTGTATCATGAATAGTTAAACAGATGGTGTAAAACCCTGCAGCAGAATATGTGTGACTTGGATAAGCAATGGAATCATAAGTGCCATCACCCCAACTCCAATAATAAGTTAATGGTTGAACTCCCATCGCGAAGTTCAATCCCCAGTAATGATGTGGTATTAATGTATCGGCAAATAGAGTGAAAGCAGCGTTGCATGAAGTTGCAACCGGACACAACCCTGTGACCTGCACGGGGAACATTACTATTGGTGTTGTTTCCATTTCCAAGTTGCCCCTCAGTATTTCTTCCCCAAGCCCAGACCGTACCATCATTCTTCAGGGCAAGCGAATGCATTGTTCCTCCGGCAAGGGCAGTGATACCTATGAGAGAACTTACCTCCACGGGAAGATTGCTGTCGATATTAGTTCCATTTCCAAGTTGACCATAAACATTCTTTCCCCAAGTCCAGACTATTCCGTCATTTTTAAGGGCAAGTGAATGAAATTCTCCTCCTGCAATGGCAGTGATGTTTGATAGAGAATTTACCTCTACGGGAACATTGCTATCAGTATAGCTTCCATCTCCAAGTTGACCATAGATATTCCATCCCCAGGCCCAGACCGTTCCGTCATTCTTCAAGGCAAGGGAATGAGTATGTCCTGCTGCAATGGCTATAATGCCTGTGAGAGAAACCACCTGCACGGGAACATTACTGTCGGTGTTGGTTCCATTTCCAAGTTCGCCATCATTATTGAATCCCCAAGCCCATACAGTGCTGTCATTCTTCAACGCAAGAGAGTGATCTCCTCCTCCTGCAATGGCAGTGATATCTGTAATAGAAGTCAACTGCACCGGAACATAGCTGTCGATGTTGGCTCCATTTCCAAGTTGACCAAAGAAATTAAAACCCCAGGCCCAGACCGATCCGTCATTTTTCAAGGCAAGGGAATGCTGGTATCCTATTGCAATAGCTTTGATACTTGTGAGAGAACTTACCTGCACAGGAATATTACTATCAGTGTTCGTTCCATTTCCCAGTTGACCATCAAAATTCAATCCCCAAGCCCAGACCGTTCCGTCATTCTGGAGGGTAACGGAATGATCCCATCCTGCTCCAGTGGCGGTGATGCCTGTGACAGAACTCACCTCCGCCGGAATATTGCTGTCGGTGTTAGTTCCGGTTCCAAGTTCACCATAGTAATTGTATCCCCAAGCTCTTGCCGTACTATCGATACAAATGGCAAGGGAATGAAGATCACCCGCTGCAATGAATTGGGCAAAGGAAATAGTTGGCAGTAGGCAGTAGGCAGTTTGCAAAAGAACTACAGTGCGGATAAATAAAATTTGCTTTTTCATTCTATCGAGCGAGTATAGTAATCAAAGATGATGAAGAATAATGAATGTAAAAGTCAATTAGAAATTACAACCGACCCAATGTTTACTTTTCGTTATTGAATTTGACCTCGGCAACGAATCTGTTGCCTTGGTTAGCAAAGAAAAAATTTTTAAAGTTGCTTGGCGCTCACGTTCGAGCATTGCGTGAAGCTAAAGAATTAACTCAAACCGCCCTAAGCGCCAAGATGGACAAAGACGCACAAGCTTGCAGCGTGTGGAGCGAGGCACAATCAATCCATAAATATTTTACCTGTATGAACTTGCTAAGGCACTTGATATTGATCTTGCAGAAATTCTTGAGTTCAAAAAATAATTGTTGAGGTTGGTGGCACCGTTTCTTCTCAATCACTTCCTTCTTTCAAAATAATTTTTTCGATTCCCATTACTCCCAAGAGAGGAGAGCCTATCAAGTTAACGTATCGTGAATCCCGATTAAATCGGGAGAACTCGTGTTACGCGTATCGTGAATCGTGCTACGTGTATCGCGAATCGAATTATTTTTCAGCCACACTAAATCAATATTGAAAAAACCTCCATCTCCTTTACTTCCCCACCCCAACGTTTTCCAATACCTTCCGTCTTTAAAGCAGAAACCCGGATGAATGCATTGATGCTTACTGATAAAGTACTGATCCAGAATTGCATCAGGCATGATCGAAATGCTCAGAAAATTCTATTTGAAAAATTTTCAGGAAAGATGATGACGGTTTGCCTTCGCTACATAAATAATAAGGATGATGCCTCGGTAATATTGAACACTGCCTTCATGAAAGTCTTCAAAAACATTACACAATTCAAAACAGAAGGCACCCTCGAAGGATGGATCAAAAAGATTGTGATCAATTGCGCCATTGATTTCATCCGCGCCGATAAAAGCTACAACCGGCAAATTCAATTGGTGGCTGATGATTATCCTGATAAAGAAGCGGCAGCATTGGATGAAGGTGATGTGGATTACATGAATACTGTTTCAATAGAGGAACTGCTTCAATTCATCAATGAGCTTTCACCTGTTACCAAAAGTGTCTTCAATCTTTTTGCGATTGACGAATTCACTCACCGGCAGATTGGGGAGCAGTTGGGAATCAGTGAAGGCACCTCGCGGTGGCATTTATCTGAGGCAAGAAAAAAATTACAACAAGGAATCAGGCAACGCATAAACCGCTACAATACCTATGGCTACTGAGCAAGACCACCTCGATGATCTTTTCCGCAAGCGGTTTGAAACGGCGGATATTCCTTTCGATCATGAAAATTGGAAGAAGGTGGAAACGCTATTGCAATATGAAGACAGAAAGCGCAGAAGAAAAATATTCATCTTCATTTTCCTCACTGCAATGGTTGCATTATTAATATCTCTGCAGTTCTTTGAAAGACCTCATGGGAAAAAACAGATTCCTTCACAGCAAGTTGCAATTACTAACAGCGCTAAACCTTATTCCCCGCAAAACGCAGATCATTCGATTCAAGACTTGAATTCACTTCAAAAGGCAGCAAGTGATTCGCTCAACTTTAGAACAAACCCTGCAGCGAAAGTTATGGTCAGGCCAAATGAGGGTGAACATAAAATGAACAAGAGTGTACATATCGGGGAAACAAATGTTATTTCTTCTTCCCCGGAAAATCAGAATGCTATCAACCAAATAAACCTGGTGAAAGAAACTGAAGAGACATCATCAGCTTCCGATTTTTCTTCGGATAGCATTTCTCCCATTCAGGTTTTGCCTTACAAGATCACTTTCATTTCATTCACGGCACCGAATGATAGTTTGAGTTCGCGTCGTGTACACACCGGACAAACTTTTTCTTCAGCAGAACAATCATCTCATTCCATTACTGCTAATTTTTCTTTAGGAACAAAAATCAGAAGCGGGATTTCGGGGAACTCAAAAAAAATATTCCTAAGCCCGCTTGCCGGAGTTGAAATACTGAAGTCACTTACGCCATCCCTTTCTCTCGGGTGTGGAATTTTTTATTCTGAAATAAATGGATTGAACCTGAGGGATACCAGCACACAAGTGGACTATTTTCTCGATAAAGAATTGTCGCAGGAGTATCTTACCATTCATACGCTGCAAGTACTTTCACTGCCTGTTGAGCTTCACTACAAAATAACACACGCCCATTCTTTATTTGCCGGAGCCGATGTCAACTATTTTTTAAACTCAAGAAGTGACTATGCCTATATGAACAATACATCACAAGGCACAGAATCAGGCGGGGTCATTAATGCAACGGGTTATCTCGATGGGATCCACTCTTTCAGTTTTGATTTTCATGTTGGCTATGAAATTTCCTTTGCAAAAAAATTCGGAGCAGGTATTTCATACCAGAGAAGTATAACGGACATCGTTAAACCCGAATACTTTTCAGGAACTGCTAAGTTGTATGATCAATCTTTGAACATCATGATTCACTATAAATTTTTATGACATGAAGATCATGATGAAATTACTCGCTCTGATGATTCTTGCCGTTGCAATTCCCGGTTGCAAAAAAGAGCATTTGCAACCCGATGAAATCAAGGCACCATTAACCTGGATTTCTGCCCGTATTAATAATGACAGTGTTTACTTTGCAGCGGGAGTTGATAATTATGCAGCCAGCACTTTCGTCAATGATGTGGATGTTCACCGCTCGTTCGGAACTTCTATAAAAAGTACAGTTGCAGGAAGTGGTTACTTTGAAGTTTTTGTGAATAACTATCGTGATTCTTTGGCTGATCTTTCCGGTGACCTTGAAAATTCCTTTCAGCCAGGTTTGTTTGATTATGAGTATCAACCTTTAGGTACTATGCTGTTTACTCCGGGGGGAGTGATCATTAATTGGTATGATTCATCAGGCAATGTTTACTCATCGGCATACACGGTGCAATCGAATGCTTCTTTTCAAATTGATACTGTTGAAACCGTTGTACAGGATGGGTTGACATACAAAAAAGCAACCGTTAATTTTAATTGCACACTTTTAGACCTTACAAATTACAATTTCACTGAAGTAACAAATGGCCAAGCCGTGTTGTTGTTCGGAGGAATCTAATTTACCAGATGACACATTCAAAATACGATGACACCGATATTAATACATACGACAACCGATTCAATAAGACAATGTAACCGGTCTAATCACTTTAATGATCGGTGCCATCATTTCCATACTCTTAACATAAAAACTCAAACGCCATGAAAACAAACTTTCCCCTTTCTCAATCTTCGCTGAAATCAATTCGTCCGGTTGCCATAGCGCGAGTGTGTTTACTTGCTTTTGCGCTGTTCTTCTCCCGTGCGTCGCAGGCGCAACTCTCCCCCTGCAACGCCAACATCAGTTGGAGTGTTGATTCTCTGAATCCTTTTCTATTTCATTTCTGCAATGCCAGTGATTTTGTACCCGGATCTTATGGCTTTGCTTTTTCCTGGGATTTAGGGGATGGCAATTGGGAAACCGATAGCTGCTTTAGCCACCTGTACACCATGGCAGGGACCTATACTATTTGCCTTGACGTGCATGCCTGCGACCCATACAATGGCGGAGCAAGCTGCGGTGATGATACGTGCATCGTAATTGTTATTGGAAGCAAAGGAGGTGAGGACACTGCCGCAGCTGTTCCCATCCTGCCTTCTGCCGAAGTTTATGGTGTCTATCCAAATCCTGTTACTCACTCAGCGATCATTCAATATCACCTGAACCAAAATGCAGGTGTGACCATCTCAGTTTTTGATATTGAGGGAAAGAAATTGTATACTCAGACAAGTGATGAAGTCAGAGGTTATCATAGTCAAATATTGAGTGAAAAAATTTTCCCGACACGAGGAATCTATTTTGTCAATTTCTCAACTGATAATGGAATATTTCATGTAATGGCACTGAGCAAGAAATGAAGGTTGTTTGTCAGGCTGAAGCGATGCAAGTCTCCCCTTTGGTTGAGATACGGAACGAGCATAAAATCTCCCAGCAGTAAATATTTCTCTATAAGTTTTTTGAGGAGATACAGTAGCCGCTGCAATTGATATTGATCTTGCAGAAATTCTTGACTTCAAAAAAAATTGTTGAGGAAGAGATCATTTTTTCATTTCGAAAACTTCCCACTTACAAAAAAAAATTTCTGAAATTCATCATGCACAATTGAAGAGATCATCATCAGGTTAGCGCATCGTGAATCGTGTTACGTGAATCGAGTATCGTATCACACCGAATTATTTTCCCTGCTCCCCTTGCAAATCCCGAAACAACGCTTATTTTTGCCGTCCCTTTTAAAAAGCTCTTTGACTTCATGGCACAGCGAATTCGAATTAAGTTATTGTCGTACGATCATAATCTCGTAGACAAAAGTTGTGAGAAGATTGTGAAAACCGTTCGCAGCACCGGTGCAGTTGTAGCAGGACCCATTCCCCTGCCCACCGAGCAAAAAACTTTCACCGTCCTCCGTTCGCCGCATGTAAACAAGAAAGCGCGGGAGCAATTCAAGCTGTGTACTTACAAGCGATTGCTTGACATCTATACCTCATCATCCAAAACGGTGGATGCGCTGAGCAAATTAGAACTGCCCAGCGGTGTTGAGATTAGTATTAAGGGATAAACCAAAAAGCCAGCACCGAAAATGAAAGGCATTATTGGAAAGAAATTAGGAATGACCAGCTACTTCGATGACGAGGGGCGCAACATTGCCTGCACGCTCATCGAGGCAGGACCCTGCGTTGTTACGCAAGTGAAGACAACAGAAACGGACGGCTACAATGCTGTTCAGTTGGGTTTTGAAACGAAGAAAGAAAAGAACACGACCAAGTCACTCATCAAGCACTTTGCAAAAAGCAATACACCGCCCAAGCGTAAAGTAGCTGAGATGCGCGACTTCCCGATTGAAAAGAAAGCCGGCGAAACTGTAACGGTCGAAATTTTTGAGGAAGGTGAAGAAGTACACATCACCGGTACCACCAAGGGGAAAGGATTTCAGGGTGTTGTAAAGCGCCACGGTTTTCATGGAGTCGGAGGTCAAACTCACGGTCAGCATGATCGCAGCCGTGCACCCGGTTCCATCGGTAACTCATCAGATGCATCGAGAGTAATGAAAGGAATGCGCATGGGAGGAAGAGATGGTGGCAAGCATGTAAAGATGCGCAACGTGAAAGTGCTGAAAGTGTATCCTGAAAAAAATCTTCTTGTAGTGAACGGATGTATTCCGGGACCTGCGGGAGGGTATTTGCTGATTAAGAATTGAAAAATACGATACACAATACACTCCCGATGTTTCGGGAACGACTCAAGAGAACAACTAAGCAATAGGCAGTACGCAAAAAAATTAACAACGATTAACAAACAACAATTGATGAATGACCAATGACTAATGACGATTGACCATTCACTATTCACCATTCACTAATATGCAACTCGAAGTTTTAAAAACCGATGGCAGTAAGGCAGGAAGGTCAATTACTCTTCCTGATTCTCACTTTGGTATAGAGCCTAATGATCATGCGATCTACCTTGCTGTAAAACAGTTCCAGGCAAATCAGCGCCAGGGCACGCACAAGACGAAGGAAAAATGGGAAGTGTCGGGCTCAACAAAGAAATTGCATCGTCAGAAAGGTACCGGTGGTTCGCGTAAAGGAAGCATCAAGAGTCCGCTCTTTCCCGGTGGAGGAAGAGTCTTCGGCCCGCAGCCGCGCGATTACAGTTTCAAACTCAACATTAAAGTAAAGGACCTCGCAAGAAAGTCAGCACTCACTTACAAGGCAAAAGAAAACAGCATCGCCGTCATCGAAGATTTTCAATTGGAAGACCACAAGACGAAAAATTTACACCAGATCTTAAAAAGTTTGGGAGTTGATTCAAAGAAAATTTTGCTTGTGGTAAATGAATCCAACGAAAATTTAAGAACTGCCAGCCGAAACATTCAAAAAACAAGAGTGGCGCGGGTAAATGATTTGAATACCTACGACATTCTGAATGCGAATACATTATTGTTTACTGAAGGAAGTTTGAAACACTTTGAAAACTAAGAAAGAAGAAAATAGAAATTGGAAAAATAGAAAATAGTAGTTAACAGAAACCGGTGCAAGGCACAAAACAATTTTCAAATTTCCAATTTCAATTTTAAAAAAAACAAAATCATGTCCGAGATACTCATCAGCCCTTTGATTTCTGAAAAGATGAACAACCTCAACCAAAAGTTGAACAAGGTTGGCTTTATGGTGTCAAAGGAATCAAACAAGATTCAAATTAAGAATGAAGTGGAGAAAATGTATGGTGTAACCGTGAAGTCAGTAGCTACATCTGTAGTTCCCGGAAAAGCAAAGTCACGTTACACCAAAAAAGGAATGAGTCGCGGAATGAAGTCATCATACAAAAAAGCATACATCACTTTAGCGAAAGGAGACACGATTGATTTTTACGCAAATGTTTAAGGGAGAAAAATGAAAATACGATCTACAATACACATAATACGACCCAAAATACTCGCGTCGTATTACGTAAATCGTATCTCGTAAAACAAAGCAACAGCGCAGTATGGCAACCAGGAAATTCAACCCCGTAACACCGGGCACCAGATTTAAGATCATCAACGACTACGCGGAGATTACTTCCGATACGCCTGAGAAAAGTCTGTTGACTGCCATGAGCAGGACCGGCGGAAGAAACAGTTCCGGGCATCGTGCCATGCGATATATTGGCGGGGGACATAAGCAGCAGTATCGCATCATTGATTTCAAAAGAAATAAACCGGGAGTTCCCGGCGAAGTAAAAACTATCGAGTACGACCCCAACCGTTCCGCCTTCATCGCACTAATCCATTACAAAGACGGAGAAAAAAGATACATCATCGCTCCGCAAGGATTAAAAGTTGGACAAGCCATTATGAGCGGTCCTGAAGCTCCCCCCGAAATCGGAAATGCACTTCCCCTTCAGAATATTCCTCTGGGCACCATGATTCACAACATAGAGTTGCATCCCGGTCAGGGTGCAGCTATGGCAAGAAGTGCAGGCGCAGGAGCACAGTTGACAAACAAAGAAGAAAAATATGCCGTGATAAAATTGCCTTCAGGTGAGTTGAGAAGGGTTCTTTCCACCTGCATGGCAACCATCGGTTCAGCTTCCAATTCTGATCGCATCTCCGAAAGAGCCGGTAAGGCGGGAAGAAATCGCTGGAAAGGAATTCGTCCCCGCGTTCGTGGCGTCGCCATGAATCCGGTAGATCATCCCATGGGAGGCGGCGAAGGAAAAGCATCTGGTGGACAGCCAAGATCAAGAAAAGGGAAATATTCGAAAGGAATGAAGACACGTTCACCAAAAAATCCATCTAGCCAGTACATTATTAGCAGAAGAACTAAATAAATACGATACACGATTCACGTAAGACGATACACGATTCACAAAATAGAGTAGGCAGTTGGCAATAGGCAGTTGGCAAAAAGAAAAAAACAGAATTAACAGATAACAATTAACAGATCTCATGTCAAGAAGCATTAAAAAGGGACCGTACATCGAACACTCTCTGCAGAAGAAAGTGGACAAGATGATCCAGTCCGGTAAGAAGGCGGTGATCAAAACATGGTCGCGCCGTTCAACCATCACTCCTGAATTTGTGGGGCACACATTTGCGGTTCACAATGGCAACAAGTTCATACCGATTTATGTGAGTGAGAACATGGTAGGTCACAAGCTCGGCGAGTTTTCACCGACCAGGAATTTCAGGAGTCATTCATCAAAGAAAGTGGAGACAACAGCTTAAAAATTTTTTTTAGTCATGGCAGAAGCAGTAGCACGATTAAACAATTACCCTACATCCCCGCGCAAAATGCGTTACGTGGCGGACATGGTTCGAGGCATGGATGTCGAACGGGCGCTGAATGTTTTACAACATGCTGCTAAAGTAGGAGCACAACCCATGGGAAAATTATTACGCTCGGCTATTGATAATTGGGACAAGAAGGAGCAGGCATTGGCAGATGAAGAAAAACGTTCTCCGATAAGAGTGGAAGATGCCCAACTCTTTGTGAAAGTGATTTATGTTGATGGCGGCGCCATGTTGAAACGGTGGTTACCGGCACCTCATGGTCGTGCCTTCAAAAAACGCAAGCGGTCAAATCACATCACCATCATCATAGATTCAAAAGTATTGATGGAACAAGAAAAGAAATTAGCAGCAGAATCAGTGGAAGAAACAGCTCCTGTGGAAGAAACACCGGCGGTTGAAGCAGCAGTAGAGACAACAGAGGAAGCGCCTGTGAAGAAAAAAACCCGTCGCAGCAAAAAAACAGAAGAGAAAAAAGAAGAAGAAGAGGTGGCAGCGGAGTAAAAAGGAGGCAGTAGGCAGTAGGCAGTAGGCAAAAAGAAAACAAAACCAAGTTTACTAATAACCTAATAACCCAATAAACTAATAAACCAAATAAGTGGGACAAAAAGCAAATCCGATTGGTAACCGACTCGGAATCATCCGGGGATGGGAATCGAACTGGTATGGCGGAAAGGAATTCGCAGAGAAACTTATCGGCGATGAAAAAATCCGTACCTACCTGCGTGCGCGAATTTCAAAGGGTGGCATCGCTCAGATTGTGATTGAGCGTACCTTGAATCGCATCACCATAACCATTCACACATCACGACCGGGTATCATTATCGGAAAAGGAGGTGGCGAAGTAGATCGTATTAAAGAGGAGTTAAAGAAAATCACTGATAAAGAAGTTCAGATCAATATTGTCGAAATCCGTCGTCCGGAGTTAGATGCAGCAATTGTCGCTGATTCTATTGCACGTCAGCTTGAAGCGCGTATCAATTACCGCCGCGCGATCAAAATGTCAATAGCATCAACGATGAGAATGGGTGCAGAAGGAATCAAAGTGAGAATAGGCGGCAGATTAGGAGGAGCGGAAATTGCGCGCTCGGAGGAAGCAAAGCAGGGAAGAGTTCCCTTGCACACTTTCCGTGCAGATATTGATTATGCTCTTGGCGAGGCACAGACTGTTTATGGAAAGATTGGAATCAAAGTATGGATTTGCAGAGGAGAAGTTTACGGCAAACGCGACCTTTCTCCCAATTTAGGACAGAAAACAACAGAAGCAAAACCTCAACGTGGTGGTGATCGTGGCGATCGCGGTGGTGACAGAAGAAGAGGAGGTGGTGGTGGAAGAGGACGAGGAGGTGGAGGAGAAAGAAGAGAGCGGCCTTGATAAAAACGACTTAAGACCGAAAGACACTAAGACCTAAGACAAAAGAAGAAAGAACCAGGAAATTAAGAATCAAAAATCGAGAATCGAGTTACGAGAATCGAGTATCGAAATTTTAACAGCCAATGTTACAACCGAAAAAATCCAAGTTCCGCAAAACCCAGCGAGGTCGCATGAAAGGTAATGACTACCGTGGCGTAACGCTTGCATTCGGTTCATTCGGATTAAAGACACTTGAAGCTGCCTGGGTAACGGAGAAGCAACTGGAAGCAGCGCGAGTTGCACTCACCCGTCACATGAAGCGTGAAGGACAGGTTTGGATTCGGGTGTTCCCTGACAAGCCAAGAACAGCAAAGCCCCTTGAAGTTCGCATGGGGAAAGGAAAAGGAAACCCGGAAGGATGGGTAGCAGTAGTGAAGCCCGGACGAATTTTGTTCGAAGCAATAGGCGTACCTGTTCAAACAGCAAAAGAAGCCATGAGACTTGCCGCTGATAAACTTCCGGTGATGACGAAGTTTATTATCGCAAGAGATTATGCAACTGAAAAGAAAATAGAAATCAGAAAGTAGAAAACCCGCTCACAGAATCCAGCGGAAAATCCGAAACAGATAACAATGCCTATAAAAAAACTAAATCTGAAAGATCTTACTGATCAGGAATTAGCTCAAAAGCTGAAAGATGATACCGCGCAATACGTGAAGCTGAAATTCAATCATACGGTCTCTCAAATCGAAAGCCCGACGAGAATTCGCCAAACGCGCCGTGACATTGCGCGAATGAAAACAGAAATTACAAAGCGTCAAAAAGCAACAGCAAGTCAGTAGGCAGTAAGCAAAAAAAAGCGCAAGCAACGAATACCCTAAAAACCCAATAACCTAATATCCCAAGTAGTGGAAAGAAAATTAAGAAAACAGCGTACAGGTGTTGTCACGAGCAACAAGATGAACAAAACCATCACCGTGTCCATTGAGCGGCGAGTGCAGCATCCGCTCTATGGAAAGTTTATCAAAAAAACAGCGAAGCTGATGGCGCATGATGAACAGCAGGAAGCATCCATCGGCGATATCGTTCGAATTACCGAAACACGCCCGCTCAGCAAAAACAAATGCTGGCGTTTGGTTGAGATTGTAGAAAAAGTGAAATAGAAAGTTTTACCGATTGCTGAAGAAGGAAAATCCGAAATCAGCAATCAGAAATCAGAAATTAAAATGATCCAGACGGAAACCAGGTTAACAGTAGCAGACAACAGCGGTGCCCGCGAGGTGTTGGTGATACGCATTCTTGGTCACACCAGCCAGCGTTATGCATCACTCGGTGACGTAGTTGTGGTAACAGCAAAAGATGTGATTCCGAATGGTCCGCTCAAGAAGGGAACAGTGTCAAAAGCAGTGATTGTTCGCACCAAGCACCGGCTTCGCAGAAAAGATGGAAGCTATATCCGCTTCGATGATAATGCCTGTGTGTTGCTCAGTCCCCAGGATGAACCTCGCGGCACCCGCATTTTTGGACCGGTTGCCCGTGAGTTGCGGGAAAAATTGTACATGAAAATTGTTTCACTGGCACCGGAGGTGTTGTAATAGAAGATAGAAGACAGAAGATAGAAGACAGAAGATAGAAGACAGAAGATAGAAGACAGAAGATAGAAGACAGAAGATAGAAGACAGAAGATAGAAGACAGAAGATAGAAGACAGAAGATAGAA
>Ga0134121_10000273_pt1 | contig 61226 bp, 62 predicted proteins | sample KB301_FD_96463 | JGI IMG/M metagenome (GOLD analysis project Ga0134121, IMG submission 96463) | Terrestrial soil microbial communities without Nitrogen fertilizer from Kellogg Biological Station, Michigan, USA - KB3-0-1 | ecosystem: Environmental > Terrestrial > Soil > Unclassified ...
CCCGTGATCGCCGAGATCGCCAAGAACGAGATCGGCGCGCTCACCGTCGGCGTCGTCACGCGCCCGTTCGTCTTCGAGGGCGCCCAGCGCGGCCGCCAGGCCGAGGACGGCATCCAGCGCCTGCGCGAGCAGGTCGACACGCTGATCGTGATCCCGAATGAGAAGCTGCTCGGCATCGTCGAGCGCCGTACGACGATCCTCGAGGCCTTCCGCGAAGCCGACAACGTCCTGCGCCAGGGCGTCCAGGGCATCACCGACCTCATCACGATCCCCGGCCTGATCAACCTCGACTTCGCCGACGTGCGCACGATCATGCACAACGCCGGCACCGCCCTGATGGGCATCGGCAGCGCCTCAGGCGAGACGCGCGCGGCCGACGCCGCGAAGGCCGCGATCACCTCGCCGCTGCTCGAGGAGGCCGTCGAGGGCGCGACCGGGATCCTGCTCAACATCACCGGCGGCCACGACCTCGGCCTGTTCGAGGTCAACGAGGCGGCGGAGATCGTCGCCGGCGCCGCCGCGAAGGACTCGAACATCATCTTCGGCGCCGTCATCGACGACGCGCTCGGCGACGACGTCCGCGTCACCGTCATCGCGACCGGCTTCGACCATCGCGGCGGCCGTCCCCGCGAAGCCCGCGAGGCGACGCGCCGCGACCGCCGCGACCGCGACGTCACGCTCGACGATCGCCAGCGCTCGTCGCTGGAGATCTCCGACGACGACATCGACATTCCCGCCTTCCTCCGCGACAACTAAGCGACGGTCGTCGGCCGCGGCCGTTGCTAGGGTCGGCGACCGTGACGGACGCCAGCTACCCCGACGACCTGCTCTACCACGCCGAGCACGACTGGGCCCGGATCGACGGCGAGATCGCCACGTTCGGGATCACCTGGTACGCGCAGGATTCGCTCGGCGAGGTGGTGTTCTTCGATCCGCCGCTCGTCGGCACGCAGGTCAAGCAGGGTGAGAGCTATGCCGAGGTCGAGTCGGTCAAGGCCGTCTCGGAGGTGATCGCGCCGCTCTCGGGCGAGATCGTCGAGATCAACCGGCAGCTCGGCGACGGCCCCGAGAAGATCAACGACGCCCCCTACGGCGACGGCTGGATGGTCAAGGTGCGCCTCAGCGACCCGGCCGAGCGCGACGCGCTGCTGGACGCGGCCGCCTACGCCGCAACCCTGGGCTAGGCGGCGCGTCGACTCGTGACGACGACCCGCGCGCCCTGCGCGGGGATCATCGTGACGTTGCGGTGCCGGACGCGCTCGGGCGTCAGGTCGGGTGCGACCATGTCGGTGCGCCGCGCGATCGCGCGCAGGACGACCTGCAGCTCGGCCGTCGCGAGCGTCGCCCCGAGGCAGCGGCGGATGCCGCCGCCGAACGGGATCCACGTGTAGGTGCCGGGCTTGACGCCGACGAAGCGCTCGGGCCGGAAGCTGAACGGGTCGGGATAGAGGTCGGCGCGGTGGTGCAGCAGCGCGATGCTCATCAGCACGTGCGCCTCGGCCGGCAGGCGGTACTCGCCGAGCTGCCACGGCACGCTCACGCGCCGGCCGATGATCGGCACGACGGGGCGGTTGCGCATCGTCTCGTGGATCGTCGCGTCGACGTAGCCGTCGTCCTCGCCGTCGGCGCGCACCGACTCGCGCAGGCGGTCGTACGCGTGCGGGTTGCGCAGCAGCCGCTCGAACGCCCAGGCGAGCGAGTTCGCGGTCGTCTCGTGGCCGGCGAGCACGAGCGTCAGCAGCTCGTTGCGCAGCTCGAGGTCGCTCATCGCCTCGCCGTCCTCGTCGCGCGCGCTCATCAGCAGCGAGAGGATGTCGGTGCGGCCCTCGACGCCCGCGGCGCGGTGCTCGTCGATGACGGCGTAGAGGTGGCGGTCGATCACGGCGAGCAGCCGCTTGACGATCCCGACCGGCTCCGCGCGGCCTATGTTCATCAGCTCCGCGATCTGCGCGAGCGGATGCGCGGACATCCGCATCGTGCGGCTGATCGCCTCACGCAGGCCGTAGGCGGGGGTGCCGGGGACGAGCTCGCCCTCGGTGCCGAAGATGCCCGCCATGATCACCTCGAGCGTGACCCGCTGCATCCGCGGCGCGAGCGCGAAGGGCTCGCCGATCGACCAGGAGTCGATCTCGCGCTCGGCGACGTCGGCGATCATCGCGACGTAGCGCTCGACCGCGTCGCCGTGGAAGGCCGGCAGCAGCAGCTTGCGCTGGCGCATGTGCCGCGGCCCGACGGCCGTCAGCACCGAGTTGGGGCCGACGATCGGGAGCGCCGGCGACTCGGCCGTCGTCGAGCGCACCTCGTCGGGCTTGCCGGTGAAGAGCGACTTGACGTGGTCGGGGTGGCTCGTGACGACGACGAGGTCGTCGATGAACATGCCGCGCACGCAGAACGTCTCGCCCAGCTCGCGGCGCGCGCGGGAGAAGTAGGAGAGCTGGCGCACGCTGATCCGCAGCGTCTGCACCGCACGCGACGCGGGGATCGCGGGCGGCCACGCGACCGGGCGGCCGTCGTCCGGCGCGGGGCCGGCGGGAGAGGGCGGCGCCTCGCCGAGCAGCGGCGTCGCGTCGGCGGTGGGTGCTGAGGCAGTGGCAGTCATGACGAGGATTGAACCAAAGTCAACCGCTGCGGTCCACTGTGAGGTGCGACACACAAGGATTGATGTATACTGCGCTGTATATGGCAGCTCTGCGAACGCAGATCTATTTGACGGCGGAGCAGCGGGCGCGGCTCGACGCGCTTGGCAAGCGTGCGGGCAAACCGCTCGCCGCCCTCGTGCGGGACGCAGTGGACGAGTACCTCGAGCACACCGCCCCGGACGCCGAGGCGGCGCTCGCCGCGACGTTCGGCGCGCTGCCGGACCTCGAGGTCCCCTCGCGCGCCGAGTGGGATCGTGGCTGACGTCCTCCTCGACACCGACGTCCTGATCGACCATCTCCGTGGTGCGCGGAGACTCTCCGTCGACGCGGATTCGCCCTCGTACTCGGTGATAACTCGAACAGAGCTGTTCGCCGGTCGTGAGAGCGAGGAGGGTGCGGTGGGGCGTCTGCTCGCTCCCTTCCGCGAGCTCGACGTCGACCGGGCGGTCGCCGAGCTGGCGGGTCGTCTGCGGCGCGAGCACGGGGTGCGGATCGCGGATGCGCTGATCGCGGCGACCGCGCTCGTCCATGGGCTCGTGCTCGTGACGCGCAACCTCGGGGACTTCGAGCCGGTGCCGCGGCTCAAGGTGCGCGCGCCCACGCAGTGACAGAATGCCGCGCCATGCGGATCTTCTCGGGCATCCAGCCGACCGGGCGCAAGCACCTCGGCAACTTCATCGGCGCGATCGAGCCCTACGTCCATCACCAGGACCAGGGCGAGGCGTTCTACTGCATCGTCGACCTGCACGCGACCACGGTCCCGTACGAGCCGGCCGAGCTGCGCGAGCGCCTCTACGACACCGCCGCGATCCTGCTTGCCGCGGGTCTGCACCCGGAGCGCTGCGTCTTCTTCCGCCAGGGCGACGTGCTCGAGCACAGCGAGCTGGCGTGGCTGCTCTCGAGCGTCACCGCGTTCGGGGACCTGAACCGCATGCACCAGTTCAAGGAGAAGGCCGGCGCGCAGCGCGACCTCGTCTCCGCCGGGCTCTTCACCTACCCGATCCTGATGGCGGCCGACGTGCTCGCCTATCGCGCCGACACGGTCCCCGTCGGCGACGACCAGCGCCAGCACGTCGAGCTGATGCGCGACGTCGCCGAGCGCTTCAACGCACGCTACGGCGAGACGCTCGTGGTGCCGAACGGCGTCTACCGCGAGGTCGGCGCGCGGATCATGGACCTGCAGGAGCCGGAGCGCAAGATGTCGACGACCGGCGGCACCGAGCAGGGGACGGTGTTCGTGCTCGACGATCCGGCGACGATCGAGAGGAAGTTCAAGCGCGCCGTCACCGACTCGGGCGAGGGGATCCGCCGCACGCCCGAGAAGCCCGGCATCTCGAACCTGGTCGAGATCCTCGCCGCGGTGCAGGGCACGACGTTCGAGCAGGTCGAGGCCGCGCACGCGAGCTCGCGCTACGGCGACTTCAAGGGCGCGGTCGCCGCGGCGGTGATCGAGCGCCTCGCACCGGTGCAGGAGCGCTATGCGGCGCTGCGCGCCGACGAGCCGGCGCTGGAGGCGATCCTCGCCGACGGCGCCGAGAAGGCGCGTGCGATCGCAGCCCCGATCCTCGTCGACGTGCGCCGCGCGATGGGCGTCGGCCCGCGCGGGCGGGCGTAGGCTACGCTGCGCCGCGTGGTCGCGCCGCAGATCGTCCGCCGCGCCGAGGGGCCGCGGCGCAACGGCGACGTCTCGTTCTGGTACGCGGGCCTCGGAGTCCCGGAGCCGCGCGATCCGCTGCCCGGCGATCGCGCCGCCGACGTGTGCATCGTCGGGGGCGGCTTCACGGGCCTGTGGACGGCGTACGAGCTCAAGCGCGCGCAGCCCGCGTTGGACGTCGTCGTGCTCGAGGCGGAGTTCGCCGGCTTCGGCGCCTCCGGGCGCAACGGCGGCTGGCTCTCGAACAGCTTCGCCGCCGCGCCCGCCGCGGTCGCACGCATGCACGGCCGTGCCGGCGTGCACGCGCTCCATCGCGCGATGAAGGACACGGTCGACGAGGTGATCGCCGTCTGCGCGCGGGAGCGGATCGAGGCCGACATCGTCAAGGGCGGCATGCTGCACGTCGCGCGCAACCCCGCGCAGCTGCGTCGGGTGCACGCGCACGTCGCCGAGGAGCGCGCCTGGGACGTCGACGAGCACGACCTGGCTGCGCTCGACGGCCCGGCGCTCGCCGAGCGCGTGCGCGTGGCCGGCGGCGTCGGCGCGACGTGGAGCCCGCACGCCGCGCGCGTGCAGCCGGCGAAGCTCGTGCGCGGGCTGGCGGACGCCGTCGAGCGCCTCGGCGTCCCGATCTACGAGCGAACGCGCGTGCGCGAGATCCGGCCCGGTGCCGCGCTCACGGATCGCGGCACCGTGCGCGCGCGGCATGTCCTGCGCTGCCTGGAGGGCTTCACCGCGGGGCTCGCGGGCGAGCGGCGCACGTGGCTGCCGCTCAACTCCGCGATGGTCGTGACGGAGCCGCTCTCCGACGCCGCCTGGGAGGAGATCGGCTGGGAGGGTGCGGAGGTGCTCGGCGACTCGGCGCATGCCTACGTCTATGCGCAGCGGACGGCCGACGGGCGGATCGCGCTCGGCGGGCGCGGCGTGCCCTACCGCTTCGGCTCGCGCTGGGACGAGCGCGGCGCGACGCAGCCGCGCACGATCGCGCAGCTCACCGCGGCGCTCCATGCGCGGTTTCCCGCGACCCGCTCGGCGGCGCTCGAGCACGCCTGGTGCGGGGTGCTCGGCGTCCCGCGCGACTGGTTCCCGGCGGTTCGCCTCGACCCGGCGACGGGCCTCGGCGCCGCCGGCGGCTACGTCGGCCACGGGGTCGCGACGAGCAATCTCGCCGGCCGCACGCTGTGCGACCTCGTGCTCGGGCGCGAGAGCGAGCTGACGCGGCTGCCGTGGGTCGGTCATCGCGCGCGCCGCTGGGAGCCCGAGCCGCTGCGCTGGATCGGCGCGCGCGCCGTCTACGGGCTCTACCGCGCCGCGGACCGGCGCGAGGCGACCTCCGGGCGGCCGCGCACGAGCGCGCTGGCGCGCGCCGCCGATCTGCTGTCCGGGCGCTGAGCGACCCGCGGACGCGCCGTGAGCCCGGCGACCGCCGGGTCTCGCGATAGCCTCTCCCGGTGCGCGCGGCAGATCTGGATCTCGACCTCGACGTCTTCGCCGGGCCGTTCGACCTGCTGCTGACGCTCGTGCTGCGCGAGGAGGTCGACCTGCTCGAGGTCGACCTCGCCGACGTCGTCATCACCTACGTCGACTGGCTCGAGCAGCGCGGCGAGCTGGAGCTGGAGCTGGCGACCGAGTTCCTCGTGCTGATCGCGGCGCTGCTGGAGCTGAAGTCGCGCCTGATGCTGCCCGGCGAGGAGGAGGAGCTGCTCGACCTCGAGCCGGGCGAGGCGGCCGAGGAGCTGCTCGCGCGGCTGCTGGAGGCGCATCGCTACCGCGGCGCGGCCTTCTACCTGCGCGAGCGCCTCGAGGAGCAGTCCGGCCATCGCTTCCGCTCCGCGCCCGCGCCGCCGTGGCTGCGCCGCGGCACGCTCGCGGAGGCGACGGGGCCCATGTACGACCCGGCGCTGCTCGGCAAGGCGCTCGGCGGCATGCTGCGGATGCCGCCGGAGATCAGCCTCGCGCACGTGACGATCCAGAAGGTGACCGTCGTGGAGCGGCTCGCGCTGCTGCGCGGTCTGCTGAAGCGCGGCCGCTTCTCGTTCGACGAGGCGGTCGCGAAGGCCGATCGCGTCACCGTCGCGGTCACGATCTGGGCGCTGCTGGAGCTCTACAAACGCGGCGAGGCGACGTGGGCGCAGGACGAGCCGTTCGCCGACATCGTCGTCGAGGCGCTCGCCGAGCGGCCGTGGCCGGCGGTCGTCGAGGTCCCGGCCTGATGGGCGGATTGGAGCAGACGCTCGAGGCGCTGCTGTTCCTCTGCGCCGACCCCGTCACGCCGGCGGCGCTCGCCGAGGCCGCCGCCGTCGACGAGGACGAGGCGCTCGCGGCGCTGGAGTCGCTCGCCGCCGGCTACGAGGCCGACGAGCGCGGGCTCGTGCTGCGCAAGCTCGCCGGCGGCTGGGTCCTGTCGTCCCACCCCAGCGCCGAGGAGGCGGCGCGGCGACTGCTCGCGAAGCCGCGCACACCGCCGCTGACGCCCGCGCAGGCCGAGACGCTGGCGATCGTCGCCTACCTGCAGCCGGTCTCGCGCCCGGAGATCGCGCGCATCCGCGGCGTCAACGCCGAGTCGGCCGCGCAGACGTTGATCGAGCGGGGCCTGATCGAGGAGTCGGGCCGCTCGCAGTTCGGTGCGGTCCTGTACCGCACGACTGATCTGTTCCTGCGCCTCTTCGGCCTCGAGTCGGCCGAGCAGCTGCCCGACGTCACCGCCTGGGATCCCTCGCCCGAGGTCGCCGCGAGCATCCGCGAGCGGCTGCTGAAGGCCGGCGAGGCGCGGCTCGGCGTGCCGGTGGCGGCACAGCCGGCCGAGGGGCGCGAGCCGGAGCAGGAGGGCGAGCCCGCAGACGAGGACGCCGCGCCGCCGGCGCCGGTCATCCCGCTCACGTCGGCGTAGCCGCCTTCGCCGCCAGCTGCCCGCACGCCGCGTCGATGTCGCGCCCGCGTGTCAGGCGCACCGTCGCCTCGATCCCGTGGTCCTCGAGCACGTCGCGGAAGGCGGCGATCGCCTCGCGGCTGGAGCCGTCGTAGATCGAGTCGGTCGGGTTGTACGGGATCAGGTTGACCTTGTAGATGCGGCGGTCGAGCAGCTTCGCGAGCGCGAGCGCCTGCTCGTAGCGGTCGTTGACGCCGGCGAGCATCACGTACTCGATGAAGATCCGCCGTCGCTTGGCCGCGTAGAACGCGCCGCACGCGGCGAGCACGTCGGCGAGCGGGTAGCGGTCGTTGACGGGCATGATCTCGCTGCGCAGCGCGTCGTCGGGGGCGTGCAGCGAGAGCGCGAGGCGGATCGGCATGTCGCTCTCGGCGAGCTGCGCGATGCCGGGGATCCAGCCGACGGTCGAGATCGCCGTGCGCCGGTTCGTGATGCCGACGTCCGGCAGCCGCCGGCACGCGGCGAGCACGTTGTCGAGATTCATCATCGGCTCGCCCATGCCCATGAAGACGCAGTGGTCGACCTCCGTCATGCGGCGGAAGTGGAGCGCCTGGTCGAGGATCTCCGAGGCGGTCAGGTTGCGCCCGAACTTCATCGACCCGGTCGCGCAGAACGTGCACGTCAACGGGCAGCCGGACTGCGAGGAGACGCACAGCGAGCGGCGCCCGTCCTTGTAGCGCATCAGCACCGCCTCGACCGCGCGGCCGTCGTGCGTGGAGAAGAGCGCCTTCACGGTGCCGTCGCGCGCGTGCGCCTCCTGCTCCAGCGTCAGCGAGGACAGCGGCACCTCGGCCTCGAGCGCCTCGCGCAGCGCCGCCGGCAGGTTCGTCATCGCCGCGTAGGAGTCGGCGCCGCGCGCCGTCCACTCCCACACCTGGCGAGCGCGGAAGGCGGGCTGGCCGCGGGCGGCGAGCGTGCGGTCGAGCAGGTCGAGGTCCACAGCCGTATCGTGGCAGCAATGCGCCTCGCCAAGTACCTCGCCCACGCCGGCGTCGCCTCGCGCCGCGCCGCCGAGCAGCTGATCGCGGAGGGCCGCGTGACCGTCGGCGGCGAGATCGTGACCGACCCGGCGCGCGACGTCGACGACGCCAGCGGCGTCGCGTTCGACGGCGAGCGGCTGCGCCACGCGGAGCGGCGGGTCGTCTACGCGCTGCACAAGCCGGCCGGCGTCGTCTCGACCGTCTCCGACACGCACGAGCGCCGCACCGTCACCGACATGATCGCCGACGAGCGCCGCCTCTACCCGGTCGGGCGCCTCGACGCCGACTCGACCGGGCTGATCCTGCTCACGAACGACGGCGAGCTGGCGAACCGCCTCACGCACCCGCGCTTCGAGGTCCCGAAGACGTACCGCGCCACGCTCGGCGGGCGGCCGATCAGCGACCGCGCGCTGCGCGCGCTGCGCGAGGGCGTGCGCCTGGAGGACGGCCTGACCGCGCCGGCGCGCGTCAAGCGCCTCGCCGCCCACCAGCTCGAGCTGACGATCCACGAGGGCCGCAAGCGCCAGGTGCGGCGCATGTGCGAGGCCGTCGGCCATCCGGTGCAGGCGCTCGTGCGCGTGCGCTTCGGCTCGCTCGCGCTCGGCGAGCTGGGCGTCGGGCGCTCGCGACGGCTCTCGCCGGCCGAGGTGCAGGCGCTCGCCGAGGTCGCCGACCACACGGCGCCGCGCTCCGGCGAGCGCCGTTGAGCCGCGGCGCTCAGCGCCGCAGCAGCGAGTCGTGGAGGGCGCAGCGGGCCGCGGACACGCCGCAGACACCGTGTACGGCGCCGCCCGGGAAGGTGGCGGCGCTGGCCAGGTAGAGGCCGCGAATGGGCGTCCTGTAGGGCGAGAGCGACGGTATCGGCCGCAGCAGCAGCTGGTCCAGCGCGTAGCTCCCGGCGCCCACGTCGCCTCCGAGCACGTTGCGGTTGCGTGCCTCCAACCCGGCCGGCGACAGCACGTGCCGCGCGAGGATGCGCTCGCGGAAGCCGTCCGCGAAGCGCGCGACCTGCGCCTCGATGCGCTCGACATGCGCCTCGATCGCCTGCTCGGTCGCCTGCCGTGGCAGGCGCGTGTACGCCCATGCGGTGTGCATGCCGGCCGGCGCGCGCGTCGGATCGGCCAGCGACTGCTGACCGAGCAGCAGGAACGGCTCGGGCGGCAGGCTGTCCGCTGCGAGCAGGCCTGCGTGCCGGTCGATCGCCGCGACGCCGCCGCCGACGTGGACCGTGCCCGCAGTGCGCACCGCGGGCGCGTTCCACGGGATCGGACCGTTCAACGCCCAGTCCACCTTCACGACGGGCGGCCCGTAGCGATACCTGGCGAGCTGCCGGCGGTAGTCCGCGGGCAGGTCGCGCGCGTCGATCGCCAGCAGCTCGTGCGGCGTCACGTCGCACAGCAGACGTGGCGCCTCGACGATCTCGCCGGCGACCTGCGCGCCGACGACGCGGCCGCGCCGGACGACGATGCGCTCCGCGCGCGCGTCGGTGCGCAGCGCGACGCCGAGCGAGCGCGCATGGCCCACCAGCGCGTCCGCGAGCGCGCCCGCCCCTCCACGCGGACTCGGGAAGCCGACCGCATGGCCGAGCAGCATCAGGTAGATGCCCGGGATCGCGCTGCCGGCTCGAGCCGGGGCGACGTCGCCGTGGAGGCTGCAGCCGTAGAGCCAGGCCCTCGCCGCGTCGCCGCGAAAGCGCTCGCGGGCGAAGGACTCGGCCGACATGAGCATGATCCGGGCAAGCTCGAGCGTGCCGGTGGGGCCGAGGCGCGTGACCAGCGCGAGGGTGCCCTTGACCGGAGGGAAGCCGCCGAGCATCGTCGCCCGCAGCGCGCCGAAGCTCCGCAGGTACGGCGCGGCGAAGGCCGCCCAGCGGTCGCCGTCGCCGCTGCGGTCGGCGTTGAGCGACGCGCGCGTCCGTTCCAGGTCTCGGTGCAGCACGACCGCGCGATCGTCGCCGAGCGGATGCGCCATCGCGATCTCGGGGTGCACCCAGGTCAAGCCGTGGCGATGCAGCGGCCAGCGCGCGAACGCCGGCGAGGCCGCCGCGGCGGGATGCACCGCCGAGAAGACGTCGTGCCGGAAGCCCGGAAGCGTCAGCTCCTCGGTGCGCAGGCCCCCACCCGGGTGCGGCTGCTCCTCGACGACGAGCACCGAGCGGCCGTGCTCGGCGAGCGTGATCGCGGCGGCGAGCCCGTTCGGTCCGCTGCCGACCACGATCGCGTCATAACGGCTCGGCACTGCGTCCCCCCGGGTGAAGCATGACCGGCCTCGGGTGCCGCCGCCTCGCATTCATCGCGTTGACGGTCGCATCGATCATACGTCGACACTACAATCGTTTATGGTCGTACAGCAAGCAGTCGGGGGGAGATTCACTGCTTCACGATGGAGCGTATTTGCGTCGAAGGTATCTCCAAGCACTTTGGACGTGGCTCTAAACGAGTGGACGCGCTGCGCGACGTCTCGTTCGCGGTTGGAGCAGGTGAGATCTTCGGTTTGCTCGGCAGCAACAGCGCCGGCAAGTCGACGATGGTGTCGATTCTCGCCACGCTCATGCAGCCGTCGGCGGGCAGCGCCAGCGTCGCGGGGATCGACGTCGTCGCGCATCCCGCTCGGGTACGACGGTCGATCGGAGTGGTGCTCCAGGCCTCGAGCGTCGACGGCTCTCAAACCGGTCGGCGGCTGCTGGGGCTGCATGCCCGGCTGCACGGCTACGCGCGCCCGGCCGCGCGCCGGCGCGTGGACGAGCTCGTCGCGATGCTCGATCTGGGCGCGTTCGCCGAGCGGCGGATCGATCGCCTGTCCGGCGGCGTCCGGCGGCGCATCGACCTCGCGCTGGCGCTCGTGCATCGTCCGACGGTGCTGTATCTCGACGAGCCGACGGGCGGTCTGGACCCGACGTCGCGCCTCGCGCTGTGGGACGAGATACGCGCACTGCGTGACGAAGGGACGACGATCCTGCTGACGACCCAGCAGCTCGACGAGGCCGAGCGGCTCGCGGATCGCGTCGCCTTCCTGGGCGGCGCCTCGATCGTGACGCAGGGATCGCCCGCTGCGCTCAAGCGCGCACTCGCCCGCTCCGACGCCCCGTCGGACGCGTCGGACGGCCTCACGCTCGAGGACGTCTACCTCGCGGTCACCACGACGGGCGCGCCGCCGTGAGCCGTCGCGCACCGCGGGACGCGTCCACGCCGCAGCCGCCGCGCTGGCCGGTGCAGGTCGCGCTGCTCGTCGGACGCTCGAGCGCGGGGGCGGGGCGCAACCCGGTGCTCGCGCTCAACCTCGTCCTGGCCGTCTTCTTCCTGCTGGTCTACGACGGCAGCCTCGGCGGCGCGAAGGCCGTGGTCGATCTGGTCGGAGGGAACTTCTACAACTTCATCCTGCCGGCGGCGGTCCTGGCCGCCGCGGTCGCGGGGGGCGCCGCCGGGCTGATCCTCGTCAACGACATCCAGCGCACCTATTTGCAGCGACAGCTCACGATGCCCGTGCACCGGTCGGCGATCATGGTCTCCGCAGTGACGGTCGGGGCGCTGCAGGTGGCGCTGCAGGCGATCGTCGTCCTCGGCTTCGGCGTGCTGCTCGGCGCCGAGCCGCGCACCGGCGTGGCGGGGCTGGCCGTCGTCGTGGTGATAGCGCTGATCTGGGGGCTGGGGTTCGCCGGCTACTCGGTGATGGTTGGTGTGCTGACGCGCGACGTGCAGCTGACCTCGGCGGCCGGGCTGCTGTTCGTTCCGTTGATCTTCATGTCCCCGCTGCTCGTTCCGGCGAGCGAGCTCAAGCCGTGGGTGCGCTTCGCGTCCTCGGTGAACCCGGCCAGCTATGTGGTCGAAGGCATGCGCGCGCTCATCATCAGAGGCTGGGAGGTGGAGCCGATCGTCAAGGCGCTCGCAGCGAGCATCGGGTTTGCGGCGGTCATGCTGAGCGGAGCAATTTTGGTCGCCAGATGGTCGTTCAGACGTGGTTTCTGAACGAGCTCCAGGGTCGCGATGCGATGCGTTGGAGGCGGCGGCGGGTGGGAACCACCGCGCTCACGGCCTCACGGTAGGCGAGGTACGGCTCGCCGATCACGCGCATGCAGCGGCGGTCCTCGGCCGCGATGTACACCGGCAGCACCGCGACGTTGACGAGCGCCAGCGCGATTCCCATGCTCGAGCCTGTGCACAGCGCGAATCCGAGCGACGTCGTGATCCCTCCGACGAACAGCGGATGACGTATGTGGCGATAGACCCCGCGGGTCGTGATGCCGTCCGGCAGCGGCACGTACTCATGCAGGAAGAACGTGCGTGCAAGCCCGAGGGTGGTGCTCGCCGTGGCGAGCAGCGCGATCCCGAGCCCCGCGAGCGCGAGGCCCGGAGCGAGCGTCGCGGCTCTGACGTCGACGGCCTCGCCCGCGATCGCGCCCTCGAGCACCGGGCGCAGCAGCAGCCCGAAGCTGCACCCGATGCCCGGAAGCACTTCGCGTATGAACGCTAGCCGGTAGCGCAGCGGACACGGGCGCCGTGCCGGGCGCGTGCGCTCGCGCGAGAACAGGAACGCGAGCCACAGCAGCCAACCGGCCCAGCCGACGAGCTGCACGACGACGCTCGGCACGCCGAGGCCCGCGCTGATCAACGTCGCGATCGCGGCGAAGCTCAGCATCGCCGCGATCAGCGTGGCGATGTACACGGCGGCCGTCAGCGGCGAGGGGCGCCAGCCCATGGCTCGCAGCAGCGCGTTCACCGCACCACGCGCCCGAGGCGTGCGAGCGTCCTGGAGACGATCGTCTTGTAGACGGATTCCCCGATCGGTTCGCCGGCCTGAACCGCCACCGTCACGGCGACCGCGCGTCCGGCGTGCGTCCGCAGCTCGTCGATGAACACGGGGGTGGGCCCGAGGCCTTTTTCCATCACCATTTCCGTTCGCTTCGCGACCGTCTCCGGAAGCGTGTCGTCCTCACGGATGAACTTCGGGTCTCTGACGATCGCTCCGTTGACGCTCGCGCTGAGCTCATGCGCGAGCGCGCGGAAGAAGCATCGCTGCGCCGGCGCGGATGCGAGCACCTCGAGCATCTCGCGCGCCGCCGCGACGTCGCGGAACACCCCGATCGACTGCTGGATCAAGCTGTTGTCGCGGAGGAAGCGCCGCGTCGTCACATGAATGCGCGCGCGTCTCCACGGGTTGGCGGCCGGACATCGCACGCGGTCGATGGGACCGCCGTCCACCCATCCCGCGGGCAGGTCTTCGATGCGAATGAGCGCTGCGCGCGCGCCGATGGGCGGGGGCGGGGCTCTCGCTGCCGTACCGGCGATCCCGCAGCCGGCGCAGACGGCGGCCAGCGCGAGCATGGCTGCACCGAGCGTGCGGACGCTGTGCACGCGATCTCTCACCGTACTCGTCTCCCAAGGGGCGGCTGCTCGACGAAAGCGACCGCGCGGGCGGACGCACTCGGACACGGCGCAGCGAGGTTAAACGATTAACTACGAGGATACGTACATCATGAAACGACCCCCCTGAAACCTGAAATGAGGATAGCAGTTCAACGAGGTGCCGGCTACCGAACATCCTGTCTCCGATGCTGGATTGTCGGGACCGTTCGCCGTTCCCGAACGTTTGGTCGGTTGCGCGGTGGGACGTGCACGCGCTGCTCTGCGAGAATCCCGCGGCGATGCGGCTCTTCGCGCTCAGGGGCGCCACCACGGTGCAGGACAACGACGCCGAGCAGATCCTCGCTGCCACGGAGGAGCTGATGCGCGAGCTGATGGCGCGCAACGCGCTGGCGGCGGAGGATCTCGTGAGCTGCATCTTCACGCTGACCGACGATCTCGACGCCGAGTTCCCTGCGGTCGCCGCGCGCCGCATGGGGCTCGACCGGGTGCCGCTGATGTGCGCGCGCGAGGTGCCGGTCCCGGGCTCGCTGCCGCGCGTGATCCGCGTGCTGGTCCACTGCTACGCGGACGCCGCGCTCGAGCCGAGCCACGTCTATCTCGGTGCGGCGAAGTCGCTGCGCGCCGATCTCGAGTCGGCACAATAGGCGCATGGCCCTGGAGTTCACGGAGAAGATCCGCCGCATCCCGCGCTACCCGACCGCGGGCGGCTATGCGCTCGGCGACGAGTACGCGATGCTCGCGAGCAACGAGGCGCCGTTCGGGCTGCTGCCGGGCGTGGGGGAGGCGGCGCAGCGCGCGCTGGAGCACGTCAACCGCTACCCGGACCCGTCGAACATGCGCCTGCGCGCGGCGCTCGCCGCGCGCTACGACTTCCCGCCGGAGCGGATCGCGATAGGCAGCGGCTCGTGCGACATCCTGCTCTCCGCCGCCGAGGCGCTGCTGGAGCCGGGTGCGGAGATCGTCTACTCGTGGCCGTCGTTCTCGGTCTATCCGCACATGGCCGCTGCGACGGGCGCGCGCGCCGTCGTCGTGCCGCTCGACGACGAGCATCGCTACGACCTCGACGCGATGCGCGCGGAGATCACCGTCGCCACGCGCCTCGTGATCGTCTGCAACCCCAACAACCCGACGAGCACGGCGCTGCCGCTCGACGCGATCGCACGCTTCGTCGAGGACGTCCCGCGCCACGTCTGCGTGCTGGTCGACGAGGCCTACTGCGAGTTCGCGACGCTCGACGACCCCGACGCCTCGATCGACCTCGTGCGCCGCCACCCGAACGTCGTGCTGCTGCGCACGTTCTCGAAGGTCTACGGCCTCGCCGGCCTGCGCTGCGGCTACGCGCTGTGCGGCGAGCAGTCCTTCCGCGAGGCGGTCGAGCAGGTGCGCCAGCCGTTCTTCTGCAACGCGCTCGCGCAGGCGACGGCGGTCGAGGCGCTGCGCCACCAGGACGAGATAACGAAGCGCGTCGAGCAGACGATCGCCCAGCGGCTGCTGCTGGAGGAGGAGCTGCGCGAGCTGGGGCTCGCGGTCGCCGACGCGCAGGCGAACTTTCTCTGGCACTCGCTCGGCGACGGCGCCGAGCAGGAGCAGGCCGTGATCGACGGCCTCGCTGAGCGCAAGGTCCTGATCCGCGCCGGCACGTCGCTCGGCCGTGAGGGCTGGGCGCGCACGACGATCGGCACCGCCGCCGAGAACCGCCGCTTCCTCGACGCGCTTGCCGAGCTTCTGTAGCATCGACGCCAGCGCCATGTCCGTCTGTCACCGATCGACCGCTGCTCAGCTCGCCGGCACCGCCGGCTTCGAGTCGTTCGCTGGCTATCGGCGCTTCTACGCCTGGCGATTTATCTAGGCGCTCGGCCTGGGCTTCCTCGTCCCCGTTGGGACACCTGAGACCGGGCGCCGTTCACATCCGCGCAGCCATGCCGCGCGCCCGTTCCGTAGATTCCCAGGCGAAGAGAGGACTTACCGATGATGATCGTCATGAAGCAGGACGCGACGGAGGACCAGATCCAGGCCGTCATCGCTCGAATCGAGGCGGTCGGCGCTCGAGCGCACCGATCTCCCGGGGAGGAGGTGACCGTGATCGGCGCGATCGGCGACCACGAGCACGTCCAACGCCTCGAGCTCGACGGCGCACCCGGGGTCGACAAGCTCGTCCCGATCCTGAAGCCGTACAAGCTCGCCTCCGGGCAGATACGCCACGGCGAGCCGAGCGTGCTCGAGATCGGCGGGCGCAAGATCGGCGGCGACCGCTTCGCGCTGATCGCCGGCCCCTGCACCGTCGAGTCGCGCGAGCAGACGCTCAGCACCGCGCAGATCGTCAAGGACGCGGGCGCGACGCTGTTCCGCGGCGGCGCCTACAAGCCGCGCACCTCGCCCTACGCCTTCCACGGGCTCGGGCAGGAGGGCTTGAGAATGCTCGCCGAGGCGAAGGCCGAGACGGGCATGCCGATCGTCACCGAGCTGATGGACGTGCGCGACATCGAGCCGGTGCTCGAGGTCGCCGACGTGATCCAGATCGGCGCGCGCAACATGCAGAACTACACGCTGCTCACCGAGATCGGCCGCGCCGGTCGTCCGGTGCTGCTCAAGCGCGGGCTCTCCTCGACGCTCGAGGAGCTGCTCAACGCCTCGGAGTACATCCTCAAGGAGGGCAACGAAGCGGTGATGCTGTGCGAGCGCGGGATCCGCACGTTCGAGACCGCCTACCGCTTCACGCTCGACCTGATGGCTGTGCCGGTGCTCAAGGAACTGACGCACCTGCCGGTGATCGTCGACCCCTCGCATGCCGCCGGCCGCAGGGACCTCGTCGGTCCGCTCTCGCTCGCGGCCGCCGCCGTCGGCGCCGACGGGATCATCGTCGAGGTGCATCCGGAGCCCGAGCAGGCGATCTGCGACGGGCCGCAGCAGCTCGTGGCCGCCGACTTCCCCGCCTACGTCGAGAAGGTCGCGCAGGCGGCCGCCGTCGCGGGCAAGGAGATCTCGGTCGCGGCATCGGCCCCGAGCTAGATGGACGACCTGCCCGCCCGGCCCGTGCGCATCGCGATCGTCGGCGTCGGCCTGATCGGCGGCTCGGTCGGGCTGGCCGCGCGCGCACGGCTCGGCGCGGAGGTCGTCGGCTGGAGCCGTACGGACCGGACGCTCGAGCGCGCGGTCGCGCTCGGCGCGCTGGACCGCGGGGCGGCGTCGCTGACGGACGCCGTGGCGGACGCTGAGGCGGTCTTCGTCGCCGCGCCCGTCGGGGTGCTGGCGGACGTGATCGGCGCGGTGCTCGCCGCCGCGCCCGAGGACTGCGTCGTCACCGACGTCGGCTCGACGAAGCGCAGCGTCGTGGAGGCGATCGCCGATCCGCGCTTCGTCGGCGGCCACCCGCTCGCCGGCGCCGAGACGGCGGGCGTGGAGCACGCGCGCGCCGACCTCTTCCAGGACGCGACGTGGTACCTCACGCCGACGCGCGGCGCGACCGGCATGCTGTTCGAACGGCTGCACCGCCTGATCCGCGGCCTCGGCGCACGCCCGACGACGATCGACGCCGCGACGCACGACACGCTGCTGGCGGCCGTCTCGCACCTGCCGCACGTGTTCGCCAACGTGCTCGTCGCGCAGGCGGCCGGCGCGCTGCCGCAGGAGACCGCCGGGGGGCCCGCCTCCGCCGGCCACATGGCCGGCTCCGGCACCCCACGCGAGCAGCTTCCCGCGACCGGCCCGAGCTTTCGCGACGCGACGCGCGTGGCGGGCGCCAACAGCGCGATCTGGACCGACATCTACCTCTCCAACCGGGAGGCGCTGATCGCGCAGCTCGACGACGCGGTGCAGCGGCTCGGCAGCGTGCGCGACGCGCTCGCGGCCGGCGACCCGGGTGCCGTCACCGCCTGGAACGACGCCGCGCGCGAGGATCGCCGCCGGCTGCTGGAGGCCCAGCTCGCCGGCGGCCCGCTGCACGAGCTGCGCGTCTCGGTCCCAAACGAGCCGGGCGTCGTCGCGACGCTCGCGCTCGAGCTGGGCAAGGCCGGCGTCAACATCACCGACATGGCGCTCTACCCGGCTGCCGACCACTCCGAGGGCGTCGTCGCGTTGTGGATCGCGGGCGAGGAGCCGGCCGCGCGCGCCCAGCAGCTCGTGGCCGAGCAGGGCTTCCCCGTGGCCAGGGCATGAGCGCGGCCACCGGCTCCACGATGCGCTTCGACCCGGCTGCGCACGGGCTGCGCGGCACGCTGCGCGTCCCGCCGGACAAGTCGATCTCGCACCGCGCCGCGCTGCTGGCCGCGATGACCTCGGAGCCGGTCGTCGTGCGCAACTACCTCGACGCGGCCGACACGAATTCGACGCTGGCGGCCGTCGAGGCGCTCGGCGCGCTCGTCGAGCGGCGGGCGGGCGGGGCCGAGATCGTGATTCGCGGGACCGGCCTGCGCCATGCGCAGGAGCCGGGGCGCCCGCTCGACGTCGGCAACGCCGGCACGCTCATGCGGCTGCTGCCCGGCTGGCTCGCCGCCCAGCCGGGCCGCTCCTGGACGCTCGACGGCGACGACTCGATCCGCAGCCGGCCGGTCGACCGCATCGCCGTGCCGCTGGAGCTGATGGGCGCGCGCATCGAGGCGCGCGAGGGCCGCTTCCCGCCGTTCACGCTGCACGGCGCCGACCTCGTCGGGATCGAGTACGCGCTGCCGGTCGCCAGCGCGCAGGTGAAGTCGTGCGTGCTGCTGGCGGGCATCACGACGGCCGCCGGCACGACCGTGATCGAGCCGGCGCCGAGCCGCGACCATACCGAGCGGATGCTCGCGCGCGCCGGGGTGCCTGTCGTCCGCGACGGCGCGCGCATGAGCGTGCGCCACGTCGACGAGCTCGAGCTCGACGCGATCGACGTGCCGGGCGACCTCTCCTCGGCCGCGTTCCTGGTTGCCGCCGCGGTGCTCGTGCGCGGCTCGCGGATCGTGCTGGAGGACGTCAACGTCAACTGGACGCGCACCGGCTTCCTGCGCATCCTGCAGCGGATGGGCGCCGTCGTGATCGGCGACCTGGAGCCCGCCGGCGGCTTCGCCCTCGTCGAGCCGGTGACGGAGCTCGACGTCGCGTACGGCCCGCTGTCCGCGACGGCCGTCGACGCGGACGAGGTGCCGCTCGCGATCGACGAGCTGCCGCTCGTGGCGCTGCTCGGCTGCTTCGCCGAGGGCGAGACGGTCGTGCGCGGCGCGGGTGAGCTGCGCCTGAAGGAGACCGACCGCATCGCGACCGTCGTCGACGGTCTGCGCGGCCTCGGCGCCGAGATCCAGGCGACCGACGACGGCTTCGTCGTGCGCGGCACCGGCGGACTGCGCGGCGGCCGGATCGCCTCCCACGGCGACCACCGCATCGCGATGCTCGGCGCGGTCGCCGGCCTCGCCTCGCGCGCGGGCGTCGAGGTCGAGGGGATGGATGCGGCGGCGGTGTCGTATCCGGGGTTCGTGGACGACCTGCGCACGCTCGCGTCGTGATGGGCGCGGCTCTGTGCCGAAGCTCGCGCAGCCAGCGCTGCGCGAGCACTCGCTGCGGCCTCCCGGGCTAGGGTGCCCAGCATGGTCATCGCAATCGACGGTCCCGCCGGGGCCGGAAAGTCAAGCGTGGCGCGGGCGGTGGCCGCGACGCTCGGCTTCACCTACCTCGACTCGGGCGCGATGTACCGCTGCGTCGGGCTCGCGGCGCAGGAGCGCGGGGTGCCCGCGGCCGAGGTCGCGCCGGCGTTGCGCATCGAGCTCGGCGAGCGCGTGCTGCTCGACGGTCGCGACGTGACGGACGCGATCCGCACGCCGGCCGTCTCCGAGGCGGCCTCGCGCGCCGCCGCCGAGCCGGCCGTGCGCGAGGCGGTCGTCGCCCAGCAGCGCCGCATCGTCGCCGACGGCGACTGGGTCGCGGAGGGACGCGACATCGGCACCGTCGTGGCGCCGGACGCCGCCGTGAAGGTCTTCCTCACCGCCAGCCCCGAGGAGCGCGCCCGCCGCCGCGCCGAGCAGACCGGCGCCGACGTCCAGACCGTGCTCGCCCAGCAGGCGATCCGCGACGAGCGCGACAGCACGCGCGAGCACTCGCCGCTCGAAGCCGCGCCTGACGCGATGCTGCTCGACACGACCGGGCTCTCGCTCGACGCCGTGATCGCTCACATCGTCGCGCTCGTCCAGGAGGAGAAGGCTCGATGAGCGCCACGGTTATACTCGACGGTATGACTCACAAGGTGGGACCCAAGGGCCAGGTCGTTCTCCCGAAGGCGATGCGCGACCGCATCGGGATTCACCCGGGCGATGAGGTCGTCTTCGAGGACGTCGAGGAGGGGATCACGGTGCGCAAGGCGGAGTCGAAGGCCGAGATCATCGCGCGGCTCCGTGGTTCCCTGCCTCCCTCCGATCTTGATCCGCTTGAGATCCTCATGGAGGAAAAGCGTCTCGACCGAGAGCGCGAGGATCGCAAGTTCGGGCAGTTCCCGTGAGGGTCGTGCTCGATGCGTGGGCCGTCGTCGCGCTCATGAAAGAGGAACCGGCCGCGGGACGGGTGGACCAGCTGATGAACCGTCACGATGCGTGCATCTCGTCGATCAATCTCGGCGAGGCGTACTACACGGTCGTGCGCAGTCATGGTCGCCGTATCGCTGCCGAGCGAGTGGGGGACCTGCGCAAGGCCATCCAGGTCGATGACCCGGATTGGCCACTTGTGCGTGATGCGGCTGAGATCAAGGCAGGGGGGGGCCTCTCCTACCCGGATGCGTTTTGCGTAGCAACCGCTCGCCGCCACAGCGCGCCGCTCTACACCGGCGATCCCGAGATCGTGCGGCTCGCCGGCGACGACCTCGATGTCGTCGATCTCAGGGCCACCGCATGAAGATCGCCGTCGTCGGCTACCCGAACGTAGGCAAGTCCAGCCTTGTCAACCGCCTCACGCAGTCGCGCGAGGCGGTCGTGCACGAGCGCCCGGGCGTCACGCGCGACCGCAAGGAGCTCGCGTGCGAGTGGAACGGGAGGCGCTTCACGCTGATCGACACCGGCGGCGTCGACCTCGAGGACCGCGACGAGATGGCGCGCTCGATCCAGGAGCAGGCGCGTGCGGCGCTCGCCGACGCGCAGGTCGCGCTGCTCGTCGTCGACGCGCGTGCCGGCATGCGGCCCGGCGACCAGGAGATGGCCGACATGCTGCGGCGCGTCACGATCCCCGTGATCGTCGCGGCGAACAAGTGCGACACCGTCGCCGACGTGCCGCTCGCCGCCGAGCTGCACGCGCTCGGGCTCGGCGAGCCGGTCGCGGTCTCGGCCGCGCAGGGGCTCGGCACCGGCGACCTGCTCGACCGCCTCGTCGCGGCGCTGCCCGACGAGGACGAGGCGCAGGAGGACGAGGACCTCGTGCGCCTCGCGCTGATCGGCCGGCCGAACGTCGGCAAGTCGAGCATGGTGAACCGCTTCCTCGGCTCCGAGCGCGTGATCGTCTCCGAGGTCGCCGGCACGACGCGCGACGCGATCGACCTGCCGTTCGAGTACGCGGGCCCGCCGCCGCGCAAGCTGATGCTCGTCGACACCGCCGGGCTGCGACGCCAGGCGAAGGTCGGCGACTCGATCGAGTACTACACCGCGCTGCGCTCGCGGCGCGCGGCCGAGCGCGCCGACGTCGCGCTCGTCGTCTGCGACGCGAGCGACGGCATCACGTCGCAGGACCTGCGGATCGCCGAGCTGGCGATGCAGAGCGGTTGCGCGACCGCGCTCGTGCTCAACAAGTGGGATCTGACCGGCGGCGAGGACCAGCCCGAGTTCGACCTCGACCACGAGCGCGCGCGGGTGGCGCGGAAGCTGCGTTTGCGCCCGCGCGTGCTGACCGACAGCGCCCGGACCGGCCGCCACGTGCAGCGGCTGCTGATCGAGGCGATCGCGCTCGCCGATCGCACCTCCGGGCGGATCCCGACGCCGCAGCTCAACCGCTTCCTCTCCGAGATCCAGGAGATCCGCCAGCCGCCGGCGAAGCAGAACCACCGCCTCAAGCTCATCTACATGACGCAGACCGACGAGCGTCCGCCGCGCTTCTCGATCCAGGTCAACTCGCGTCAGCGCGTCACGCGCGACTACGCGTACTTCATCGAGAACCGCATGCGCGAGCGCTACGGCCTCGACGGCATTCCACTGATCATCGACTTCGTCGAGCGCAAGGAGCGCCGCGGCGAGGGCAGCCCCCGCACGGCGCGCGTCCGGCGGCATGCCCAACCGCGGGTCGGCTGACCCCGGTACTCTTGGCGCCAGTCAACTGCGACCCGGAGCCGACCTTCGAGACCCATGACCACGCTTTCCGACAACGAGTTTCTCTTCACGTCCGAGTCGGTGACCGAGGGTCACCCGGACAAGATCGCCGACCAGATCTCCGACGGCGTCCTCGACGCGGTCATGCGCGACGACCCGGGCGGACGCGTCGCCTGCGAGACGCTCGTCAACACGGGCCTGATCGTCGTCTCCGGCGAGATCACGACGGACACGTACGTCGACATCCCCGAGATCGCGCGCGAGACGGTGCGCAAGATCGGCTACCACGACGCGACGTTCGGCTTCGACTGCAACACCTGCGCCGTCATCAACGCGATCGACAAGCAGTCGCCCGACATCGCCCAGGGCGTCGACACCGCGTATGAGACGCGCACGACGCCCGGCGACGAGGACCGCCTCGACATCGCCGGCGCGGGCGACCAGGGGATGATGTTCGGCTACGCCTCGCGCGAGACGGACGAGCTGATGCCGCTGCCGATCTCGCTCGCGCACAAGCTCGCCAAGCGGCTGTCGGAGGTGCGCAAGGCCGACGTGCTCGACTACCTGCGCCCCGACGGCAAGACGCAGGTGACCGTGCGCTACGAGGACGGCGTGCCGGTCGAGGTCGTGAAGCTGCTGATCTCCAGCCAGCACCGCGAGGGCGCCGAGTCGTTGATCAAGGACGACCTCTGGGAGCACGTCGTGCTGCCGGTCCTGCCGGGGGATCTCTACGACGCGAACAAGCTGCGGCGCGAATTCCTCGTCAACCCGACCGGCCGCTTCGTGATCGGCGGGCCGATGGGCGACTGCGGGCTGACCGGGCGCAAGATCATCGTCGACACCTACGGGGGCATGGCGCGCCACGGCGGCGGCGCCTTCTCCGGCAAGGACCCGTCGAAGGTGGACCGCTCGGCGGCGTATGCGGCGCGGTACGTGGCGAAGAACGTCGTCGCCGCCGGGCTCGCGGATCGCGCCGAGGTGCAGGTCGCCTACGCGATCGGCGTCGCGCATCCGGTCTCGATCATGGTCGAGACGTTCGGGACCGAGAAGATCGGCCGCGGCAAGATCGAGGCGCTCGTGCGCGAGCACTTCGACCTCCGTCCCGGGGCATTCCGCGAATACCTCGACCTCCACCGGCCGATCTATCAGAAGACCGCCGCCTACGGCCACTTCGGGCGCGACGACCACGACTTCACGTGGGAGAAGACCGACAAGGCCGACGCGCTGCGCGCCGCCGCCGGGCTCGGCGCGGCCGTCACGCAGTAAGCGCCGAACGCGGGCGGGCTCTCAGAGCCCGCCCACCGAGGGCGGCAGCGACTGCTCGCGCTGGCGGTGGGCTTCGTCGACCGCGCGCACGACGCGGGCCGGGTTCGCGACCCCGCGGAAGGTGAAGTCGGAGTCGTCGCTGCCGGCGGTGTCGAAGTCGACGGCGCCGACGCGCAGCAGCCGGTCGACGAGCGTCTGGTTCGTGTTGACGTTCTGCACGCGCTCCACGCGCGTCTCCTGGACGTGGCGGGAGAGGATCCCGCGGCGGATCGTCATGCGCTGGTTCGTGATCGTGTACGTCGTCGTCATGCGGTAGACGAAGCCGACCAGCAGCACGATCACAACGAGGGCCGCGAATGCGCCGATCGTCGCGCCCCACGAGAAGCCGCTGCCGATCACCGTCACGAGCGCCGCGATCCCCGCGCCGACGGCCGCCAGCAGGATCCCGCGCACGTAGAAGCTGAGCGTCCCGCGCCACGACGGGTGGCCGTCGAAGATCACATGCTCGTTCGGGTGCAGATCGGGCGCCACGGGCGCAGCCTACGACACGACCCGGTCTGCATCTAGGGTGGACGGCGTGCCTCCGATCGCCCGCATCGAGCCGCTCACGACCACGCGTGCGGTGCGCGGGCCGTTCGACTATCGCCTGCCGCCCGCGCTCGCGGACGTCGGCGTCGGGACCCTGCTCGCGGTGCCGTTCGCCGGGCGCGAGGTGCTCGGCGTCGTCGTCGAGCGTGCCGCGACCTCCGAGCTGCCCGACGAGCGGCTCGCGGAGCCGCGCGCGCGGGTGGAGCCGGCCGTCCCGTCGGAGCTCGTCGCGCTCGCGCGCTGGATCGCGGACGAGTACTGCTCGACGCCGGCGCGCGCGCTCGGGCTCGTGCTGCCCCCGGGCGCCGGGAGGGCGGTGAAGCCGCGCGTCTCGACGCGCGAGGTGCTCGTGGCCGAGCTGACGGAGGCCGGGAGCGCGGCCGTCGACTCGATCCCGCCCACCCAGCGGCTGACCGAGCGCCAGCGCGCCGTGCTCGAGCGGCTCGCCGCCGAGGGAGCGCTGCCCGCCACCGCGACCGGCGCCGACCACGGCGGGCTGCGACGGCTCGCCGCGCGCGGCCTCATCTCGATGGACGCGCGCGAGCGGCGTCGCCGGCCGCTCGTGCGCGCGGTCGGCGCGCGCGGCGGTGCGCCGCCGCCGCTCACGCAGGAGCAGGCCTCGGCGCTCGAGCCGATCGTCGCTGCGCTGCGGGCGCGCGAGCCGGCGCGCTTCCTGCTGCACGGCGTCACCGGGTCGGGCAAGACCGAGGTCTACCTGCGCGCGGCGCAGGAGACGCTCGCCGCCGGCCGCAGCGTGATCGTGCTCGTGCCGGAGATCGCGCTCGCCCCGCAGACCGTCGGCCGCTTCCAGGCGCGCTTCGGGGACTCGGTCGCCGTGCTGCACTCGCAGCTCGGTCAGGGCGAGCGCTACGACGAGTGGACGGCGCTCGCGCGGGGCGACGCGCGCATCTGCGTCGGCCCGCGCTCGGCGGTGTTCGCGCCGCTCGCCGACGTCGGGCTCGTGATCGTCGACGAGGAGCACGAGTCGGCCTACAAGCACGAGGGCGACCCGCGCTACGACGCGCGCCGCGTCGCCGCCAAGCGCGCTCAGGACGCGGGCGCGGTGCTGCTCGCGGGCACCGCGACGCCGCGCCCGGAGAGCTTCAACGGATTGACGCGCCTGCGACTTGCCCGTCGCGTCGACGGTCGTCCCATGCCCCCTGTCGAGGTGCTGGACATGCGCGATGCGCGCCATCCGCTGCACCCGACCACGCGCGAGGCGCTCGCGGACGTGCGCCTCGCCGGCCGCAAGGCCATCGTGCTCGTGAACCGCCGCGGCTGGTCGAACTTCCTCTCCTGCCGCTCGTGCGGGCACGTGTGGATGTGCCCGCAGTGCGACGTCGCGCTCGTGCTGCACCGCGGCGAGCGGGCGATCTCCTGCCACCACTGCGGCCACCGCGAGCCGGTCCCGGCGGCCTGCGGCGCCTGCGGGTCGGTCTCCGTGGCGCGCCACGGCGCCGGCACCGAACGGATCGAGACCGAGCTGCTCGACGCGCTCGGCGATCCGACGTTCCCGATCGTGCGGCTCGACGGCGACACGGCGGCGGGCAAGGGCGCCGTCCTGCGCGCGCTGGAGCGCTTCGACGTCGCGCGCTCCGGCGTCCTCGTCGGCACGCAGATGGTCGCGAAGGGGCACGACTTCCCCGACGTGACGCTCGGCGTCGTGCTCGACGCCGACCAGACGCTGCGCTTCCCCGACTTCCGCGCCGAGGAGCGCACGTTCGCGCTGATCGCCCAGCTCGCGGGCCGCGCCGGGCGCGGAGGGGACGGCAACGGGCGCGTGCTCGTGCAGACGCTCACGCCCGAGGCGCCTTCGATCGCCGCTGCCTCCCACCACGACAGCGAGGGCTTCCTCGCCGGCGAGCTGGAGCGCCGCCGCGCGCTCGCCTATCCGCCGTTCGCGTCGCTGATCCGGGTCGTCTGCTCCTCCGAGCAGGAGGGCGCCGCGACCGCGGCCGCGGAGGCGGTGCGCGAGCGGATCGTCGCGGCCGACGCGACGGTGCTGGGGCCGGCGCCGCTGTTCCGCTTGCGCGGGCGCGAGCGCAGCCAGCTCGTGATCAAGGCGACCCGCCGGCGCGCGGCCGTGGCGGCCGTGGCGGCTGCGGTGGACGCGGTCGCGCGTTCGCCGGTCGGGCGGCGCGCGAGCCTGAGCGTGGACGTCGACCCGCAGTAAAGTTGACCGGATGGCCGACGAGACGCAGCTTCAGGACGTCGAGGAGCGCGAGGAGGCCGCGCTCGACCCGGAGGTCGCCGCGCGGCGCGCGGCGGCGCTGCAGCTCGTGCGCCAGTTCGGCGACCCGGTGCTCAACAGCCGCGCGCGGCCCGTCGAGCGCTTCGACGACGAGCTGCGCACGGAGATCGAGCGGATGGGCCGCGTGATGCACGAGACGCTCGGGATCGGCCTCGCCGCGACGCAGGTCGGGCGCCTGCAGCGCATGCTCGTCTACCGCGTCGAGCAGGAGTCGCCGATCGTCGCCGTCGTCAACCCCGAGATCGAGTGGTCCGGCGACGAGCTCGAGACGATGGAGGAGGGCTGCCTGAGCCTCCGCGGCGTGATCGTCGACGTCGAGCGGCCGCTGCACGTGCGCGTGCGCGCGCAGGACGAGCACAGCGAGCAGATCACGATCGAGGCGACCGGCCTGGAGGCGCGCGTGCTCCAGCACGAGATCGACCACCTCGACGGCGTGCTGATCCTCGACCGCACCTCGCGCGAGCAGCGCAAGGAGGCGATGCGGATCCTGCGCGAGGCCGGCGAGCGGGCCGCTTGAGGACCGTCTACCTCGCGACCTCCGCGTTCGCCGCGGCGGTGCTGGAGCGGCTTGCCGCAAGTCCGCACCGGCCCGCGCTCGTCGTGACCCGGCCGGACCGGCCCGCTGGTCGCGGTCGCCGCTTGCTCGCCCCACCCGTGGCGAGTGCCGCCCGGGCGCTCGGGATCGACGTTGCGCAGCCGGACGACGTCAACGAGGGGAGCGCCCGCGCCCGCATCGCCGCGGTCGCACTCGACGCCGTCGTGGTGTGCGCGTTCGGCGCGCTGTTGAAAGAGCCCCTGCTGAGCGAGCACGATCTGCTCAACGTGCATCCGTCGCTGCTGCCGCGCTGGCGCGGCGCGGCGCCGATCGAGCGCGCGATCATGGCCGGAGACGCGCAGACGGGCGTCGCGATCATGCGCATGACGGCGGGGCTCGACAGCGGGCCGGTGTGCCTGTTGGAGCGCGAGCCGATCGCCGACGACGACACCTTCGGAACGCTGGCGCCGCGTCTGGAGCGGATCGGCGGCGAGCTGCTCGTGCGGGCGCTGGACGAGCGGCCTGCGTGCACGGAGCAGGACGAGGCGCTCGTCACGTACGCGGAGAAGCTCGGGCCGCGGGATCGGACGCTCGACCCGCTCGCGCGGTCGGCGGTCGAGCTGGAGCGCGTCGTGCGCGCGCTGACGCCGCACATCGGGGCGCGGCTGGCGCTGCCGGACGGCTCGTTCCTCGGCGTCGTCGGCGCTCGGCTCGCCGCGGACGCCCCACCGCCATCCGGCACGGTGGCCGGGGAGAGGGAGCGGCTGCTGCTCGGCTGCCGAGACGACTCGGCGCTGGAGCTGACCGTCGTCCAACCCCCCGGCGGCCGTCCGATGACTGTCGCAGACTACCTGCGCGGCCGCGGGCTGCCGGGCTAGGCACCGCCGATCACAAGGAGCAGCAGATGGCGCAGGAGGTCCACTTGGGCGACGACGCGACGGGGAAGATCCGCGACTTCTGGGACGGGTTCCTCCTCGCCGCGATCACGCTCGGGCTCTATGAGCTGTGGTGGTACTACCGCCTCAACGACGAGCTGCGCACGGTCGGACGGCTCCGGAACGACCGCGAGTTGAGTCGCTCACGGCCGGCTGTCTCGACGGCGACCGTCGGCCTCGCCGTGCTCGTTTGTTTGCGGGGCGCGGACTCGACTGCGGCGGCGGCGGTCGGGATGGCCCTGATGATCGCGGGGCTGATCTCCCAGTATCGCTTCGGCCAGCGGCTGCGACGTGCACAGGAGCTTGTCGGGCTCGTACAGGAGGCCCGCTTCGAGCCGCTGTCATTCCTGTTGCTGTTCCCGGGTTACCTGCTCGTGATCCCGCCTTTCTTCTGGTACGCGGGGGTCACGCGCCATCAGAACGCCGTTGTGCGGGCGGCCGCCGTGCTCTCAGCCTCGGGTCGCGCGACGTTCGCAGCGCCGTCGGGCATCTGACCGCCGGAGCGCGGCAGCAGCAAGGAGGGACGGCCGCCGCGCCAGTGTGTCCTGCCGCACGCTTCGCCGTGCGAGCGCTGGATACGATCGCCGCGTGCAGACGCTGCTCGCCGCGGCGCTCGCTCCGGTCCAGCAGCAGTACCTGGACCAGGCGCGCCAGATGCAGGCGCTCTCGTTCGCGGTCCACATCCCGCTGACGTGCTTCGGGATCGCGTTCCCCGCGCTCGTGCTGTTCGTCGAGTGGCTGCACCTGCGCACGGGCGATCCGCTCTACCGCACGCTCGCGCGGCGCTGGTCGCGGATCATGGTCGCGCTGTTCGCCGTCGGCGTCGTGACGGGGACGATCCTCAGCTTCGAGCTCGGGATGCTGTGGCCGGGCTTCATGGCCTCCTTCGGCGGCGTCTTCGGGCTCGGCTTCGCGATCGAGGGCTTCGCGTTCTTCCTCGAGGCGATCTTCATCGCGATCTACGTCTACGGCTGGGATCGCCTCTCGCCGCGCGCGCACTTCCTCAGCGGCTTCCCGATCGTCGTGACGGGCGTGCTCGGTGCGGCGATGGTGATCGCCGTCAACGGCTGGATGAACCATCCGGGCGGCTTCCGGCTCGTGAACGGGCAGGCGGTCGACGTCCATCCGTGGAGCGCGCTGTTCGCCAACGGCTTCTTCTGGCACGAGCTCGTGCACATGTACTTCGCCGCGTACATTGTCGTCGGCTTCCTGCTCGCGGGCGCCTACGCGGTCGGGCGGCTGCGCGGGCGCTGGGGCCGCTACGAGCGCACGGCGCTCGCGATCCCGCTGACGATCGCCGCGCTCGCCGCGCCGGCGCAGCTGCTCGTCGGCGACTGGGCGGCGCGCGAGGTCGCCGCGCAGCAGCCGGTCAAGCTCGCCTCCTTCGAGGGCCTCCAGCAGACGACGAAGGGCGCGCCCGAGCACCTGCTCGGCTGGTACGACAGCTCGACCGGTGAGATCAAGGGCGGGATCGAGATCCCGAAGCTGCTCTCGCTGCTCGCCTTCCACGACCCGGACGCGACCGTCCAGGGGCTCGACTCCGTCGCGCCGGACGACCGGCCGCAGGCGATCAACGTCGAGCGCTTCGCGTTCCAGGGGATGGTCGGGATCGGCACGCTGCTCGCAGCGCTCGGGGCGCTCGTGCTGTGGGTGCGCTGGCGCCGGCGCCGGCTGCCGCAGTCGCGCTGGTTCTTCCGCGCGCTCGCTGCCGCCGGTCCGCTGTCCGTCGCGGCGCTCATCTGCGGCTGGGTCACGACCGAGGTCGGGCGCCAGCCGTGGGTCGTCTACGGGGTGATGCGGACGAACGCGGCGGTGACGGGCGCCGGTGGGATCCCGGTCGGATATGCGACGCTGGCGCTGGTGTACGTGGGACTGGGCGCCGCGGTGTGGTGGATCCTGCGGCGGCTCGCGCGCGTCCCGCTGGAGCGGGTCGAGGCGTGATGTCGCTGTCGACCGTCCCGCTGCTGCTCGCGCTCGCCGGCCTCGCGCTCTACGCGGTCCTCGGCGGCGCCGACTTCGGCGCCGGGTTCTGGCAGCTCGCCGCCGGCCGTGGGGAGCGGGGCGCCGCGGTGCGCGAGCACGCGCACGACGCGATGGCGCCCGTCTGGGAGGCGAACCACGTCTGGCTCGTGTTCGTGCTCGTCGTGATGTGGACCAGCTACCCGGAGGCGTTCGCGTCGATCGCATCCACGCTGGCGATCCCGCTCTTCATCGCGGCGATCGGGATCATCTTCCGCGGCACCGCGTACGCGCTGCGGGCGGGCACGTCGCGGATAGGCGAGCTGCGGGCCGTCGACACCGTCTTCGGGATCTCCTCGGTGCTCACGCCGTTCGCGCTCGGCACCGTCGTGGGGGCGATCGCGGCGGGGCGGGTCCCGGTCGGCAACGCGGCGGGCGGCGCATGGTCGAGCTGGACGAGCGGCCTGTCGCTCGCCGTCGGAGCGCTGGCGGTCGCGACCGGCGCCTACCTGGCCGCGGTGTACCTGGCGGCTGACGCGGCGCGGCGGGGCGATGCGTCGCTCGAGCGCGCGTTCCGTGTGCGGGCGCTTGTGGCGGCGGTCGTCGGGGGCGCTGCCGCGGCGGGCGGGCTCGTAGCGCTCCATGCCGATGCCAGGTCGCTCTACGAGGAGCTTGTGAGGGGGGCGGGGCTGCCGGCGCTCGTGGTCTCCGTGGTCGCCGGTCTCGGGACGCTGTGGCTCGTGTGGGTGCGCCGTTACGAAGCGGCGCGCTACTCGGCCGCGCTGGCGGTTGCGGCCGTGGTCGTCGGCTGGGCGCTGGCGCAGCAGCCCGAGCTGCTGCCGGGCCTGACCGTGTCACAGGCGGCGGCGTCGCGCGACACGCTGATCGCGGTCGTGGTTGCCGTGGGCGCCGGCGCGCTGGTCTTGGCGCCGTCGCTGGCGCTGCTGTTCACGCTGACGTTGCGCGGACGATTGGGCTACGAGGACGGCGAGCCGCCGGCCGCGCCGAGCGTCGTGCGGACGTTGGCCGCGGCGCGCACGGGCCTGCTCGCCCGCGTCGCCGGCGCCTGCCTGATCGTCGCCGTCGGCTTCCTCACGCTCGCCGACGCCGGCTGGGCGCACGCGATCGGCGTCGTCGCGCTGCTCGCCTGCGTCGCGGTCGGATTCCGCGCCGCAGTTCCCACCGATATCGAGGATGCCGAGGGAGGACCGTGAAGTTGACCCCCAATACGGGGGTCAACTTCACGGTCCCCGACCGCGTCCGGCTGCGACGATGCGCGCGTGCCGAGGACCGCGAACGCCGTCTCGCCCGCTCGCCGCGTCGCCGCGGCGGTGCTGCGGCGCGTCGAGGACGAGGGCGCCTATGCCGACCGCGCGCTCGCCGGCGAGGCGGCCCATGCCGGGCTCGATGCGCGTGAGCACGCCTTCGCGATGGCGCTTGCCTTCGGTGCGATCCAGCGACGGCGCACGCTCGACCACGTGATCGCGACACTCGCGCGCCGACCGGTCGAGCGGCTCGACCCGGTCGTGCGCGACGCGCTGCGGCTCGGCGTCCTGCAGCTGCTCTACCTCGGCGGCGTCGCCGCGCACGCCGCCGTGGACCAGAGCGTCGAGCTGGCGAAGGCGGACGGCGGCGTCGGCTTCAAGCTCGTCAACGCCGTGCTGCGCGCGGCCGCGCGCGAGGGAGCGGAGCTGATCGCCGCGCTCGACGACGCCACGCCCGAGCGCGCCGCGCTGCTGCACTCCGTGCCCGACTGGCTCGCGCGGCTGTGGTGGGACGCGCTCGGCGCCGAGGAGGCGCGCGCGCTGCTGGCGCGGATCAACGAGCCCGCGGAGGGCTCATACCGCGTCAACACGCTCGTCGCCGAGCGGGCGGCGGTCTTGGACGAGCTGGCCGGCCGGGGGATCGCCGCGCGGCCGGCGGACGACCTCCCCGAAGGGGTCCTCCTCGATGCGCCGTTCGACGTGGCTCACGACGAGCTGTGGACGAGCGGCGCGCTTGCCGCCCAATCGCGTGGCGCCATGCACGTCGCGCGCCTGCTCGCGCCGCGGCCCGGCATGCGCGTGCTCGACCTCTGTGCCGCGCCCGGCGGCAAGACGACGCAGCTCGCCGCGCTGATCGACGACGACGGCGAGGTCGTCGCCGTCGAGCGCCATCCCGGGCGGGCCACGGCCTTGGAGCGCACCTGCGAGCGTCTGCGCGCCACATGCGTGCGCGTCGAGACGGGCGACGCGGCGCAGGCGCGCAGCGACGGTCCGTTCGACGCCGTGCTCGTCGACCCGCCGTGCTCCGGGCTCGGCACGCTGCAGGGCCGCCCGGACCTGCGCTGGCGCGCCCGGTCGGAGGCGATCCCCGAGCTGGCCGCGCTGCAGGCGCGCATCCTGGCGGCGGGCGCTGCGGCGCTGGCGCCCGGCGGCGCGCTCGTCTACGCCACCTGCACGATCTCGCCGCAGGAGAACGAGCACGTCGTCGCGGCGTTTCTCGCCGCGCACGCGGACTTCGCGCTTGAGCAGACGCGGAGCTTCCTGCCGCACCGCGATCGCACCGACGGGTTCTTCCTCGCACGTCTGCAACGCGCGCATCCGTCAGATGCGCTATCACGGGGCGATGCAGAGGAGGGGGCATGAGCGAGCCGGCTGACGACGAGCATCGCGGCCACCCCGCGCGTCCGGAGTGCCCCGGCTGCGGCGAGCCGTGGCTGCGTCCGACGACGATGCCCGGCCGCTACCGCTGCGTCTACTGCCTGCGCCGCTACGAGCTGGTGTCGGTCTGCCCCAACTGCGGCGAGCACTCCACGATCGTGCGGATGTCGAGCACCGCGATCGTGATGTGCAACCACTGCAAGGGCAGCATGCTCACTCCGGTGTAGCCGGCCGATCTGGCACGCTTCCGGCGCATGAGCCTCGAGCTGCTGCGCGAGCGGCGTGTCGCGCCGTCGATCCTGTCCGCGGACTTCGCGCGCCTCGGCGCGCAGGTCGACGAGGTGCTCGCGGCCGGCGCGCGGGTGATCCACGTCGACGTGATGGACGGCCGCTTCGTGCCGCCGATCACGATGGGGCCGCTCGTCGTCGCCGCGCTCGCCGAGCAGGTGCATGGCGCGGGCGGGATCCTCGACGTCCACCTGATGATCGAGCGGCCGGAGCGCCAGGTCGCCGAGTTCGCGCGCGCCGGGGCGGACGTCATCAGCGTGCACGCCGAGGCGACGCCGCACCTCCACTACGCGCTCGGCGCGATCAGGGAGGCCGGCTGCGCGGCGGGCGCGGCGATCAACCCGGCGACGCCGGTCGGGGCGCTCGCGGAGGTCCTCGAGCTGACCGACGTCGCGCTCTGCATGTCGGTGAACCCGGGCTGGGGCGGGCAGCCGTTCATTCCTTCGACGCACGCGAAGTTGGCCCGCTTACAGGCGCTTCGGGGCGGGCGCGACGGCTTCCCGGCGATCGAGGTCGACGGCGGCATCGATGCGACGACGGCTGGCCAATGCGCCGAGGATGGCGCTAGGCTGCTCGTCGCGGGGTCGGCGGTCTTCGGAACGGCCGACCCGGCTGAGGCGTATGCGGCGATCGCCGCTGCCGCCGGCGCCGTCTGAGCGGCGACGCCGAACGCGCGACATCTGCGCGCACGTTCCCCCGCTGCGAAAGGACCTGCTGTGAGCGCGACCGCGACCCCCATCGTCACCGCCGTCGACGTGCACCGCCGCTACGGCGAGGGCGAGGCCGCTGTCGAGGCGCTCGACGGCGTCTCGCTCGAGCTGCCCGCCGGTGCGTTCACCGCGATCATGGGGCCGTCGGGCTCGGGCAAGTCGACGCTCATGCACGTGCTCGCGGGGCTCGACAAGCCGACGGCGGGGAGCGTCACGATCGACGGCGTCGAGCTCGGCTCGCTGGACGACAAGAAGCTGACCGAGCTGCGGCGCGACAAGGTCGGCTTCATCTTCCAGTCGTTCAACCTGCTGCCCGTGCTGACGGCGGAGGAGAACATCGTCCTGCCGCTGAAGATCGCCGGCCGCGCGGTCGACGAGGCGTGGCGCGAGGAGCTGGTGCGCACGGTCGGGCTCGGCGACCGCCTCACCCACCATCCGTCCGAGCTCTCGGGCGGCCAGCAGCAGCGCGTCTCGGTCGCGCGGGCGCTCGTCACGAAGCCGGCGGTGATCTTCGCCGACGAGCCGACCGGCAACCTCGACTCGGCCTCGAGCGCCGAGGTGCTCAAGCTGCTGCGCCACGCGGTCGACGCGCTCGGCCAGACGGTCGTGATGGTCACGCACGATGCGGGCGCCGCCTCGGTCGCCGACCGCATCGTCGTGCTCGCGGACGGCCGCATCGTGCACGACGGCGACGCCGGCACGACCGACGAGGTGCACGACCTGCTGCGAGCGGTCGGCTGATGCTCGCGCTGTCGCTGCGCGGCATCTCCGCGCGCAAGCTGCGCACCGCGCTGACGGCGTTCGCCGTCATCCTCGGGATCGCGCTCGTTTCGGGCACCTACCTGCTGACGGACACGATCGACAGCACGTTCGACACCGTCTTCCAGACCGCGAACCAGGGCGTCGACGTCGCCGTGACGCCGAAGCAGCTGTTCGGGACCGACGAAAACGCCACACCGGCACCGCTGAAGCGCGCCGTGCTCGACAAGGTCCGCGGCGTCCCGGGCGTGGCGCTCGCGGCCGGATCGGTCTTCCTGCCGGGCCAGATCTTCAACAAGCACGACAAGCTGCTGATCACGACCGGCGCGCCGATGTTCATCTCCGACACGACGCCGAAGCGCTTCGACCCCTTCGTCTACGTCGTCGGCAGGCCGCCGAGCGCGCCCGACGAGGTCGCGCTCGACAAGTTCAGCGCCGACAAGGCGGGCTACCACGTCGGCGACAGCGTGCCGATCGCCGGCACGGGGGCGCAGGAGCGCTTCAAGCTCACCGGGATCGCCAAGTTCGGCGAGCAGAACTCGCTCGGCGGGGCGGCGGTCGCGGTCGTGCGCCCGGCGGTCGCCCAGCGACTGCTCGATCTGCACGGGGAGTACACGACGATCGAGGTCGCCGCGTCCGCCGGCACGACGCCCGCGCAGCTCGCGACCGACGTGCGCGGCGCGCTCGCGGGCGAGCCGGTGACGGTGCGCACGGGCGCGCAGCAGGCGACCTCCGACGCCAAGGACGTCAAGGACCAGTTCGGCTTCCTGCGCACGTTCCTGTTCGTCTTCGCCGGGATCTCGCTGTTCGTCGGCGCGTTCCTGATCGTCAACACGTTCTCGATCACGGTCGCCCAGCGCGTGCGCGAGTTCGCGCTGCTGCGGATGATCGGCGCGAGCCGCCGTCAGGTGCTGCGCGCGGTCATCGGCGAGGCGCTGCTGCTCGGCCTGTTCGCGTCGGCGATCGGGTTCCTCTGCGGCTTCGGCCTCGCGCCCGGGCTCAAGGGGCTCTTCAAGCTGTTCGGCGCCGACCTGCCGTCGGGCGGGATCGTGCTCGAGGCGCGCACGGTGATCGTCTCGATCCTCCTGGGCACGGTCATCACGCTCGTGGCGGCGCTCGGCCCGGCGATCCGCGCCACGCGCGTGCCGCCGATCGCCGCGCTTCAGGACGCCGCGAGCCTGCCGCGCGGACGCACGGCCCGCTGGCGCACGCCGATCGCGACCGTGATCGTCCTGATCGGCGTCGTGCTGCTCTGCCTCGGGCTGTTCGGCAGCGCGAGCGGCGGCAGCGCCGCGGCGCTCGTCGGCGCCGGTGCGGCGGTCATGTTCATCGGCACCGGCCTGCTGGCGTTCCACGTCGTCGGGCCGCTCGCGCTCGGGGTCGGCGCGCCGCTGGAGCGGCTGCGCGGCGTCGGCGGACGGCTCGCGCGCGAGAACGCGATGCGCAACCCGCGTCGCACCGCCTCGACCTCGGCCGCGCTGATGATCGGCGTCGCGCTCGTCGCCTTCGTGACGATCTTCGCAGCCGGCCTGCGGGCCTCGATCGCGCATCAGGTCGGCGTCGGCCTCAAGGGCCAGATGATCGTGGAGAGCACGGTCTTCGGCCAGCCGCTGCCGCTCTCCGCGACGAAGGCGGTGCAGGACTCCTCCGGCATCCAGACGGTCTCCGGGATCCGCTTCAGCGAGGCGCGCATCGCCGGCAAGGGCAAGCCGTCGGTGACCGGCGTCGACCCGCAGTCGATCGGCGAGGTCTTCAACCTCAACTGGACGCAGGGCTCGGCGGCGACGCTGAGCGGGCTCGGGCCGCACGACGTGCTGGTCGCCAAGAAGTGGGCCGACGACCACGACGTGCGCGTCGGGCAGACGCTCGCGCTCACGACGCCGACGGGCTCCCACCTCGCCCAGCGGGTGACCGGCATCTACGACGACAAGGCCGGCCTGTTCGCAGACCTGACCGTCTCCAACGCGCTGATGCGGGGCGACTTCAACGTCAAGGGCAACGCCTTCCTGATGGCGAGCGTCACGCCGGGCTCCGACGCCGACGCCGTCACGAAGGCCACCGACACGGCGATCAAGGCCCAGTACCCGAGCCTCAAGGTGCTCACGAAGCAGGGCTTCATCGACGAGCAGAAGAAGCAGATCAACCAGCTCCTGGCCTTCTTCTACGTGTTGCTCGCGCTGACGGTCGTGATCTCGCTGTTCGGGATCGTCAACACGCTGTACCTCGCGATCCAGGAGCGCACGCGAGAGCTGGGGATGCTGCGGGCGATCGGGACCTCGCGCCGGCAGGTGCGCCAGGTCGTCCGCTACGAGTCCGTCATCACGGCGATGATCGGCGCGACGCTCGGCGTCGTGCTCGGCGCGATCTTCGCGGTGCTCGTGACGATCCCGCTCAAGAGCGAAGGCTTCGTGATATCGATCCCGATCCTGCAGCTGATCGTCCTGCTCGTGCTCGCGGCGATCGCCGGCGTGCTCTCGGCGATCCTGCCGGCGCGCCGCGCGGCGAAGCTGAACGTGCTCGAGGCCCTGGCCTATGAGTGATCGCGGCGATACAAGGCGAGCAACAGCCCGCTGAGCAGGAACGTCGCGCCGGCGTAGCCGGTCTCGACGCGCAGCACCTCGCCGCTCACGACGGGGGCGGCGACCCAGGCGACGAACAGCGCTGCGGAGGTCAGCCACGCGCAGGCGGCGAGGCCGGCGCGGTGGCGCGCGAGCGCCGCCTGGTTCAGCGTGCCGGCGATCAGGTGGAAGCCCATGCCGACGGCGACGAGCGCGAGGCCGCCGCGGCTGTACGTGAAGCCCTTGTCGCCGAGGAACGCGGTCATCACCGCGGGGCCGATCACGAGCAGGCCGAGCGCGCAGGCGCCCGCGAAGCCGGCGATCGCGAGCACGGTGACGCGGATCGCGCGCGCGAACTCCTCCGCGCTCTCGCGCGCCTCCAGGCCGGCGAGGTGGGGGAGGATCGACGTCTGGATCGCCTGGAAGAGCTGCAGCGGCGCGCGCACGATCATCAGCACGTTGAAGACGAAGCCCGACAGCGCCGGGCCCGACTTCGCGTTGACGATCAGCACCGCGGCGTTCATCAGCGCCTGCTCGGAGAGCATGATCGCGAAGACGGATCCGGCGAAGCGCGTGCCGTGCTGCAGCGAGAGGTCGGCGACGACTTCCTCGACCTCGGCGTGCGCGGGGCCCTCGGCGGCCGCGTCGAGCGCCGGCGCGTCGCGTCCGGCGGTCGAGGGGCGGTGGCCCGTCTTGCGCACGCGGCTGAACGCGAACGGCACCACGGAGAGCGAGACGAAGGGCGCGACCGCCATCCCGAGCGCGATCGCCGACTGGCCGGAGGAGATGCCGATCGCCGCCGCGAGCGCGAACAGGAAGCGCGACGTCGACTCCAGGAACACGAGGCTCCCGTAGAGCGCGAAGCGCTGGTGGCCGGCGAGCCAGCCACGCGCGAAATAGCTGCCCGCGTACGCGAGCACGCCGACGACGAGGATCCAGTAGAGCGCCGAGGAGCCGTCGAACAGGCGCGCCTCGATCGTGGGCCGCAGCGCGAGCGCGACGGCGAGGAACGTCAGCGCGAACGCGAGCTGGATCGTCGCCGGCACGCGCAGCGAGTGCCCCTCCAGCCCGCGCGCGCGCCGTTCGGCGATCGTGCGCGAGAGCAGCTGCTCGATCGGCCGGTAGATCACCGACAGGATCACGAACATGATCGACCACAGCAGGCTCACGCGGCCGTATGCGCTGCTGCTGAGCTGGCGGCTCGCGAGCGCGAGGTAGAGGAACGTGAAGACCCCGGTCGAGGCGATCCCGATCGTCAGGACGCGCGCGCCGGCGCCGAAGGAGCCGCTGTCGGGCGCCTCCTCGCGGCGTGTCTGCTCGTCGCGGCTAGCCGTCGAGCCGGACAAGCAGCATCGTCCAGGGGAACGGAGACCGCGCCTCGACGACCTCGCCATGCTGTGAGAGCAACCGCACGAACGAGTGCTTCGACCAGTGGTTCAGATGCCCGGGCGTGTTGCCGAGCTGCTTCACGTACGCGCCGCGCGCGACGTTGAGCATGCGCCAGAGCGGCTCGCGCGGGACCGAGACGAGCAGGTGGCGCTTGGCGACCCGCGCCATCTCGGCGACGGTGTGCGCCGGGTCCGGCACGTGCTCGAGCACCTCGATCGCGCTGGCGAGGTCGAACTCGCCGTCGGCGAACGGCAGGTGCTCGGCGGGCATCGTCAGGTACTCGAGGTTGGGGCGCGCGCGCGTCTCCCACTCGGCCTTCAGCTTCGCGTCGTCGAGGTCGATGCCGACGATCCGCCGCTCGCCGAGCGCCTGCGCCCACTGGTGCGTGAGCACGCCCTCGCCGCAGCCGACGTCGAGCACGGACGCCGGCGCGGCGCGCTCGAACAGCTCTGCGAGCGTGCGCTCGAATCCGCCCATCAGCCGGCGCACGACCGGGTTCGTCGAGCCGTACTTGTCGTACGTGTTGCCGGTGGGGACGGCCTCAGCCGCGGCAGTGGTCATACGTGCATCGTCTCATGATCCGGAGCGCGCTCGCCCGCACCGGGTTCATAGTGCGAGGGCGCGATCCCGAGCGCCAGCTCGATCCGCCGCACGCGCTCGAACGTGCGCTGCGAGAGCATCCGCTGGGCGGCGAGCAGGTCGCCGATCACGCCGAGCGCGGCGAGCAGCATCGCGGCGATGAACAGCACCGCGCCGAGGATCAGCGACTGCACGTGGCCGGCACCCTGGCCGCCGATGAACGCGACGACGAAGCGGATCCACACGCCGGCGGCGAGCAGCCCCATCACGACGGCGCCGCCCCAGAAGACCTTCAGCGGCTCGTACTGCGCGTAGATGCGGAAGATCGAGATCGCGTTGCGGCGCACGTAGGCGCCCATCGACGGGAACAAGCGCGACTCGCGCGTCTTCTCGTTCGTGCGGATCGGGACGTGGTCGATCGCGACGAGCAGCTTGCCGGCCTGGATGATCGTCTCGAGCGTGTAGGTGAACTTCGAGACGACCTGGATCTGCAGCGCGGCCTCGCGGTTGTAGGCGCGGAAGCCCGACGTCGTGTCCGGAACGGTCGTCGAGGAGGCCTGGCGCACGACCCACGAGCCGAGCTTCTGCAGCGCCTTCTTCAGCGGCGAGAAGTGCGCGATCTGCTCGACCTGGCGGTCGCCGACGACCATGTCGGCTTCGCCGGCGAGGATCGGCGCGACGAGCTTCGGGATGTCGCGGCCGTCGTACTGGTTGTCGGCGTCGGTGTTGACGATCACGTCGGCGCCGAGCTTCAGCGCCGCGTCGATCCCGGCCTGGAAGCCGGCGGCGAGGCCCTTGTTGTTCGTCAGCTTGACGATGTGGTCGACGCCGTGGCTGCGGGCCACCTCGATCGTGCGATCGGCGGAGCCGTCGTCGATCACGAGCCACTCGACCGTGTCGAAGCCGTCGACCGCGCGCGGCAGGTCGGCGAGCGTCAACGGGAGCGTGCGCTCCTCGTCGTAGCAGGGGATCTGGATGATGAGCTTCATGCCGTAGACTCGCGCCGCAGTATTCCATGCGCCGCCCCGATCGCACGACCTCCGCGCTCGTTGGGGTGCTGCTTCTCGCGCTGGCGCTGCGGCTGTGGGGGATCCGCTCGGGCCTGCCGTTCTCCTACAACGCCGACGAGGAGCGCCACTTCGTCCCGATCGCGGTGCGCTTCTTCGATGGCAGCCTGAATCCGGGCTACTTCCTCAACCCGCCGGGCTACACGGAGCTGTTGTTCGGCGTCTATGCGCTCTGGTTCCGCGGGCGCGGCGCGGTCGAGCATGCGCTCGCGAGCGATCCGGGCGCGCTGTTCGCGCTCGCGCGCGTCGTAGTGGCGCTGCTCGGGACGCTCGCCGCCTGGCTGCTGTACCGCGCCGGCGCGCGCCTGTTCGATCGCGCGACCGGCCTGCTCGCGGCGGCGCTCGCGGCGGTCGCGTTCCTGCCCGTCTTCTACGGCCACCTGGCGCTCAACGACGTGCCGGCGATGGCGGCGGCGAGCGCCGCGCTGCTCGCGACGGTGCACGTGCTGCGCGGCGGCGGGTGGCGCGCGGTCGCGCTCGGCGGGCTCGCCGCCGGCCTGGCGGCGGGGACGAAGTACACGGCCGGGATCGTGCTGCTGCCGCTGCTGAGCGCGATCCTCGTCCCACGGTCGGGCGCGCGCACGGGGGCTGCGGGGATCGCGCTCGCGCTCGCCGCCACGCTCGCGGGCTTCCTGCTCGCGAACCCCTATGCGCTGCTCGACTTCCCGGCCTTCCACCACGGCCTTACGCAGCAGCGCACGTACGCGAGCGGCGACGAGCTGGCGAAGCTCGGGCTCACGCAGCGCAGCGGGATCCTCTACTACCTGTGGACGCTGACGTGGGGGCTCGGCTGGGTGCCGGCGCTCGCCGCGCTGGGCGGCACGGTGCTGCTCGTGCTGCGCGAGCGCGCGCTCGCGCTCGTGCTGCTGCCGGCGCCGCTGCTCTACCTGCTGTTCATGGGCACGCAGGAGCGCTACTTCGCGCGCTGGCTGCTGCCGGTGCTGCCCATCTTGATCCTGCTCGCCGCATATCTCGGCGTGGTGCTCGCGCGCGAGCTGGCGCACCGCGCGCCGCGGCTTGCGCCCGCAACCGCCGCGCTCGTCGCGCTCGCGCTGCTCGGGCAGGGGCTGCTCGCCTCGCTGCACGTCGACCGCGTGCTCGCGCGGCCCGACACGCGCGGCACGCTGCGCGCGTGGATGCTCGCGCACGTGCCCGGGGGCGAGCGCGTCGTGATCGAGCCGGTCGTCCCGCGGGCATGGTCGGGCGACCGCTGGCGCACGTGGAACACCGCCCGCGCCGACGTCGACGACCACGCCCGGCGGCTGCCGGACGGCCGCACCCGCTACGTGAAGGTCGACCGCTATGAGCGCACGCTGCGACCCGCTCTGCTCGACGAGTACGTCGCACGCGGCTTCTGCTGGGTGGTGATCGGCTCGACGCAGTTCGAGCGCGCGTTCGCCGAGCCGGGCGAGGTTCCGGGGGCGATCGCCTACTACCGCGCGCTCTCGACGCGGGGCGAGCGGTTGCTCGACCTGCGTCCCTATCGAGTCGGGGCGGAGCCGCCGTCGTTCAACTTCGACTGGGCGTTCGACTACTACCCGCGCGCCTACGTGCGCCCTGGCCCGGAGCTGGTGGTCTTCCGGCTGCGCGGCTGCCGAGCCGTATCCTCCAGGTGATGGCGCTCCGCACCGAGACCGACCGCCTCCACCTCGCCCGCGCGATCGAGCTCGCGGCGCGCGGCCGGGGGCGCGTGAGCCCGAACCCGCTCGTCGGCGCCGTGCTCGCGCGCGACGGCGAGGTGCTCGGGGAGGGCTGGCACACCGAGCTCGGCGCCGCGCACGCCGAGGTCGAGGCGCTGCACGCGGCCGGGGAAGCCGATCTCGCGGGCGCGACGCTCTACGTCTCGCTCGAGCCCTGCTGCCACGAGGGCCGCCAGCCGCCGTGCACCGATGCGATCGTCGCCGCCGGCATCCAGCGTGTCGTGGTCGCCTCCGACGACCCGACCGAGAAGGCCTCCGGCCGCGGGCTCGGAATCCTGCGCGACGAGGGCGTCGAGGTGCTCGTCGCCGACGGCGAGATAGCGGCGCGCGCGCGGCAGCTCAACCAGCCGTTCCGCAAGCACGCGCGCACCGGGCGCCCGTGGGTGCTGTTCAAGTCCGCGATGACGCTCGACGGCAAGGTCGCCACGCGCGCCGGCGACTCGAAGTGGATCTCCAGCGCCGAAAGCCGCGAGCGCGCGCATCACTGGCGCGCCGAGCTCGACGCGGTCGCCGTCGGGATCGGCACCGCGCTCGCCGACGATCCGCAGCTGACCGCCCGCGTCGACGGCGTCGCGCGCCAGCCGCGCCGCGTCGTCTTCGACTCGACCGCGCGCCTGCCGCTCGGCTCCCAGCTCGTGACGGCCGCCTCGGAGATCCCGCTCACGGTCGTCGTCTCGCGCGCCGCCCCGCGCGCCGCGACCGACGCGCTCGAGACCCACGGCGTCGACGTGATCGTCGCGACCGGCGAGAACGAGCCGGCGCGCGTCTGCTCGGCGCTCGACCAGCTCGGGGCCGCGGACGTCGCCTCGATCCTGCTCGAGGGCGGCCCGCGGCTGGCGGGCGCGTTCTTCGACGCCGGCGAGATCGACGAGCTGCGCCTCTTCCTTGCACCGCTCGTGCTGGGCGGGCGCACGGCCCGCGACCCGCTCGAGGGCGAGGGCGTCGAGACGATCGCGGAGGCGCTGCGCGCGCTGACGCTCGAGTGCGGACGCGTCGGCGAGGACGTGCTCGTCTCCGCGCGCCTGCGGGAGTGGTAGCCGTGTTCACGGGCCTGGTGCAGGAGCTGGGAACGGTCGCCGCGGTCGAGCCGACGCCCGACGGCGTGCGCTTGACGCTCGACACCGCGCTCGCCGGCGAGCTGGCGACGGGCGACTCGATCGCCGTCAACGGCGTCTGCCTCACCGCGGTGGACCCCGCGCCGACGCGCTTCACGGCCGACGTGATGAACGAGACGCTGCGTCGCTCCTCGCTCGCCGATCTGCGGCCGGGCCTCGGGGTCAACTTGGAGCTGCCGCTGCGCGCCGACGACCGGCTCGGCGGCCATTTCGTGCAGGGCCACGTTGACGGCCTCGGCACCGTCGACGCGGTCGAGCAGGACGGCTTCGCGCGCGTCGTGCGGATCGCGGCCGCGCCCGAGCTGCTGCGCTATGTCGTGGAGAAGGGCTCGATCGCGGTCGACGGCGTCAGCCTCACCGTCAGCGCGGTCGACGAGGCGTCGCTGAGCGTCTCGCTGATCCCCGAGACGCTGGAGCGCACGACGCTCGGCGCGGCGCAACCCGGACGACCCGTCAACCTGGAGGTGGACGTGCTCGCAAAATACGTCGAGAAGCTGGTGACGCGATGAGCCGGGTGGATGGGGGCGGGACGGGCGGGGCCGATATCCGTACGGCGTTCGCGACCGTCGAGGAGGCGATCGAGGACATCCGCCAGGGCAAGATGGTCGTCGTCTGCGACGACGAGGATCGCGAGAACGAGGGCGACCTGACGCTCGCGGCGCAGTTCGCGACGCCGGAGGCGATCAACTTCATGGCGAAGGAGGGGCGCGGGTTGATCTGCCTCGCGCTCACGGGCGAGCGCTGCGACGAGCTCGGCCTCGACCTTATGGCCGCCAAGAACGAGTCCCCGTTCGAGACCGCCTTCACCGTCTCGATCGAGGCGCGCGAGGGCGTCACGACGGGCATCTCCGCCCACGACCGCGCGCGCACGGTCCAGGTCGCGATCGACCCGAGCTCGCGCCCGCGCGACGTCGTCCAGCCCGGCCACGTCTTCCCGCTGAAGGCGAAGCCCGGCGGGGTGCTGGAGCGCATCGGCCAGACCGAGGCGGCCGTCGATCTCGCCCGCCTCGCCGGCCTCAACCCGTCCGGCGTGATCTGCGAGATCATGAACGACGACGGGACGATGGCGCGGGTGCCCGACCTCGTGCCCTACTGCGAGCAGCACGGCCTGAAGATGATCACGGTCGCCGACCTGGTCGCCTACCGCCGTCGCCACGACAAGCTCGTCGAGCGTGTCGTCACGACGGGCCTGCCGACCGCCTTCGGCGACTTCGAGGTCGTCGGCTACCGCTCGCTCGTCGACGACAAGCACCATGTCGCGATGGTCAAGGGCGAGGTCGACGGCAAGGACGACGTGCTCGTGCGCGTGCACTCGGAGTGCCTCACCGGCGACGTCTTCCACTCGCTGCGCTGCGACTGCGGCGAGCAGCTCGAGTCGGCGCTCGCGATGATCGAGGAGGAGGGCCGCGGGGTGCTGCTCTACCTCGCGCAGGAGGGGCGCGGGATCGGGCTGCTGAACAAGCTGCGCGCGTACAAGCTGCAGGAGGAGGGGCTCGACACGGTCGAGGCGAACCTCAAGCTCGGGCTGCCAGCCGACCTGCGCGACTACGGCATCGGCGCGCAGATCCTCACCGACCTCGGGCTGACGTCGATCCGCATCCTCACGAACAACCCGAAGAAGATCATCGGGCTGGAGGGCTACGGCCTCTCGGTCACCGACCAGGTCCCGATCGAGCCGACGCCGAACCCGCACAACGAGGCCTACCTGCGCGTCAAGCGCGACCGCATGGGCCACACGCTCCACCACCAGGGGCTGCCGCTCGACGAGGAGATGATCCAGCGCGAGCAGGCTCAGGACCGGGAGCGCGGGGATGTCTGAGCGTCGCTTCGCGCTCGTCGTCGGACGCTTCTACGCCGACCTCGCCACCCGGCTCGTCGCCGGCGCCACCGCCGTGCTGGAGCAGGCGGGCGCCCTTGCCGTCGACGTCTACGACGTGCCCGGCGCGTTCGAGCTGCCGCTCGCGGCGAAGTACGCCGCCGAGTCCGGCCGCTACGACGCGATCGTCGCGCTCGGCGCCGTGATCCGCGGCGAGACGGACCACTACGACTACGTCTGCGGCGAGGCCGCGCGCGGAATCCAGCAGGTTCAGCTCGCGACCGGCGTCCCCGTCGGCTTCGGCGTCCTCACGGTCGACTCGATGGACCAGGCGCTGGCGCGCGTCCACGGCGGCGAGAAGCGCGACTCCGGCGCGCACGCCGCCGAGGCGGTGCTCTCGGCGCTGGCGGTCAAGGACGCGCTGCGCGAGCGGCGCGGCCGCACCGGCTTCGCGGCTTGAGGCTGCGGCAGTCTCTATACTCGCGCTCGCCATGCCAAAGGTCTGTCACGTCTGCAACAAGGGTCCCGCGTTCGGCAACAGTCGCAGCCACTCGATGGTCGCGACCAAGCGGCGCTTCGACCCGAACCTCCAGCGGGTGCGGATCGACGACGGCGGGACTGCCCGGCGCGTCTACGTCTGCACGCGTTGCCTGAAGGCCGGCAAGATCACGAAGGCATAGCGGGCCCGCCCGCCTCGTCTCGTCTCCTGCCGGCCTCGGTCCCCCGCCCGTGTCCGATCCCAGCCTGATCCGTTTCCGCGCCGTCGTCGAGGCGGCTCTCGCGCAGCTCGAATCGCGCCGCGACGAGGTCAACGACCTCAACGTCTTCCCCGTCGCCGACGGCGACACGGGCGACAACATGGCGCTCACGCTGAACGCGGTGCTGCAGGAGCTCGACCGCTTGGCCGCGTCCGAGCGCGACCAGACCGCCGACGAGCTCGGCCGCGCGGAGATCGTCAGCTCGGTCGCGCGCGCGGCGCTGCTCGGGGCGCGCGGCAACTCCGGGGTGATCCTCTCGCAGCTGATCCGCGGCGCCGCCGAGGAGCTCGCGAGCCGACCCGGCGAGCTCGTCGACCCGGTGCTGATCGGCGCGGCGATGTCACGCGCCGCCGAGCAGGCCTACGGTTCGGTGCGCGACCCGGCGGAGGGGACGATCCTCACGGTCGTGCGCGAGATGGCGAGCCGGATCGCCAGCGAGCTGGCGCACATGCCCGAAACGCGCCTCGACCGCGACACCACCGACGCGCGCCAGGACGCGCTGATCGCCGACGTGCTCGAACGCGCGCTCGAGGCCGGTCAGCAGTCGGTCGCGCGCGGTCCCGAGCTGCTGCCGGTGCTGCGCGAGGCGGGCGTCGTCGACGCGGGCGGCTATGGGCTGACGGTCCTCTTCGCAGGTGTCATCTCGGCGCTGCGCGGGGGTGAGGCGCCGGAGGTCGCGCACCACAGCGCCGCGCGCGTCACGCGCCCGCAGCACGAGTCCTCCACCTACCGCTACTGCACGAACTTCGCCGTCACCGGCAGCGGCCTGGAGGCGCGGCGCTTCATCCCGGCCCTCGAGGCGGTCGGCGACTCGGTGCTCGTCGTCGGCGACGCGACGACCCTGAAGGTGCACGTCCACACCGACGACCCGGACGTCGCGACGGCCGTCTTCGCCGCCGCCGGGTCGATCTCCCACCTCGACGTCGCCGACATGCACGCGCAGGTCGAGGCGCGCAGCGCGCGCCTGGCACGCAACGGCGCGGGCGCGCCGGACGGCGCCGCGCCCGTCGCCGCGCCGGCTGCCTGCGGCGTCCTCGCCGTGGTCTCGGGCGCCGGCATCCGCAGGGCGTACGAGAGCTACGGGATCCACGTGCTCGACGGCGGCGCGACCCTCAATCCGTCCACCTACGACCTGCTCGCCGGCATCCATGCCGTCCCGGCGGAGGAAGTCGTCGTGCTGCCGAACAGCCCGAACGTGATCATGGCCGCCGAGCGCGCCGCCGAGCTGTCGGAGAAGCGCGTCCACGTCGTGCGCTCCCGTTCCCAGCAGGCGGGCCTTGCCGCGGCGATCGCGTTCGACGCCACGCGCCACGGCAGCGCGAACGCCGCCGCGCTGGAGGATGCGCTCGCCCGCGTGCGCACCGGCGCGGTCGCGCCTGCGGCGCGCGACGACGCGGCCGGGCGCTTCCGCAGCGGCGAGGCGGTCGGCTTCGTCGCCGACGAGCTGGTCGCCTGGGGCGAACCGGCGCAGACGCTGCGCGAGGTGCTCGACGCGCTTGCGACCCAGGCTGAGCTGATCACCTGCCTCACCGGCGACGGCGCGCCGCTCGCCGACGAAGAGGTGCTGGCGCTCGTCGGCGACGGCGGCGCCGAGCTCGAGCTGGCCCAGGGCGGGCAATCGGCGTATTGGTGGCTGCTCGCCGCGGAGTGAACCGGCCGCTGCGCGCGCAATAGTTCGGCGGTGCCCACCGCCTTTGCGTCCAGCGAGCCGCTCGACCACGCCGAGCTGCTGTCCGCACCCGTCCGCACGCCACGCCGCTCACGGCTCGAGGAGCCCCTGCCCGGCTCCGACGCGCTTGGCGTCAAGGCCGCGAAGGCGCTCGAGACGCTCGGCCTCCACACCGTCGGCGACCTGCTCGAGCACCTGCCCCGCGCGCGCGGAGAGGCGCGCACGCTGGCGACGCTGAGCCGGGGGGAGACGGCGACGGTGCTGGTCGAGGTGCGCGCGATCGACACGCGTCAGATGCGCCGGCGCGGGATGAAGCCGCGCGTGGAGGCGACGGTCGCCGACGGCAGCGGCGCGACGAAGGTCTCGTTCTTCAACCAGCCGTGGCTCGTGCAGCGCTACCCCGTCGGCACGCGCCTGCTGCTGACGGTTCGCGTCAACGAGCGGGGCCAGGTCTCCGTCGTCGGGCATGCGCCCACCGACCGCACGGTCGGTTCGCAGGACGGGGAGTCCGGGCAGGTCGCGCAGTACCCCGCCTCCGAGGGGATCGACTCGACGCGGATCCTCGCGCTCGTGCGCGAGCACCGCGGCGCGCTCGCCGACACGGCCGAGCCGCTGCCCGGCCGCATGCGCGCCGCCGAGCGGCTGCCGGATCGCCCCGCGGCGCTTGCCGCGATGCACTACCTCGGGCGCGAGGCCGATGCGCTGGGCGGTCGCCGCCGACTCGCGTTCGACGAGCTGCTGCTGCTGCAGCTGCTGCTGCTGCGCCGGCGCGCGCAGCGCGACCGCGGCGCGCGCGCGCCGCGCCTCGACGGGCCGCGCGAGCTGACCGCGCGCTGGCTCGCGGGCGGGCTGCCGTTCGCGCCGACCGCCGATCAGGAGCAGGCGATGGCCGAGCTCGACGGCGACCTCGCCGGCGAGCGGCCGATGCAGCGGCTGCTGATGGGGGAGGTCGGCTCGGGCAAGACCGTCGTCGCCCTGTTCGCGCTGCTGCGGGCGGTCGAGCAGGGCTGGCAGGGCGCGCTGATGGCGCCGACCGAGACGCTCGCCGAGCAGCAATTCGCCACGATCCAGGGGCTGATGCCCGGCGAGGCGGTGCCCGCCGCGCTGCTGACCGGCTCGACGCCCGCCGCGCGGCGCGCCGACGTGCTCGGCAAGCTCGCCAGCGGCGAGCTGGCGCTCGTCGTCGGCACGCACGCGCTGATCGAGGAGGCGGTCGTGTTCGCACGGCTCGCCGTGGCGGTCGTCGACGAGCAGCACCGCTTCGGCGTGCGCCAGCGCGCGGCGCTCGACGCCAAGGCCCCCGCGGGCCTCGCGCCGCACGTCCTGCACATGACCGCGACGCCGATCCCGCGCACGCTCGCGCTCGTCGACCACGGCGACCTCGACCACACGACGCTGCGAGAGCTGCCGCGCGGGCGCCAGCCGATCGCCACGCACGTCGCCGGCGGCGAGCGCGAGCGCGAGCGGGCGTACGAGCGCATCCGCGAGGAGCTGCGCGCCGGGCGCCAGGCGTTCGTCGTCTGCCCGCTCGTCGAGGAGTCCGAGGCGCTGCAGGCGCGCGCCGCGACCGCCGAGTTCGAGCGCCTGCGCGACAGCGAGTTCAAGGACTTCCGCGTCGTGCTGCTGCACGGCCAGATGCGCCCGCGCGAGAAGCAGGAGGCGATGGCCGCGTTCGCCGCCGGCGGCGCCGACGTGCTGGTCGCGACGTCCGTGATCGAGGTCGGGATCGACGTGCCGAACGCGACCGTGATGCTCGTCGAGAACGCCGAGCGCTACGGCATCTCGCAGCTGCACCAGCTGCGCGGCCGCGTCGGGCGCGGGGAGCACGCGTCGCTGTGCCTGCTGTTCGGGCCGAAGGAGTCGGCGCGGCTCGCCGCGCTCGCCGCGCACGCCGACGGCTTCGAGCTGGCGCGGATCGACCTGCGCCTGCGGCGCGAGGGCGAGCTGGCGGGCGTGCGCCAGCACGGCGACGCGGTGCACACGATCGCGCTCTTCCCCGAGGACGACGAGCTGCTCGAGCGGGCGCGCCTGCGGGCCCGCACGCTGCTCGACGCCGATCCGGAGCTCGCCGCACCGGAGCACGCGCCGCTCGCCGACGCGCTCGCCGACCGCTACGGCGCCGCGGCGCTCGCGCCGATCCCGGCATGAGGGTCGTCGCCGGGCGCTGCGGCGGCCGTCGTCTCGCGGCTCCGCCCGGGCAGGCGACCCGGCCGACGAGCGACCGCGTCCGCGAGGCGCTCTTCTCGCTGCTCGGCCCGCTCGACGACGCCGTCGTGCTCGACCTCTTCGCCGGCTCGGGCGCGCTCGGGATCGAGGCGCTCTCGCGCGGCGCCGCGCGCGCCACGTTCGTCGACGACGCCCCGGCGGCGATCGCCGTCGTACGCGCCAACCTCGCCTCGCTCGGACTCGAGGCGGAGGCCGAGGTGCGCCGCCAGGACGCGCGCGCCTTCCTCCGCGGCGCACGTGACGGCCGTCACGAATACGATCTTGTGCTTCTCGACCCTCCATACCGTCTCGCGGTCGAACTGGGACGGGAGCTCTCGCCACTGCTCGCCGAGGTCATCGCACCCGGTGGGCGCGTCGTGGCCGAGAGCGACCGGCGCGCCCCGCTCGACCTGGACCTGCCACCGACCGACGAGCGCCGCTACGGCGACACCCTGATCCGAATCCATGAGCGACCTCAGTAACCGCATCGCCGTCTGTCCCGGGTCCTACGACCCGATCACGAACGGCCACCTCGACGTCATCTCGCGCACCTCGGGCCTGTTCGAGCAGGTCATCGTCGCGGTCGTGAACATCCCGATCCGCAAGGGTTCGACACTGTTCACGACGGATGAGCGGATCAGCTTCGTCGAGCGCGCGACCGCGCACCTCGGCAACGTCCGCGCGCAGCCGTTCAGCAACCTCGTCGTCGAGTTCGCAAAGGAGGTCGGCGCGAAGGCGATCGTGAAGGGACTGCGCGCGATCTCGGACTTCGAGTACGAGCTGGAGATGCATCAGCTCAACCGCCGCGAGGCCCCGGAGATCGAGTCCGTCTACCTGATGGCCTCGCCGCAATACAGCTTCCTGCGCTCCAGCGGAGTGAAGGAGCTGGCCACTTTCGGCGGGAACATCGACGATCTCGTGCCAGACTACGTGGCCTCCCGGTTGAAGGAAGAGCTCGGCCGCTGACGAAACAGAGGTTCCGATGGACGTCCTGGTGCTCATCGACAAGCTGGACGATCTCGTCCACAACGCCAAGCCGGTCCCGCTCACCGACCAGGTGCGCGTGGACAAGGAGGAGATCTACGACATCCTCGATCAGATGCGCGCCACGATCCCGGAAGAGATCAAGCAGGCGCGCTGGATCGTCAAGGAGCGTCAGGAGATGCTCGCCGAGGCCAAGCGCGAGGCGGAGCGGATCGTGAAGGAGGCGCGCGAGCGCCAGGAGCAGCTGATCTCCGAGGAGGAGGTCACCAAGCAGGCCGAACGCGCCTCGGAGGACATCATCGAGGACGCACGCGCCCGCGAGCGCGAGATCCGCCTCGGCGCCGAGGACTACGCCGACGAGATCCTCAACACGCTCGAGGTCAACCTCTCGAAGTTCATCGCCGCCGTCCAGCGGGGCCGTGAGCGCCTCCAGGGCAAAGACGAACCGGCTGAGGTCGGGTAGCAGCCGACTTCCCTCCGCGGCATTAGGGTTCGCCGCGGGATGACGCGTCTCGAGAACGTGCTGGTGGACGCCGGCGGCGTGCACGCGCCGCGCGACCGGGTCGCGCAGCTGCGCGCCGAGCTGCTCGACGCGCTCGCGGCCGGCGCCGCCGAGCTCGAGCGCCCGCGCTCGGGCTATACGACGCCGGTCCCCGTCGCGCTCGCCGCGCGCGGCGAGGCGCTCGTCGGGATCGCGCCGGTGGACCCGCAGCTGCACGCCGACGCGAACGCCGTGCCCGACCGCGGCTGGACGCTCGTCGCCGCGCTCGTCGGCGCGCTCGTGGAGAGCGCGGCGGCGATGGCGCCGGGCAGCGCGGAGGACCTCGCGCTGCTGACCGGGGAGTGGGAGGGCTGGCTGCTACTCGCGCTCCCCGTACATGCCGAGGAGGCGCTGGACGACGTCGAGCTCGCCGTCGAGGCGTTCGCGGAGAACGTCGCCGACGTCGATCGCCTCCGCGCGCGGGCGTATGCGCTCCCGAGCGCCGTGCTGGGCGACGTCGGCGAGCTGCGCGCGCCGATCGGGGAGCTGCACCCGCTGCGGATCGCGGAGGCGGTGGCGCGCTTCGGCGGTCGTCCGGCGGACCCGGCCTCGCTCGTGGAGCATGACGAGGCGGTGCTCACGATCCTGCATCCGCCGCAGACGATCGCGCGCCCGCACGAGGACGCCGACCCCTCGCGTCGCGTCGCGCGGCGGATCCTGCAGCAGCTGATGGGGATGGGCAAGTGGGGCGGCTATCACACCGAGATCCAGCATCTCGCGCGCGGCTTCGCGGGCCACGACCGCGCGCTCGCGCTCGCGATCGGCGAGCGGATGGTCGTGGCGGACCTGCTCGTCGAGAAGCAGAGCGTCGGTCAGCGCCACGTGCGCCTGAACCCGCGCAGGAGCGGGGAGATCACGGCGTTCGTCGAGCGCGGCGAGCTGCCCGCCGGGCTCGAGCTGCCCTGATTGGTCAGGCCGTCTCGCGACCGGCACGCGCGGACACGCGTCATGCTTGGATACGGCCCGATGCCCAGCCCGACCGACCGCATCCTCCACCACGCCCGTGTCGTCAAAGCGCTCGTCGATGCAGGCCTGATCGCGCCCGTCCGACCCGACCGGCTCGTGCGCGTGGGCCGCTCGCTCGTGCGCTGGGGCACCGTCTCGGCCGGCGCGATCGCGATCAGCGCCGCGCGCGCGCCCGATCAGCCCGCCATCGTCGACGAACTCGGGACGATCAGCTACGCCGAGCTGCACCGCCGCGCGAACGCGCTCGCCAGCTCGCTCGCGGCGCACGGCATCCGCCCCGGCGACGGCGTCGCGATCATGTGCCGCAACCACCGCGGCTTCATGGACATCTCGATCGCCTGCTCGCGGCTCGGCGCGCATGCGCTCTACCTCAACACGATGTTCGCCGCTCCGCAGCTCGCCGACGTCGTCGCGCGCGAGGGCGCGAAGGCGATCGTCTACGACGAGGAGTTCGCTGCGCTCCTCGGCGAGGTGCGCGACGTGCGCACCCGCTTCGTCGCGTGGTGCGATGGCGAGAGCACGAGCGGGGACCCGCTGCTCGAGGACCTGATCGCCGCCGGCGACCCGGACGGCGTGCCTCCGCCGCCGGAGCCCGGCCGCGTGGTGATCCTCACGTCCGGGACGACCGGCACCCCGAAAGGCGCCCAGCGCACCTCCGCCACCGTCAGCGCCGCCGCGGCGCTGCTGTCGAAGATCCCCTACCGCGCGCGCGAGACGACGCTGCTCGCCGCCCCGCTGTTCCACTCGTGGGGCATGGCGAACTACACGCTCGGCGTCCCGCTGAACTCGACGTTCGTGCTGCGCCGCCGCTTCGACCCGGAGGGGACGCTGCGCGCGATCGCCCGTCACCGCGCCAACGCGCTCGTCGTCGTGCCGGTGATGCTGCAGCGGATGCTCGAGCTGCCCGACGAGGTGCTCGACCGCTACGACACCTCCTCGCTGCGGATCATCGCCGTCAGCGGCTCGGCGCTGCCCGGTCCGCTCGCGACGCAGGTGATGGACCGCTTCGGCGACGTCCTCTACAACCTCTACGGCTCGACCGAGGTCGCGTGGGCGACGATCGCGACGCCGGAGGACCTGCGCGCCGCGCCCGGCACCGCCGGGCGGCCGCCGCTCGGCACGATCGTGAAGCTGTTCGACGAGTACGACCGCGAGGTCGCGCCAGGCCAGCCGGGCCGCATCTTCGTCGCGAGCGGCCTGCCGTTCGAGGGCTACACCGGCGGCGAGACGAAGGCGACGATCGGCGACCTGATGTCCTCCGGCGACGTCGGCCACTTCGACGCCGCCGGGCGCCTGTTCGTCGACGGCCGCGACGACGACATGATCATCTCCGGCGGCGAGAACCTCTTCCCCTCCGAGGTCGAGGACCTGCTCGCCGGCCACCCGGCCGTGCGCGAGGTCGCCGTGATCGGCGTCCCGGACGAGGACTGGGGCCAGCGCCTCAAGGCCGTCGTCGCGCTGCACGAGGACGGCGAGGCGAGCGAGGCCGACCTGAAGGCGTACGTGAAGGAGAACCTCGCCGCGTTCAAGGTGCCGCGCGAAGTGGTGTTCGTGGACGTGCTTCCCAGGAACGCGACAGGCAAGGTCCTCAAGCGCGAGCTCGCGTAGCGCTCGCGCTATCTTCGACGCGTGGCCGCGCGCGCTGACAGCTTCGACCTCGCCGCCCTGCGGCTGAGCTCCGGCGAAGGGCGCTCGCTGGAGCTGGAGGTCCCGCTGGAGCCGTATGAGCTGAGCGGCGTTCGGTACGAGGTCGATCCCGTGCTGGCACCGGTCCGGCTCGACCTCTCGCGCATGCTGCACAACGGCTGGTCGCTGCGGCTGCGCTTCGAGGTCGCGCTGCACGGGCCGTGCATGCGCTGCCTGGAGCCGGCGGCCCCGCGCTTCGCCGTCGATGCCCGCGAGGTCGAGCAGCCGGGGGGAGGCGAGGAGCTCGAATCGCCCTATGTGAACGCCGAGCAGGAGCTCGACCTCGCCGGCTGGGCGCATGACGCGCTCGCGCTCGCGCTGCCGGCGCAGTTGCTCTGCCGGGCCGACTGCGCCGGTCTCTGCCCGATCTGTGGCGCCGACCTCAATGCAGCGGGAGCCGAGCACGCGCACGAGGCCGAGCCGGACCCGCGCTGGGCGAAGCTGCGGGACCTTCAGCTTTAGAGGCTGGTAGCCTCCACCGAGCTATGGCCGTCCCGAAGCAGAAGCAGTCGCACTCGCGCACGAACAAACGCCGCTCGCAGCACAAGATCACGGCGCCCACGACGCACGCGTGCCCGCAGTGCCACAGCCCGCGGATGCCGCATCGGGTCTGCCCGGTGTGCGGCACGTACGGCGGGCGCGACGTGGTCGTAGCCGCCACCGGCGACGACGACGCCTGACGTCTCCGCATCCGCCGTGCCGTCGATCACGGTCGCCGTGGACGCGAACGGTGCCGACCTCGGCCCCGCCGAGGTCGCGGCCGGAGCTGCGCTCGCGGCGGCGCAGGGAACGCGCGTGCTGCTGTTCGGACCGGCCGCGGCGATCGGGCCGGTGCCCGACGGCGTCCAGGTGATCGACGCGCCCGTCTCGATCGCGAAGGCGCCCGACCCCGCGCTTGCCGTGCGCTCGACGCCGGAGGCCTCGATCGTGCTCGCGACGAAGGCCGTCGCCGAGGGGCGCGCCGACGCGCTCGTCTCCGGCGGCTCGACCGGCGCCGCGCTCGCCGCCGGGCTCTTCTTCATCAAGCGTGCGCGCGGCATCCATCGTCCGGCGCTCGCGATCCCGATGCCGGTGCCGGGCGCGCCGGTGCTGCTGCTCGACGTCGGGGCGAACGTCGAGGTGCGCCCCGACCATCTCGTGCAGTTCGCGTTCATGGGCGCGGCCTTCGCCCAGGCGGTGCTCGGCGTCGCGGCGCCGCGCGTCGGGCTGCTCTCCAACGGCGAGGAGCCCGGCCGCGGCACACCCGACGTCGTCGCCGCGCACGCGTCGCTCGTCGCGGCGGGGGAGCGGCTGCGCTTCGTCGGCAACGTCGAGGGGACGCAGATCACCGAGGGCGTCGCCGACGTCGTCGTGATGGACGGCTTCACCGGCAACGTCACGATCAAGCTGATGGAGGGCGTGTCCAGCAAGCTGATGCGCTCGATCCGCGACGTCGCGATGGCGAGCCCGCGCGGCCGGCTCGGCGGCCTGCTGCTGCGCAAGCCGCTGCGCACGCTGCGCGAGGACCTCGACCCGGAGCTCGCGGGCGGCGCGTACATGCTCGGGCTGCGGCGCGTCGGCGTCGTCGCGCACGGCCGCTTCACGCGCAAGGGCTTCGCACGCGCGATCGAGGTCGCGGCCCGTGCCGTGCAGGAGGACGTGGTCGCTCGCACGCTCGCCGCGCTCGACGATGCGGGCGCGTTGCGCCAGGCACCGGCGTCCGGAGCGCCGGCTAGCGTTCCGGCTCAATGACCCGCGAGCAGGTTCTCGACCGCATCCGCACGCACCTCGCCGACGAGCTCACGATCGATCCGGCGGAGATCGACGACGCCACCCGCTTTCGGGAGGATCTCGAGGCCGACTCGCTCGACCTCTACACGCTCGTGCAGGAGCTGGAGGATCGCTATGCGGTCCGGATCTCCGACGAGCAGGCGGCGGGGATCCTGACGGTCGGCCAGGCGGTCGACTTCGTGCTGGGCCAGGTCCCGCCCGCCGCTGCCGACCGCGAGCCGGGGCCCTGAGCACTGCGCTCCCTCGCCGACCTGCTCGATCGACTGCCGGACGACCTCGCTCGGCAGATGCTCACCCACTCCTCGTGGACGGAGCGGCGCTCGGACTCCTACGAGCGGCTCGCGTTCCTCGGCGACAGCGTGCTCGCGCTCGCGATCACGACGCACCTGTATCCGCGTCTGGAGGCCGAGCGCTTCGGCGCCGGCCGGCTCACGAAGATCCGCGCGCAGGCGGTCTCGGGCCGCTCGTGCATGGCGGTCGCCGAGCGCCTCGGCGTGCCGGAGCGGCTGCGCGCCGCGGCACCGGACGGGCTCGCGCAGACGGCCGACTCGCTCGTGCGCACCGAGCGGGTGCTGGCGTCGGTGATCGAGGCCGTGATCGGCGCCTGCTACCTCTCGTTCGGGTACGAGGAGACGGCGGCCGCGGTGGTCGAGGCGTTTGCGCCGGAGGTCGAGGCGGCGCTGGAGCATCCGGTCGACTTCAAGTCCGCGCTGCAGGAGCGGCTCGCGCGTCGCGGCGAGATCGTCACGTACACGGTGACGGCCGAGGCGGGACCGCTGCACGACCGCGTCTTCACGGTCTCCGCGACCGTCGGCGGCGTCGAGGTCAGCGCAGGGGAGGGACGCAGCAAGAAGGACGCCGAGCAGGAGGCGGCTCGCGCCGCGCTCGACGCGATGGAAGACTGATGGGCAACCGGATCGGAACCGCATGCATCTGAAGTCGTTGACGCTGAAGGGCTTCAAGTCGTTCCCCGACCGCACGCGGCTCGCGTTCGGTCCGGGCGTCAGCGTGATCGTCGGTCCCAACGGCTCGGGCAAGTCGAACGTCACCGACGCGGTGCTGTGGGCGCTCGGCGAGCAGTCGCCGCTCGCGGTGCGCGGCCAGTCGATGCAGGACGTCATCTTCGGCGGCGGCCACGGTCGCAAAGCCGGCCAGGAGGCGGAGGTCGAGCTGGTGCTCGACAACGCCGACGGCGGGCTCCCGCTCGACTTCGCCGAGATCTCGATCCTGCGCCGGCTCGACCGCTCCGGCGAAGGCGAGTACCGCCTCAACGGCGCTCGTTGCCGCCTCACCGACGTGCTGGAGATCCTCTCCGACACCGGCCTCGGCAAGGAGATGCACTCGGTCGTCTCGCAGGGGCGCGTCGAGGCGATCGTCACCTCCAAGCCGCGCGATCGGCGGCTGCTGATCGAGGAGGCGGCCGGCCTGGGCAAGCACCGCAAGCGCCGCCGCCGCGCGCAGCTCAAGCTCGCGCGCACGCAGGACAACCTCGACCGCGCGCTCGACGTCGAGCGCGAGGCGCGCTCGCGCCTGCGGCCGCTCAAGCGCCAAGCCGAGGCGGCCGAGCTGCACGCGCGGCTGGAGCGCCAGTCGCTCGAGGCGCGCTGGGAGCTCGCGCGCGACGCTGTACGCGCAAGCCGGCTCGAGCTCGAGCAGGCCGAGACGGCCGCCGCCGCCGCGCGCGAGCGGCGCGAGCAGGCAGAGCAGGCGCTCACGGGCGTCGCGCAGCGCCGCGAGGCGGCCGAGCAGGCGCTGCAGCAGCGCAGCGAGCAGCGCGAGGAGCTCTCCGACCGCGCCTACCGCGCGCGCTCGGCCGGCGAGCGCGTCGGGCTGCGGCTCGAGGCGGCGCGCACCGCCGCCGCGTCGCTCGGCGAGCGGATCGCGCGGCATGCGGCCGAGCTGGATGCGCTGCGCGCGCACGAGCAGGCGGACGTCCCCGACGCCGAGGCCGCCGACCGCGTCGCCGCGCTGGAGACCGAGCTGACGGCGCTGCAGGCCGACCGCCAACAGGCGCTCGAACGCGAGCTGGCGGAGCTGGAGCAGCGCCGCGCCGCCGCCGCCGCGGAGGCGGAGCGCCTCCACAAGGACGTCGAGACCGCTCGCGTTGCCGTCGCTGCGGCGGAGGCCGACGCGGAGCGCGCTCGCGAGGCGCGCCGCGAGGCCGAGCGGGCCGTCGAGGCCGCGCGCCGCGAGGCCGCCCGCGTCGGCGGCGAGCTCGCGTCCGCGAACCAGTTCCTGCGCTCTCATGCCGGTGCTCCGGGCGGCGCCCCCGCACTCGCCGACGCCCTCGACGTCGACGCCGGCTTCGAGCTGGCGCTCGCGGCTGCGCTCGAGGGCCGCCTGCGTGCGGCGGTGGTCGCCGATCGCGCCGCCGGCTCCGCGCTGCTGGAGCGCGCCGGCCGCGATGGCGGCAGTGCGCTGGTGGGCGGGCCCGCCGCTACGCCCGCTCCGAAGAAGGCGGCCGCGCCGTTCGCTGGTGCGAAGCGCCTGCTCGACCACGTCCGCGGGCCCGTCGAGACGCTCGCGCTCGCAGCTCCGCTGCTGGCCGACACGTGGGTCGTCGACGACGTCGAGAAGGTCCCCGAAGACTTCCGCGGCACCGCCGTCACGACAGCCGGCCGCGTCTGGATCGGCGCGTGGCGCGAGCTGCGCCAGGTCCCCGCGGGCGGTGAGGAGCGCGTGCTCGCCGAGCGCAACCGCCGCGACGAGCTGATCGCCGCCAGCGAGGCGGCCGCGAAGGAGGAGCAGCGCGCGATCGCGAGCGTCGAGCAAGCCGCCGCCACAGTCGCCAACGCGGACACGGCGCGCGACGAGGTCGATGCCGTCATGCGCGCCGTCGTCCGCGCCCACGACGAGGCGCTCGAGCAGGAGCGCCGCGCGGCGCGGCTGATCGAGCAGCGCCGCGACGCCGGCGACGACGGCCCGGGTGCGGTGCGCCGCGCTCAGCTCGAGGCCGAGCTGGCGGCCGAGCGACGGCTCGCCGAGCGTGCGACGCGGGAACGCGAGGAGCGCGCCGCGCGGATCGCGCTCGCGGAGGCGAGGATCGCGGGCGAGCAGGCGCTCCTGCCGGCCGCCGAGCGGCTTGTGGAGGCACTCGCCGAGACGGCTGCCGCGATCGCTGCGCGCGTGGAGGTCTTCGACGCCGAGCTGGCCGCGCACCGCGCCGCCGGGGAGCATGTCGCCGTCGAGCTGCGCGCCTGCGCGCGCGAGGAGGCGGAGCTGCAGGGCCGCCTCAAGCGCGACGGCGAGGCCGTCACGGGCGCCGAGGTGCGCGCCCAGCAGGCGCGCGACCGCGAGCACGAGGCCGGCGCGGAGCTGACGGCCCTCGCCGAGCCGCTCGGGCTCGAGCCCGAGCCGGCCGCGGAGCCGCTTCCCGACGAGGAGCGCGCCGCGCTCGCTCAGCGGATCGAGCGCCTCGCACGTCGGCGCGAGCAGCTCGGTCCCGTCAACCCGCTCGCCGAGCAGGAGTACGAGGAGGCGCTCGCGCACGTGGAGGAGCTCGAGACGCAGCGCAACGACCTCGAAGCGGCGCTGCGCGAGCTGAACGGACTGATCCGCGACACCGACCGCCAGATCCGGGAGACGTTCGAGGAGACGTTCAACGCCGCCGCGAAGAACTTCGAGGAGCTCGCCGAGCAGCTCTTCCCCGGCGGCCGCGGCCGCCTGCGGCTCGTGCGCGAGGACGCCGGTCCCCGCCCCGTGCTCGGCGGCGAGCCGCTCGACGCCGCAGCCGACGGGGACGGCGACGCCGCCGACGCCGCGGCCGACGTGGAGGAGCGCGAGGAGGAGGATCTGCTCGGCGTCGAGATCGAGATCACCCCCGCCGGGAAGTCGATGAAGCGCCTCTCGCTGCTCTCAGGCGGCGAGAAGTCGATGACCGCGCTCGCCTTCCTCTTCTCCGTCTTCCTCGCCCGTCCCTGCCCCTTCTACATCCTTGACGAGGTCGAGGCCGCGCTCGACGACCTCAACATCGACCGCTTCCTCACCCTCCTGCGCAAGTACGCCGAGCGCGCCCAGTTCATCGTCGTCACCCACCAGAAGCGCACGATGGAGGCCGCCGACTCGCTCTACGGAGTGACGATGGGCGGCGACGGCATCTCGAAGGTCATCTCCCGCAGGCTCCCGCCGGCGCAGGCCGCCGAAGCCGAGGTCGCCTGACCGAGCACCGCAGGTCTACGGTCGAATATCGACCACAAACCTGCGCTGCTCGCGTTCAGAGCCGCTTCTCGAACCAGTGCGTCGCTGTCGGCGATCCGTTGTAGTCCGGGATCTCCGCGTATCCCGCCGCGTGGTAGAGCGCGACCGCCTCGGGCTGCTGGGCGTTCGTGTCCAAGCGCAACCGCCCGAGCCCGGCCTCCCTCGCTGACTCCTCCAACGCGGAGAGCAACCGCGACGCATGGCCCCGCCGCCGCGCGGCCGGCACCACGTACATGCGCTTGATCTCGCCCAATCCGGGCTCCAACGTCCGCAAGCCTCCGCACGCGACCGCGACGTCGCCCTCCAAGACGAGCAGGAACGCCCCCGTCGGCGGCCCCATCTCATGCACCTCCACCCAGCTCGCGCCCGCCGCTCCCGGCGGCGGGTCGATCGGGGAGAAGGGGCGTCCGCGCGCGACCAGCTCCGCTCCGTACGCGGCCAACAGCTCGACGGCCTCAGGCGAGGAGGCCGACGCAGGCTGAACCACGATGGACGGGCTCGACACGCTGGTATCGTCGCCGATCGCGATGGCACGTGACTGGCAGGATCTCTTCATCACGCGCGCCGGGGGCGTCGCAACCGCCGCTCCGGACGCGCCCGAGCAGGCGGAGCGCCGGCGCGGCTTCTTCGGACGCCTGCGCGAGAACATGCGCAAGACGCGCGAGGCGCTCACCACCGAGATCCAGGCGACGCTGTTCGAGGAGCTCGACGACGAGACGTGGGAGCGGCTCGAGGAGGCGCTGATCGCCGCAGACGTCGGCGCGCGCACGACCGCCGAGATCGTCGAGCGGCTCGAGCAGGAGGCGACCGCCGGGGACCTGACCGGTGGCGAGCAGCTGACCGCTCGCCTGACGGAGCTGCTCGCCGAGGCCGCGCGGACAGGGGAGGACCGCATCGACCTCACCGCCGGCCCGACGGTGATCCTCGTCGTCGGCGTCAACGGCACCGGCAAGACGACCTCCGTCGGCAAGCTCTCTTGGCATCTGCGCAACGAGCTCGGCCAGTCGGTGGTGCTCGGCGCGGCGGACACGTTCCGCGCCGCCGGCGTCGAGCAGCTCGAGCAGTGGGCGGCGCGCGCAGGCGTCGCGTTCGTCAAGGGTGCGCCCGACGCCGACCCCGGCTCCGTCGCCTACGACGCGGTCGCGACCGGCGTGCGCGACGGCGCCGACGTCGTCGTGATCGACACCGCCGGGCGCCTGCACACGCAGGACAACCTGATGGCGGAGCTGGCGAAGGTCCGCCGCGTGATCGCCAAGCAGCTCCCCGGCGCGCCGCATGAGACGCTCCTCACCGTCGACGCGACGACCGGGCAGAACGGCCTGCGGCAGGCAAAGCTGTTCGCGGAGGCCGTCGAGGTGAGCGGGATCGTGCTGAGCAAGCTCGACGGCACCGCGAAGGGCGGCATCGCGCTCGCGATCGCGCGCGAGCTCGGCATCCCCGTGAAGCTGATCGGCATCGGCGAGCAGTTGGAGGACCTGCGCCCGTTCGACGCCGACGACTTCGCGCGCGCGCTCGTGAGCTGAAAGCACGCCGTTCAGGCCCCTGCCCGCAGTAAGCTCACTGACATATGGACGGCTGGGTGATCTGGATCCTCGTCGCCTGCGCCTTCGGCGTCGGCGAGATGCTCACCACGAGTTTCTTCCTCGCGCCGTTCGGCGTCGGCGCGCTCGTCGCGGCGCTGATCGCCGCGATCGGAGGCGGTCTCGTCGGCGCTTGGGCGACCTTCATCGTCGTCTCGCTGCTGATGCTCTGGGTCGTGCGCCCGATCGCGCGCGCCCACCTGCGCACGCCGTCGCAGCTGCGCACGGGCACTGCGGCGCTGGTCGGGCGCCGCGCGGTCGTGCTCGAGCGGATCGCGAACGACGAGGGCGTCGGCTGCGTGAAGATCGACGGCGAGGTGTGGACGGCGCGCGCCTACGACGAGGACCGCGTCATCGACGTCGGCACGGCGGTCCAGGTGATGGAGATCCGGGGCGCGACAGCGCTCGTGAGCGAGTAGATGAACTGGGAGCCCGCATGACCGCAGCAATCGTCCTGGCCGTGATCGCCGTCTTCGTGCTGATCCTCGTCGCGCGCACGATTCGCATCGTGCCGCAGGCGCGCGCGGGCGTCGTCGAGCGCCTCGGCCGCTACAGCCGCACGCTCAGCCCCGGACTCGCGGTGATCGTGCCGTTCATCGACCGCCTGCGTCCGCTCGTCGACCTGCGCGAGCAGGTCGTCTCCTTCGCGCCCCAGCCGGTGATCACCGAGGACAACCTCGTCGTGCAGATCGACACGGTCCTCTACTTCACGATCACCGACCCGAAGTCGGTCACCTACGAGGTCGCCAACCCGCTGCAGGCGATCGAGCAGCTCACCGTCACGACGCTGCGCAACGTGATCGGCGGGCTCACGCTCGAGGACGCGCTCACGAGCCGCGACAACGTCAACTCGCAGCTGCGCGTCGTGCTCGACGAGGCGACCGGCAAGTGGGGGATCCGCATCA
>Ga0134121_10000274_pt1 | contig 61196 bp, 54 predicted proteins | sample KB301_FD_96463 | JGI IMG/M metagenome (GOLD analysis project Ga0134121, IMG submission 96463) | Terrestrial soil microbial communities without Nitrogen fertilizer from Kellogg Biological Station, Michigan, USA - KB3-0-1 | ecosystem: Environmental > Terrestrial > Soil > Unclassified ...
CTCGCGCCCGCCCTCGCCGACGCCACGCACGTCGCGGCCGACCTCCACCACGTCGCCGCAGAACTCGTGGCCGATGATGAGCGGGCGCGCCAGGTTGTCGGTGGCGGCCGCGATCTTGGCGCTGATCGAGGGGTCCCAGTTGTAGATGTGGGCGTCGGTGCCGCACAACGAGGCGGCGCGGACCCGGATCAGGACCTCGTCGGGGCCGCAGGGGGGGATCGGGACCTCGGCCCACTCCAGAGCGCCGGCCCTCGGAGCGAACTTGCGAACCGCCTTCATCGACGCGGGCTCCTTCCCGGACGCGGGTCCGCCCGGACCCTCGTCCGGAGGCCCCCGGGGACGCCGGATTATAGTCGTTCTTGACGGGCCTCGTTCCGGGATGCTACAAGGGTGGCCCTCCTCCGGAGGACCCGCGCCAGCGCCCGCTTCGTTGAGGCGTGTCCGGAGCGGGGGGTTCTCGACCGGAACGGATGGCACAGCGACTTTTTCGGGGCGTGGCGCAGCCTGGTAGCGCACTTGCTTGGGGTGCAAGGGGTCACTGGTTCAAATCCAGCCGCCCCGACCAATTCCCCCACCACACCGTGGGTCTCCGCCGGGGCGGACGTGTACGCGTTGTCCGTCCCGGCGGCGGCCGCGGCCGGCGACGGGTTCCGAAAACTGCCGACGACGCATACATGGAACCGGTCCCGATCCTGATCACCAACGACGACGGCTTCGGCGCCGAAGGCCTCAAGGCGCTGGAGGAGAGCCTGGGTGCGCTCGGTCCCGTCTGGGTGGTGGCCCCCGACCGCGAGCAGAGCGGGCAGGGCCACGCGCTGACCCTCAACCATCCGCTCCGCTTCGAGCGCCGCGGCCCGCGCCACTTCGCCGTGCAGGGGACGCCGACCGACTGCATCTATCTCGGGGTCCATCACATCCTGCCCGAGCGTCCGCGGCTGGTGGCGAGCGGCATCAACCGCGGCGCCAACCTGGGCGACGACATCACCTATTCGGGGACCGTCTCGGCGGCCTTCGAGGCGACGCTCATCGGGGTGCCCGCGTTCGCGGTCTCGCAGCAGGTGCAGGACGGAAGCGCCGAGTTCTCCGCCGCGGCCGTGTTCGCCCGCACGCTGGCGGCGACCATCCTCGACCGCGGCCTGCCGGCCGACACGCTGCTCAACGTGAACGTCCCGCACGACCGGGCCCGCGGCGTGGCGGTGACCCGCCAGGGCAAGCGGCTCTATCCCGGCGGTATCATCGAGCGCAAGGATCCCAAGAAGCGCAGCTACTACTGGATCGGCGGCGCGCCGGCGGAGTGGGAGGCCGATCCGGAGAGCGACTTCGCGGCGCTGGCGGAGGGCCGCATCTCGGTGACCCCGCTCCACCTCGACCTGACCAACCACCGCGTCCTCGACGAGATGCGCGGCTGGAACCTGACCACGTGAGCGCCGGTCCGTTCGTCCCGGTCCAGACGCGGCGCGCGCCGGGGGCGCTCGCGGCGGGGGACGACTTCGCCCAGCGGCGCGCCCGGATGGTGGAGGGTCTGCGGCGCCGCGGCATCGCCGACCCGGCGGTCCTGGCGGCGTTCGCCGCCGTGCCACGCCACCAGTTCGTCGACGAGGCGCTGTCGGGACGCTCCTACGGCGACGACGCGCTGCCCATCGGGCACGGGCAGACCCTGTCGCAGCCGTTCATCGCGGCGCGCATGCTCGAGATGCTGCACCTGACACCCGTCGACCGCGTGCTGGAGATCGGCACCGGCTCCGGGTACCAGTCGGCGCTTCTGGGTCGCCTCGCCGGCGCCGTCTACTCCATCGAGCGGCTGGCGGCGCTCGGCGCGCGGGCGCGCGACAACTGGGGCCGCGCCGGGGTCGCGGGCGTGAGCCTCCGGATCGGCGACGGGACCCTCGGATGGAGCGCCGTGGCGCCCTTCGACGCCATCGTGGTGAGCGCCGCCGCCCCCTCGGTCCCGGCGACGCTCCTGGCCCAGCTGGCTCCCGGAGGCCGCCTCGTCGTCCCGGTCGGCGACGCCGCCGACCAGAGACTCCGCCGCCACCGGCGCACCGGCGCCGGCGACCAGATGGAGATCGCGGAGAGCTGCCGGTTCGTGCCGCTCATCGGCGCGGAGGGATTCGCGGAATGACCCCTCCGGCGGAGCCGATCTGGGTCGACACGCCTGAGCGGCTGGCGGCCGCGGCGGAGGAGCTCGGCCGCGCGCCGGCCCTGGCGATCGACACCGAGGCCGATTCGTTCTACCACTACTTCCACAAGTGCTGCCTCATCCAGGTGTCGGACGGGCACCAGGCGTACCTGATCGATCCGCTGGCGCTGAAGGAGGCCGGCGCCATGCGCGACCTGTTCCACGACGCGCACCGCGCCAAGATCCTGCATGCCGCCGAGCAGGACGTCCTCTACCTGCGACGGGACTTCGGGCTCGACCTGCACCCGCTGTTCGACACCATGATCGCGGCACAGCTCCTGGGGAAGAAGAGCGTCGGCCTCGCCGGGCTCCTGCACGAGTATTTCGAGGTGGTCCTTGACAAGGGCTGCCAGCGCGACGACTGGTCACGCCGTCCGCTCACCGCGCGCCAGATGGCCTACGCGGCCGAGGACGTGCGTCATCTGATCCGGCTGCGGCACGCTCTCGAAGCCGATCTCGAGGCCAAGGGCCGCCTCGAATGGGCGCGCGAGGAGTTCGAGCACATCGCGCGCCGCGCCTGGGCGCCGCGCGAGTTCGATCGCGAGGAGTTCTGGGGTCTGAAGGGGGCGCGCGACCTCGAGCCGCGCTCGGCCGCGGCGCTGCGGGAGCTGTACGCCCTGCGCGACGCCCGCGCCCGCGCCGCCGACGTGCCGCCGTTCCGGATCGTCTCTGACGAGACGCTCGTCGATCTGGCGCGCCGCATGCCGAAGACGGGGGCCGAGCTGGACGGCATCCGCGGCTTCACGCCGCTGGTGCGCCGGCGCATCGGTCCTCCCGTTCTCGAGGCGGTGGCGCAGGCCCTGGCCCTGCCGGACGACCGGATGCCGAAGCCGCCGCGCTCGCAGGGGCGCCGCCGGACCGCCGCTTTCCGGGCGCGGGTCGAGCGGCTGCGCGCCTGGCGGCGCGAGCGGGCCGCCGAATTCGCCATCGAGCCGGGGGTCCTGTTTCCGCAGTCGACCCTCGAGGGGCTCGCCGATCGCGGCCTCGAGGCGCTGGAGGACGCCGGCGCCATCCCCGGGCTCCGACGCTGGCGCAAGGGGATCCTGCTGCCGGACGCCGCGCGCCTCCTCGCATAAGACGGGGGACCCACCGTGAACGGCCGCGCTCTCGTCGCCCGTCTCAAGGAAGAGGCCGCGACCCTCGGTCTCGGGACGCTCGGGGTCGCCCCGATCGCTCCCTCCGATCACGCCGACGCGCTTCGGCGCTGGCTCGACCGCGGCCACGCGGCGACGATGGAGTGGATGGAGCGCACGGCGCGCGACAGCGTCGATCTCACGCGCCGGTTCGCGTGGGCGAAGAGCGCCCTGGTCGCCGCCGTGCCGTACCTTTCCTATGCCGGCGACCGGACGGCCCAGCCGGGCGTCGTGCCGCACCTGGCCCGCTAAGCGCTCGGGCCGGACTATCACGTCACGTTGCGGACCCGGCTGACGGCGCTCGCCGCGCTCCTGGCGCGCGAGGCGCCCGGGGCCACGAGCCGGGTCTATGTCGACACCGGCCCGATCCTCGAGCGCGAGCTCGCCGCCCGCGCCGGTCTCGGCTGGTTCGGCAAGAGCACCAACCTGATCCTGCGCGGCGGGGACTCCTACATCCTGCTCGGCGAGATCCTGACCAGCGTCGAGCTGCCGGCCGACGAGCCGGCCCCCGATCGATGCGGCACCTGCACGGCCTGCATCGACGAATGCCCGACCGGAGCGATTCTGGAGCCGTACCTGGTCGATTCCAGCCGCTGCATCTCCTACCTGACGATCGAGCATCGCGGCCGCCTGCCGCGGGGCAGCGAGCGCGATCTGGGCGACTGGATTTTCGGGTGCGACGTCTGCCAGGAGGTCTGTCCCTGGAACCGCAAGACCGGGCCCGCCGGGGACCCGGCGTTTGACGCCGATCGCCGTCTCGAGGAGGAGAGTCTCGCGGCGATCGCCCGGATGGACGAGACCGAGTTCACGGCGCGATTCGCCGGCACGGCGATCGCCCGGGCGCGGCGGCAGGGGATGGTGCGCAACGCGCTGGTGGTGGCCGCCAACACCGGCGACGAGACGGCCCTGGAGGCGGCGGGCGACCGCCTCTCCGACGCCGATCCGGTGGTGCGATCGACGGCGGCGCACGCCCTGGGCCGCTCCGGCGGCGCCCGGGACCGCAGGCGTCTCGACCGGGCGCGCTCGCGCGAGACCGACCCTAAGGTCGCGGCCGATCTCGAGCTCGCCCTCGAGGAACGGCCGTTTGACGGGCCGCGCGAGCCCGTGCTATAAGGCGGACTCTCTCGAAAACGGTCGGGGCGTAGCGCAGCCTGGTAGCGCACTTGGTTCGGGACCAAGGGGTCGGAGGTTCAAATCCTCTCGCCCCGACCACGACTCAACTCTCGATGAAGGCGACACGGGTGCTGATCCGAGGTCTGGTGCAGGGGGTCGGCTACCGCTATTTCGCCGAGCGGACGGCGCGACACCTGGGTCTGCGCGGCTTCGTGCGCAACCTGCCCGACGGGCGGGTCGAAGCCGTGGCGGCCGGAGACGAGGACGACGTCGCCGCCTTCATCGCCACGCTGCGCCAGGGACCGGCCGCCGGACGCGTCGACGGTCTGGAGACCGGCGACGCGACGCTCGAGGACACGGTGATTCGATTTGAAATCCGACACTGAGCGGCCGCGCAAGAGCCACGTCGATCTCCGGGCGCTCATCCGGGACGTCCCCGATTTCCCCAAGAAAGGGATCCTGTTCAAGGACATCACGCCGCTTCTGCAGGACAGCGAGGCGCTGCGCGAGGCGCTGGAGCGGCTGTCGACCCCGTTCCGCAAGGCCGGAGTCACCAAGGTGATCGGCATCGAGTCGCGCGGCTACATCTTCGCCCCGGCGATCGCCGCCAGCCTGGGCGCCGGCTTCGTCCCGGTCCGCAAGCCCGGCAAGCTTCCGTGGAAGACCGCGGCGGAGGAGTACGCCCTCGAATACGGCAAGGACCGGCTGGAGATCCACCTCGACGCCGTGGCGCGTGGCGAGAAGGCGCTCATCGTGGACGATCTGCTGGCGACCGGGGGCACGGCGGCCGCGACGCGTCGCCTCGCCGAGAGGCTCGGGGCCGAGGTGGTGGGCGCGGCGTTCCTGGTCGAGCTGACCGCGCTCCAGGGACGCACCCGGCTGATCGGCATGGACGTCCTCAGCCTGATCCAGTTCTAGAGCGCTCCCGTCTCGCGCGCGTCCGCGCCGGGGAGCGCGGCGTCCCGAAGGCCGCATCCCTACGGCGGCGTCACGACTCCGGCCCCGCCCGGTCCGCGCGCGTCCGCCGCCGCCTGGAGCGTTCCGTCCGCTCCGACCCGCACCGCGTCCACCTCGCCCACCGGCCAGGTGACCTCCTTGAGCCGATCCCCGCGCGACTCGAGCTCCTGACGCTGCGCCGCGTCGAGCGCGCCCGGCTCGTAGCGCACCTCGTCGGGCATCCATTGATGGTGGAACCGCGGCCGGTTGACGGCGGTCTCGAGCGGATCGCCGTCGACGATCACGTTGAGCAGCACCTGGAGCGTCGCCGTCGGGATGCGCGACCCGCCGCGCGAGCCGAGCACGAGCGTCTCCCGTCCGCGCCAGGCGATGGTCGGCGACATCGACGACAGCATCCGCGCCCCGGCGCGCACGGCGTTCGCCTGGCCCTGGATCAGCTCGAACAGATTCGGCTGGTCCGGCACGGTGGCGAAGTCGTCCATCTCGTTGTTGAGGAAGAATCCCGCCTCGGGGACGTAGACGTAGCAGCCGAACCAGCCGTTGAGCGTCGTGGTCAGGGCGACCGAGTTTCCCTCCCGATCGACCACCGACAGGTGCGTCGTCTCACCCGAGCGGCCTTCGGGCGCCGGCGCGTCGGGCCACGGGCGAATCTCCTTCGACGGCGTGGCGCGGGTCGCGTCGATCCCGGCGACACGGCGCGCGACCCACTCGGGTGCCAGGAGAGAACTGGCCTCGGCGCGGGTGGTCGCGGGATCGCCGAGGAGGTAGCGATCGGCGAAGGCGCGGCGCCAGCTCTCGACCAGGAGGTGCGCCCGCTGGGCGTCGCCGCGCGGCAGCGACGGCCAGCGCAGGGCCTCGAGCATCAGCAGCGTCTCTCCCTCGATGATCCCGCCGGAGGAGGGGAGGGGCATCGAGACGATCTCCCAGCCGAAGGCCTCGAACCGGAGCGGCTCGCGCCAGACGGGCCGGTAAGCCGCGAGGTCCGCGGCGGTCAGCAGACCGCCGCCGGCGTGCGACACCGCTTCGATGGCCTCCGCCACCGGCCCCTCCATGAGCGCCTTCGGCCCGCGGTCGGCGTACGCCGCGAGCGTGGCCGCGAGCGCCGGCAGCCGCAGCCGGGTGCCGGTGGCCAGGGGCTGACCCTGCGGAAGCCAGACCTCGGCCGTCGCGGGGAATCGGGCCAGGTCTTCCTTCTCTTCCTCGAGGGCGTGGTGCAGCCGTTCGGTGACGGCGAAGCCGCTGCGCGCCAGGCTGATCGCCGGCTCGACGACGCGCCGCCATGGCAGGCGGCCGTAGCGCTGATGCAGGTCGTAGAGTCCCTGCGGCGAGCCCGGTACGGCGGCGGCGAGCGGGCCGACGAGCGAAGCCTCCGGTTTCGGATGGCCCTCGGGCGTGAGGAACATGTCGGGGCGCGCCGCGGCAGGCGCCGTTTCGCGGAAGTCGAGCGCCGCCACACCCCCCGTCGTGCGCACCACGGCAAACCCGCCGCCGCCGAGGTTTCCGGCATTGGGCATCACGACCGCGAGCGCGAGCGCGGTCGCGATCGCCGCGTCGGCGGCATTGCCGCCGGCGCGCAGGACGGCCAGACCGGCGTCGGTCGCCGCGGGCTCAGCGCTGGCGACCGCCCCCCCGGCGAAAACGGACGACGTGGTCGCCCCAGGTTTCGGGGCCGCGGTGTGCCCCGACGCCGGGGGCTTCTGCGCCGGGGACTTCTGCGCCGGGACCGCCACGCAGGCGGCCAGCAGGCCGAAGACGCCGAGGAAGGCGGCGAGCGGCGCGACGCGGCGGATCGAGGCGGGCTTCACGGTCGCACCGGAGTCTCTCATAACGACCCGGCCGCCGCCAGAGCGACGCGCCGGCTCGTGCTTTCCATTACAATGGCCCGGTCATGGGCCTGTAGCTCAGTTGGATAGAGCAACGGATTCCTAATCCGTAGGTCGACGGTTCAATTCCGCCCAGGCCCACCACGCGGCTTCACGAGAGGACACGATGAAAAAGGAAGAACGGCATCAAATCAAGAGGGACGACTTGGCCACGGCGCTCGGCTCGGCGTCCGATTACTTCGGATCCCATCGCCGCACCGTCGTCGTCTGGGGCGCGGCGGCCGCGGTCGTCCTGATCGCCGGCCTCGCCGGGCGCTCCTGGTGGCAGGAACGCGAGGCGCGCAGCGCACGCGGTCTCGGCGAGCTGATCCGCACCTACAACGCTTCGATCACCGCCACTCTCGAGGACCTGCAGACCGCCGATCCGAACCGCGTGACCTTCACCTCCACCGAGGAGCGCGACCGCAAGGTGATCGAGCAGGCGGACGGGATCCTGAAGGAGGGCGGCTCCGGCATGGCGATCGCCGGCGCCAGCCTCTACAAGGGGATGGCCCAGGCCGACCTGAGACAGGACGACGCCGCGCGCCAGTCGTTCGAGGAGGTGTTGCGCCGCGACCCGCGCGGCGTGTTCGGACAGACGGCCCGGCTGCGCCTGGCCCGCCTGCTCGAGCAGCAGGGGAAATCGGCCGAGGCGCTGGCGCAGTACCAGGCCATCGCGGACGACGCGTCGGGGCTGCTGCCGCGCGAGGAGGGTCTGGTCGGGATGGCCCGCTGCCAGGCCTCGCTCGGGAAGCCCGACGAGGCGCGCAAGCTGTATCAGCGGATCGTGACCGAGTTCCCCAACTCGGAGTACGCGGGCGAAGCGCGCAACCACGTCGCCGGCGCTTCGTGACGGGGCCGGCCCCGAACGGCCGGCCCCCGGGGATCCTCAGAACGGAATGTCGTCGCCCTCGGGCGGGGCCTGCGACTCGTCGCCCCCCGCGTCCATCGGAGGCGCCGCCGAGCCGCGCATCTCGCCGCCGCCGTCCGGACGTCCGAGAAGAACGACACGCAACGCCTTGACCTCGGTCGTCGAGCGCTTGTTCCCCTCCTTGTCGTCCCACTGGCGGGTCTGCAGCGACCCCTCGACGTAGACCTGCTTCCCCTTGGTCAGATGCTCGCGGACGATCTCCGCCGTCTTGCCCCAGACCACCACGCGGTGCCATTCGGTCCGCTCCTGCCGCGAGCCCGACTTGTCGGTCCAGGACTCGTTGGTGGCCAGGGTGAAGTTCGCGACGGGGGCGCCGCCCTGCGTGTAGCGGACCTCCGGGTCCCGTCCGAGGTTGCCGATGAGGATGACCTTGTTGACGCTGCCCATGCCTGCCCCCTTTGTCGTCCGATCGGATCGTGCCGGTAGCCTATCACAGCGGTTGCGCCTCCATTGAATCCCCCCGCGCGCCCGCGTAGAATCCGCCCGCTCGACAGGCACCGGGAGCGCGGCGCGGATGAAGGACGGCGAGCAGCGGCTCATCAGGTCGGCCGGCTCGATGAGCGTCATGACGGCGCTGAGCCGCGTCACCGGCTATGCGCGCGACTGCCTGCAGGCCCGCCTGCTCGGCGCGGGGCTCTATTCCGACGCCTTCGTCATCGCCTACCGCATCCCGAACCTGCTGCGCCGTCTCGTGGCCGAGGGCGCCCTGACCGCCGCCTTCGTCCCGACCTTCGCGCGTTACATGAAAAAGGGCGACGAGGACCGGATGTGGCGGTTCGCCGCGTCGGTCGTCTGTGCGCTGACCGCGCTCCTGGTTCTCATCGTCGTTCTCGGCGTCCTCTTCTCGCCGCTCCTGGTGCGCGCCCTCGCCTGGGGATACGGCTCGGAGCCCGGGAAGGTCGATCTCACCGTGCGGCTGAACCAGCTGATGTGGCCGTATATCTTCTTGATCTCGCTCGCCGCCCTGGCCTCCGCGATCCTGAACGCCTTCGGCTCGTTCGCGCTGCCGGCGTTCACGCCGGTCCTCCTGAATCTCACCATCATCGGCTGCGCCTTGTCGCTGCGCCGCTTCTTCCCGAATCCCGCCTACGCGTTCGCGGTCGGGGTGCTCGCCGGGGGCTGCCTGCAGCTCGGGGTGCAGGTGCCGGCCATCCTGCGTCTCGGCTTCCGCTGGCGCCGGCCGGTGCCGCTCGACGCGGCCGGCGTGCGCGAGGTCGCCCGTCTGATGCTGCCGCGCGTCTTCGGGGTCGGCATCACGCAGGTCAACCTGGTCATCGACTCGCAGTTCGCGACCTCGCTGCGCGGCGGCAGCGCCTCCTTCCTCTACTACGCCAACCGGGTCACCGAGCTGACCCTCGGCATCTTCGGCATCAGCCTGTCGACCGTGCTCCTGCCGACCCTGTCGCGGGCCGCGGCCGACGGAGACCGGCGCCGGGTCCTGGACACGCTGGCCACCGCCATCCGGCTGCTCGTCTTCATCACCGTCCCGGCGACCCTGGGGATGATCATCCTCCGCCTGCCGATCATCCACGTCCTGTTCGAGCGGGGACGGTTCAGCCCGGAGGACACCGCCCTCACCGCCGGGGCGCTGGCCTGTTACAGCCTGGGGCTCCTGCCGTATGCCGCCGTGAACGTCCTCGCCGCCGCCTTCTACGCCCATCGCGACACGCGCACGCCGGTGAAGGTCGGGCTGTTCACCTTCGCTCTGCATCTCGCGCTCAACTTCGCGCTGCGGGGACCGTTCGAGCACCGCGGCATCGCGCTGTCAACCGCGATCAGCGCCTTCGCCGATTCGACGCTCCTGGCGTGGCTCCTCCGGCGCCGGTACGGCGAGTTCCTCGACGCCGCCGTCCGATCGTGCGCGCGCCGGACGGTCCTCGCGACGACCGCCATGGTGGCGGCGCTGGTCCTGGCGCTGCGCTTCATCGACGTCACGACGGTGCCGTCCATCGTCCTGAAGGCGACCGGACTCGGCGTTCTGATCGGTCTGGGCTGCGCCGTCTACCTGGGTGTCGCCTGGATGCTGGGCAGCGAGGAGATGCGTCTGCTGCGATCGGTGATGGGTCGCGGCGGCCGCCCGTCATGATCGCGGTCCTGCAGCGGGTGTCGCGCGCGGAGGTGCGGATCGGGGGCGCCGTCGTGGGGCGAATCGGCCGCGGACTCGTGGTGCTCCTGGCGATCGAGCGCGGAGACGATTCGACTCGCCTTGACGGGTTTTCCGACAAGGTGCTACAAGTGCGTGTCTTCGACGACAACACGGGTCGCATGAATCTTTCGGCGCGGGACGTCGGCGCCGGGCTGCTCGTGGTGTCCCAGTTCACGCTCGCCGCCGACCTGAGCCGCGGCCGGCGGCCCGGGTTCGAAGGCGCGGCGCGGCCGGGCGTCGCCGAGCCGCTGTACGAAGGGTTCGTCGCCCGCCTGCGGACGAGCGGGCTCACGGTCGAGACCGGACGTTTCAGGGAGCACATGGAGGTCGAGCTGGTGAACGACGGACCCGTCACCTTCGTTCTCCGGGACCAGCCCCGGTGAAAGCCGCCGGGCTGATCGAGGAGTTCCTGCATCACCTCGCCGTGGAGCGCGGCCTGGCGCGCAACACGCTGATGGCGTACGGCCAGGATCTCTCCAAGTTCGCGCGCTTCCTCGAGCGCAAGGCGCGTCACCCCAAGCAGGTGCGGCGCGGCGAGATCGACGAGTTCGTGCGCGAGCTGGCGCGCCAGGGTCTGTCGCCGCGCTCGACCGCGCGCGCCCTCAACGCCGTCCGGATGTTCTGCCGCTATCTCGTCGCCGAGAAGACCATCGCCTCCGATCCGACCGCCGACGTGCGCGCGCCGCGCATGTCGCGCACGCTGCCGCGCTTCCTGACGCTCGAGGAGGTCGACAAGCTCCTCGCGGCGCCCAACCCCGGCACGCCGCTCGGCCACCGCGACGCCGCGATGCTCGAGCTGCTGTACGCCACGGGCATCCGGGTCTCGGAGCTGGTGTCGCTGCGCGTGCGCGACGCGAACCTGGACGCCGGGCTGCTCACCTGCCTCGGAAAGGGGAGCAAGGAGCGGATCCTGCCGCTCGGCCGCTCGGCCGTCGCCCGGCTGCGCTCGTATCTCGAGCGCTCGCGGCCGGAGCTGCTCGACGGGCGCAACCAGACGGCGCTGTTCCCCAACTGCCGCGGGGTCGCGATGACGCGGCAGGGATTCTGGAAGAACCTGAAGGAGTACGGACGGACCATCGGTCTGAAGAGCCGGCTCAGCCCGCACGTGCTGCGTCACTCGTTCGCCACGCACCTGCTGGAGCGCGGCGCCGACCTGCGCTCCGTGCAGGTGATGCTCGGCCACTCCGACATCTCGACCACCCAGATCTACACGCACGTCAATCGCGAGCGGCTGCGCCGCGTGTATCGCGATTTCCATCCGCGCGCCTGACGCCGTTTCCATCCCGTCTCGACCGCCCGCGATTGCTTGACACGTCCCGAGGCGCTGTGTTTGACTCGCCGTCATGGCGGTCGAGGAAGACGACTTCGAAAAACCGCTGCGCGAGCTCGAGAAGAAGATCGACGAGCTCTCCGGGGTTCCCGGCGGAGACGATCGCGCCGACGAGATCGCCCGGGTCCAGCGGCGTCTGGACACGATGCGCCAGGAGGTCTACGCGCGGCTCACGCCCTGGCAGCGCACCCTGGTCGCGCGTCATCCCCGCCGGCCGTACACCCTCGACTACGTGCAGATGCTGTTCTCCGAGTTCCGCGAGATCCACGGTGATCGGAAGTACTCCGACGATCCGGCGATCGTCGCGGGGTTCGCCCTCTACAAGGGCGAGCCGATCATCGTCATCGGCCACCAGAAGGGGCGCGACACCCGCGAGAAGGTGCGGCGCAATTTCGGCATGCCCCGGCCCGAGGGTTATCGCAAGGCGGTGCGGGTCATGGAGCTGGCCGAGAAGTTCGGCCGGCCGATCCTGACCTTCGTCGACACGCCGGGCGCCTATCCCGGACGGGGCGCGGAGGAGCGCGGACAAGCCGAGGCGATCGCCCACAGCCTGCGGTTCATGGCGCGGCTGCGGGTGCCGATTGTCGTGACCGTGACCGGGGAAGGCGGCAGCGGCGGGGCGCTGGCGATCGCCGTCGGTGATCGGGTCCTGATGCTGGAGCACTCGGTCTATTCGGTGATCAGCCCGGAAGGGTGCGCGGCGATCCTCTGGTCCGACCAGAGCAAGGCGCGCGAGGCGGCGCGCGCCATGCGGATGACCGCGCCCGACCTCAAGGAGCTCGACGTGGTCGACGAGATCGTCCCGGAGCCGGCCGGCGGCGCGCAGGCCGACCCGCAGCGCCAGGCGCGCATCCTCGACGATTACCTCTCGGGAACGCTGGCCGACCTCACGCGGATTTCCGCGGAGGATCGGGTCGAAGCCCGCTACCAGAAGTTCCGCCGGATGGGTCGGTTCGGCCAGGCGAAGTTCTTCTGAGCGCCGCCTTCGCCTCCTCCCACAGCTCCTCCATCCGGTCACGCCGCTCGGGCGCGGGACGCGTGCCGTCGCGCGCCAGCGCCTCCTCCACGTAGCGGAAGCGCTCGATGAACTTCCGGTTGGCCGCCTGGAGGGCCTGCTCCGGATCGACCTCTTCGTGGCGCGCCAGGTTGGCGACGGTGAACAGGAGGTCCCCGATCTCCTCGGCGATCGCGTCGCGCTCGCCGCGACGCACGGCCTCGCCGAGCTCCGTCATCTCCTCTTCGATCTTCGACCAGACGCCGGCCGCGTCGCTCCAGTCGAACCCGACGCGCGCCGCCTTGGAGGAGATGCGCAGCGCCTTGAGCAGGGCGGGGAGCGCGGCCGGGACGCTGGCGAACATCGAGGCGTCCCGCCGCCCGCGCCGCTCGTCCGCCTTGAGCTGCTCCCACTGCTGCAGGACCTGGTCGGAGTTGTCCAGACGCCCCGACGCGAAGACGTGCGGATGTCGGCTCACGATCTTGTCGCCGATCCCCTTCATGACGGCCTCGATGTCGAACGCCCCGCTCTCCTCCGCGACACGCGCCTGGAAGAGGATCTGCAGGAGGAGATCACCGAGCTCCTCGCGCAACGCCTCGGGGGAGCCGTCGTCGATCGCCGCGATCACCTCGTGGGCCTCCTCGATGAGGTAGGTGCGCAGGCTCTCGAGGGTCTGCTCGCGATCCCACGGGCAGCCCTCCGGACCCCGCAATTCCTCCATGATGCGCCGCAGCCTGACCATCTCCGACATTCGCGTTCCTCCGCGCGTTCCGGGCGTCCGCACTCTCTTGTCACCGCCCGGGGCTGATGCTACCATCCGCGCCGTTCCACGGCGTGCCCGTTCTGGAGGCGCTTTCCGATGAGCGAGGACAAGCCCGCGAGCAGGAACAGCGACCCGGTGCGCGTGATCGACCGGCGCGGGTTCACCGCGGAAGGAGAGCGGCGCGATCCGGATCAGCGCGACGAGGCCAGCCACGCCCCGGCGCCGGCCCCCGCGCCCCCGTCCATCCTGGGGACCACGGCGCCGCCCCGGTCCGAAAACTCCCACGATCCGGTGGCCTCGGCCCACTTCCAGAACCTGGTCGTGAACCTGGCGCGCCAGGCGGCGGCCAATCTCGGCAGCGCGCGGCACCCGCTGAGCGGCCAGATCGAGGTCGACCTCGAGGGCGCTCAGCAGATGATCGATCTCCTGCAGGCGTTGAGGGAGAAGACCCGGAGCAATCTGACCGCGGAAGAGAAGGAGCTCCTCGAGGGCCTCATCGGAGATCTCCAGATGCAGTTCGTCGCGGTCCGCTCGAAAGCGTCCCGCAAACCGTGACCCTGCCGGCGCCGCCGGAGGCTCGCGCATGAGATCCGCCGCGCCCCGCGCCCGCCGCGGTGCGGTCTCAATGGTGGCGACGCTGGTCTGGCTCGCGGGAGCGGGCCTGCTGCGGGCCGACGCGACGCCCGCCGCCGCACCTGGCGCCTCCCGCCCCCAGGCCGCGGAGCCGGAGGTGATCCGGATCGCCCCCGGCGCCGGAGAAGCCGGGGACGCCGCCGCGCCGGAGCTGCTGCCCTCACCCGCGCAGGGCGTGAACGCGAGGCAAATCCTCTCCGATCTCTGGTTCAAGTATCAGGGCCTGCGCCAGCGCGGTGCGGCGAAGGAGGCCGAGGCGCTGGTGACGTCGGCGCTCGCGTTCATGCAGCGCGAAGGTCTGCGTTCCGCCCCCGAGATTGCCGCCGCCTTTCTCGCCGAGGGGCGGAGGGCGCGCCGCGATGGCGACGACAGCGGCGCCGTCGAATCGTTCCAGCTGTCGCTGCGCTTCGATCCCGACCGCGCCGACACGCACCTGGCGCTGGCCGCGGTCCTCCTCGGCGGGACGCACGAGCTCGGAGAGGGGTTGCGCGAGATGGGCCGCGGCGCGAGGGCCCTGCTGACCGACCCGGAGTCGATCTTCTTCCTGGGCGGGGCGATCCTCACCATCCTCTATCTCGGAGCCTGCGCCGGACTCGGGGTCGGATTGCTCCTCATCGCGTTGCGGGCGACGCGCGCGTTCGCGCACGACCTTCATGAGCGTCTGACGCGCCGCGCCACCGCGTCGATGGCGGCGCCGATCGCCTGGGCGGTCGTGACGCTGCCGCTGGTGCTGCCGATCCCGTTCACCTGGGTGCTCGGGCTCTGGGCCGTCCTCGTGTTCGGGTACGTCCACGGAGCCGACAAGGTGGTGGTGATCGCGGCGCTCGGCTCGCTGATGCTGGCGGGCTTCTTCGGCGCGGCGGTCGCGTGGTACGTCGAGACCGCCACCGATCCGGCCGCGAGCGCCCTGCTGCAGGCGGGCCGATCGGGCGCCGACCTGCGGTCCGAGGACGCCCTCAAGGAGGCGTCGCGCGCCCACCCCGAAGATCCGATCTACCCGTTCCTCCTGGCCGGCGCCGAGCGGATCGGCGGGCGGTTCGAGGAGGCGATGGCGATGTACCAGCACGTCATCGAGATCGATCCGAGAAACGCGCGCGCCATGGTGAATCTCGGCAACCTGCACGCCCTCCGGCAGGAGTTCGCCGTGGCGCAGGGACTGTACAAGAAGGCCGCGGAGACCGACCCGACCCTCGTCCTGGCGCACTACGACAGCCACCTGGCGCACCTCGAGACCTTCAACATGGAATCGGCGGACGAGGAGCTGAAGCGGGCACGTCAGATCGACGACGGCCTGACGAGCCGGCTGGTCGCGCAGGCCGAGGCGCGGGGCGCCGCCCGGCGCATGCCGCAGGACTGCGCGATCCCGCCGCGCGAGCTCTGGACGCGGGCCTTCCAGCTGCGCCGGCCGGACGCCCGGCATTCGCTCCTGTCCTCGGCCCTCAGGAACCCGACGGCGATCGGCGCGTTTGCCAGTCTCCTGGCGGCCTTCCTGATTCCGGGTCTGTTCCTCGCGCCGCGCTCGGGCGGCGCCGGATTGTGCCGGCGCTGCGGCCGCGCTTTCTGCCGGCGCTGCCAGATGACGACCAAGCATCCGGAGCACTGCGCGCAATGCGTCCACCTGTTCATCGTGCGCGACGGTCTGGCTCCCGCCGTCCGCGATCGCAAGATGGCCCAGGTGGTCGGCTACCATCGCCGAACCTACCTCGCGACGCGTCTGCTGAGCCTGGTCCTTCCGGGCAGCGGACACGTGATCGGCGGACGCTCGCTGCTCGGGGCGTTTTTCCTGGTCGGGTGGGGGATGGCCTGGACCGGGCTTCTGCTGCGTTCACGGCTGCTCGTGCCGCCCGGGTTCCGGCAGGGAACGGCGCTGACCATCTCGCTCGTGATGTCGCTCCTGCTCGCCTTGATCACCTGGCTCGCGGCGAACATCTCGCGGCAGCAGAAGGCGGCGGTGTAGCGATGGCGCTCCAGGGGACGCTCAAGGATTTCAGCCTGGCTGACATCTTCCAGTTGATCGGCATCCAGAAGAAGACCGGCGTGCTGTCGCTGAAGAGCCCCCAGGAGACGGTCACGGTGACGTTCGTCGAAGGCCAGGTCGTCGGCGCCGACTCGACCCTCAGGCGGCTGGAGGATCGCCTCGGCTTCGTCCTGGCGAAATCCGGGCGCCTGACGGACGCGCAGCTCCAGGAAGCGCTGCGCGTGCAGCGCAGCACGCTCAAGCGTCTCGGGACGATCCTCGTCGAGGGGCATCTGATCGACCCCAAAGCGCTCTCGGAGGCGCTGCAGATCCAGATCAGCCAGATGGTCTACCGCCTGTTCCGCTGGACCGCGGGGGAGTACCACTTCAGCCAGGACGCCAAGGTCGAGTACGACCGCGAGCTGGTCGCGCCGATGTCGGCCGAGAGCATCCTGATGGAGGGAGCGCGGATCCTGGACGAGTGGCCGATGATCGAGAAGGGGATCGGCTCTTTCCAGTCCGTCTACAAGCACGCCAACGTGGAGATCGCCCGACCCGGCGTCGCGGCGTCGGCGCGCGCCGCGGAGGGAGAGGCCGCCGGCGCCATCACGTTGAGCGACTCGGAGCGTCAGATCTACTCACTGGTCAACGGGCAGCGGCCGGTGCAGGAGATCGTCGAGCGATCGCCCCTGAGCGAATTCGACACCTGCCGCACTCTCTACGAGTTGATCAGCCGCCACCTGCTGGACGAGGTGCGTCGCACGGCGACCCCGGGCCAGCCCGCGCGCCGCGTCGAGTCGTCGTCCCCGATCCTCCTGGGTCTGGTTTACCTGATTGTCGTGCTGCTGGCGGGGAGCGGGTTGCTGGTGCGCGTGCTGCCCTGGCTCGGTCGCGCGCAGATCGGATCGGGAATGAGCGGCTGGCTCACCCCGTTCCTGACGCCGGAGACCCGCGCCGCGCTCGACAGCGCCGTGGTGCGCAGCCGCCTGCAACGGGTGAGCGTCGCCCTGGAGACCTACTACCTCCTCAATCGCGGCTACCCGGCCGGACTCGAGGACCTGGTGACCGACGGTTTGATCCGGCCCGACTCCCTGTTCGACGCGGCCGGCCGGCATCTTCTTTATCAGCCGACCAAGGACGGCTACAGGCTTGGACAGGGGCAGGGTTCATCGGACTAAGTGATTGTAGTACAACCATATACCACTTCGACATTTAACTTGACAATAGAACACTCAATCTCTATACTGCCCCTACACTAAGTGGCCTTGCGGGACCATCGCCGGCCAGGGGAGGATTCGGCACTATGAGCAAGATCATCGGAATCGATCTGGGGACGACCAACTCGGTCGTTGCCGTGATGGAAGGCGGGAAACCGATCGTCATCCCGAACGCCGAAGGCGCGCGCACCACGCCGTCGGTCGTGGCGTTCACCGACAAGGGCGAGCTTCTGGTCGGCCAGGTCGCCAAGCGCCAGGCGATCACCAACCCCGAGAACACCGTTTTCTCCATCAAGCGTTTCATGGGACGCCGGATGGAGGAGGTCAGCGAGGAGATGAAGATGGTGCCCTACCGCGTGATCGCGGGGCAGGGCAACGCGGTCCGTGTCCGCAGCCGCGGAAAGGAATACGGGCCGGAGCAGATCTCGGCCTACATCCTCCAGAAGATGAAGCAGTCGGCCGAGGACTACCTCGGCGAGAAGGTGACGCGCGCCGTCATCACCGTGCCGGCCTACTTCAACGACGCGCAGCGCCAGGCGACCAAGGACGCGGGCCGGATCGCCGGGTTCGAGGTCGAGCGGATCGTGAACGAGCCGACCGCCGCGGCGCTCGCCTACGGGCTCGACAAGAAGAAAGACGAGACGATCGCGGTCTACGACTTCGGCGGGGGAACCTTCGACATCTCGATCCTCGAAGTGGGGGAGGGGGTCGTGGAGGTGAAGTCGACCAACGGCGACACCCACCTCGGCGGAGACAACATCGACCAGCGGATCATCGAATGGATCGTGGCCGAGTTCAAGAAAGAGAACGGCATCGATCTGTCGAAGGATCGCATGGCGCTGCAGCGGCTGAAGGAGACCGCCGAGAAGGCGAAGTGCGAGCTGTCGACCGTCACCGAGACGGAGATCAACCTGCCGTTCATCACCGCCGACGCCACCGGACCGAAGCACCTGACGATGAAGCTGTCGCGCTCCCAGTTCGAGCGCCTGGCGATGGATCTGTTCGAGCGATCGATGCCGCCGGTGCAGCAGGCGCTGAAGGACGCGGGCGTCAAGCCGTCAGACATCGACGAGGTCGTCCTGGTCGGCGGCAGCACGCGTATCCCGAAGATCCAGGAGATCGTCAAACAGTTCTTCGGCAAGGAGCCCCACAAGGGTGTCAACCCGGACGAGGTCGTAGCGATCGGGGCCGCCGTGCAGGCGGGCGTGCTCGCCGGCGAGGTCAAGGACCTGCTGCTTCTCGATGTCACGCCCCTGTCGCTCGGCATCGAGACGCTCGGCAGCGTGATGACCAAGCTGATCGAGCGCAACACCACGATCCCGACGCGCAAGAGCGAGACCTTCTCGACCGCCAGCGACAGCCAGACCAGCGTGGAGGTCCACGTCCTGCAGGGGGAGCGCGAGATGGCGCGCGACAACCGCACCCTCGGCCGGTTCCACCTGGTCGGCATCCCGCCGGCGCCGCGCGGCGTGCCGCAAATCGAGGTCACCTTCGACATCGACGCCAACGGCATCCTCAACGTCATGGCGAAGGACACGGCGACCAACAAGGAGCAGCGCATCACCATCAGCGGCACCGGCACTCTCGCCAAGGACGACATCGACCGGATGGTGAAGGAGGCGGGCGAGCACGCCGCGGAGGACAAGAAGCGGCGTGAGGAGGTGGAGACACGCAATACCGCCGACTCCCGCGTCTACCAGGTCGAGAAGCTCCTGGAGGAGAACAAGGACAAGGTCACTCCCGAGGACGATCGTGCCATCCGCGCCGCGCTCGAAGAGGTCCGCACGGCGCTGTCGTCCGGCTCGAAGGAGACCATCGACGCCGCCCTCAAGCAGCTCGACGGCGCCAGTCACCGGCTCGCGGAGCACCTGTACCAGAAGACCGGTCCGGCCGGGCCCGGAGGCGGGCCGGGCTCCGCGCCGTCGGGCGAAGGCGAGGCCCCGGGCGCCGCGGGGCCGGCCGCAGGGTCGCCTCCCGGAGGCGAGGTCATCGACGCCGAGTACGTCGACGTCGACGAGTCGAAGCGATGAGCGCGCGATCCTCGCGTGGGGCCCGCGGCGAAGAGGCCTCCGCCGCCTGGGATCCGCTGCGCGAGCTGACGGGTCTCAAGGAGCGGCTCAATCGGCTGTTCGAGACCGCGCTCCGGCGCGGCGGAACCCCGGGGGCTTCCGAGCTGGCGGGCTGGGTCCCGGCCGTGGATCTGCGCGAGGAACGTGACGCGTTCGTCATCGCCGCCGAGATTCCCGGTGTCGCGCGGGGCGACCTCAACCTGCGCGTCGAGGGCCGCACGGTGACCATCGCCGGCGATCGTCCCCAGGCGCGCGAGGCGCGTGGCGCGGACCATCTGCGCGTGGAGCGATCGTACGGCGCCTTCTCGCGCACCTTCCATCTCCCGGCGGGCGTCGACGAGACGGCGGTGCGCGCCACGCTCCGCCAGGGGATCCTCGAGGTCCGCCTCCCCAAGGCGACGCGCGAGCGCACCGCGCCCGTGCGTATCCGCGTCGGCTGAGGGTTCGATGAACCATTACGAGGCCATGGGGCTGAGCCGCAAGGCCCGCACGGCCGACATCAAGCGGGCCTACAAGCGACTGGCCCGCAAGTACCATCCCGATCTCAACCCCGGGGATCGCCGCGCCGAGGAGACCTTCAAGGCGATCAACGAGGCCTATGCGGTTTTGGGCGACCCGGCGCGGCGCAAGGCGTACGACCGGGACATGAACGGCGCTCCGTCGCCTCGCACGGCGCCCGCGCCGGCGCCGGGCACCGCCTGGGACGCCTCCGCCATGTTCGACCCGTCCAACCTGGGCGCCCTCTCTTCGTTCTTCACGGAGTTTCTCCGCGAGCCGTCCCCGGACCCGTCGGGCCGCCTGGCCCCGCGCCGCGGCGACGACGTGATGCGAACGCTGTCCGTCGATTTCTTCGACGCCCTTCGAGGCCTGACCGCCCGGATCGACATCGACGCCGAGACCACCTGCGAGCTCTGCCACGGCGCCGGCCGCGTGACGGCCGCGACCCGGCGCTCGTGCCCCGACTGCGCCGGCACGGGGCGGATCAGCCGGTTCGCGGGGCCGCTTCGCCTGGCGACCGGCTGTCCGCGCTGCGAAGGGGAGGGCGTCTTCGGATGGGATGGCTGCGGCGCCTGCGCCGGCGCGGGAATTCTGACGCGCCGAGAGGGTCTCGATGTCCCGATCCCGCCCGGGGTCGACGATGGATCACGCGTCCGCGTTTCGGGGCGCGGACGCGCCGGACGGAATGGAGGCGGTCCGGGGGATCTTTTCATCATCACGCGCGTCGCGCCGCATCCGTTCTTCCGTCGAATCGGTGATAATATCCACTGCACCGTGCCGATTACGGTGTCCGAAGCCGCGCTGGGCACCCGCATCGAGGTTCCGACGATCGACGGTCGCGCCCGGATTCGCATCCCGCCGGGCACGGAGACGGGCCAGAAATTCCGTCTGCGCGGCAAGGGCTCTCCCTCTCTGCGTGGAACCGTCCGCGGAGACCAGTACGTCGAGACCCGGATCGTGACGCCGGCCGGCCGGACCGATCGCATCCGGCGGCTGCTCGAGGAACTGGGCGGCCTGGAGCCGGGAGAAGAGCTCAGACGCGCCCTGTTCGCGTGACCCGGAGGCGGGATCGGATGCGCAAGCGCAAGGACTCGGCGTTTTACATGATTTCAGTGGTCGCGCGGCAGTTCGAGATCCATCCGCAGACCCTGAGGCTTTACGAGCGCGAAGGGTTGCTCCGGCCGTCGCGCACCGAGGGCAACACCCGTCTCTATTCCGACGGCGACCTTGAGACGCTGTCGTTCATCCTCAGCCTGACCCGCGATCTCGGTGTCAACCTCGCGGGGGTCGAAATCATCCTCAACATGCGCCGGAAGATGGAGACCATGCAGATGGAGATGGATCGCTTCATCAAAGCCCTGCGGGAGGAGATCGCCCGCCGACAGGCCGCTCCTGGAACGCCGGCGTCGCAGGCGCTCGTCCGGGTCAGCGTCCCGAATCGCGTCAACAAGGTCAGGAAGGGGTGAACCTTTGGACCAGGAGAAAGCGATTCGCAAGTCCTCGTCGGGTGGGTCTTCGGAAACCCTCAAGAAGTACCTTCAGGAGATCTCCCGGCTGCCACGCATCACCGCCGACGAGGAGAAGGTCCTCGGAGACCGGATCCAGGGCGGCGACCGCGCGGCGCTCCGGAAGCTGGTGGAGGCGAACCTCCGCTTCGTCGTCAGCTTCGCCAAGCGATACCGCAACTGCGGGCTGTCGTTCCTCGATCTCATCAACGAAGGAAACATCGGCCTGATCGAGGCCGCCAAACGGTTCAACCCGAAGAAGAACGTCAAATTCATCACCTACGCGGTCTGGTGGGTGCGTCAGGCGATCATCCACGCCCTGTCCGATCAGAGCGGCGCGTTCCGGCTGCCGCAAAAACAGGCGAACCTCCTGTATCGCATCGGCAAGACCATCTCGCAGCTGACGCTCGAGCTGGAGCGCGCCCCCTCCCCCGACGAGATCGCACGCAAGATGGAGATCCCGGTGGAGGAAGTGGTGAGCCTGCTCCAGGTGGCCGACGAGAACGTGTCGCTGTCGACGGTCATCGACGAGGAGCATGAGTTCCATCTGTCGGACAAGCTCGAGCAGGATCTGATCCCGTCGGCCGACGCCGAGCTGATGCGGGCCTCGCTGAAGGATCATCTGTATTCCTGCCTCGGCGACCTCGATCCGAAGGAGCAGAAGGTCCTGCGCCTGCGGTTCGGACTCGACGAAGGGGAGCCGCGGACGCTCAAGGAGATCGGCGAGATGATGGGGTTGTCGCGCGAGCGCATCCGCCAGATCGAGGCGCAGGCGCTGGAGAAGCTGCATCGCTCGCAGAAATGCCAGCAGCTGCAGGGCTATCTCAACTGAGCGGGGGAGCGAAGGGTCATGAGCCAGGGCGTGACGGACGCCTGCGAGCGGTGCGGCGGGACCGGGTTTCTGATCCTCGAGCGTGAGGGGACGAGCCTGGCGCGCGTCTGCGACTGCCGCCGCCGTCCCTCCGCCGGACTGCCCACCCTCCTGGAAGGGGCCCGCGTTCCGGGCCGGTATGCCGAGTGCGAGTTCGACAACTTCGACTCCTACGGCGATCACCTCGTATCGCTCGCCAACGCCAAGACCGTCGCCAGACGCTACACGGACGAGTATCCCCTGAGCGACCGGGGTCTGCTGTTCATGGGCCCGCCGGGGGTCGGGAAGACGCACCTGGCGGTCGCCATCCTCAGGCGCCTCCTTCTCGAGAAAAGCGTCGGCTGCCTGTTCTTCGACGTCCAGGATCTCCTGCGCCAGCTCCAGGCCACGTTCGACCGGCAGTCCGGGATGAGCCAGCTCGACCTGCTGCAGCCGGTCCTGGCCACCGAGCTCGTGGTCCTGGACGATCTCGGCGGGCGCCAGTATTCACCCTGGGTGGAGGAAACCCTGGCCCACATCGTCACGACGCGGTACAACGAGCGCCGCGCGACGATCGTCACCACGAACTACCTCGACGTGACGCGCGATCCGCGCACACCCAACCTCGAGAGCCGCATCGGCGCCCGGGTGCGCTCCCGCCTGCACGAGATGTGTCAGCTGGTCCCGGTCGAGGCGGCCGACTACCGCAGTCACGTGAAGAGCGCCGATCTGCAGCGGTTGCCCGACCGGATCGGGCGCGCCAAGGAGCACGCATGAGCCGCGACGCGATCCTGGTGGCCGGGGCGCGGACCCCGATGGCCGTCTACAACACCTTCTTCCGCGACCTGACCGAGACCGAGCTGGGCGCCCTCGCCGCCAAGGAGGCGCTCCGCCGCTCGCGCGTCCCGCCGTCGCGCGTCGACCAGGTCGTGTTCGGCAACGCGATGCAGACCAGCGCCAACGCGCTCTATGGCGCACGCCACGTCACGCTCAAGGCGGGTCTCCCGGAGACCGTGCCGGGGCTGACGGTGAACCGGCTGTGCGGCTCCGGTCTGCAGTCGATCGCCACCGCGGCCGGTCTGATCCGCCTCGAGGAAGCGGAGGTCGTCCTCGCCGGCGGCATGGAGAACATGACGCAGGCCCCGCACGTCGTGCGCGGACTGCGCTCGGGCATCAAGATGGGGGACGCCCGGATGGAGGACGCCTTGGTCGCCGGCCTGCTCGACATGCAGTGCGGATTCTCGATGAGCCAGACGGCCGAGAACCTCGCGGAGGAGCGCGGCATCACGCGCGAGCAGGCGGACCTGTTTGCGCTCCGAAGCCAGCAGCTCGCCGAGGCCGCGGCACGCGCCGGGAAGTTCAAGGACGAAATCGTGCCGGTCACCGTGCGCGACCGGGGCCGGGAGCTCGTGGTCAGCGAGGACAACCATCGCCGCCCGGAGACCACCATCGAGGCGCTGGCCAAGCTGCCGGCGGCGTTCGGCGGCAAGGGGTACGTCACGGCGGGGAACGCCTCGGGCATCGTCGACGGCGGCGCGGCCGTGGTCCTCGCGACGCCGCGGGTCGCCGGCGGTCTCGGCGTCCGCCCGCTCGGCCGCCTGGTGAGCGCCGCGGTGGTCGGCGTGCCGCCGCGCATCATGGGGATCGGCCCGGTGCCCGCGATTCGCGCCGCACTCGAGCGCGCCGGGCTGTCCCTCGGGGAGATCGATCTGTTCGAAATCAACGAGGCGTTCGCGGCGCAGTACCTGGCGTGCGAGAAGGAGCTGGGTCTGGATCGCGACAGGGTGAACGTCAACGGGGGAGCCATCGCGCTCGGGCACCCGCTCGGCGCTACGGGCACCCGCCTGGTCCTGACGCTCCTTCTGGAGCTCGGACGCCGCGGCGGGAGGTATGGAGTGGCCAGCGCCTGCATCGGTGGTGGTCAGGGGATCGCCCTGGTCGTCGAGGCGACGGCGCAGGGCGCGGCATGAGACGACCGGTCGTCGGACGGAATCAAGGAGGCGCGTGATGGAGATTCGCAAGGTGGCGGTCGTCGGCTGCGGACTGATGGGTTCGGGCATCGCCCAGGTGTCGGCCCAGGCCGGCCTGACGACCACGGTGCTCGAGGCGACGCCCGCCCTGTTGGAAGCCGGGATGGGCCGTATCCGGAAGTTCCTCGACGGCGGGGTGGCACGGGGCAAGGTGAAGCCGGAGGACCGGGACGCCACGCTGCAGAGGCTGTCCGGAGGAACGGACCCGGCCGCCTGCCGCGATGCCGACCTCGTGATCGAGGCGGTCACCGAGGACCTCAAGGTCAAGCGCGAGACCTACGGGCGGATCGAGCCGCACCTCCGCGCCGAGACGATCCTGGCCAGCAACACCTCCTCCCTCTCGATCACCGAGATGGCGGCGATGACCACGCGCCCCGGCCGGTTCGTGGGACTGCACTTCTTCAACCCGGTCCCGCTGATGAAGCTGGTCGAGGTTGTGCGCACCGTCCAGACCCAGCCCGGCGTCGAGGAAGCGGTGACGGCGTTCGCGCGCGCCATCGGCAAGACGCCGATCCGCACGACCGATCGGACCGGGTTCATCGTCAACCGCCTCCTGGTCCCGTACCTGCTCGACTCCATCCGGGCGGTCGAGGAGGGCGTCGGGTCGATCGTCGACATCGACCAGGGGATGAAGCTCGGGTGTGGCCACCCGATGGGACCGCTGACGCTGAACGACCTGGTCGGCATCGATACGACCTACTTCATCGCCAACATCATGTTCGAGGAGTTCCGCGAGAAGCGGTTCGCGCCGCCGTCCCTGATGAAGCGGATGGTGATGGCCGGCTTCCTCGGGCGCAAGAGCGGCCGCGGTTTCTACGACTACACCGTCGAGCCGCCCCGCCCCAACGACTTCCTGGCGGCGCGATGACCGGCCGTGAGGGGAGGCACTGAGATGACGCCGACGAACGAGCGGGTCCTCTACGAGGTGCGCGACGGGATCGCCCGCCTCACCATCAACCGCCCCGAGAAGCTCAACGCGCTCGACCGGCAGACGATGCGGGAGATCGACGCCGCCGTGGGACGGGCGCGCGAGGACGCCCAGGTCGGCGTCCTCCTGGTCTGCGGCGCCGGGGAGAAGGCCTTCGTGGCCGGCGCCGACATCAACGAGCTGGCGGCCCAGACCCCGGTGGAGGGCGCCGCTTACGCCCGCGCCGGCCAGGCGGTCCTCGGTCGTCTCGAGACCCTCGGCAAGCCGAGCATCGCCGTGATCAAGGGATATGCCCTCGGCGGCGGTCTCGAGCTGGCGCTCGCCTGCACCCTCCGGATCGCCTCCGACACCGCCCGGCTGGGCCAGCCGGAGACCGCTCTGGCGATCATCCCGGGGTACGGAGCGACACAGCGGCTGGCACGGCTCGTCGGCCGGGGCAAGGCGCTGGAGATGATCCTGACCGGCGATCCGATCGACGCGCGGGAAGCGCATCGCGTCGGCCTGGTCAATCGCGTGGTGCCCCTGGCCGAGATCGACCAGGCCGCCGAGACCCTGGCCAAGACGATGATCGGCCGCGGCCCGGTGGCGCTGCGCTACGCCATGCAGGCGGTCCACGAGGGTCTGCAGATGAGCCTCGAGGAGGGTTTGTCGATGGAAGCGGCCCTCTTCGGCCTGACCTGCGCCACCGAGGACATGAAAGAGGGGACCACGGCCTTTCTCGAGAAGCGCAAGCCATCCTTCCGGGGGCGTTAGAGGGCCGTGACCCCGAGACGGCTGCCGATCTGGTCGCTGCATGCCGTCACGGCGACGCGGGTCCTGATCCTGCTCGTCCTGTTCGGCGTGATCGCCTGGACGGCGCTGACCTGGGGTCGGCGCGGGAAGCCGCAGGCGGTCATCACGATGGCGGACGCACCCGCCGTGTCGCCCGAGCAGGGCCCCGTCGTCGACCAATCCGATCGCTTCACGGCGAGCGGCACCAAGGAAGGCCGGCCGGCCTTCGACCTCGCCGCCCACACCGTGACCGGGCTGCAAGGCGAGCGCAAGCTGCTGCAGCACGTCGATCTGACGGTCCACGAGCAGCAGGGCGGCACGGTGCAGGTCCAGAGCCGCGAGGGGCAGTTCGATCCCTCGGAGCGCCGTGCCCAGCTCAACGGAGACGTCGCCATCAAGACCCCCGACGGCCTGTCCCTCGAGACCGCGCGTCTGTTCTACGACAGCGACAAGGAGACGATCTATACCGGCGACCCGATTCATTTCAGCCTGGGGAAGATCGAGGGGACCGGCCAAGGTCTGAACTACGAGGTCAACGAAAGACGCATCAAGATCCCCTCCAAGGTCAACCTCCGGGTGGACCCCGAGGACGGCGGGCCGCCCATCGTGATCACCGCGGGCAGCCTGGCCGCCGGTCTGGCGGAGAACAGCGCCGTGTTCACCGAGCCGGCCACGCTCGAGCGCGGCGCCGACCGGATGACCGCCCGCTACATGCGCCTCGAGATGGACGCGTCGCACAAGAAAGTCACCGCGATCCACGCCTACGGTGACGTCGTGGTGACCACCGCGCCCGACGCGCAGGGCCGCCCGGGCGAGCTGCGCGCCGACAGCCTGAACGCGACCATGGGGACGACAGGCGAGGTCGCCGCGGCCGAGACGTCCGGTGGATGCCAGTTCAAGTCGGGCGTCTACACCTCGACCAGCCGCACCGCCCGGTTCCTTCGCGACGAGGACCGCCTCGAGCTGCGCGGCGATCCCGTCGTCCTCACCGATCGGGAGCGCATCGCGGCGCAGGAGATCGACCTGCACCCGGAGCGCCAGTCGCTCGAAGCCCGCGGCGACGTTCGCACCACGTCGCTCGGTGAGCGCAACGCCTCGATCCCGGGGTTCGGCGGCGGCTCCGCCGTCTCGTTCCAGTCCGACCGGCTGGTGGCCGAGCAGGCCGCGCGCCGCGCAACCTACACCGGCAGCGCGCGCGCCTGGCAGGAGGGGAGCAGCCTGCAGGCCGACGAGATCGTCGTCGACGAGGCGACGCGGCAGCTGCGCGGCGCCGGCAACGTCCTCTCCCGCTTCACCACCAAGAGCACGTCCAAGACCACGCCGGGACGTCCCATCACGTCGACCATCGCCGCCCATCACCTGCTGCTCGACGACGCCGCGAGCACGGCTCACTACGAGGGCGAGACGCGGCTGTCCCGCCCGGACGCCACGCTGACCTCCGATTCGATGGACGTCATCCTGAAGGACACGGGCCGGCGGCGTGAGCTGGATCGGATCCTGGCGCACGGCTCGGTCTCGGCGCGGCACGAGGGGACCTTCGCCACGGCGAGCGAAGCGGAGTACCACAGCGACCAGCAAATCATGATCCTGCGGGATGATCAGGGGCTGGCGGAGGTGATCGACGGGGCCACCAAGCGATCCATGCGCGGCCGCGAGCTCACCTACGACCTCAACAGCGACCGCGTCCTGACCGAAACGGGCGAGGGGGGGCGCGCCTGGATCACGCTCACCCCGGATGGGAAGGAAGGACCACACGTTGAACCACCGACTCCGCATTGAAGGGCTGTCCAAGAGCTACCGGAGGCGCCAGGTGATTCGGGACATCTCGCTGGACGTGTCCGGCGGGGAGGTCGTCGGGCTGCTCGGGCCCAACGGCGCCGGCAAGACGACCACCTTCTACTGCGTGGTCGGGCTGATCCGGCCCGATACCGGCCGCGTCCTCCTCGATGACCACGACGTCTCGCGGCTGCCGATGTACCTCCGGGCCCGGAGCGGCATCAGCTACCTGCCGCAGGAGCCGTCGATCTTCCGCAAGATGACGGTCGAGGAGAACATCGTCGCGATTCTGGAGACGCTCGACATGAGCGGGGAGCGGATCAGGGCGCGGACCGCGGAGGTGCTGGACGAGCTCAAGATCAGCCACCTGGCCCGGAGCCGCGCCTACAACCTGTCCGGGGGCGAACGCCGGCGCGCCGAGATCGCCAGGGCCCTGGCGATCTCCCCCACCTTCATCCTGCTCGACGAGCCTTTCTCGGGAATCGATCCGATTGCGGTTGCAGATATCCAGAAAATCATCTATCAATTGAAGGCGAAGGGGATCGGACTGCTGATGACGGACCACAACGTCCAGGAAACCCTTCGGATCACCGACCGGGCCTACATCATCGCCGAGGGTCGGATCTTCCGGAAAGGGACTCCGGACGAGCTCGCGGCCGACCCGAAGGTGCGGGAAGTGTACCTGGGAGAGAATTTCCGGCTTCTCGAACGCGCGGCGGAGCCGCCGGCCGGCGTCGCGGGTGAGCGATAATCGCACGGCATCGGGTCGGCGCCTCTGAGCCGGCCGGGACTCGAGGGACATGGCGCTCGAACAGAAACTGAACCTTCGGCTCTCGCAGCGTCTGATCATGACGCCGTCGCTGCAGCAGGCGATCAAGCTGCTGCAGATGACCAAGCTGGAGCTGCAGGAGGAGGTCACCCAGGAGCTCACCGAGAACCCGATGCTCGAGGAGGTCCAGGAGCCGAGCCCCGAGGGTGAGCGCGCCGAGGGCGACGAGGCGCCGGCGGAGACCGCCGAAGCCGAGGTCGCCGCCCCCGAGCCAGCCTCCGAGGTGGTGGCGCCCGCGGAAGCCGCGCCCGAGGCGCCCGCCGAGCCCGAGCGCGAAGCCGACTCCTTCGACGAGATCGATTACGAGGCCTATTTCCAGGACTACATGGACCTGAGCTACACACCGCAGGCGCCGCGCGAGGAGATCGAGACGCGGCCGCTCGACGCGGTGCTCAGCCGCCCGCAGGGCCTCCCCGAGCACCTGCTCTGGCAGCTGGAGATGTCGCCCCTTCCGGCGCGGCAGAAGGAGATCGCCCAGGCCATCATCGGCAACCTGGACGAGTCGGGATACCTGCGCGCCTCGTCCGAGGAGCTCGCCTCGATGGGGCCGTACACCCAGGAGGAGGTCGAGCTCGTCCTCCACCTGGTGCAGGAATTCGACCCGCCCGGGGTCGGGGCGCGCGACGTGCGCGAGTGCCTGCTCCTGCAGATCGCCTTTCACGACATGGAGGGGACCCCGGTCGAGACCATCGTCCGGGATCACTTCGAGTTCCTCGAGCACCGCAAGTTCCGCGACCTGGCGCAGGTCCTGGGCTGCACGCTCGACGAGGTGATGTCGTACGTCGAGACGATCCGGCATCTCGACCCGAAGCCGGGCAAGAAGCACAACACCGGCGACAATCACTACGTAACGCCCGACGTCTACGTCCTGAAGATCGACAAGGGATACACCATCGTCCTCAACGAGGAAGGTCTGCCGCGCCTGCGGATCAGCCCGTTCTACCGGCGGCTCATCGATCGCAACAACCCGGAGGCCACGCGCGAGACGCGCGAGTACGCGCGCGAGAAGTTCCGCTCCGCCTTCCGGCTGATCAAGAGCCTCGAGGAGCGCCAGCGGACCATCTACAAGGTCGCCAAGAGCATCGTCAAGCACCAGGAGGGGTTCCTGGACTTCGGCTACGAGCATATGCGCCCGCTCATCCTGCGGGACGTGGCGGACGACATCGGCATGCACGAGTCGACCGTCAGCCGGGTGGTGAATCACAAGTACATGCACACGCCGCGCGGCCTCTTCGAGATGCGTTTTTTCTTCCATTCCGGGATCTCGAGCGACGGCGGCCAGGACGTGTCGTCCTTGACGGTGAAGGAGCGCATCAAGAAGGCGGTCGCCGAGGAGGACGCCGCGCATCCGCTCTCGGACGCCGCGCTGGTGCAGTTCCTCGGCCGCGAAGGCCTGCGGATCGCGCGGCGGACCGTGGCGAAATATCGCGAAGAGCTGCGCATTCCATCCTCGAACGAGCGGCGGCAGGGCTTCCGCTGAGATCCGACCCCCAGGAGGCACACGCGACATGACCATCTTGTTCACCGGGCGCAAGGCCCACCTCACCGCGCCGCTGAAGGAGTTCGCCGAGTCGAAGCTGGGGAAACTGGAGAAGCTCCTCGGTGATAGGATCGAAGCGCACGTGATCCTGAAGCGCGAGAAGCACCGGCAGGTCGCCGAGGTCGTGGTCAAGGCCCGCAGCCGGACGCTCACGGCGAAGGCGGAGGCCGGGGAGTTCACCGACGCGGTTTCGGCCTGCGCCGAGAGGCTCCTGGCCCAGGCCCGCAAGCACGCCGACCGGATGACGTCGCTCCGCAAGGGGCGCGGTCTGAGGAAGCCGGCGTGGTCCCGGGCCCTCGACGGGCAGGCGCTTCCGGAGCCGGCTCCCGCGGACGGCATGCCGGAGCTGGTGCGCATGGGCCGGATGGCGGTGCGGCCGATGTCGGTGCGCGAGGCGTTGCTGCGGGCGGTCGACGCCGATCGCCCCGTGCTGGTGTTCCGTGACGTGGCGTCGCAACAGGTCGCCGTGCTCTTTCGGCGCGCGGACGGCCAGTACGGTCTGGTGGAGACGGAGGTCTAGTGGCTGTCGAGTTCACGCTCAGCCGCGAGCAGGAGATGACCCGCGAGTCGGTGCGCGAGTTCGCGCAGTCGGTTCTCAGGCCGCGCGCCGCCGCGTACGACCGTTCGCGTGAATTCCCCCGCGACAACTGGAAGGACTGCGCCGCGATGGGGCTGGCCGGAATGATGGTGCCGGAGGAGCACGGCGGCGCCGGATTCGACTGCATCTCCTACGTCATCGCGATCGAGGAGGTGGCGCGCGCCTGCGCCTCCACCTCGGTCATCCTGTCGGTCAACAACTCGCTGTTCTGCGGTCCCGTCCTCCGGTTCGGGACCGACGAGCAAAAGAAGAAGTACCTGGGGCCGCACGCCCGCGGCGAGAAGCTGGGCGCCTACTGCCTCACGGAACCCGGCTCGGGCTCGGACTCCGCCGCGCTGCGGACCCGCGCGGTGCGCAAGGGCGACGCGTATGTCCTGAGCGGCACCAAGGTGTTCGTGACCAACGGCGAGGCCGCCGACGCCTTCCTGGTCTACGCCACGCTCGACCCGGCCCTGAAGCACAAGGGGATCGCCGCGTTCATCGTGGAGCGCGGGTACCCCGGGTTCCGCCAGGGCAAGCCGGAGCGTAAGCTCGGGATTACCTGCTCGGGCTCGGTGGAGATCGTGCTCGAGGACTGCGTGGTGCCGGCCGCCAATCGCCTCGGCGCCGAGGGTGAAGGGTTCAAGATCGCCATGGCGACGCTCGACGGGGGGCGGATCGGCATCGCCGCACAGGCGCTCGGCATCGGCCAGGCCTGCCTCGACGAGGCCATCGCCTACAGCCGCACGCGCGAGGCGTTTGGAAAACCGATCGCCGAGCTCCAGGCCATCCAGTGGAAGCTGGCCGATATGGCCACCCAGCTCGAGGCGGCGCGGCTGCTGGTCTACCGGGCCGGCTGGGCGCGCGATCACCAGGAGCGCTACTCGCTCGAGGCCTCCATGGCCAAGCTGTTCGCCTCCGAGGTCTGCAACCGCGCCGCCAAGGAGGCCCTGCAGATTCACGGCGGCTACGGCTACATCAACGAGTACACCGTCGAGCGTCTGTACCGCGACGCGAAGATCACCGAGATCTACGAAGGGACCTCGGAGATCCAGCGTCTGGTCATCGCCAAGGAAGTGCTCAAGGGCCAGGTCGCATGACGCGCGACGACGCCAAGACGGCGGTGCGCGCCTCGGCGCGCCGCGACTGGGAGGGGAGGGTGCTCGAGCCGGCCCTCAAGGAGCGGCCCGAGCGGGACGTCGCCTTCACCACCGTCTCCGACCTGCCGATCGATCGCATCTCCACCGCCGAGGATCTCTCCGGACGCGATCCGGCCCGTCAGATCGGCCTGCCGGGCGAGCCGCCCTACACGCGCGGCATCCACCCGTCCATGTACCGCGGGCGGCTCTGGACGATGCGCCAGTTCGCGGGATTCGGCAGCGCCCGCGACACCAACGAGCGCTTCCGCTACCTTCTGGATCACGGTCAGACCGGGCTGTCGACGGCGTTCGACCTGCCGACGCTGATGGGGCGCGACTCCGACGATCCTCTCGCCGACGGCGAGGTGGGTCGCGAGGGCGTCGCCATCGACACGCTGGAGGACATGGAGACGCTGTTCGCCGGCATCCCTCTCGGCCGCGTCTCCACCTCGATGACCATCAACGCCCCAGCGGTCGTCTTCCTGGCCATGTACCTCGCCGTGGCGGAGAAGCAGGGCGTGCCGTTCGAGGCGCTCGAAGGGACGATCCAGAACGACATCCTCAAGGAGTACATCGCGCAGAAGGAGTGGATCTACCCGCCGGTCCCCTCGATGCGGATCATCACCGACATGATCGACTTCTGCACGGCACGCGTGCCGAAGTGGAACACCATCTCGATCAGCGGCTATCACATCCGCGAGGCCGGCTCGACGGCGGTGCAGGAGCTCGCGTTCACGCTGGCGGACGGGCTGGCATACGTCCAGGCGGGTCTCGAGCGCGGACTGGAGGTCGACGCCTTCGCGCCCCGCCTGTCGTTCTTCTTCAACTCGCACATCGATTTCTTCGAGGAGATCGCCAAGCTCCGGGCCGCGCGCCGCATGTGGTGCCGGTTCATGCAGGAGCGCTTCGGGGCCCGCAACCCGCGCTCGTGGATGCTGCGGACGCACGTGCAGACCGCCGGCTGCTCGCTGACGGCGCAGCAGCCCTACAACAACGTCGTGCGGGTGACCGTCCAGGCGCTGGCCGCCGCGCTCGGCGGGACGCAGTCACTGCACACGAACTCGCTCGACGAGACGCTGGCGCTTCCCTCCGAGGAGTCGGTCCGCATCGCCCTCCGGACGCAGCAGATCGTGGCGGAGGAGAGTGGCGTCACCAACACCATCGATCCTCTGGGCGGCTCGTATTTCGTCGAGAGCCTCACCGACCGCATGGAGGAGGCCGCGCACCAGTACATCCGCGCCATCGACGCGATGGGCGGGATGGTGAGCGCGATCGAGCAGGGGTATCCCCAGAAGGAGATCGCCGACGCCGCGTTCCGCTACCAGAGGCAGCTCGACACCGGCGAGAAGACCCTGGTCGGCGTGAACAAGTACACCGAGGGCAACGGCCCGCCACCGCCGCTGCTGCGTATCTCGGACGAGGTCGAGCGGGATCAGCGCGAGCGGCTGCACGCCGTCCGCCGCAGACGGGACGCCGGGCGTCATCGCCGCGCCCTTCAGGATCTCGTGGCCGCGGCGGGCACCCGCGACAACATCGTGCCTCCGGTCCTCGAAGCGGTGCGGGCGTACGCGTCGGTGCAGGAGATCTGCGACGCCCTCCGGCCGGTGTTCGGCTCGTACCGCGAAGGGAAGGTCCCGCTGTGACATCCGCGGCGAAGGTCCGGCTTCTGGTCGGCAAGGTCGGCCTCGACGGCCACGACCGGGGCGCCAAGATCATCGCGCGCGCGCTGCGGGACGCCGGGTTCGAGATCATCTACACCGGGCTGCACCAGACGCCGGAGGTCGTGGTCGCGACGGCGCTCCAGGAGGACGTCGACGGCATCGGCCTGTCGATCCTGTCGGGAGCCCACATGACGCTTTTCCCGAAGCTCCTGGGGCTTCTCAAGGAGAAGGGCGGCTCCGACATCGTCGTGTTCGGCGGAGGCATCATTCCCGACGAGGATTCGCACAAGCTCAAGGACGCGGGCGTGCGCGCGATTTTCACGCCCGGCACGACGACCCAGGAGGTGGTCGACTGGGTCAGGCAGAACGTGGTCCCGCGGCGGCGCTAGCACGCGCCCGCCGCACACCACCGGCTCCGGCGCGGGCGCGTCGCCGGATTCGGTACCGCAGCTCCATCGCGCCCGCGGCGCCTGCGTAACGCGGGGGAGGGCCAGGGGTGAAGACGATCCTGCTCGCTGACGACAGCATCACCATACAGAAGGTGGTGGAACTGACGTTCTCGGATGGCGACTATCGGGTCTTCTGCGTGGCCAACGGCGCTCAGGCGCTGCGCAAGATCCCGGAGATCCGGCCCGACGTCGTGCTCCTCGACGTGGTCATGCCGGAGAAGAACGGGTACGAGGTCTGTGAGGCGCTGCGATCCGATCCGGCCACCGCCTCGATCCCGGTGCTCCTCCTGACCGGCACCTTCGAGCCGTTCGATCGCGCGCGCGCCGAAGCCGCGGGCGCCCGCGGGCACGTCACCAAGCCGTTCGAGTCGCATACCCTGGTCCAGCGCGTGGAGGAGCTCCTGTCCCAGGCCGCGACGCGAGGGCCGAGTCCCGCCGCGCCTGCGGCCTTCGCCCCGCCGGCCGCGGCGCCCTCGATGCAGGCATCCTCCGGCGGCCCTTCCGCTTCGGCCGTCGGCATGAGCACGTCGGCTCCCGAGCCGGCGCCCGTCTTCCCGCCTGCTGCACGGAGCGCCAGCCAGGCAACCGGCCCGCATCCCGCTTTCCCGCCTGCAGAGCCCGACCCGGGGGGCGCCTACCTGGGATTCGCCGACCTGGCGATCGGTGAGGAGGAGACGGTGGTGCGCGACCGCTACGACGAGATGGACGCTCCGGTCACACCGGAGGGGGCCGCGACCGCTCAGGCCGCCGACCAGACCATGGAGGGATTCGTGAGCGGATACGAAATGCCGGCCGAGTCCTCTCAGGACGAGGAGCGCCCCGGCGCCGATTTCCCACCGCGCCGCTCGCAGGGCGCAACGCCCATCGCCCTGTCCAACCCCGCGAGCGAAGCGCCACGGGCGGGAGGGGCGGGGGCCGATCTGGCGCTCTCCGCCGACACCCTCGATCGTCTCGCCGACCTGGTCATCCGCCGGATGTCGGAGCGCGTGGTGCGGGAGATCGCCTGGGAAGTGATCCCCGGCGTCGCCGAGAGCATCGTCCGCCAGCGAATCAAGGAGCTCGAGGAGCGGGAGAGCTGACGCCGGGTCCGCCACCCGGCCCCGGACCCGCTTTGAACTTGCCCCCGACCCGCCCGCGCCGGTAGAGTTCGCCTGCCCGCGGGAGCCCGACGTGAGCGACATCGACAAGGTCTTCGATCCCGGCCGTTTCGAGCGCCGTTGGTACGAGCATTGGACCCGCCTCGGCGTGTTCAAGGCCGACCCCGATCGCGCGCGCCCGCGCTTCGTCATGGTCATCCCGCCCCCCAACATCACCGGCCGCCTGCACATGGGTCACGCCCTCAACAACACGCTCCAGGACATCCTGGCGCGCTGGCGGCGGATGTCGGGCGACGATGTCCTCTGGCTCCCCGGGACGGACCACGCCGGCATCGCCACGCAGATGGTGGTCGATCGCGAGATGGAGAAGCAGGGGACCAGCCGGATGGCGCTGGGGCGCGAGGAGTTCGTGCGCCGGGTCTGGGCCTGGAAGGAAACCTACGGCGGCGCCATCGTCGACCAGCTCAGGACGCTCGGTTGCTCGTGCGACTGGAGCCGCGAGCGCTTCACGCTCGAGCCGGCTCTCTCCGTCGCGGTGCGCGAGGTCTTCGTCCGCCTCTGGGAGGAAGGGCTCATCTACCGGGACCGCTTCATCGTCAACTGGTGCCCCCGCTGCCGCACCGCCATCTCCGACCTCGAGGTGATCCAGCAGCCGGTGCAGGGCCACCTGTACACCATCCTCTACCCGTTCGAGGACGGATCGGGCGGGCTCGAGGTGGCCACCACGCGTCCGGAGACCATGCTGGGCGACACCGGGGTGGCGGTCCATCCAGAGGATCCGCGCTACACGCAGTTCATCGGCCGGCGGGTCCGGCTGCCCCTGGTGGACAGGCTGATCCCGGTGGTCGCCGACACGTTCGTCGATCGCGCCTTCGGCACCGGCGTGGTGAAGGTCACGCCCGCGCACGACGCGAACGACTTCGCCGCCGCGCAGCGGACCGGCCTGCCGATCCTCCTGGTGATGGACGAGGGCGGCCGGATGAACGACGCCGTGCCGGAGCCGTACCGCGGCCTCGACCGCTTCGAGGCGCGCCGCAAGGTGGTCGAGGAACTGACGCGCGCAGGACGGCTGGTGCGCTTGCAGGAGCACCCGCACAACGTCGGACACTGCCAGCGCTGCGGGACGATTGCCGAGCCGTACCTGTCCCTGCAGTGGTTCGTTCGCATCGCGCCGCTGGCGGACGCCGCGACGCTGGCCGTGGCGGACGGACGGGTCCGCTTCACGCCACCCCACTGGGTCAACAGCTACAACGAGTGGATGGGGCGGATTCACGACTGGTGCATCAGCCGCCAGCTCTGGTGGGGGCATCCGATCCCCGCCTGGCACTGCGCCGCCTGCCGGCAGGTGATCGTCGCCCGCGAGACACCGGCGTCGTGCCCCTGCGGCTCGCGCGATCTCCAGCCCGACCCCGACGTCCTCGACACCTGGTTCTCCTCGGCCTTGTGGCCGTTTTCCACCCTCGGCTGGCCGGACAAGACCAGGGACCTCGCGACCTACTATCCGACCAGCACGCTGGTCACCGGGTTCGACATCCTTTTCTTCTGGGTCGCCCGGATGATCATGATGGGACTCCGGTTCATGGGGGAGGCGCCGTTCGGAAAGGTCTACATCACCGGCCTGGTCCGCGACGCGGAAGGCCAGAAGATGTCGAAGACCAAGGGGAACGTGGTCGATCCGATGGACCTGATCGGGCGCCACGGCGCCGACGCCTTGCGCTTCACCATGGCCGCCATGGCCACCCCGGGCTCCGACCTGCCGCTCTCCGAAGAGCGCATGGCCGGCTACCGCGCGTTCGCCACCAAGCTGTGGAACGCGGCGCGCTTCGTCCTCATCAATGCGCCCCAGGCGATCGAGGGGTCGGGACTGCCCGCGCTTCCGGATCGCGACGCGCTCACGCTGCCGGACCGCTGGATCCTCAGCCGGCTCCAGGGCCTCGTCCGCGAGACCACCGAAGCCCTCGAGGCGTTCCGCTTCGACGAGATGGCCGCCGCCCTCTACCGCTTCCTGTGGCACGAGTACTGTGACTGGTATCTCGAGATGAGCAAGCCGGCGCTCGCGCCGGCCGGGCCGCCGGCAGCGGCGGCGGACACGCGCGCGGTGCTCCTCCACGTGCTCGAGAGCGTGCTGCGGCTCCTGCATCCCGTCATGCCGTTCCTGACCGAGGAGATCTGGCAGCGGCTGCCGCACGCCGGCGAGACGATCGCGCTCGCCCCCTGGCCGACGGCAGACGCCTCCCGACTCGACGCCGACGCGGAGCGCGACGTCGACCTGATCATGGAGGTGGTCGGCCGGGTGCGAAACCTGCGCGCCGAGCTCAATCTCGACCCCGCGCAGCGCGTGCCGCTCGTGTTCCACGCCCACGACGCCAAGGCGGCCGCGCTGCTGCGCGCCGAGAGCCGGCTGGTCGTCGCCCTGGCCCGCCTCTCGGGCGTGGAAGAAGCTCCCGGGGGTTCGCCCGCCGCCGGGCCCGCGGCGCGCGCCGTCGTGGCCGGAGTCGAGCTGGCCGTGCCGCTCGCCGGTCTGCTCGATCTCGAGACCGAGACGCGCCGGCTGCGCCGCGAGATCGACAAGCTGGCGCGCGAGCGCGAGGGTCACGCGGCCAAGCTGCGCAATCCCGACTTCCTGGCGCGCGCCAAGCCCGAGATCGTGGACAAGGTCCGCGCCATCGATCGGGAGCTGGGGGAGAAGATCGACCGCCTCGGCCGCACCCTGGGCGGCCTGGAGGGCCGCCCCACGCCTTGAGGCGGCGCCGCGGGTGTGGGACAATCGCGCCGCGATGCTCGACGAGTCCCAGGTCCGCGACGTTGTCCGCCGCGCGCTCGAGGAGGACATCGGCGGCGGGGACCTCACCTCCCGTGCCGTCGTGGACCCGGGCGTCCAGGCGAAGGGTGTCCTCGTCGCGCGCGAGCCGATGGTCGTGTGCGGGCTGGAGATCGCGCGCGAGGCGTTCCGGCAGGCCGATCCCGGGCTGGGGTTCGACGGCGCGATGCGGGACGGCGCCTGGTGCGCGCCGGGCGGCGTGATCGGCACGGTGCACGGCGCGGCGCGGCCGATCCTGGCGGCGGAGCGCACCGTGCTGAATTTCCTGCAGCGTCTGTCGGGGATCGCGACGATGACCCGACGCATGGTGACGCTCGTGGCCGGCAGCGGCGTCGAGATCGCCGACACGCGCAAGACGGTCCCGGGTCTTCGGATGCTGGATAAGTACGCCGTCGCGACCGGTGGCGGCACCAATCACCGCCGGGGACTGCATGACGCCTACCTGATCAAGGACAACCACTGGCGCCTCGCCGGAGGCGTCGGAGAGGCGGTGCGCCGGGCGCGCGCCGCCCTCGAAGGTCGCCCGGCGCCGGGGATCGGGATCGAGATCGAGGTGACCAGCGTGGCCGAGGTCAAGGAGGCGCTCCAGGCGGGGGCCGACGCGCTCCTGCTCGACAACATGGACGAGCCGACGCTCGCCGAGTCGATCGCGGTCGCCCGCGGGCGCGCCTTCCTCGAGGTCAGCGGCGGACTGGGCGAGGAGCGGCTCCCGCGTCTCGCCGCGCTCGGCGTGCAGAGGATCTCGATGGGCGCATTGACCCACTCGGTGCGGGCGGTCGACATCGCGCTCGAGGTGGAAGGGGCATGAGCCTTCCGCTGCCCCCCCGGGACGACGGCCCCCCGTCGGCGCCCCCCGAGACGGAGGTGGCTCGCGGCGAGGCGCTGACCCCTGCGGCGCTGCAGCGCATGCTCCGTTCGCCCGTCTTCGGACACCGCATCTTCTATTACCCGAGCATCGGCTCGACCAACGATCGGGCGCTCGAGCTGGCGGCCTCCGAGGAGCCCGAAGGAGGTCTGGTGCTCGCCGAGGAGCAGACCCTCGGCCGGGGGCGACGCGAGCGCACCTGGAGCTCGGCGCCCTACGCGGGCATCTACGCGTCGCTCATCCTGCGCCCCGCGATCCCGGCGTCACGCGCCCCGCTCCTGACCTTCATGGCGGCGGTCGCGGTGGCGGACACGCTCAACGAGCAATCCGGTCTGCGCGCCCGGATCAAGTGGCCGAACGACGTGCTGATCGAGCGGCGCAAGATCGCCGGCGTGCTCGGCGAGGTGCGCGGCTCGGCGCCGGAGATCCGCGAGATGGTCGTGGGCATCGGGATCAACGTGAACCAGTCCGCGACGGATTTTCCGGCGGAGCTCGAGGGGAAGGCCACGTCGGTGCGCATCGAGACCGGGGCGATGGCCGACCGGGCGACCTGCCTGGCCGGAGTGCTGGAGGGGTTCGAGCGCCGCTACGCGCGCTTCCTGCGCGACGGCCCCGCCACCCTGCTGCGCGAGTGGGAGTCGCTCTCCACGCTCACCCCGGGGGCGCAGCTCTCGGTCCTGGGTCCGACCGGGCGGGTGGAAGGGGAGTTCACCGGCATCGACCTGGAGGGCGCGCTGGTGGTGCGCGCCCCCGCCGGGTCGATCCACCGCATCCCGTTCGGGGAGCTGCTCGACTCGATTCTCAAGTGAGCTGACGATGCTTCTGGTGATGGACGTCGGGAACAGCAACACCGTGCTGGGGGTCTACGACCAGACGCGTCTCGTGGCCCACTGGCGGCTGACCACGGTGCGCGACCGGACGGTGGACGAATACGGCATCCTGGCAAGAAATCTCCTGTCGCTCGCCGCCATCGAGGCGACGGCGATCGACGGCCTGATCATCGCGTCGGTCGTGCCGCCGCTGAACAGCGTGCTGGAGGCGATGGCGCTGCACTACTTCCGCCGCAAGCCGCTGTTCGTCGAGCCGGGGGTGAAGACCGGGATGCCGATCCTGTACGACAACCCCCAGGAGGTCGGCGCCGATCGCATCGTCAACGGCGTCGCCGCCTTCGCGCGCTGCAAGAGCGCCGTCATCGTGGTCGATTTCGGAACGGCCACCACCTTCGACGCCATCTCGGGGCGTGGCGAGTACCTCGGCGGCGCGATCGCCCCGGGGCTCAACATCGCCGCCGAGGCCCTGTTCCAGCGCGCCGCGCGGCTGCCCCGCGTCGACATCCGCAAACCGCCCAAGGTCATCGGGCGCAACACCACGCACAGCCTGCAATCGGGTCTGTTCCACGGCTACCTGGGTCTGGTGACCGGCATCGTGTCGCGCATGCGCGAGGAGATGGAAGAGGACCCGGTGCGCACCCTCGGCACGGGCGGTCTGAGCTTGACGCTGCAGGCCGAGCTGCTGGGCATCCTGGACGAGGTCGACCCGGAGCTGACGCTCGAGGGTCTGCGGCTCATCTACGAACGGAACCGATGAGCGAGTCGTCCGACCCGGATCCCTATTACCAGGCGATCGAAGAGGCGTTCAACCGGCGTCGCGGCGCGCCGCTCCTGCTCGCGCCGCGCGACTGGGCGCTCATCGGCGAATGGAAGCGCCTGGGCGTGCCGATCCCGATCGTCCTCCAGGGGATCGACAATGTGTTCGACGCCTACCAGCGCCGCCCGCCGACCGCGCGGCGCATCAACTCGCTGTCGTACTGCCGTCAGGAGGTCCTTGGGCTCCACGAGCTCTACCTCGGCCTGCACGGGGTGGAGGCCGGCCGCCCCGAGCCCGCGCCGGAGGGCGGCGCCGCGAGACAGCCGCCCGAGGCGGTGACCCGGTACCTGAAGCGGCTGCGCAAACGCCTCAAGGAGGCGGCGACCTGGTGCTCCGAGCAGGGGCTCGACGATCTCGTCGGGCCGATCGCCGAAGCCTCCGGGGAGGTGAAGGCGATCCAGCGCGGTCTGGCCGATTCGCCGTTCGATCCCCAGGCGCTGGAGGCGGGTCTCGGCCGCCTGGACGCCGCGCTCGTCGAGAGGGCGCGACAGGTCATTCCGGAGGCGGATCGACGCGCTCTCGAAGCCGAGGTGGAGACCAAGGTCGCGGCGCCGGGCGGACGGATGACGCCCGCCGCGCTCGACGCGACACGTCGCGCCACCATCACCCGTCTCCTGCGTCTGCGCTGCGGGCTGCCGCGACTCAGCCTGTTCGACTGAACGTTGGCCGGGCGCGGGGCCCCCGATCCGTCCCGCGCCACGGCTTGATCCCCGGACCCCGACTGCGATAGGTTCGGGGTCCCGCTGGAGAGCCGGGACGAAGGCGTGTCCATGCGCTCCGGCTCCCTCGAGGCCCAGGGCTCCCGCTCGGGCCGGATTCTCCTCGCGTCGTCGATCGCCTTCGCCGCGGGCATCGCCGCCCACGGGCGCGGGGGGGACTTCGCCGCCTGCGTCGGCATCGCGATGGCCTGGTTCATCCGGCCGCCGGCCCGTGATCGTCCCGGCCCGCGTTCCCCGGCGTTGCGACGTCTCGGCGCGGCGGCGGCGCTTCTCGCCGCCGCGCTCGCCGCGGGGCTCGCCTGCGCCGTCCTGCATGGAGCCCGTGACGGGACCGCCTCGCTCCTGGAATCCTGGCGACGTCTCGGATTCGAGGAGGGCATCACTCCGGTCCGTGTGCGCGGCGTCCTGATCGACCGGGATCGGCTGGAAGACGACCGTCTCTCCCTGACCCTGCGGATGACCCGTTGCGCCATTCCCGCCGGAGCGGAGGGAGGCACGCACGCGGCGCCGGGCATCGGGATCCGGCTGACGCTGCCCTGGCCCGGCGATCGGCCGATCCCCTGGCGCGAAGGCGACACCCTCGAGACCGTGGCGCGCCTCGGCCGGGCGCGCCGCTTCCGCAATCCGGGATCCTTCGACTACCCGGCCTACCTCGCGACACGCGGCATCAGCCTGACCGGGTCCGTGAAGAGCGCGCTCCTCGTGGAGTACGTCGCGGGATCCCGCCACCCCTGGATCGGCCTGCTGCCGCGCGCGCGGCGGCGCGTCGTGGCGACGCTGCAGGACGCCGCGGGCCCCGCGCAGGCCCAGACCGCCGACTTCCTCGCAGCGCTCCTGGTGGGGGAGCGCCAGTCCCTGCCGCCCGATCTCGAGGAGACGCTGCAGCGGGCGGGCGTCTACCACATCATCGCCTTGTCGGGGTTCAACGTCGGGCTGGTCGCCCTCCTGGGTGGAGCGCTTCTCGGTCTCGCGCCGCTGCGACCGCGCATCCGCCGCATCGCGCTCCTCGCCCTCCTCCTCGCCTATTGGGGGATCGCGCGCGACAGCGGCTCCCTCGCGCGAGCGGCCCTCATGGTGCTGCTGCACGGAGCGGGCGCGCTCGCCTCCCGGCGCGTCGCGCCGACGGGTGCGATCGCCGTCTCGGCCCTCATTCTGCTGGCGGTCGAGCCGGGCTGGCTGTTCGACGCCGGGTTCCAGCTCAGCTACCTGGCGACCCTCGGCCTGTTCGCCGGAGCCGGCCCGCGAGCGGGGAGGGCGCATCCAGCGGGAGCCGCCCGCGCGAGGCGGCCCCTCGTGCCGGAGCCATTGCGCGCCGCGTTCCGGGCGTCCCTCGTGGCGCTCGCGGCCACCTCCCCCCTCACGGCGCGTCAGTTCCACTCCATCACTCCCGGCGGAGCGCTGGCCAATCTCATCGCGGTGCCGGCCTCCTCCGCCTGTCTGCTCATCGCGCTGCTGATCGTTCCCGCGCAGCCCGTCGCGCCGTCTCTGGCGCACGCCGGCGTCCTTCTGGCCTCGTTTCTCCTGGCGCTGCTGCGCGGCTGCGCCGCGGCCTGCGCCGCCCTGCCGGGAGGCTTCGTCCGTGTCCTGCCGCCCTCCTGGACGATCGTCCTGCTGCTTCTGGCGCTTCTGGGCGCCGCGGCCCGCGCGCGTCGCGCGCCGCTCCGGCGGGCGGCGGGCACGCTCGCGATCCTCGTCGCGATCGCGGTCGTCGCGTCGGGGCGGAGTCCTTCGCCTCCCGGACGCCTGGAGGTGACGGTGCTCGACGTCGGCCAGGGCGACGCGCTCCTGGTCCGCTTCCCGAACGGCCTCTCGATGCTGGTCGACGCAGGCGGCCTGGCGCGATCGGAATTCGACGTCGGCGCGCGGGTCGTCGCCCCGGCCTTGCGGTCCCTCGGCCTGCTGCGGATCGATCTGCTGGCGATCACCCACGCGCATCACGATCATATCGGCGGGGCCGTCTCGATCGTGCGCGAGTTCAGGCCACGGGCCGTCTGGCTGGGGGCGATGACGCCCTCCGACCGCGCCGTGCGCCGGCTGGAGTCGGCGGCCGCGGAGGTCGGCGCCTCCGTCCTCAGGCCCCTTCGCGGCGTGGTCATCGGCGCCGGGGGAGGATCGATCGAGGTCCTGCACCCCGCGGCCGGCGCACGTCCCGGCGCGAAGGGCGCCAACGACGATTCCCTCGTGCTGCGGCTCGTCTACCGTCGCGCCGCCGCCCTGCTGACCGGCGACATCGAGCGGCCGGTCGAGCAGGACCTGGTCGCCTCCGGACTTCCGATCGACGCGGGACTCCTCAAGGTGGCCCACCACGGCAGCGAGACCTCGTCCACCGCCGCCTTTCTCTCCCGGGTCGGCGCCAGGATCGCGGTGGTCTCGGTCGGCGCCGGCAACCCGTGGGGGCACCCTTCGCGCGCCGTTCTCCAGCGGATCGCGGAGGCGGGAGCGCTCGTGGCGCGCACCGACCAGGATGGCGCGGTGCGCGCCTGGAGCGCCGGCGACGCCACCTTCACCGTCGAGAGGCTCACCGACGGCGCGGGGGAGGCGACGAGCGCCTCCGGCGCCTCACTCGCCGCCGAAGACCTGCGGGGTGGTCGGGATGAAGCAGAGGACGAGAATGAGAACGCCGAGCAGGGCGACGGCGAGGCGGCCGCGCCCGAGCGGCGTGAGGTCGTCGATCGGCCGTGGATGGGCGACACCGATGAACGCGAACAGCGCAGCGAAAATCAGCAGGTGCCATCCCTCGAACGCGAGACCGCAGGCGAACAGCGTGGCGATCCCGAATCGCGAGACGATACGATGCGCCCGGGGGGCGACGGCGTAGAGCATGTGTCCGCCGTCGAGCTGGCCGATCGGCAGCAGGTTCAGCGCGGTGGCGAACAAGCCGAGCCAGGCGGCCGCGAACACGGGGTGCAGCTGGACCGAAGCGCCCGCCTGGAGCTCGAAGAAGTGCGGATAGAGCCAGTGCAGCAGCAGGCAATCGGTCAGGCCGATCGTGCCGGGCTGCGGCACGGTTGTGACCAGCGTGGAATGGAGGAGCCCGTAGTAGAGAATCGGGAGCGCGGCGGCGAATCCTGCGAGCGGCCCCGCGACGGCCATGTCGAACAGCGCCCGCCGGCTCGGGAACGGCGCCCGTATCCGGATGACCGCTCCGAACGTGCCAAAGATGTTCGGTCCGGGCAGAAAGAACGGGAGCGTGGCCTCGATTCGGTAGTAGCGACAGACCAGATAGTGCCCCATCTCGTGCGACCCGAGGATGAACAGAACAGCCGCCGCATAAGGCAATCCGCTCAACCAAGCGCGCGGCGAACAGGCGATCCGCGCCACGATCCCAAGCGTGTAGGGATTTTCCTGACTGAGGAGCGCTCCGGCGACGACAGTCGAGGCGAAGGTGATCAGCAGGCAGGCGAGGTTGACGATGGGTGGAAGGGGCCGCCGAAGACGCGGCCGCCCCGGCTGCAAGGGCGCCTCGTCGCGCGGCGCCCCGGTGCCGCCCGCCGGGTCGTATGTCTCCAACCTACCTCAGGTTGCGGAGGTTCTTGCCGGGCTTGAAGCGGATGGTCTTGCCAGGGGGGATGCGCACCTCGGTGCCGGTCCGCGGGTTGCGACCGATCCCCTTCTTCCGGGGCTTGACCTGGAAGACGCCGAAGCCCCGGAGCTCGATTCTCTCGCCCCGGCGCATCGACTCTTTCATGGCGTCGAGGATGGCCTCGACCGCCACGACAGCCCTCACCCGGGTGATGTCGGCAATCTTCGCGACATTGTTGATGATGTCGGTTTTGATCATTCCGAGCCCCGCCTTCTTGAATGTCTGTAAGTTGCTGAAAGTATAGGAACCTAGCCTTTCACTGTCAAGAAGGTAATGTAGCGGCCGTGTGATATATTTCGTTGCGTCCAAAGGGTTTGCCTCGAACTTCCTGGAGCCGGCGTCGTATGCCCCACCCCGTGGTCGCGATCGTGGGCGCTCCGAACGTCGGAAAGTCCACTCTTTTCAACCGTTTGTTGGGTCGGCGGCACTCCATCGTGGCCGACCTCCCCGGAGTCACGCGGGACAGGCTCACAGCCGACGCCGAGATCCTCGGGAGGGACGTGACCCTGGTCGACACCGGGGGTGTGGTGGCTCGCGCCACCGACGACCTCACCCGCCGCGTCGGAGAGGAGGCCCTCAAGGCGGTCGAGATGGCCGACGTCATCATCTTTTTGATCGACGCCCGCGCCGGGCTGACGGCCGCGGACGACCATGTCGGACGAATCCTCCGGAGCTCCGGCCGCCCGATCGTCCCGGTCGCCAACAAGATCGACTCGCAGGGCCAGCAGGGTCTCGAGTTCGAGCTCTACCGTCTCGGGCTGGGCGAGGTGATCCCGATCTCGGCCGAGCAGGGGACCGGCATCGCCGAGCTCCTGGAGGCGATCGTCGCGCGGCTGCCCCAGGCGGGCGAGACCGCGGCGCAACCCGGCGTGGCGCTCGCGATCATCGGGCGCCCGAACGTGGGGAAATCGTCGCTCTTCAATCGCATCCTGAACTCCGAGCGCTCCGTCGTCTCCGAGATCCCCGGCACGACCCGCGATCCCGTGGACGCCGCCTTCACGCGCGGCGGCGTCCTGTACCGCATCGTCGACACCGCCGGCATCCGCCGCCGGCTGGGCGGAGCGGATGCCATCGAGTGGGTCAGCGTTCTCAAGGCGCGCCAGGCGCTCGAGCGGTCGGAGCTGGTCATCGCGCTCGTCGACGCGACGCGCGAGATGGAGCACCAGGATCGGGCTCTCATGGGACTGGTGATCGCAAGCCGGCGACCGGCGGTCGTGGCGATGAACAAGATCGATCTCCTCGACCCGAAGGATCTCCCGTTGAGCGCCCGCATCGAGGCGCTGCGCGAAGATCTGAAGTTCTCGGCGTGGGTGCCAGCCGTGCCGATCTCGGCGCGGACCGGGGAAGGGATCGGCACACTGCTCGGCACCGTGGCGAGCGTGCATGCCGAATGCGGACGGCGCTTCGCCACCTCGGAGCTGAACCGGGCCCTCGAGGCGATCGTCAAGGCGAAGCAGCCTCCGGCCGACGGCGGTCGCGAGGTGCGCTTTCACTACATCACCCAGGCGACCGGAGCACCGCCGCGCTTCCTGGTGTTCGGCAACGGACGGAAGGTCTCCGAGTCGTACCGCCGCTACATGGAGCACCGGCTGCGCGAGCGTCTGGGGCTCGAACTCTCGCCGATTACATTGGTGTTTCGCCGCCGTCCATCGCGTTGACGGTGGGGGGACCGGATGCTATATTCCCCGAGCTTCCGGAGCGCGGATGGTTCTATTCAACTACTCGACCCGCGAATTGACCGCCAAGATCGTCTATTACGGCCCCGGTCTGTGCGGCAAGACGACCAACCTCCAGTACGTCTACAGCTCCCTTCCTGAAAGCGTCAAGAAGGGGAAAATGCTGTCGCTGGCGACGAAGACCGACCGGACGCTGTTCTTCGACTTCCTGCCGATCGAGCTGGGCACCATCCGCGGCATGCGCACGCGCGTGCAGCTCTACACCGTCCCGGGCCAGGTGTTCTACAACTCGACCCGCAAGCTCGTCCTCAAGGGCGCCGACGGGGTCGTGTTCGTGGCCGATTCGCAGGGCAAGATGATCGAAGCCGACATCGAGAGCTACCGGAATCTCGAAGAGAACCTGCGCGAGATGGGGATCCGGATCGAGGAGATCCCTCTGGTGATGCAGTTCAACAAGCGCGACCTCCCGAATCTCTCCTCCATCGAGGAGATGAACACGCGGATCAACAAGCACAACGCCCCGTTCTACGAAGCGGTCGCGATGACCGGCATCGGCGTCGAGGACACGCTCAAGGCGGTGACCAAGCTGGTGCTCAACAACCTGTCGGCGAAGTACCGCCTCGAGGAGGGGAGCGGTGCGGGCACGCGCGCCTCCTCCGTGCCGCCCGAGGAGGCGACCCGCCCGGCGGACGGGAACCGGCGCCGCAAGCCGGGGCCGCGCGAGCTGCCGCCCGAGGACCGGGCGCTGGACGCCCTGGGCGGCGAGCCGGAGGATTTCGCCTTGCCGAGCGCGCCTCCCTCCGCGCCCGCGGCGCCGGCGCGCCATGCCCGGCCCCCGATCAGCGCCTCCGACGACGACGTCATCGAGCTCGTCGACGAGATCGAGGACGATTCCGATTCGATGCCGGTCGCGGGCCTGGGACGCGCGCCGGCCACCCCCGCGCGCGCATCGGCGCCGGGTCTGGTGACGCTCCATCCCTCGGCGCTGCGTTCCGCGCCCGCGAGCTCCGCGCCGCCGCGGACACCAATGGCCACGCAGGCGCTCGCGACCGAGCGCGATCCGCTCGACATCGAGGATCCGATCGACCTCGGCGACGCGCTCGACGAGCCGTCCGCCCCGGCGCAGGCGGCGGACGCCCTGCAGATCGGGCCGATCCGTCCCGGCGAGGAGCGCGAGATCGAGGTCCCAGTCCGAATCGATCTCGACGGCCGGAAGGTGCTCATCCAGTTGAGGCTCAAGGTCCGCCTCACCGGCTGACCCGGTGGCGGCCATGGAGCCGGCCCTTCTTCCCCCCGGCACGGCCGCCGGCGAGCCCACCCCCCTGAGACAAGCCACAGGACCAGGACCGCTGGAGATGGTCCTGGTGGCCGGTCTGGCCTTCTTCCTCAACCTCTCGGCCGGGACGCTGCTCCAGTACGCGCGACCGAAGCTCGGGCTCCTGGTCTCGGAAATCTTCTTCATCGCCGGCCCGGCGGTCCTCGCCATCCGGCTCTTCTACCTGGATCGGCGCGCAATCCTCCCGATGCGCGGCTGGCGCTGGACCGACCTGCCCGCCGCGATCGTCGCGGCGGCCGGGCTGAACCACCTCCTCACGATGGCCGGCGCCTGGCAGGAGACGGTCTGGCCGACGCCGACGCTGGTGCGCGCCCTGTTCGACGGTCTGTTCGTCTATCGCGGACCGCTCGACTTCGCGGCGCTGCTCGTCGCCTTCGCCCTGGTCCCGGCGATCTGCGAGGAGATCCTGTTCCGGGGGTTCCTCCAGTCCGGTCTGGCGCGCTCGCTGGATCGTCCCGCGAGCGTGGTCGCCGCCTCGGCGCTCGTGTTCGCCCTCTTCCATCTCGACCCCTGGCGCTTCACCGGCGTCCTGGGACTCGGCCTCTTCCTCGCCTGGCTGAGGCTGTCGACCGGCAGCCTCCTGCCGTCGATGACGGCCCACGCCGCCAGCAACGTCCTGTCGATCGCGATGAAGGCGGGAGGGTGGCTCGACGACGACGCCCCCGGCTCGCTCGGGTCCGCGCTCGTCGCCCTGGTGCTCGTCGCGGCGGCGATCACGGTGATCGCGGCCGGCCGGCGCGCCCGCGACCGCATGCTATAATCCGCGGCCCGTAACGGAAGGGCCGTCACGGCGACCGCATCCTGCGGCGCCAGGAGGACATCCCGGACATGATGAAGAAGGTGCTGGCCGTGTTGGCGTTCGTGTCGCTGTTCGAGGCGGGGCAGACGCGCGCCCAGGAGCCGACCTCGCAGGCGCCGCTGTTCAGCGCCTATCCCTCCTACCGCGCGAAGTTCGACAGCGGCACCGGGAAGTTCTCGCTGATCACCAACATGCTCGTGTACAACATCAGCGGCAAGACGGTCACCGACGTCACGTTCAAGCAGACCTACCCAGACGGGGTCTCGGTCAAGGAGACCTACCAGCGCGAGTTCGGCAGCGAGGCCAGCCTCGAGCAGTCGTCGGCGCGCAAGGTCGAGGGGAACGCCTTCTACGCCAGCATCCCGACCTACAAGCACCGCCAGTATGTCGTCATCTTCAACGAGCTGGACGTGGCGCGTCGCCTGACCAAGATCACCTTCCCGGGGATCGAGATCAGCTACACCGACGCCGACGGCAAGCGCCAGAACGTCAAGCTGCAGGACAACACCCAGGACCTGTTCATCTACTCCAACGTGGTCGGCGACCTGGAGCGATTCCTCGCGAAGTACAACAAGATCGACTTCGATTTCGCCAAGGCGACACCGCAGCGCAAGGAGTGGGAGTTCGCGCCGATCGCCGCCAGCGCCAAGGGGCGCTTTCCGACCGGCATCGCCGGCACCAACCCTGGAGAGGACCAGTACAACGGGTGGTTCCGCGTCCGGAGCGGGCCGGCGGGCGACACCATCCAGCTCCTGGTCGCCTACAACAAGGTGGAGAAGAAGGATCGGCTCGCGGATCAGGACGCCGTCATGAAGTCGCTGAAGGACTATCTGCACTGGTGCGGCGAGTTCGACATCATCCAGGATGGGCTCAAGGTCGAGAAGGCGAAATGGAAGAAGTACGACGACACCTGGACGGTCACCGGTCGCTGGCAGGACACGGTGAAGAATCGGCTGGGCGAGGGCCCGCTCGAGGCGCACGTGTTCTACGGCGCGCACGAGGACGTGCAGTACGTCGTCCTCGGCCTGGCGCACGGCCGCGCGCTCGGGGAGGCCAGCGCCACTCCGAATCCCGACAAGGAGGCGGCGCTCACCAAGGAGCTGGTGGCGCTGATCGACACCTTCAAGTCGGACATCGTGCCGTTGTCCTACGAGCGGCGGCGCTGATCGGGTCCACGGCCCTGGTGTTATAATCCCGCACTTCCGCGATCCCGAAGGGCGCTCGAACCCAAGCTCTGGAGACGTCACAACCCATGAAGAAACCCGCCGAGGTCCTGAAACTGGCCAAGGACAACAACGTCCGGATCGTCGACCTGCGCTTTATGGACATGCCGGGCATCTGGCAGCATTTCTCGGTGCCGTTCCACCAGCTGAGCGAGTCGTCGTTCGAGGACGGGTTCGGCTTCGACGGCTCCAGCATCCGCGGCTTCCAGGCGATCCACGAGAGCGACCTCCTGGTCGTGCCGGACGCCGACACGGCGTTCATGGACCCGTTCACCGAGGTCCCGACCCTGATCCTGATCTGCAACATCCACGAGCCGATCACCAAGCAGCGGTACGCGCGTGATCCGCGGGCCATCGCGCAGCGCGCCGAGAACTATCTCCAGTTCACCCGCCTCGCCGACACCGCCTACTTCGGTCCCGAGGCCGAGTTCTTCATCTTCGACGACGTGCGGTTCGATCAGCGCGCGAACTGCGGTTACTACTACCTCGACTCGGTCGAAGGGCAGTGGAACTCGGGCCGCGAGGAAGGACCCAACCTGGGCTACAAGCCGCGTCACAAGGAAGGGTACTTCCCGGTCCCGCCGATCGATCACTTCCAGGATCTGCGCACCGACATGGTGCTCAACCTGGAACGCTGCGGGCTGACCGTGGAGGCCCACCATCACGAGGTCGCCACCGGCGGGCAGATGGAGATCGACATCCGCTTCAATTCCATGACCCGGTCGGCGGACAACCTGGCGATCTACAAGTACGTCGTGAAGAACACCGCCGTGCGCAAGGGACACACGGTCACCTTCATGCCGAAGCCGATCTTCGGCGACAACGGCAGCGGCATGCACTGCCACCAGAGCCTCTGGAAAGGCGGCAAGAACCTGTTCGCCGGGGAAGGGTACGGCGGCTTCTCCGAGATGGGGATGCACTACATCGGTGGTCTCTTGAAGCACTCGCCGGCGCTGGCGGCGATCATCGCCCCGACGACCAACTCCTACAAGCGCCTGACGCCGGGATTCGAGGCGCCGGTGAACCTGGCCTACTCGCGCCGCAACCGCTCGGCCGCCATCCGGATCCCGATGGTCAGCGCCAACCCGGCCGCCATCCGGCTCGAATACCGACCGCCCGATCCCTCCTGCAATCCGTACATCGCGTTCGCGGCGATGCTGCTGGCGGGTCTCGACGGCATCGAGAAGAAGATCGACCCGGGCAAACCGCTCGACAAGGACATCTACAGCCTTGGGCCCCAGGAGCTCAAGAACGTGCCCTCGCTCCCGGGCTCGCTGGATGTCGCCCTCAAGCATCTCGAAGACGACCACGAGTTCCTGCTCAAGGGCGACGTCTTCAACGAGGACATGATCAGCCTCTGGATCGACTACAAGCGCGAGCGCGAGGTGAATCCCATGCGCCTGCGCCCGCATCCTTACGAGTTCAGCCTCTACTACGACATCTGAGATCCGCGGGGCGGCGGCCGCCGGCACCTGCCCGGCGCCGCGGCCCGGCCGCCGCTGAGGAGGAGGGCCCGAGGTGAGTCCGGGGCGCGCCGCCGCAGGGCTGTCGGCCATCCTCCCGCCGGACCTGGTCGCTCCGCTCGCGGCGCACCTCGAACGTCTCCCCGATCCCGACGCGGCCGTGCGCCTGGCGCAGAGGCTCGCCGCGGCCGGCGCGCTGCCTTCCGATCCTTCGCGTCTGCACGCGTTGCTGACCATCGGAGGATGCAGCCCGTACCTCGGAGGCCTGCTCCACGAGCGTCCCGATCTCCTGGACGCCCTGCCGACCGGCGGCCCCGGCCGCGCGCTGCCGACGCGCGAGGATCTCGAGGAGGACCTGGCGCGCTCCCGGTTCCGCGACTCCTCCGCCGACGTCGCGATGGTCCTGCGGCGGTTCAAGGAGCGCGAATACCTGCGTATCGCGCTGGCCGACCTGCTGCGCACCGCCGACCTCGCGGCGATCACCCGCTCCCTGTCGCTGCTCGCCGACGTCCTGATCGACCGCGCGGTGCGTGCCGCCGCCGCGGATCTCGAATCCCGCCACGGCCGTCCGACGTTCCGCAACGAGCGCGGCGAGGTGGAGGACTCGGAGTTCTCCGTGCTGGGACTCGGCAAGCTCGGCGGCGAGGAGCTCAACTACAGCAGCGACATCGACATCGTCTATCTGTTCGCGCGCGACGGCGAGACCACGGGTGTCGGCGCGGCGGGGGAGGGCTCGATCTCCAATCGCGAGTTCTACACGCGGTTAGCCGCGGACGTGACCCGGATCATCGGCGGCGCCGGATCCGACGTGGAGATCTTCCGCATCGATCTCAACCTCAGGCCGGGCGGCCGCGACGGGGACCTGGTGATCTCCGAGGCGGCGGCGGTCGCCTACTACCGCGGCTGGGCCGAACCGTGGGAGCGGCAGGCGCTCATCAAGGCGCGTCCCGTGGCCGGATCCGCGGCCCTGGGCCGGCGCTTCGTCGAGGCGGTCGAGCCGCTGGTCTACAGCGCGGCGCCCGATCCTTATCTTTCGGTCGAGATGGTGGCGATGAAGGATCGCATCGACGGGCGCCTCCGCGAGCAGGGGCACTCCGATCGCGACGTCAAGCTCGGGCGCGGCGGCATCCGCGAGCTCGAGTTCGGCGTGCAGGCCCTGCAGCTGCAGCGCGGCGGCGGGGATCGATGGCTCAGGCAGGGGAACACGCTCCTGGCGCTGCACCGTCTGGCCGACCGGGGCCTGGTCGGTTTCGCGGAGTACGCCGCGCTTGCCGAGGCCTACGTCTTCCTGCGCGACGTCGAGCATCGCCTGCAGCTCCTCAACAATCGGCAAACCGCGCTGCTGCCCGCCGACCCGGCCGCCTTGCGCGCGCTGGCCCGCAACCTCTGGCTGGTCGCCCCGCCCCGGGACGACGAGGCGGCGGCGCTCGCCGCAGCCCTCGACCGCCACCGCGGCGCGGTGCGTGCGTTCTACGATTCGGTCCTGGGTCGCGCGTCGCAGGTGGCGATCGCCGAGGACACGTCCGACCTGCTGCTCGACCGCCTGGACGAGACGGCGCTGCTCGATCGTCTGCGGCGGCTCGATCTCCCCGGCGCCGAGGGCCTGCTCCGGCCGGTGCAGAACCTGCGCCGGCTGTTGCAGCCGGCGCGTCTCCCACCTGACCTGAAGCGGGCGCTGCGGCGGGCGGGTCCGCTGCTCGTCCAGGCGGCGGCCGGATCGTCGAACCCGCGTCGCGCGCTGCTGAATCTCGAGACCCTGCTCTCCGCCCTGCTGCCGGAACCGGAAACGCTCTCCCGCCTGCTGGCGCACCGCGAGATTCTGACGCCCGCGGTCCGCCTGCTCGGTCGCAGCGATCTGCTGACCGGGCTCCTGGTGCGCCAGCCTGAGATCCTGCGCACCCTCGAGGACCGGGGCCGCCTCGTTCGCGCCCCCGACCCGGAGGAGGAGTGTGGCCGCCTGCTCGAGGCCGCGTGCGCGCCCGGGGATCCCGGAACGCGCGCCGCGGAGCTGCGTCGCAGGCACCAGGCGGCGCTTGCGGCCACGGCGCTTCGCGACATCAACCGGCTGGCCTCGGTGCGTCAGGTGGTCAAGAGCCTCTCCGATCTGGCGGACGGCGCCGTCGAGGCCGCGCTGCGGCTGGCGCGCGACGAGGCGGGCGATCCGGCCACCGGGGCCAGGCTCGCCGTCATCGGGCTCGGACGCCTGGGCTATCGCGAGCTGGACTATGGATCCGATCTCGATCTGCTGTTCATCCACGAAACGGAGGGCGAAGACCAGGCGCTGGAGCGCGCGCGGGCGAGCGATCTCTGCGCCGGCGTCGTCCGCCTGCTCTCGACTCACAGCCGGGACGGCCAGATCTATCGGGTCGACCTGCGCCTGCGTCCCTCCGGGAGCAAGGGCGAGCTGGTGGCGTCGTCCCGGGCGCTCGCCGACTATTTCACCCGCGGCGCGGACGTCTGGGAGATGCAGTCGTTCCTGAAGGCCCGGCCGGTGGCGGGGGACCGCGCCCTGGGCGAGCGGGTGGTCGACGACATCGAGCGGCTGATCCTGGCGCGAGCCGCGGCCATCCCGGGGACGGAGCTGGCGGCCACCGTGCGGGACATGCGCGACCGGCTCGCGTCCGCGGGGCGTCCCGACCCCGGGTCGCGGCGACCGAAGCTCGGGCCGGGCGGGCTCGCCGACATCGATTTCGCCATCGAGTATCTGCAGCTGCGGCACGCCGTCGCCGGACCGCGCGACAAGGATACGCTGCGGCTGCTGACGCATCTGGCCTCCGCCGGCCTGCTCGGCGAGGAGGAGCTGCGCGCCTTCTACGAGGGGTACCTGTTCCTGCGCGGCATCGACCACGAGATGCGCTTGGTCGGCGGAGCCCCGGCCGACACCCTCCCCGCCGACCCTCGGCGCCTCCAGGAGATCGGCCGCGCGCTTCCCGAGTTCGCCGACGCGGGCGATCCGGCGGCGGCACTTCTTCAGGCCTGGGACCTGCGGACGGCCGCGGTGCGACGGGCGTTCGACGCGGTCGTCCGGATCGCCGAAATCAGCGGGCGGTGAAGTCGATCTCGACCGGCGCCGAGACGTTGCCGGCGCGATCGGTCGCCTGCACCCGGAGGTGGTGCCGGCCGGGTGCCAGGGTGGGCGTCTCGAAGGGCCGCGCGGTGCCGCGATCGGGGTCGTACTCCGACTCGAGCGGCGCGCCGTCGAGGAGAAACGTCACGCCGTCGTGATCGAGTCCCTTGCCCAGGTCTTCGACCGAAGCGACGATCTCGGGACGGCGTCCGGTCGCCGACCCGCCCGCCCCGGGCCGGACCGAACGGATGACGGGAGCGGCTTCGTCCCGCAACAGCGCGAACCGCCCGTAGCGCCGGAAGCCGATCGCCACGCCGCCCGACGCGGCGTCGAACTCGCCACCCTCGAACGACCAGCGGCCGCTCGGATCGTCCTGGCGATAGATCCCCAGCGTCTGGACCCGCGATTCCCCCGGGTCGGTCGTGAAGCTCAGGGTGGCGCGGGCATTGAGGCACTCGCCATCGGGGGCGATGGAGATCGGATCGCGCTCCAACCGCAACCCTTCCGGCAGCTCGCCCCGCGGCAGCGTCTGGACGACCAGGGGCCCGGTGAAGAAGCGCCCGCCCGCCGGGACGTCGACACGGTACCCGGCGCCTTCGACGTGCGCCGATTCGGCGGGCGAGAACCAGCGCACGGTGAACGGCGCCGCCGCCTGCCGCGCGACGCAACCGGTCGATCCGACCGGCGGCGCGGCCGGCGCCAAAGCCGCCAGGCTGGCGTACGACACGCCGGCGCCGAGCCGCAGCCCTTCGAGCAGCCGCCACGCGGGTCCGTCGCAGGTCACGGCTTCCTCCGGCGCGGCGCCCGGTGCGCCCAGCTCGGCGACCAGGTCGAGAAAAGCCGGCAGGGCGATGGCCCGAACCGACGTCGCCGCGGATCGGCCCGCGACGCCGGCGCCCCAATCCCACGCGCCGGGAACCCCTCCCAGATCCTGGCGGATGCGCACGGCGCTTCCGCGCCCCGCCGGAGCCGAGCAGATCCCCTCCCGCTCGCGACAGTCCAGCGGAGCGAAACGCCGCCCGTCCCAGGCGCCCGCCTCGACGCGCCGGCCGGGCGAAGGGCACTCGGCGGCGCCGGCCGTCGACGCGGCGCCGGACGTCGCGGCCGCGGAGGAGTCCGAACCGTGCGACGACCCTTCGAAGCGCAGGACGGCGTTCGGGCCGTCGCCCGCGCCGGCCGCGCTGGCTCCCGTGATCGGACCCGGCCGGCCGGAAAAAACGCAGATCCGCGCGACGCTCTCCGAGCCGGCGGCGTCACGGGCGATGATCTCCAGGCGATGCGCGCCGTCCTCGAGCCGGTAGGCACCGGGTGCCGGCTCGCCGTCGCCGCCGACGAACCGGCAGCCGCCCTGCGCCAGCGCGTTTCCCGGGAGCGCCGACAGCCGCCACGCCATCCGTGTCGGCCCCAGCCGACTGAAGCGGTGGTCGTAGATCAGTCCGGCGAGGGGATACTGGTCGAAACGGAACCGATCGAAATCGAGACGGTAGCAGGTCTGCCCGTCGACGCGCGCTTCGAGAAAGCGGATCCCCGCCTTTCCGCCGCCGCCCGGAGCCCACCCCGAGAGATCGAGCTGGAACGGCCCGCTCACCCGAAGCGGCTCGTCCGGCACGTAGACACGCTGCCGCAGGCTCAGCGTCAGGGTACGCTCGCGCAGGACACCGTCGATCCACGAGTCCGGAGCGGCCGCCGTCGCCTCGATCGACTCGAGCACCGGGGCTCCCTGTTTCGGCGCGGGGAGCCCGTTGCGGAACGGATCGATCGGGTCGTCGCCGGGGCCGCGCATCTCGAAGTGAAGATGGGGAAGTCCGACACCCGACTCGCCGGAATAGGCGATCACCTGGCCACGCCGGACGGGCAGGGGAGGATCGAGGTAGATGTCTCCCGGATAGCGCGTCTTCGCCTCGCGCTGGCGCTCCCGGACCTTCCTCTCCAGGCCCAGAACAGCATCTTCATAGCGCTGCAGATGGCCATAAACGGAAATGCGGCCGTCGGCGTGGCGCAGGTAGAGAGCCCGGCCGTAGCCGCGCCACTCCACCTTGATGCGGAACACCCGGCCGTCGGCCACGGCGTGGACGGGAAGGCCGACCGCGCCCCCGGTCGACAGATCGACGCCGGCGTGCATGTGGTCGTAACGGTACTCGCCGAAGCTCGACACCACGGCGGGAGAGAGGTCGAGCGGCCACCTCAGCCCGTCCGTCTTCGGGCGCACCGCGGCCGCACCCGCGGGCCGCGCCCCCAGAACGACGGTCGCGAGGACCACCCCGCACACGACCCGCCACCCGATCCCAAAACGCCGCCGCCCTTGCCGCCGTCGTCTCATCGCGCCGGCGATTCTACCCGCACCGGCGCGGCTCGTCGCGCCTCCCGGGCCGCCGCTCACATTGACTTGTCGCAAATCCTTCCATTATCATCGCCGCCGTTCGCGCGCCGGATCTCCGCGAGCCGCACGAAACCACGCCATGGCCTCGGACCCGTTCAAGAACCTCATCGTTCGCCGCAAGGGGGGCGAGACCCTCTTCCAGGAAGGCGATCTCGGCAGCGAGATGTACGTCGTCCAGACGGGGGAGGTCCGCCTCTTTCGGCTGCGGGACGGCCAGAAGCAGGAGCTCGCGGTCATGGAGAAGGGGGACTTCTTCGGCGAGCTCGCCGTGCTCGAAGGCCTTCCCCGGACCTCCGGCGCCGAGGCGATCGGCGACATCGAGCTGATCGAGATCAACAGCGCGACGTTCGACCGGATGATCCGGGCGAACATCGAGATCGCCGTGCGCATGCTGCGCAAGCTGAGCAACCGCCTGCAGGAGGCCACGCGCAAGCTGGAGTCGTTCAGCCAGGCGGCGGGCGCGCCGCCCGCCGCGGCGGCGGAGCCCGGGGGCGTCGACATGGATCGGGTGGCCGAGCCTCCGGTGCCGACCGAGGGCGAGATCGCCGCGCCCGCGGCGACCGGATCGGCCCCGGTCGACGTCAAGGTGCCCGACGGCGCGCTCGGGCTCCTCGTCCTCGAGGGGGGCGGCCGGGCCTTTCCCGTCACCAGCGGCGCGGCCGTCATCGGGCGGTACGACCCGGTGACCGGCAGCCGTCCCGAGATCGATCTGACGCACGTCGACATCAATCGCTCCGTGTCCCGACGACACGCTCGGCTGTTGCTGCAGGACGGATCGTTCTTCCTGACCGAGGAGGTCGGTGCGCTCAACGGCACCATGGTCAACGGGCGCAAGCTGGTCCCGGGTCAGCCACAGGCTCTGGCATCGGGAGACCGTATCGCCCTCGGCATGGTCGCCCTCGTCTTCAAGTCCGCCGCCGCGGCGGTCGCCGGTCCCGGACGGGGACACAACTGACGGGACGCGGCCCGCGCCGGGCCGCCATCGGGAGATCATGCAGACTTCCGGCTCCTCGAAAAAACGCGTCCTGTCCGGATTCCGGCCGACCGGTCCGATGCATCTCGGTCACCTGGTGGGGGCGATCGAGAACTGGGTGCGCCTTCAGGATACCCACGAGTGTTTCTTCGCCATCGCCGACTGGCACGCCCTGACCAGCGAGTACGCCGATCCGTCACAGGTCGGCGCCTACACGTTCGAGATGGCGCTCGACTGGATGGCGGCCGGCCTCGACCCGGAACGCTGCACGCTCTTCGTGCAGTCGCACGTGCCGGAGCATGCCGAGCTGCATCTTCTCCTGTCGATGATCGTGCCGCTCTCCTGGCTCGAGAGGGTGCCGACCTACAAGGAGCAGCAGGAGCAGGTCACCACCCGCGATCTCACCAACTACGGCTTTCTCGGCTACCCCGTGCTGCAATCCGCCGACATCCTGGTCTATCGCGCCGTCCTGGTGCCGGTGGGGGAGGATCAGCTGGCCCATCTCGAGCTGTGCCGCGAGATCGCCCGGCGCTTCAACGCGCTGTACGGCGCGATCCTTCCCGAGCCGCAGGGTCTGACGACACGGATGGCCCGCCTTCCGGGGACCGATGGCAGGAAGATGAGCAAGTCGTACGGCAACGCCATCAATCTCGCCGACCCCGCCGAGACCATCCGCAAGAAGATCCTGACCATGGTCACCGACCCGGCGCGCAAGCGGCGCACCGATCCGGGGAACCCGGACGTCTGCCCGGTGTTCGATTTCCATCGCGCCTTCAGCAACGAGGGCACCCTCGCGACGGTCAACGTCGAGTGCCGCCGGGCCGGCATCGGCTGCGTGGACTGCAAGACCATGCTGCTGACGCATCTCGAGCCGGCCCTGACGCCCTTCCAGGAGCGCCGGCGCGAGCTCGGCGCCCATCCGGGACGTGTCCGCGAAGTCCTGGCCGAGGGGGCGCGCCGGGCCCGGCGCGAGGCAGGGGAGACCATGACGCTGGTGCGGCGGGCCATGGGTCTGGCTCCGGGGGATCGATGATGGTCGCACCGCCGATGGGGGAGCCGGGCGAGGGGCGCGCCTCGGCGCGCGTCTCGATCACCGGATTCGACGGCCCGATCGACATGCTCCTGCACCTCGTCCGGACCGGGGAGCTGGATATCACCGGCCTGCCGGTGGTCGAGGTGGTGCGCCAGTGCGACGCCTACGTGCGCCTGGTGCAGGAGATCGATCTCGACGCGGCGGGTGATCACCTGGTGATGGCGGCCACGCTCGTGCACATGAAGTCGCGCAACCTGCTGCCCGCCGACCCCGAAATCGTCGCGACCGAGGAGATCCCCGACGACGAGCTGCCGGGACGGCTTCAGATTGTCGTGCGCGAGCTGCGCCAGGCGGCCGAGCAGCTGCAGGAGCGCGAGGCGGCGATGGAGCTGGTCTACACCCGGCCGGCCAAGACGATCGAGGAATTTGCGGGGGAGCAGGGGATCGAGGCCGACCTGTACGCCCTGGTGCACGCCTTCCAGGAGATCCTGAAGCGCCTGGGCCAGGAACCCGAGGAGCGCCGCATCACCCGCGAGCGGGTCAGTCTGATGGAGCGCGTCACCTGGCTCATCGACACCCTGACGCGGGAGCGGCGCATCTCCTTCCAAACCCTCTTCGCTGGCCTCGAGGACCGTCTCGCCTGTATCCTGACCTTTCTGGCGTTGCTGGAAGTCCTGCGCCTGAGGGTGGCGCGCGCCTTCCAGAGCCACCACCAGGCCGACATCATGGTCGTCCTGGCGGAGGACGACGCCCAGACCGACGCGGAGAAGGCTCACGCCGATGCCTGAGAAGAACGGACCGCTTCCTGAGACGGGTCAGCTGAAGGCGATCCTCGAAGCGCTGGTGTTCGCCGCCGAGGAGCCGCTGACGCTCGAGGATCTCGACGAGCTGTTCCCGGGCACCGGCCGGGAGGCGCTCCAGGAGAGTCTCGACGAGGTGATGCGCACCTGGGACAGCTCGGAGCGCGGCCTCCAGGTGATCCGGGTCGCCGGCGGGTACCGGATGACGACGCGTCCGGAGCATGGCGAATGGGTGCGCGCCCTGTTCCGGGCACGCAACCGGCGCCGCCTGTCGGGTGCGGCCCTCGAGACGCTCGCCATCGTCGCCTATCGGCAGCCGATCACCACGCCGGAGATCCAGGTCCTCCGCGGGACCGACCCGGCCGGCGTCCTGCAGACCCTGCTCGACCGCCGCCTGCTGCGCGTCGTCGGACGCAAGAAAGTCGTCGGCAAGCCTCTTCTGTACGGCACGACCCAGGAGTTCCTGGCCCACTTCGGTCTCAACTCGCTCACCGACCTGCCGACCCTGCAGGAGTTCGGAGCGCTGGCCGCCAGCCTGGCCCTGCCCCAGCGGCAGGAGGCTCCGATCAGCCCGGGAGCGTTCGAGGAGGAGGACGACGACGAGGATTCGGGGCAGGGAGGCGAGGAGTTCGAAGATGCGAGCGAGAACGACAGCGAGCGCGAAGACGACGGCGACGACTCCTGACGAAGCGCGCGGCGTCCGGCTCCAGAAGGTGCTGGCCGCCGCGGGCGTCGCCTCGCGTCGCGAGGCCGAGCGGATGATCCTGGCCGGGCGCGTGGAGGTCAACGGCCGGGTCGTGACCGAGCTCGGGACCCGTGTCGATCCGCAGCGCGACGGCGTGCGCGTCGACGGCGGCACCGTCGGCGTGCGCGAGCGGCCGGTCTATTTCCTGCTGCACAAGCCGAGGGGCTGCCTGTCGACGGTGCGCGACCCCGGAGGCCGGCCGACGGTCGTCGGCCTCCTGCGCGGCGTACAGGAGCGGGTCTTCCCCGTGGGGCGTCTGGACTGGGAGAGCGAGGGGCTGATCATCCTGACCAACGACGGAGAGCTGGCCCTGCGGCTGACCCACCCGTCCAACCACGTGCCCAAGGTCTATCGGGTGAAGGTCAAGGGGATCGTCGGGCGTCAGACGCTCGAGCAGGTGCGCCACGGCCTCTACCTGGACGGGAGACGCACGCTGCCGGCGCCGGTGACCCGCATCTCGTCGCAGCAGAACACCTGGCTCGAGGTCACGCTCTTCGAGGGACGGCGCAACCAGATCCGCCGCGTGTTCGAGCGGCTCGGTCATCCGGTCCTGAAGCTGAGGCGCACCGCCATCGGCCCGATCGCCGACCGCGATCTGCGCCCCGGGCAGTTCCGGCGGCTCCTGCCCGCCGAGGTGACGCGCCTGAGGGAGGGACGATGAGCGCGAGCATTCCCGATCATGTGCTGCGCATCGCCCCCTATGTCCCGGGCAAGCCGATCGAGGACGCGGCCCGGCAGACCGGCCGTGGCGACGTCGTCAAGCTGGCGAGCAACGAGAACCCGCTCGGGCCCTCCCCCCTGGCGGTCGAGGCGATCCATGCGGCGGCGTCGCAGGTTCATCGCTATCCCGATGGGAGCGGAACGACGCTGCGACAGGCGATCGCGACGAAGCTGCAGGTGCCGCCCGACTGGATCGTCCTTGGCAATGGCTCGACCGAGCTGGTGGAGGTTGCCGCCAAGACGTTCCTGAGCGGCGGCCGATCCGCGGTGGTGGGGGACCCGGCGTTCATCATGTATCGCATCGCCGTGCTGGCGATGAACGCCCCGGTGGCGCGCGTCCCGCTGCGCGAGGAGCGCCACGATCTCGAGGCGATGGCGCAGGCGTGCGACGCCCGCACGGCGCTGGTCTACA